>ERZ779896.481-NODE-481-length-51217-cov-4.397600_pt1 | contig 51217 bp, 48 predicted proteins | sample MGYA00511067_ERZ779896 | MGnify/ENA primary metagenome ERZ779896 (study PRJEB29588, sample SAMEA2161597) | human gut metagenome | biome: human gut; feature: human-associated habitat; material: faeces | place: Denmark | collected 2008/2010 ... | reverse complement strand
CCCCTGAGTGCCGATGGTACTGCCTTATGGTGGGAGAGTAGGTTGGCGCCGAATTATGAAAGCAGTCATGATGTGAATTGTGACTGCTTTTTTTTATCTGATTATACTGGCTATACCAAACGGATACTGGCAAAGAAGAAGGAGGAAAGGTAAATGCATCGGGTATGCCCCTTCATGTTAAGCTCCCTTTTAGAAACACTATCGTATGGAATTCCATTTGTCAAAAATGTCGATCCTACCGGACAATTTTTGAATGATAGTGAACGAGTCCCTTGTCAGGTGATTGCTGTGATTGAGGATCTTCCACAGAACAGTCATTTTAATTTTGAATATCTGGAATCCATGACTCCGGATGTAGCTGATTATGATGGCTTGGAGTTCTTTATTTATCTGAAATTTAGGAAAGGTGTCCATTAGAGAAGGTAGTAGAAAAATCTAACCGGGTCAATCGAAAAGGGGTATAATACCTTGAAATATACAAACAGGGAGTGAGCTGGAACCTTTAACTTCTATTCATTTGTCGACTTTAGCCGATTTTGATTTTAAAACCGGAGCCGGGATGGTTGGGATTCTATTTATGAGTTGTATCGGATTATTGATTTTATTTATTTCCGTCAGTAATTTTGTCGTCCTTTTTATGGTACAAGGGGAAAGACGTTCTAAAGAAATCCCTTTTGGGTATGAGATAAAATATATATACCGTGTCGGGGGTATTGGTCTGGATTGCTTTGCTTGTTTGTATAAGTAGCTGGAAAACTATCATACGTAATCCTTTCGAAGCTTTAAAAGTTAGGGAATAATATTCAATAACTGTTGACAAATCTGGAAGGAGTGATCGAATCAGTCGTAGTTATCTGATTTTCTTCCGGAGGAGACACTGAATTTTTTCGTTCAGCTTCATAATAAGCGAAACTGAACAGGATGATCAGGATCAGGCATACATGGAGACAATCCCGTTGGCTTTGATATGATATTTTTTTCGACATCATGTTAAGAGTATATACGGTAATACTTTACCGAATGGTTTGTGTATAGATAAAATATTTGTTTGTCGGATTAGAGTTTTTTCTGAAGTATTTTATAACACCTGAAGTAAAAAATAGGTTTGTTTTGCCGAATCCCCGTTTTTATAAATTGAAAAATATCAGAATATAATAGCTTTATTGAGCGGAATATTCTAATTTTGTTACGTGATTTATAAAAACTGCAAACTTTTTAAAAATAAAACCTATGAAATTTTTTCTTGACACGGCTAATTTGGATCAAATCAGAGAAGCAAATGACTTGGGAGTGTTGGACGGAGTGACGACCAATCCATCGTTGATGGCTAAAGAGGGGATTAAGGGAGTGGAGAATTGTAAAAAACACTATGTCGATATTTGTAATATCGTCCAGGGAGATGTGAGTGCTGAAGTGATTGCTACCGATTATGAGGGAATGATAAAAGAAGGAGAAGAATTGGCCGCTTTGCATCCGAATATTGTGGTCAAAGTTCCTTGTATTGCTGAAGGGATTAAAGCTATAAAATATTTTACCGGAAAAGGTATCCGTACCAATTGTACTTTAGTATTTTCTCCGGGACAGGCTTTATTGGCTGCAAAAGCCGGAGCTACCTATGTATCTCCTTTTGTGGGCCGTCTGGACGATATTTGTAGTGATGGTATCGAGTTGGTTAGTAAGATCGTGGATATGTACAGTTATTATGGTTTCCATACTCAGGTTCTGGCTGCTTCGATCCGGAATACGCAACACATCATTCAGTGTATAGAGGCTGGTGCCGATGTCGCAACCTGTCCGTTGGCTGCTATCAAAGGATTACTGAATCATCCGTTGACAGATAGTGGACTGGCTAAATTCCTGGAAGATTACAAAAAGGTAAACGGTTGACGCTTCATGTATATCAAATTATTTGAGGATAATCCTAATACCCGGGATATCCTTAAAGTTGTAGAGGTGTTGAAAGCCGGTGGCATTATTATCTATCCGACGGATACAATTTATGCGATCGGTTGTGACATTAATAATGTCAAAGCTGTGCAGCGTGTTTGCCAGTTGAAAAATATCAAACCTGAGAAAGCCAATTTTTCGATGATTTGCCGGGATCTGTCGAATATCGCTGCTTATGCGAAAGTAAATAACGAGGTTTTTAAGGTGATGAAACGTAATCTACCCGGGCCTTTTACTTTTGTATTGCCGGCAACTAATAAATTGCCTAATGTGATGATCAATAGGCGGAAGACTATCGGTATCCGGATTCCGGATAATTATATCGTGATGTCTATTGTTGAAGAACTGGGTAATCCTTTACTGACTACTTCGGTTAAAGCTGAAGACGAGGTGGTTGAATATATGACCGATCCTGAATTGATTCATGAAAAATATGAGAAATTGGTGGATTTGGTGATCGACGGTGGTTTTGGACAGAATGTTGCCTCGACAGTTGTCGATTGTACCGATGATCGGATAGAAGTCATCCGGCAAGGAATCGGAGAATTGAAGTGAAAGCAGGAAGCAGAGGAGAAAAGAAATGAAGGCTGTTCCGGGTATATGGGACAGCTTTTTTTGGCATTCTTTTTGTCGTAGAAAAGAAACGTTTGATCAGATAGAACGTAATGGGATAGTAAAGGTTATTGAAAGGAGGTTTTTATGCTTTGGGACTGTATTTTTCGGTTATTGTTAGCTGGAGTTTTGGGAGGGGTGATCGGCTGGGATCGGGAGTATCGGGCTAAGGAGGCGGGATTGAGGACGCACTTTTTGGTTGCTTTGGGAAGTGCTTTGATTATGATTGTATCACAATATGGATTTGCCGATGTCTTGGCTAAGCCGGGTTATGGTTTGGATCCGAGTCGAGTGGCTGCTCAGGTGGTCAGTGGTATCGGTTTTATCGGAGCAGGGACTATTCTGATTCAAAAACAGTTTGTACGAGGCTTAACGACGGCTGCCGGTTTATGGGCGACTTCGGGTATCGGACTGGCTGTCGGAGGAGGTATGTATTGGATCGGAGTATTCGCCATGATTCTGACTTTAATAGGACTTGAATTTCTGACTATTATTTTTAAAAATGTGGGAGAACATAGTTCATTGCTGGTATTTGCCACTACCGATAAAGAAAATTTGAAGCGGGTGACCAATGAACTACATTTGAGAAATTATCGGATTGCCAGTTATGATATGCAACACGAGCCTCTCGAACATGCCGATTTATACCATGTAACGATGGTGATCAAGACCAAACGCTATCTGGATGAGAGTGAATTATTTCAGTTTATGCAAAGTTTGCCCGATCTGACTTTAGAACGGATAGCCTGATTATTTTCTCCAGAAAGCTTTTGTAAACAGCACCATGACGGTAAAGATCTCCAGACGTCCTACCAGCATTAAAAAAGCCAGGAATAATTTGGCAAAATCATTCAGGTGCGCATAGGAAAACATCGGACCGACACTGCCGAATCCGGGACCTACATTACTCATCGAGCTGACGACGGCACTGCAGGCGGTAATGATATCTTCCGTAAAGATGGTCATGATCAGACTCCCGATGGTAAATACAATCATGAATAAAATGGCAAAAGCCATAATCCCCGTCATTATATTGGGATGAACGCTTTTATTGTTGTATTTGACATTGATAATACCATTGGGGTGAATAATACGCTTTAACTCTACAAAAGAATTTTTAAATAGCAGATAAACCCGTACGACTTTCATTCCTCCGGCTGTTGAACCGGCTGAGGCTCCGACGAAAAGAAGTAAAAACAGAATCAAGCCTAACAAGGGGGGCCAAAGCAGATAATCGGCGGTTGCGAATCCCGTTGTCGTAATTAAAGTGACTACCTGAAAGGTGGCATCACGCATACTCTTCTCGAAATCTGCCCAGCCGATGACGTAAAGTCCTACACCGATCACAACGCTGGCTAGCACGACAAGCATAAAATAGAGTTGAAATTCATTATCCTGGATCAGTTTCTTCCAATTACCACGGATAGCTGTATGTAAAAGTCCGAAATTGGTACCTGCCATAAAAGTAAAAATGATGATGACATATTGGATATAAGCGGAATCCCAATAAGCGATACTATTTTGTTTGGTCGAGAATCCTCCGGTGGCCATCGTGGTGAATGCATGACAGATACCATCGAAGAGATTCATTCCTCCGAATAGGAGCAAAAGGGTTTGCAAAAGTGTCAGGATGGTATAGAGAATCCACATTTGCCGGGCAGAGGAAGTAAAGGTAAACGAAGTTTTATTGTGTGTAGGCCCTGTGACTTCTGCCACGTAAAGATCCCGTCCCTCTATTCCGAGACTCGGTAATATGGCGATAAATAGCATAATAATCCCTAAGCCTCCCAGCCATTGGGTCAGAGAACGCCAAAATAAGGTGGCATGAGGAAGTGCTTCGACATGATTCAGAATAGAAGAGCCAGTCGTGGTGAACCCCGACATGGTTTCAAAAAAGGCATCTGCAAAAGAAGGGATTGTATTTCCGATCATATAAGGAAGACTACCGAAAAGGGAGAAGATGATCCATACCATCGTTACCATGAAATAACCGTCTTTTTTGGCCAGTACCCGATCTTTGATTTTTATCAGTTTAGACAACAGGAAACCGGCACTCATGGTGATCAGGGAGGTATAAAAAAAAGCCGATGCATCGTGTTCACCATAAATTAAAGCAATCAGGACACATAACAATAAGAAGGCACTCTCGATCAGTAACAGCCTTCCCATCAGATTGGCGATAAAACGAAAGTTTATCATCTTCTGAAAAAATTTATTGGAAATATTTAATTACTTTTTTGACAGCATTTTGCAGAGCAAAGATCACTACCGTATCCCCGGCCTGTATCTGCACATCACCTTTAGCTATAATGGTTTCGTCGCCCCGGAATACTCCCCCGACAGTAGCATCGTCCGGGAAGTGAACATCTTGTAAAGAATACTTTGTGATTTTAGACCCAGGCTGAGCTTCCAGTTCGAATACTTCTGCTTCTGAAAAAGTTAAAAATTTCAGATGGCGGACATCGACATTCATGGTGTAACGGTAAATATGGGAGGCTGCAATCAGTTTGGTATTGATTAACGTACCGATTCCGATATTTTCTGCCAGGTCGATGTAATCGATATTTTCCACTTCGGCTACACTTTTCTTGACCCCCATTTTTTTAGCTAAGAGGCAAGACAATATATTGGTTTCTGAAGAACCTGTCAGACTGATAAAAGCGTCTACATTTTTAATACCTTCTTCCCTCAGTAAAGTAAGATCTCGTCCGTCCCCGTTAATCACCAGCGTAGATTTTAGTTTGTCGGCCAGTTGGATGCATTTTTCACGGTCTTTCTCGATAATCTTGACATGGTAATTTTTTTCCAGCAGAGAGGCTGTTTTTATACCTATTCTGGAAGCTCCGACAATTACTATATTTTTGATTTCAAATTGTTCTTTACCACATAAGGCGAAAACATTCGGAATAAAAGAAGGCCGGGTGACGATAAAAACCAGATCTCCATATTTCAATTCGTCGTTTCCCCGGGGGATGATGGTATGGTTGTGGCGTTTGATGGCAACGATCCGGAACTGATCGGCTCCATAGATTTCTGCCATTTTGATCAAGGTATGATTGAGGATAAGCGCATTATCCCAAAGTTTTATCCCTAGCAATTGCAGACGTCCGTCCGAAAACTCATGCATCTGCCTGGAACCGATTTGTTTTAGCGAAGCAACGATTTCTTCGGCTGCCAACCGTTCCGGATAGATCAGTGAATCGATACCGATAGAACGCAGGTATTCTGCATTTTCGATTTCCAGATATTCACTGTTATTGACCCGGGCGATCGTTCGTTTAGCTCCTAGTTTTTTGGCCAATATAGCAGAATTGATATTCTGATCTTCCTGAGGATTTACAGCAATATATAAATCACATTTTCCGACTTCTGCATCTTTCAGAGCACCGATTGAAGTACACGAACCGACGATAGAGAGGATATCGATCTGACTTTCCAGATCTTCCAGTTTATCCTGATTTGTATCGATCAGCATAATGTTGTGTTCTTGCCGGCTAAGCATCTTAGCCAAATGTGTACCGACAGCTCCAGCTCCGGCGATAACGATGTTCATTGTTAGTGAAATATTTTGATTTCAATTTATTGGATCGCAAATTTACTGAAAATAATAGATTAAGCCAGTGTTTATGCTAAAACTTTATCGGAGGGAATATCGGAAACTTCCGGTCTCTGCTGTGTTGATGAGAGTGAGATGATGCTGACGGCAAAATTTGTCCCATAAACGAATGTTAAATGCTGTATTGGAACCGTCAAGGACTATTTGTGCAGGATATCGGTGTTCTTCAGGAGAAAATATTTTTTCCGGACTGAGATTATGGGTTACGATTAGTATCTGACCTTTCGTTAGGGGAAGGTTTGAGGCGGAGGCGATTGTCAGAGTGTCTTTTAAAGAACAGAGCTGTCCGGAATGATAGCTGAGTCCGTTACCCAGAAAGCCTTGATGGTCGGGTAATGACCGGAGATTGTTCTGAGCGATATAGGGCTGCGTTTGTGGGAGACTGTCGGAAGTCCGAAGTAAATAAGTATAATATCCCTTATAATTCAGTATAATAGCACTTTTTTGAGGAAGTTGAAATACGATGATTTCCTGGCGATTGGCAAGATAAAAATGGGAGGATATATTCCAGCATAAGAGAATAAAGAGAGTGAACATGGAATATCTTCTCCATTTTTTCCCGGGTTTGGTAAAATAGAGATATAGAAAAATCAAACTGATATAGGACAATAAAACGGTGGGAACAGAGGGATACAAGTGATGCAGGTTGAAACTGTAAGGAGCGAAGATATGCAGAAATCCCATGATTATTTTTTCTGTCACTTCCGGAATCCAGGCCAGGTACTGACTGAGTAGAAAGGGGAGTATCAGACAAAGCATGGCGGCATAGAGCAGAAAAGTAGCTAATGGAACCGCGACCAGGTTGGCTAAGAAGCCGTTCAAATTGATCGTATGGAAATAATAGGCGCTGATAGGAAGAGTCGGCAATTGAGCTGCAATTGTAATACAGCAACAGGCATATATTTTAGCCGGAAAAAGGGGGAGCTTTCCGGCAAATCGATATAAAAAAGGATAAATAGTCAGTATACCGGTATAAGCGCTGTACGATAACAGGAAACTGAGTGAATACAAATTCGAGGGATGAAACGATAAGGTTAGAAAAGCTGCTGCTGCAACAGAGTTCAGAGGGGTATAGGATCGGTTGAAATATTGACCGATATGAATAAAAGAAAGGATCGTTGCAGCCCTGACAACGGATGGGGATAAACCGGTGAGACAAACGTAACACCAAAGAATCGGGAGTACCACAAAAGTAATTTTACGGGAAGGGAAACCGATACTTTTGAAAATAAACAGTATAAATAAGTAAATAGCACCGGTATGCAGACCGGAGACCGATAAAAGATGGACTGTTCCCGTCGAGATAAACAGATTTTGTACCTCGCTGTCGAGGTCGTTTTTATATCCCAGACAGAGAGCGTTTACGAGTTGGCAACAGGTAGAGTCTGAAAATAACCGATGGGTCTTACTTAGCCATTTCTTGCGAAGATGATCGAAAACGGTGTATAAATCGTCCGAATGACCGTTTTGCCGGATGGGACTAACCGGTAGTAGATGAAAAAAAACGTTTTTTTGTTTTAAATAGCGGGCATAACTGAATTCACCGGGATTGGCATTCTGTCGGAAAGGGAGTATACGGGCATTGAAATGCAGGGAGTCGCCAGGCATATAAATGGTATCGGTATAAAAATGACTGAGATAGTAGTTTTGATTGCTCACGGATAAGATCAGATTATGGTGTGGGAGTATTTCATTACACCGGCCATCGATGCGATAGATTTTGTCGGGAAAAGGAGTAAAAAGAGGCGGAGCAGAAATAACGAATCCGTAACTTAGGACCGTTACAATTAAAAATAGTTCTTTCCAGCCGGGAGACAATTGAAAAATGAAACTTAGTAAAACGAGAAACAGGCCGATGAAGAAACAGTAAATAGCCGCTATCAACGGCATATCGATAAGAATACCTCCGATAAGAGCCGCTAACAGATAGATAAAAGGATACTTATAATTGAAAGTTACACCTGCATAAAATAATTGAAAATTTTTCTTGTATAAATTACGGAAAAATTTTCAATTATCCAATATTTTGAGCGGTTTATTTGGGAAGAATTACCCGATAAGCAGGTTTGAATTTTCCGGTACTGATATTATTCAGCTTATTTTTCAGAATTCTCTTTTTTAAAGCAGACAGATGATCTGTAAACAGAATACCTTCCAGGTGATCGTATTCGTGTTGGATGATCCAGGCTTTAATACCGCAAAACTCCTCTTCGTGTTCTTGTCCTTGCTCGTCCATATAGCTGATTCGTATACAGTTGGGGCGTTTGACGTCTTCGTGGATGCCGGGGATACTGATACATCCTTCGTTGCGGCTGATTTCATCTCCCCAACGTTCGAGGATATGCGCATTGATAAAGGCTTTTCTGAAACCTTTACAATCAGGATCCATTTCTTCGAAAGCATTTGCATCGACAACGAATATACGGATATTTCGTCCGACTTGCGGAGCTGCCAGGCCGACTCCGTCTGCTTCGTCCATCGTTTGAAAAAGATCCCGGATGAATTTATCCAGTTCGGGGTATTCGGGGGTGATATCTTCTGAAATTTTACGTAAGATCGGGTGTCCGTAGACTACTATAGGTAAAAACATATATGTAAAGCTTTTAAATTTTTAAATTCCGTTGTTGTTCCATGTAAGAAGTCAGGATAATGGTTGCACTCATCGTGTCGATTAAAGCTTTATCCTGACGTGTCTTTTTTTTGGCACCTCCTTCTAAGAGGGCTTTATGAGCCAGAACAGAAGTAAAGCGTTCGTCATACATGACTATGGGGATATGCGGGAATCTGCGTTTCAAACCACTCAGGAAAGGCTTGATATAGGTCATACTTTCCGAGTCGCTGTTATCCATCTGTTTGGGGTGACCGACAACAAAAAGATCTACTTTTTCATGGGATAAATATGCTTCCAGAAATCGGAATATCTCTTGAGATAAAACGGTTTGCAAGCCTGTTGCTATAATTCCGCAAGGATCGCTCACTGCTAAACCGACTCTTTTTTTCCCGTAATCGATGGCCAGTATTCTTCCCACGTTCCTATTTATTTAGGATAACAAAGATATCTTCGTTTTTATTTTTCATAAGGTATTGTTCTCTGGCAAATTTCTCGAGATTATCTTTATTACTCAATAATTCCTTCATTTTCCGGTTATCTTCTTCTATCTTATTCTGGTAGTAAGCTTTTTCTTTTTTCAAAGTAGCGATTTTTCCTCGCAATTGCATTTTACCTACCAGGCTGTTCCGGTCAAAAAAAGCAAGCCACACCAAAAAAATAAGCAGGGTAATGGTATATTTGTTCATTAATCTGCTCACCCAAGCGCTGTTACTCGTGTTTTTATCCTTTTCTTGCATAGTTTTGCAAAGATAAGAAAAAACGATCAAAGTTCCGATTTTGCGCCGCATAATTATAAAAATCCACGGAATAATTATACCTGTTGTTGATTATCAAACGTTTGCAGTTGCTGAAAATCGTCATTTTGCTATTTTTCGAACAGCTTATTTTCCTAAATTTGTAGAGGAGGATGTGCTCCTGAAAGTAAAGAATATGAATCTGTCGTCTGGTTTTAGTTAAGAAATAAAATGAGAACGATGAAATTAGAAACAATTTAAAAGGAAATATATGGAAGAAAAGAAATTAGCTGTGATTGCTTTGGGGGGAAATGCCATACTGAGAGGCAATCAGAAAGGTACTGTCGAAGAACAGAACCAAAATATCCGGGAGACTTTGGAGAATCTGATTTATCTGGTTCGTGAAGGGTATAATCTGATTATTACTCACGGAAACGGTCCTCAGGTAGGAAATATCCTGATGAGTGACGATGCCGGAGTAAAAATGTATGGGTTACCTCCCATGACATTAGATATGTGTGTGGCTTATTCACAAGGTGAGATCGGCTATATGATCGAGAGAAATTTGCGGAATATACTCCGGGAACACGGACTTACCCGGCATGTTGTTTCTATGATTTCTCAGGTCGTTGTCGACGAGCACGATCCGGCATTACAAAATCCGACTAAACGGGTTGGTAGAATTTATACCCGCGAAGAAGCCGATAAATTGGCTGCAGAACATGGATGGATTTTTAAAGAAGAGATTAAAGTAGAAGGAGGGTGGAGAAGAGTAGTACCGTCTCCTGCTCCTATCGATTTTAAAAATGCTGCTTTGGTAGAACGGATGGCTCGTTCGGGAAGTATTGTGATCACCGGTGGAGGTGGCGGTATCCCTGTATATGTGGATGGGGAAGGAATGTTGCAGCCGCTCGAAGGAGTGATCGATAAGGATTTGGCTTCGGCAATGATCGGAGCAAGGGTGAAAGCCGATGAGTTGTATATTCTGACCGATGTCCCTTATATTTATAAAGATTTCCGTAAACCGACCCAAGAGGTTTTGGAGTTCCTCGATTATGCCGATGCGATGAAATATCTGGAAGCCGGGACTTTCGGAGAAGGAAGTATGGCACCGAAGATCCGGGCTTGTCTTTCTTTTGTCGAGAAAGGTGGACAGAAAGCGGTAATCACCGAAGCTACTAAGCTGGAAGATCGTCGTTACGGTTCTAAAATTACCATGCATTACGATTAAGAATAGGTGTACGAAATTAGTGTTAGAATTAGTTTATTTTTTATACTTTTGTCCATTACCAGGATTTTGGAATCTGAAATTTACAATTTAAAATAAAGAAGATTATGGCTTTTAATTTAAGAAACAGGAATTTTCTGAAGTTGTTGGACTTCACCCCCGCAGAGATTAAATACATGTTGGATCTGGCTGCCGATCTGAAAAGAGCAAAATATGCCGGAACTGAACAGCCCCGTTTGAAAGGTAAAAATATCGCTTTAATATTTGAAAAGACTTCAACCCGTACCCGTTGTGCTTTTGAAGTGGCTGCCTATGATCAGGGTGCTCATGCCACCTATCTGGGACCTACCGGATCGCAGATAGGTGTGAAAGAATCGATGAAAGATACGGCCCGTGTACTCGGGAGAATGTACGATGGTATCGAATATCGTGGATTTGCTCAGGATGTTGTTGAAGAATTGGCTAAATATGCCGGTGTACCTGTTTGGAACGGTTTGACCAATGAATTCCATCCGACTCAGATTCTGGCTGACTTCCTGACTATGTCGGAACATACCGATAAACCCCTGAACAAAGTAACTTTTGCTTATTTGGGAGATGCTCGTTTCAATATGGGTAATTCTTTGATGGTCGGTGGTGCTAAAATGGGTATGGATGTTCGGATTGTTGCACCTAAAGCTTTACAACCGGCTGCCGAATTGATCGCTACTTGCCAGGAGATTGCAAAGGAAACGGGTGCAACGGTGACTGTAACCGATAATGTAGAAGCTGGAGTGAAAGGATGTGATTTCTTATATACCGATGTATGGGTATCTATGGGAGAACCTGCCGAAGTATGGGCAGAACGGATTAAATTGTTGATGCCTTATCAGGTGAATGCAAAAGTGATGGAAATGACAGGAAATAAGAATTGTAAATTTATGCACTGTCTGCCCGCTTACCATAATCTGGAAACTCAGGTAGGTCGTGATGTACATAAACAATTCGGCCTGAACGGTATCGAAGTGACGGAAGATGTATTCGAATCTCCGAATTCTATCGTATTCGATGAAGCTGAAAACCGTATGCATACGATTAAAGCTGTGATGGTTGCCACTCTGGGTGACTAAAATGAGTTCTCGGCAAAAGAAATGTGTCAGGTTTTCCCTGGCACGTTTTTTTGTTTTCAGTAACCGAAGGTTAACTTATTTTATTTGTCCTGCTATTTCTTTTTGGAATTTATAGATAGCAAAAGTATTGACAGGAATGGTTTGCTGCAGCGTTTTGCCGGAAAATTGAATCGGAAATTCGTCCGGTTGGATCAAATTGGGCTGCTCCAGGGGGGGGCTAGTCTCGGTTCATTGGACCGGAGTTGGATGCAAGTTCCGTTTGTCAGTCTTTCCTGGGGGGCAATCCGTCGAAATTGAATGCCAGCTTCTGAGGTTGCCCGGAAGTATTGACTACCTTCACAATAATTTCCCGGGTATCGTTATCCCAAACCGCGCTGGCAAAGAGGCCGTACTGATCGTCATTGCCGGCAACAGGCTTTTGATTCATCGTTAGGGGGAGTACCTGATTACCTTTATTTCTCGAAAATAGTTGTTGTACATAATAACTACTAGTGCGTACGGCATGTAGATTGTCGAACCAAATCATATCCGGTCGCCATTGCCATCCCTCTGTACGGGCAAAGAGAGGTGGTGCATAAGTGGCCATGTGGATTACGTCGGCGTTCCGTTCCATTCCCGTCATAAAGGCTGTTTCCAAAAGTGCTGCATTGAAATGATTCCATTTTTTCCCCTGACCATGACAAGCATACTCTCCTGCTAAAACTTTAGGACCTTTACGGTCATATCGATCATACCGGTTACCTTGGGATAAAAACCAGCTTTCCGGTCTGTAAAAATATTCGTTGACCAGGTCTACTTGTAGGCGTTTTATTTCCGGCCATAGATAGTCGAATTGATCTCCTTCGGAATTCGGACCCGAACTGCCGATAATCTGAATTTCCGGATAGGTATTCCGGATGGTCCATTTCTGCCCGTATTTTGCCCCAGGTTGTACTCGGAGTCGGAGTACCGTTAGCGAACTCGATCAAATCCAAAGCATTCTGAATATAAGGAGCGAGATCGTCGGGAGCTATGTGAGCAGAAGCATCGTTATTCTGGAACTGGCAAGCCGGGCCATAGCTTAAAACCGGAAGTGGTGTCGCTCCGATTTCTTCGGCTAATTGGAAAAACTCAAAAAATCTCAAACCGTAACTTTGGTAATTTACAGCTTCTTTCCCGTCAGGTATACGTGCCCAGACGCTGAGGCGGTATTGTTCTCCTTTTTTTTACACCGGTACCGAAATAACCTTCATTTTCCAGGCCTGTCCATTTATGGGGATGACCGGAGGGAGAGAGGCGAACCTAATGAAGGTTGCGTTCGAACGGACCGTCATTCTTTACTTCTAGCTTTTCGAATGTTTGCCAGCCCATCAAAGATTAAGGGAATTCGAAAGAGCGGTTTTTGATTAATTCTGCATACAATCCTCCGTCTGCACCATAATTGATGTCTTCAAAGAAGAGACCGTACATGGTTGGCTGAATGGGGGCTCCCGGTTTGTAGGTAGAAATGTTCATTTCCTGGATTTGACTTTGTACCAATAGGTGGGCGGACAAAAATAAGCCTGTAAATAATCTGTTGAGTTTTATCATTGTTAGGTAAATTTTGAATTTTATGTAATAATACATTCAAAAATTTATTTTTTTTAGGTAGAAAAATACTTGTAAAAGGTCGGTGTATAGCTAAACATTGCAAAAATGTAATTTTAACGCTTATATTTGTTGTGCTGAGGGAGAAGGGATAATCAGCATAATTTTAAATCGATGAATTGGGTGAAACGTATAATTTTAGGTATATTGCAGACATAAATGTAAGACAATAACCTTTGAAATTGACTTGAGCAAAAGCAAGGGAGTGGATAATTTTTTAGAAAGATGAAGAACGTTTGTATTTTTTTGCTTATGGTATGCAGTCTATACGCTTGCAAAGAGGGATGCGGAAACAAGGAAGTGAATGCAGATCTGACGATATCTTTTCCCCCTTCTGTTAACACACCTATCCTGGAATATATCGATACTGTAAAATACTTGAAATTGGAAGATAAAGACGAAGCTTTACTGGCTTATGTAAATAAAATGGTTTGCAGGGAAGATAAGATCTATCTGGGGGATTTTTCCAATCACAAAATAGTTGTCTACGATACAATAGGAAGGTTTCAGTATGTGATCGACCGGCAGGGGCGTGGCAGTGGAGAGTATCTTCAGATCAAAAGTTTTGCCGTCGACGACTCCTGTCTTTATGTGTTAGATACTTTTCTGCCCGGTCTTCATGTTTTTGACAACCGGACGGGGGCCTATGTTGCCAAGAAAAGAATGGCTTTTATTGCTTGGGATTTCGAGACTTTGAGCCGGGGACGGATGATTTTTACTTTTTGTTTTTTCAAAGATGGGCATTTACCCCCCTCTCAACCTTCTTATCGTCTTTTGATTACGGACAACGATCTGAATATTATTCAACGCCTGTTGCCTTTTGAGGAAGAAGGCGATCCTATAGGAAAAGAGGTCTATTTTACTTCAAACGACCGGGAGGTGGTTTTTAATTGGTGTATGAACGATTCGTTCGTTACACTGGATAAAGCAAATCCGGATAGTCTGAGAAGAATCCGGATCGATTTCGGTGTGAATCAGATTCCGGAATCGATCCGCAAGGATTATGACTTGATAATCGGAGGTTCTTGTAACTATATATACGAAACTCCGGTTGTTAACGGAGACTATATAGCAATGGAAATAAAGAAAAAAGATTTGGACGAATGTTATCTTTTTCATGTACCGTCCGGACGGTTGCTTGCAAATCCTTCCGAAGTTTCCTCTCCTTATATGGCTTTCCCGGATTGCTGTGATACTCAGGGACATTTTATCGAAGCGATCGTCAATAAAGAGTTTTACGACGAGCACGTCGAATCCGGTTTTCCCCGGGCTGATGCAGAGTTCGAAAAACATTTGGAGGATGGGATGGCTTTGTTAATTTATAAAATGAAAAAGTAACTTGGGTACTGGAAATACTCCGCGGTTAAGCTTAAAAATATTAAACTGTCATCGAGACTTTAGGGTAATCCTTTATAACCATAGTGTCCATGCGTTTACAGATTTTGCGGGTAGGTATACCGTTTGTTTGTCTCCGGTACGAGGATATATTTTCGACATCATTTTATTTGTTTTTTAATAGTGTTTCTTTTCAGATAGACGATGGATTGTAAGGCCAATAAAATTACAAAAAGATATTCAGCCGTTAAGTATAGCGTTAGTGTGGTATTTGTACTGTTATTTAATCCATACAGATAAATTAAGTATATGCCTGTTGCGATGGCCTGAAATATAAAAGTGGTCTTTGTTTTTCCGGTACCACCGACTGCATTGAGGTAAACATAACCGGGTAAAGCAAATGAATAATTCAGCAATGTGACAACCAAAGGTGCAACAGCCGATTGTATCAATGATTCATCGGTTGTATAGATTCCTATAATCGATCGGTGGCAGATCAGGACAATGCCAATCAAGGGGATACCGATGGAATACCCCAATTTTAGAATTTTTCGGCAGATAGGGAAGAGATTTGCTTTTTCTCCTGCTCCTATGGAATTACTGATTAATGCTCCGGTGGTGACAGCGAAGGAATTAACGATGACAAAAAATAGAGCGGAGACACTTCTGGTGATATTGGAAACGGCTAATTCGGTTTTGCCTAAATGTTCGATACCTACAAAAAACAGGAACCAGGGAGCTACACTGATAAAAGCATGAAACATGCTCCATACCGATAACTTGAGTACTGCGATGAGTAATTGTCCATCATAGACTGTCCGTAAACCATATTTTATTTTGTCTATTTTCATCCACATATAGATGCATAAGATAATGAAAGAACCTCCTTCTGCCAGTGAAGAAGCGATAGCCGCTCCGGATATGCCTAAATGTTGCATGAATATCAGGAAGTAGTTGAGAGGAATATTGATCCCTATTGCAACGATAGCTACTCCTGATAGAGCCCGGGTATACGTTATGCCGACAAGGAAGGAACGTATAGCTAGAAAAGGAAATGAAAACAATAATCCCAGGCTACGCCAATCCAGATATCGGATAATTGCCTGGTAAATTTCGGGAGAATTGATCGATCTTTTGAAAATGACTGGCGAAACGATATGTACCGTTAGGTAAAGAAAGAGGGCTAGTCCCATTAGAAACAATAACCCTTGAAAAAATATTTTGCCTGTTTCTTGGTAATCTTGTTCTCCGTTTTTTCGGGCAATCATCACTTGCAATCCGATACTGAATCCGAACCCAAGCATATAAACGGCCAGATAATAAATTCCGGCAATGGCAGAAGCTCCTAATTCTATTTCTCCGACATGGCCTAAAAAGGTTGCATCTGTAATATTGATCAGTTGTTCCATTAAAATGCTCATCATCACCGGAAAGTTGATGAGCCAGATTTGTTTATAGGTATAATTCATCGCTCAACTGTAAATAGTACGATCTGACTTGCTGTACACAAGCAGTTGCTTCAGTTCGTAAATTCATAAATAAAAAGATATAAAACTCAGGACAAATTTCTGGAAGTATTTGTCTGATAGCTGAATAGCTTTATTATGTGGAGCTATTCGTCGAGCGTAGCTATATACAGAGTTTCATTGGAAGTGAATACTTTTTGTTAATCGATTGCAGGACAAAAGTATAGAAAATAATTCTGTTTCGATGATCGTGTTTCCAACTTTTTTAGAATCGAGTTTATTTTATTAAAAACAAAAATAACTTTGCAAAAATGAGAAAAGAAGATACATACACACTTTTAGGGACACTATTTTCGGATACTTTAGCTTGGGTGAGTGGAAAAAGAAAAAGTCCCAAAGTATTAAACCTCAGGACTTTTCTTATTTTTTCCGTCTTTATCAGGCGGTGCGGACGGGACTCGAACCCGCGACCCCAGGCGTGACAGGCCTGTATTCTAACCAGCTGAACTACCGCACCTTTTTTATTTATGCATCAAACAACCGCTGTTGTTCTCAATTGCGAGTGCAAATGTAGGACGTTTTTTTGAATCTGCAAATATTTTATCAAAAAAAGAGAAGAAATTTTGTGGAAATTATTTTGTCGCTGTAATAAGAAATTCAGAATGAGAAGGTTGAATAGAACAATGAGAAATGGAAAATAAATCTTGGGAAAAAATGTGCTTTTTTGACTTTTTCATTAACTTTGGCCTTAGTTAAAACAAATAATAAACTGGATTTGTTTTCAGGTTAGTCCGGTGACAGACTAATGTGTAAATATTTAAAATTATTAAATCTAAATCATTAATAATGAACGTACCAGCAGAATTAAAGTACACCAAAGAACACGAATGGATTCGTGTAGAAGGTGAGGAAGCAGTTGTAGGAATCACAGACTATGCTCAAAGTCAATTGGGCGATATCGTTTTCGTTGAATGTGAAACAGTCGGAGATGCATTGGAAGCAGGTGAAACTTTCGGTACCATCGAGGCTGTGAAAACTGTTTCTGATCTTTATTTACCGGTGGCAGGTGAAGTGCTCGAATTTAATGAAGAGCTCGAAGGTGAACCTGAATTAGTGAATAAGGATCCGTATGGAAAAGGATGGATTGTAAAAATTAAAATCAGTGATGAGACTGAATTGGATGGACTGTTGAATGCTGATGCATACAAAGCGATAATTTAAGTCCTTGGAATGAGATAATTAAGGCTGTATTACGTGTAAGTAATACAGCTTTTTTTATGTATATTAGGCAGACTAACTGATTTTTTATAATTTTGAATTTCTATTGAAATGAAATCTAAAATTTAAAGATATGACTTTGATAAAATCAATTTCGGGTATCCGGGGAACTGTCGGTGGTTGTCCCGGAGATAATCTTACCCCGCTGGATATCGTGAAGTTTGTTTCTGCCTATGCAACCTGGCTGAAGACAGGTGCCGGGAAAAAAAAGGCTAAAATAGTTCTGGGTAGGGATGCCCGGGTGTCGGGCGATATGTATGCCAAATTGGTGGCTGCAACATTGACGGGTTTGGGACACGATGTGGTCAATATCGGTTTAGCCACGACGCCGACAACAGAGATTGCTGTGACTGCCGAGAAAGCGGATGGAGGTATCATTCTGACAGCCAGTCATAATCCAAAGCAATGGAATGCGCTGAAATTATTGAATAGCCGGGGAGAATTTTTATCGGCAGCCGATGGGGAACAAGTCTTGAAATTGGCGGCAAAAGAAGAGTTCGAGTATGCTGAGGTGGATGAATTGGGTACTGTTGTAGAAAAGGATTATACCCCATATCATATCGATCAGGTGCTGGCGTTAAAATTAGTGAATCGGGATGCGATAGCTCAGGCTGATCTTAAAATTGTCGTGGATGCGGTAAATTCGGTAGGAGGTGTTGTCATTCCGGCTTTATTGCGGGCCTTGGGGGTAAAAGAGATCATTGAATTGAACTGTGAACCTACCGGACATTTCGCTCATAATCCGGAACCGATACCTGAAAACCTGACTCAGATTGCTGCTAAAATGAAAGAATCCCGTGCAGACCTGGGAATCGTGGTCGATCCGGATGTCGATCGGCTGGCTTTGATCTCCGAGAACGGTGAAATGTTCGGAGAAGAGTATACCTTAGTGGCAGTAGCTGATTACGTATTGAAACACACCCCAGGCAATACCGTGTCTAATTTATCTTCTTCCAGGGCTTTGAAAGATGTGACAGAAGCTTATGGACAACAATATCATGCTGCTGCAGTGGGAGAAGTGAATGTGGTTGCCGAGATGAAACGAACGCATTCGGTGATCGGTGGAGAAGGGAATGGTGGTGTGATCTACCCGGAAAGTCATTACGGGCGGGATGCTTTGGTCGGAGTTGGATTATTCTTGTCCCATTACGTTGCCCAGAGCAAGAAGATGACCGAATTGAAAAGTACCTATCCGCCATATTTTATCTCGAAGAATAAGATGACCCTTTCCCCCGATATGGATGTAGATAAAATTCTGGAAGGACTGAAAGAGAGATATGCCACAGAAAAAGTGACAGATATCGACGGGGTAAAAATCGATTTTGCACAAGGATGGGTGCATTTACGGAAATCGAATACTGAACCGATCATCCGTATTTACTCGGAAGCTAAAGACGAGGCTGCTGCCAATCAACTGGCTGAGGAAGTGATTGCCGCAGCTAAAAGTACGCTTTAGAACGTGAGAAATTGAACTGTAAGCTGTGACCGTAAGGCTTATTTATCGTTTCCCGGTTTTATCCGGGAAACGATAGGCTGTATATTATTCGACATATAATACCAAGCCTTTCAGGTATTCGCCTTCCGGGTGGTATATGCTTACCGGATGATCTGCCGGTTGGGTTAACTGGTGGAGGATACGTACTTTCCTTCCTGTGTTGGCTGCTGCTGTGAATACGGTCTGACGGAACAGTTCCTTAGTCATGACTTGTGAGCAGGAGAAGGTGAAAATGATCCCACCGGGTTTGACGACTTCAATGCCTTTCCGGTTCAGTTTTTTATATCCCTGGATGGCATTGTTGAGTACATTCTGATGTTTCGCGAATGCCGGAGGGTCTAGAATGATCAAGTCGTATTTATTGTGAGATTGTTCCAGAAATCTGAAAGCTTCTTCTGCAAATGCTTCATGCCGCCTGTCTCCGGGAAAATTGAGTGCTACGTTTTGTTTGGCCAATTCGATCGCCCGGGTGGAGACATCTACGGAATGTACTGATCGGGCACCTCCCCGCATGGCATAAAAAGAGAAACCTCCGGTGTAACAAAACATGTTTAAGACCTGTTTATTACCGGCATATTTTTCGAGCAGATGTCGGTTTTCCCGTTGGTCGATAAAAAAACCGGTTTTCTGGCCTTCTAACCAGTCTACATTGAATTTTAACCCATTTTCCTGTGCTACAAAATGATCCGCTTTCCCGTATAAGTAACCGTTATGTGGATCGATCGCCGCTTTGTAGGGAAGGGTAGATTCCGATTTGTCGTAAATGGCGGTTAATCTGTCTCCTAAAGTTTCAAGTAGGGCCCGGGTGATATTTCCCCGTTCCAGGTACATACCTACGGAGTGGAATTGAACGACAGCAACACCGGCATAATAATCGACGACTAATCCGGGAAGATTGTCGCCTTCTCCATGGATCAACCGGAAAGTATCGTTGTCTGCTCTGTCGGTCAAACCGATAGCTCGGCGCATGTGATAGGCTGCTGTAATTCGTTGTAGCCAAAAAGAATAACCGATTTCTTCATCTTCAAAAGTGAGAATTCGGACTGCGATAGAACCGATCTGGTAATGCCCTGTCGCCAGATATTGATTGTCCGAACTATAGACTCTGACCAGGTCTCCTTCCTGTAATTTCCCCTCTGTTTTGGCGATTGCCCCTGAGAATATCCAAGGATGATAACGAAATACCGAACGGTCTTTTCCTGGTTTTAGTATGATTTTATTCATAAGATGAAGCATAACTGATTACTGGACTGCAAAAATAGATAAAAAACTTTGATCTGTTTCTTTAAAAGTCGATATTATAACCCTAAACCGAACGATTGCGTAATACACAAAGAATATTTGAGAGATAGTTTCTTGTTTTTGTTGGAAAAGTTCTTAAAAATTCATAAATTGCGAATATTGTCGGGGTATGTAATTTTGAGCTGAAGTGCCCCCTAAGAAGTTTAATACGATAAATACAAATAGATGAGACTTAAAGTATTGGGTTCTGCTGAAGATGCTTTGCGTGCAATGACAGAACAATTGATAGAAAAAATGAATATGCGGGGAATCTCTCCGTTCCATTTGGCATTGTCGGGTGCCGGTACGGCCCAACAAATGTTCGGGCTTTGGATTCGGGAATACCGGGAGAAGATAAAATGGGAGCAATTGAGGTTTTATTGGGTGGATGAGCGATGTGTTTCTCCTGATGATGAGGAGAGTAATTTCAAACATGCGGATGAATTGTTGTTCCGGCCTTTGGATATTCCACATGCCCATGTCCATCGTATTCATGGCGAACGGGAGCCTGAAGTAGAGGCCGAACATTATTCGGAATTGGTGAAATGGGAACTACCCGGATATGCCTCTTGTCCTCGTTTTGACGCAATCATTCTGGGAATTGGAGAGGATGGACATACTGCTTCTATTTTTCCTTCAACGCCGGAATTACTAACGGCAAAATGTTGCTATAAAGTATCCCAACATCCGGAAAGTGGACAGAAAAGAATTACAATGACAGGTAGTTTGATATTGAATGCGAAACTACTTCTTATCCCTGTATTGGGAAATGCAAAGACAAGCATTTTACAAAGAGTGATCAATGCAGAAGAAAACTCGGTCCTCCCTGCGGCTTATATTATCAATCATGCGCCGGAAGCGATGATCTTTACAGATTTGCAAGTAAGTCTGGAGTAAAAAAAGCATTTTGTATTCTGAAAGTCATATACCTCGGGTCAGGATACCGATGGGGTGGAGATATTGATATCTTCAAAACGATAGACTATCGTATGTATTTATCTGCCGGAGGTATATGTGCTGACTTTTAAAAGAATACAAAATGCTCTTTTATTTAACATTCAAGCATTTCTTTGGCTTTTTCCAGGATCGTAGTATCGTCTAATTTTACTATGCCCCCATTCGGACCTTGCTCGATATGTAAACCGACAGCCTTGCCCTCATCATAATGGTCTCCACCGAAATAATTACGTACTGTTTCTACGTCGAGTCCCAGTTCGTCCGCAATTTTTTGCATACTCCCTGAGGGCAACATGTCTTTGATTTGTCTCAACTCATTGAAGGTAATCATTGTAGTCATATCTCAAAAGTTTTATGGTTTATCAGTGGAATAAATATAGGACTAAATCTCTGAATAAACAAGTAAAACGTTTGCGAATTTCACATAAAAAAATTAATAAAATCAATTATTTGTGTAATCTATTGATATTAAGTGTATTTCTGTAATACTCAGAATGTCTGTGAAAATTGTTTCCTTACCGGATAACTTTTTGTACTTTTGTAGAGAAAAAACAGGATCGGTCGGATCTTATCCGGCCGATGAATTGAATTTCTAATGCATTGTATACATGACTTTTAATGAATTGAATATTAGCAAACAGATCTTGATGGCTTTGGAAGATGCCGGATTTGAACAACCGACACCGATTCAGGAACGGGCTTTCCCTGTCATTCGTTCCGGAAAGGATGTGATTGGAATAGCCCAGACGGGGACCGGTAAAACTTTGGCTTATCTGATTCCTTTGCTGATGAAACTTCATTATGCGCAGGGAAATTACCCACGTGCATTAGTGATTGTACCTACCCGTGAGTTAGTGGTGCAGGTATGTGAGAGTGTAGAGTTGCTGACGGAGTATATGGATATCCGTTGTGTCGGCATTTACGGAGGAACGAATATCCGGACACAGCAAGCTGCGGTATACGAGGGAGTCGATTTGTTGGTAACGACTCCGGGACGTTTTATGGATATTTATATGAATGGCATTATCCGTACCCCTCAGATTAAGACTGTGGTTGTCGATGAGGCTGACCGATTGATGGATATGGGGTTTATGCCTCAGCTCAGAAGTATTCTTGAGGTAGTACCCGAGAAGCATCAGACTTTACTGTTTTCCGCGACCTTTTCAACTACAATTGCTGAATTGGCAGCAGAATTTTTGGCTCCGGAACCGGTCCGGATAGAGACAGGTAACCCGACGACTCCGGTAGAATTGGTTACCCAGCTGCGCTATGATCTTCCTAATATTCAGACTAAAATCAACTTATTGAAGTTACTTCTCACGGATAAAGAAGAATTTCGCAGGGTCATGATATTTACCGAAACAAAGAAAAATGCCGATCGGATTGTGGAGAGACTGGGCGACCACTGGAAGGGGGAACTGAGTGTACTGCATTCGAATAAGGCCCAGAATTCCCGATTAAATGCTTTGAAAGCATTTAAAGAAGGAAAGACTCGGATCATGGTTTCTTCAGATGTTGCGGCACGTGGAATCGATGTGCAGGATGTCAGCCATGTCATCAATTTCGATATACCTTCTATTCCTGAGGAGTATATCCACCGCATCGGACGTACTGCCCGTGCCGGAAAGGAAGGAACGGCTATCAGCTTCGTGACGGAAAAAGAAGAGCCGAAATTCGAAGAAATCGAAAAGCTGATCGGGCAGCAGGTCGAATGGGCTGCCTTACCGGAAAATCTGGTGATCTCAGATGTCTTACTTGACGACGAAAAAGTACAGACTTCGAATATTGTCTATCAAAAAGGTAAACCGAAAGGTGGTGGAGCTTTCCATGCCAAATCAGCCAAAAATAGTAAAACGCCCCAAAAAGTACGTAAAGACCGAACCAAAGAGGGAAGACGGAAAAAGTAGGAAAGGCTGAAAGCAATAAAGCTAAATGCTATAGGCTAAAAGCTGAAAAAATAATTTTAACTTTGCGTCATAGCCTCTAGTCTTTAGCTTCTAGCCTCTAGCCTCTAGCCTTTAGCCTCTAGTTTTATCACTTTTATTGTATTTCTGCCTTGACGATTTTTAAAATCTGATCTCCTTTCAGGTCCGACGAAATATAATGCTCTAAAATTTTTCGGGCCAGATCGCTGGCTGTTGCTTGGGGAGGACAGGAGGTGGCTGCACTATTGATCAGCGTAATGATATTATCCTTGAAATTGACCGTGACCTCCCAGGCATTTTCGCTTAAATAAAGCTGCTGGGAAAGATTATATTCAAATTCTTTCCGAATTTCGTTGATCAGTAATAATTGATATTCCTGATAAGGAAGAGAGGGAGAAAGGGTACGGGGGATAAACGAATCCGGCTTTATTCTTTCAATAAATAGAATAATCCTTTCATAAGCTAATAATTTCAGATTAAATAGCGTTTGTGAAGTAGACGACGTATTCGCTTGCTTTTCCTGAGTAGTTTGCTGTACCTGTTTATTTACCAGAATTTCTAGTAAAGCAACAGCCTTCCTGACCAAGGGATACAGTAAAATAACAAATAAGACAAGGGGAATCAAAAAGTAAGTGGTGATGTTCATCGTCTTTATTTTTTGCAAATATAAAAGATATAGCTTGTTTTTAAAAATTTCTTATCGGCTGTTTTGAAAATAACTATTGAAGTAGTTGTATAATTATTTTTATAGTTGTGCGTTTGTGTAACGATACTTGGATGGGATAACTAAAAATGAGTGAATAATGAATAAAATGGAGGAATTAACGAAGGCAGAATTGCAAATCATACAAATCCTTTGGAATATCGGTAAGACTTATTAATATTATCCTTTGGTCAATCGGGAGGATTATATGGAACGGTATATGAATAGTGTGGTCAATAATTTTTTTAGTGGTTCGGTGAAAGTTGTAGTATCTTTTTTGTTCAAAACTTGTCATTTCTAAATTATTTTATATTTTTGCAATCGTATGCAACGCAGTGGAAACATATTGCCTTTAAACCGGCTTTTTCTGAATATTAAAAAGCGCGATGAGTTTAATTTCTGAAACTCATTTATTCTTGTTGTTCTATATTTTCTGTTTAAAAGGTCCTGAGGTGAGGATGTCTGTAAAGAGTTATAGATAACTTTCCGGTTTTGTTTTGTTATTTTTTGTTTAAAACTTAATTTATATTGTTATGGAATTACCATTTTCAGAATCATTTCGGATTAAGATGGTGGAAACCATCCGTAAAAGTACACGTGAAGAACGTGAACAATGGATTAAAGAGGCTAAATACAATCTTTTTAACCTGAAAAGCGACCAGGTATTCATCGATCTGCTGACCGATTCGGGTACCGGGGCTATGAGCGATAAACAATGGGCTGAGCTGATGTTGGGAGACGAAAGCTATGCCGGAGCCCGTTCTTATTATAAGATGAAGAATGCTATCAAGGAAATTCTGGGATTCGATTATTTCTTACCGACTCACCAGGGACGTGCTGCGGAGAATGTTTTATATTCTACCATTATCAAAGAAGGAGATGTGTTGCCGGGCAATTCCCATTTCGATACCACGAAAGGACATATTGAATTCCGGAAAGCTTTGGCTATCGATTGTACCATCGATGAAGCAGCTGATACGCAGTTGGAAATTCCGTTTAAAGGCAACATGGATCCTGCCAAGCTGGAGGAAGTACTGAAAAAATATCCCAAAGAAAAGATCCCTGCAGTCGTATTGACCGTTACGAATAATACCGCCGGAGGTCAGCCCGTATCTATGCAGAATATTCGGGAAGTATCTGCCCTTTGTAAAAAGTACGGAGTGAACCTGCAGATCGATTCTGCCCGTTTTGCAGAGAATGCTTATTTCATTAAAACAAGGGAAAAAGGGTATGAAAACAAATCCATCAAAGAGATTGTAAAAGAAATGTTTTCTTATGCCGATATCATGACCATGTCTTCGAAAAAAGATGCGATTGTAAATATGGGTGGATTTGTAGCATTCAAAAACGAAGAATTATGGAAAAAATGCCAGATGTTCTGTATCATGAACGAGGGGTTTATTACCTATGGCGGAATGTCGGGCCGGGATATGAATGCTTTGGCACAGGGATTGGATGAAGGTACTGAGTTCGAATACCTCGAAACCCGGATTAAACAGGTGGAATATTTGGGGGCGAAATTGGATGAATACGGAATACCTTATCAGCGTCCTGCCGGTGGACATGCGATTTTTGTGGATGCCAAGAAAGTACTTACTCATGTACCTAAAGAAGAATTTATCGCTCAGACGTTGGGAGTAGAGTTGTATCTTGAAGCCGGAATCCGTGGTGTGGAGATCGGTTCGATATTGGCCGACCGGGATCCGGTAACCCGCGAAAACCGTTATCCCCGCCTGGAATTATTAAGGCTGGCTATTCCGCGCCGTACTTATACCAATAATCATATGGATGTAATAGCTGCTGCACTGAAAAATGTATATGATCGCCGCGAATCCATTACCCGTGGTTATGTAATTACGAAAGAATTTCCGATCATGCGCCACTTTACTGTCGAATTGGAAAAGGCAAAATAATTAGATTAACAACGATCGTAAAAAGGCGCCCCGCAAGGCGCCTTTTATTTTACCGGCTTTAAGTATAAAGCCGTAATTTATAAACTTCCGGTCAATAACTGATGAATCCACTTCTGAAGATTCCGGATTGTGAGGTGGGAACAAGAGTTCCGGAGAAAGTCAGGTTATTACCGTTCATCATCGGGTAAACCGTTGCATTGGCATAGTTACTGCCTGCACTCAGATTGACCACAACCTGGGCGGTTAAAGCGATTCCGTTCACATAGAAGGAATAAGTGATATTTCCATGTTTATCCGTATTGGTGGTGATTTGTGAAGGAGTACCCTGTACGGTGATTCCACCAAGACCGTTCGGACCGGCAATGCCGTTGAAAGCTAACTGTACATACACGGTATTGCCTTTAAATTGGATGAAGTTGGTATTGACCAAAAAAAGAATCCAATCAAAACAATACAACTATCTAAGGTATTGTCGGATACAGGTATAGCTGAACCTCTGGGGCCATAAAGTGTACTGGCCATTAATACCCAATTCCGGTCTTTCAAAGCATCTACAGCAGCGTTGAAAGCTTGTTGGTTAGCAACCTCACGGGCTTTCTTGCGAAGATCCCGCTTCACTTGTCGTTGTTGTTGTTTGGTTAGCTCCTGATAATGAGTCGGAGTTTGTGTTCCTTGTACCTGTGCTTCGCTATGGAAAGCGGGCAGCATAAATACAGATACCAGCAATAAAAATAATACTCGTTTCATAATAGGTCGTTTTTATTTAGTTGTTTTATATTATATCCGGTTATTCAGATTGTTATCATATATCACCGTTTATTAATTTCCCTCATATACGTGTTAATTTCTCCAATAGTTTTCAACCTGTATTTAAAAAAGTATAAAACTTCGTTTCTGTCATGTCAGTAAAAAAGAGTACTTTTGTCAGAAATAGCTGTTAGGAAAGGTTTTGCATATTTTATGCCATATTGGGAATGACGCTTCTAAAAAAATGATAAAATTGATTTTATAAAACGATAAATTCTGGCTATCATGGAAACTTCTGAGGTAATTTGCGCTGTATCGACGGCTCCCGGAATCGGAGCTATCGCAGTTTTGAGAATGTCCGGGGCGGGTTGTATCGCTCTTACCGACCGGATTTTCGAGTCTCCATCCGGGAAAAAACTGACCGGCTCGAAAGCGAATACAGTGCATTTCGGCAGGATCCTTGAAGAAGGTTGTTTGTTGGATGAAGTCCTGGTGACTATTTTTCATGCACCTCATTCATTCACAGGGGAGGAGTCTGTAGAAATCGCTTGTCATGGTTCATTGTATATCCAACAGCGTTTATTGCAGCTGTTGGTGAATCAGGGCGCCAGGATGGCTACTCCCGGCGAATTTACCCAACGGGCTTTCCTGAACGGAAAAATGGATTTGTCGCAGGCAGAAGCGGTTGCAGACTTGATTGCCTCTTCTTCGGCTGCATCGCATCGGATGGCTCTGAAGCAAATGAAAGGTGGCTTTTCAGCTGAATTGATGAAATTGCGGGCCGAATTGTTACATATTACTTCCTTGCTTGAGTTGGAGCTGGATTTTTCAGAGGAAGATGTTGAATTTGCCGATCGTTCGGAATTGAGACGTATTGCCGGAAATATCGATGAATTACTGACCCGCTTGTGTAGATCTTTTTCTTTGGGAAATGTGATTAAAAATGGGGTACCTGTAGCTATTGTCGGCAATACGAATGTAGGAAAGAGTACCTTGTTGAATGCTTTGTTGCGTGAGGACCGGGCTATTGTGTCGGATATTGCCGGTACAACCCGGGATGTGATCGAAGATACGATCAATTTGAATGGAATCACTTTCCGTTTTATCGATACGGCCGGTATACGGGCCACCTCGGATGAGGTCGAAAATATCGGGATCGAAAGGACTTTTGCTAAAATCGGTCAGGCTAGTGTCGTCCTGTTATTGACCGATCTGAATCGGGGAGTAGAGTCTTTCGAAGAATATTATCATCAGGTGAAATCCCGCCTCACTTCGGATGCAAAGTTAATCATCGTCCTTAATAAAACCGATCAGGTAGAAGATTTATTGACGCCTCAGGAAACCATCCGGCTTTTTACCTCCGGTGAAGAGATTATTCCGATTTCAGCCCGTACCGGAGCAAATCTGGATCGCTTGATTCAGGAATTGACCCGGACTGTAAATCTAAATACCCTCAATACTTCCGATGTCATTGTCAGTAACGTCCGTCACTACGAAGCCCTTCGTAATGCCCGCACAGCCATCGAGCGTGTGAACGAAGGTCTTGAATCCGGACTCAGTGGCGAATTCATCTCCCAGGATATCCGTGAGTGTCTTCATTATCTTGGTGAAATTACCGGCGAGATTACTACGGATGAGGTTCTGGGTAATATTTTTAAGAATTTTTGTATCGGGAAATGATGGCTTGTAAGCAGCCATAAACAACCATAGCCAATTAGAAAAAAGTCGCTGATAGCCAGCGGCTTTTCTTTTTATGTGGTTTTCAGTCAAGTCTGACAGGTTGCGGATTTCCAGCATCATTTTGTACCATAATTCTACCGCAGAACAAATAAGCGGACACTTCGCACTCATCATAGCGACATCTTAGGCACGATGTGAGACGCTATGAGAATGTGTAAAACCGCTATAGAAGACACAGTGTGAGACGCTGTGAGAAATTGTGAGACGCGTTGAGACAGAATAGGCGAAATTAAAGGCGACTAATATATGGAAATCCAGAGAAAATGCCAGTGGTGCGGCAAACCATTTATAGCACACACGATGGTAACACGTTATTGCAGCAAATCGTGCAATGAAAAAGCGTACAAAGAGAAGAAGCGGAAGCAGAGGTTACAGGAATACGAGGAACGGCAAAATGAGCAGCCTATGCAGGAAGTCGGTATCGTGGGAAGCAAGTTGTATCTCTCCCCTGCCGAAGCCGCTACCCTTTTAGGTATCAGCCGTGCGACCATCTATCGCCACATGGCTGTCGGAATCATCCGGGCTTTACAACTTCGTGGGCGTACTATTATCCGCAAGTCTGACATTGAAAAGATGTTCGACAACGCACCCGGCTACAAGAAGCGCAGCTATGGACGGAAGCAGACTGCACTCTATTACACCACGAATGAGGTATTGGAGAAATACCAAATCCAGAAGAAAACCCTCTACCGCAGATGCAAGCTGTATAACATTCCGAAGATTGAGGAGGGCAATCGAGTGTTCTACAACCGTAGTCTTATAGACAAATACTTTGCAGATCTTGCCGAGGATATCAATCCAGCAAGCTATTATACGCCGGAGCAGGTCATGGAGAAATATAATATGAGCCGCAATGCAGTTGTCACCTTTGCCATGCGACACAATATCCCCCGAATCAACCGCCACCATGAGGTATATTATTCCCGTGCCCATATAGACGCGATTAAGGAAAAGCAGGAGAAGCTGAATCCCGACTATTATACCTACGATGAAATTACCGAGAAATACGGACTTACCAAGATTAATATCAGCTACTATGTCAACAAGTACGACATCAAGCGGTTCAAGCAAGGAAGCCGGACAATGGTGCTCCGTTCGGAGTTTGACAAAGTCTATATTGAGCATCGTGATGGAACATATACGCCCAAGAAACGGGAAAAGAAAAGCGACCGGCAGAAAGAGACTTTTGTAATCCCTGAAGGCTATTACTCATCCGAGCAAATTGCAACGACCTATCAGATGAACAAGAAAACCATTTGCAGACTGTGCCGTGAAAACGGCATCCCTAAAATCAGTCATGGTGGGTTCAACTATTACGAACAACTGTCAGTTGACCGATTCTTTGCCAAGTACAAAGCGGCTGACAATATCAAGGAATGGATTGGTGCGGAGCAAATGGAAGAAATCTACGGCATGAGCAAAGATGCCCGATGTTCGTTTGTGCATCGCCATAAAATCCCCTCCCGTGTCGTTTATGGCAAAGTCCAGTATTCAAAAGACCATATCGACATCATCAAAAACGGAGGCTTTGACCAACTGGAAAAGTATTACAGCGTAACCGAAGCGATGGAAAAATACGGCATTCGCAGGGATGATGTCTACAATTATGCGAGATACAACAGCATACGGAAGATGCACCACGGCAAGTCGATGTTCCTGCTGAAAGAGGATTTTGACAAGGTTATGGCTGAAAAATCCGGCATCTGAGAATTATTCTGCACAGACAAGAATCATTTTCAGCAATGGCAGTCATCAGCATTGTTTCATTGTATTGGTTTGCAACAGATTAATCACCAAATAAACGATTAAGCCGAGAGCAATCAAACTTGTTTGAATTGCCGAGGCGAGAGTGATTGTAAACGAACGAAGTGAAGTTTAAATTTTATCATTATGCACGAATGTAAAACTGTAACATTGAGGACAAGACCTCTAAAGAAAAACATGTTGTCGTTCTATCTGGATTATTATCCCGGTTATCGCGACAAAGAGAGTATGAAGGTAATCCGTCATGAGTCTTTGGGCATCTACATCTATGCCGACCCTAAAAATCAACGGGAACAGAACTTCAATGCTGTCATGTCGGAAAAGGCGGAAGCTATCCGATGCCGACGTTTTGAATCCATCGTCAATGAGCGGTATGATTTCTTTGACAAAAGCAAGATGAAAGGAGATTTCCTTGCCTATTATAAAAAGACACTCCGCAAACACGACCAGAAATGGGAGTTCGTCTATCTGCATTTCTGCAATTTCGTGGGCGGTAAATGCTCATTCGAGGAGATTGATGTGGACTTATGCAACAAGTTCAGAGAGTATCTGCTCAATGCGAAGCAACTGAGACGTCCGGAGCGTCCCATATCACGCAATTCAGCCGTGGGCTACTGGTCCACATTCAGAGGATTCCTCAAAATACTCTATCGCAACAAGTTGATTCATTCCAATGTAAACGATTTCTTGGAGAAAATAGAGCCGGAAGATGTGATCAAAGACTATCTCAGCGTAGAAGAACTGTACAGATTGGCAGAAACGCCCTGCAAGATACCGGTTCTGAAAACCGCCTCGTTGTTCTCTTGCCTGACAAGTTTGAGAATCAGTGATATTCTCACATTGCGGTGGGAAGAAATCGTTGACTTTGCAGCCGGAGGCAAATGCGTATATACTGTCACTCAAAAGACAAAGACAGAAGATATCATCCCCATTAGTGACGAAGCCTTGCAATTAATCGGCTATTCCCCGGAAAAGACAGGACTGGTATTCAAAGGATTGAAAAGATGCTGGACGCAATACCCCATGAAAGAGTGGATTCGAACTGCCGGTATCACCAAAAACATCACGTTCCACTCGTACCGGAGAACATTTGCCACTTTGCAAGCTGCTGCCGGAACGGACATCCGGACCATTCAAAGTATCATGGCGCACAAAAGCATCACCACTACCCAACGATACATGAAAGTGGTGGATAGCAACAAGCGAAAGGCCAGCAATAAAATCTCACTGATTCGTAAGAGCTAATGGGCATAAACACCGCTTCTTATATGGTTAGAGTATGATTTCTGAGTATGATTCATATTCTAACCATAATTATTTATAAATATCTGTCCAACAACCATTAGTATTTATGGTTATATGGAAATTAGTGCTGAACTTTGTGGCATAGAATCGTAAACAATCACAACTATATGGAGAATAATGTACAAGTTCAGAAAACCGCGGACATCAGTAGTCTGGTATGCGTGGTAATCGTTTCACTCTCGGCACTCACCGCATACAATCTTGGAGAAAAGTTCAATCACTATATCCTGTTTGATGTCACCATTTTTATTATCTCTTTGGTAATGCTCATTTTTACCTTTGCCGTATTCCGCAAAGTAATGGCAGGACTTTATAAGAGTATTTCAAATAGTACTATAAATGAGCAATTACAAATTAACTGTTCGCAAAAGGTTATCTCAGACAATTCTATAACCGAGACTCAACCGGTTATACTGGAACAAATGCCTGACAGTTTGGAAAAATACGAGAGTATTCTCGTGGAAGAGCAGCTGAAAGAGGTGAAGCGGAAAAGGGACACCATGATAGCCATCCGTGAATATGTGGTGGAAAAGGCCTCGAAATATCTGTCAAAAGAAAATATCAGCACGTTATTCCACAATATCGAGTGTCTTGCCGAAAATCGGGTGACAGATTGCCAGCCAATCCATTCAACGAAAGAAACGAAACTCAGTTCTCCCTCTTTAAGACATTTGGCTTGGAATATCGGAGAACGGCTTGGAGTCTCCCGTCGCGACAGGGCGGTATTCATCAAATCATCTTTCCCATACGAATTGCGTAACGCTGATATAGAATATCTGGAAGCCAATTTGCGTGTTAGTGCCCAATGCGACATCCCTATTGACGTGCCGGACAAAGGGGATTTCCGCTTTCATAACAATACTTGATAATTAAACCGTGCAGACGGTAATCATTCTTCCGGCTGACGAATTTCTGCAAGATTTCATTCTGTTGGTTTGCAGCATATTAATTTAAATTTTTGATAATATGACTGCAACTGAGTTGACTTTTAACGACCTGCCGAAAGTGGTAGGCGAACTATGCGAGCGAATCGCAAGTATGGAAAATTTGCTTAGAGACAATCTTAACCGTCAAAGCGAACCAAAGGAGAATCTGCACGTGCCTATGACGGTACAGGAAGCCTGTACTTATCTGAAAATGCCGGTCTCCACCTTTTATTACAAGATAAAGAAGGACAGCATTCCGGTAATCAAGCAAGGAAAGTACCTCTATATCTATCGTGACGAGCTCGACAAATGGCTGGAAGCATCACGCAAAACGTCAGTACCCCTCACATACGATGAAGAAAACGAAGCGATGTATGCCTCACATCGTCGCAAGCCTAATCCTAAAAACTGGTGAGTATGGATACGCCAACACCCATTCAAGATCTTGCTCAGGTCACAGTGAAATGGCAAGATACCATGCTCAGCTTGGAAAAGGAGTACGAACAGGAGCCGGAAGTTCTGAAAATAGGTGGAGTGCCTGTCGGAACATTGGGAAATTTCAGCGCATCCATAGGCAAGGCTAAAAGCAAAAAGACATTCAATGTTTCCGCTATGGTGGCAGCTGCTTTGTCCGGAAAGGAAGTCCTTAACTACACAACGGCTTTTCCTGACGGGAAAAACCGCATCCTTTACATTGACACCGAACAGAGTCAGAACCATTGTATGATTGTGATGCATCGTATCCTGAAACTGGCAGAGTTGCCGGCCAATGAGGATTGCGGCCGTTTCTATTTTCTCGCTCTACGCAAATTCAATCCGAAAGAGCGTTTGGCTATTATAGACGATGCCATCAGTCAGATTGAGGGTCTCGGTTTCGTGGTAATTGACGGAATCCGTGACTTGGTTTATGACATCAATTCACCGAGTGAAGCCACATGTGTAATATCCAAACTTATGCAGTGGACTGACGAGTACCAGATTCATCTTCACACCATCCTTCACCAGAACAAAAGCGATGAAAATGCCCGTGGGCACATCGGCACGGAAATCAACAACAAGGCAGAGACTGTCATCCAAATCGAAAAAGACAAGGACGACAGCAACATCAGCAAAGTGGAAAGTGTGCATACCCGCTCAAAGGACTTCCTGCCATTCGCCTTCTGCATCAATGACCAATCGCTTCCCGAACTTCTGCCGGACTATGTGCTGACAAAGAAGAGCGCAGGTCGTCCCAAACAGGAACTGTTCTCCCCTTATAGGGATATTCCAGAAGCCATCCATCGCAAAGCTCTCGAACTGGCTTTTGACGGTAAAGAGACTATTTCTGGATATAAGGCTTTGGAAGAAGAACTGACTTCTGCCTACGAACAGGCTGGGACGAAATTGAATCACAACAAGATTGTAGAGCTGATTAAGTTCCTCACGAACAAACGGATGGTGGTTCAGAAAAGCCGTGGCACCTATCGGTTCATGCCGGATTACCACTATTGACTCTCCACTTGACTTTATTTCCAAAGTGTCCATTCGGGATAAGTCAAAGTTTAAGCGCAACGACTGGTTTCATGATAATTCACGGAACTGGTCGCTGCCATTGACTGGGCTTGCCAGTTGTACGGACATTATCTTATATGGGTAGCCTAATCCCCCAAGCAACCAATCGGTCGTTTGAGATTGCCAAATCCTTCAGCAAGCTGATTGATGAGAAAAAGACGTTATTTGGGCATTTTTTCTTTTCGCCAGCATTTCTCCTCGTCTTTCTCGCCCAAAAGCGAAATTTGCTAGTTAAATTGCGTCTGGGCTTGCCCATTATACAACATTTATTGAGTTAGGGTAACTCAATACCCCAAGCGATAAATCGCTCGTGAGAATCTGCCAATCCCCCAGCAAGCAGGATTTGGCTTAATTTTGGCTTTTGGAGTGCGTTTGCCTCTCCACGCACCTTCATATTTGGTTAGGTACGTAATATCTCTCAATAGACTCTTCTTGATAATCGGTACGGACAAGTTCGGTTCAAGAGTGCTTTTACGAACTCTTTTATGAACCCTACTGGTTCTTTTATGAACTCTTTTGGGTACTCAGTAGTTTCTTTCAAGAACACTTCATCACTTTTTAGAAACTATTTTTTGCCCTTTCGCAAACTCTTTTAGGAATCATTTTTCATAATTCAAGTTCCAATGCCAGTATTCCGGAGTAATGTCGGCCACCATAAATGCAGATATTAGATGATGAACACAGAACTATTGTACGAACGCTTGCCAATTTAACATCATCAACTTACCAGATTCCTAAGATTGATTTAGCCAACCTCCATATGGCATCACAATTATTCCACATCCAATGGAGGAAAACTATCATTCTCAAATCTATCAAAGTCAGATTGGAAAAGGCGGTCTTGAATAATCCTGTATTTTTCAAACTCAGATTCAGCAAACTCTTTGGCATATTCGGCAGAAACTTTTCCGCTATCCTGTAATATCGGGCCATCAAATAAATTGATGAATTTGTCTATTCGCCTTGCCCAATCTTCCATTGTCATAGGAATATGACGCTTAGCCATACTTTCTGCCATATCAAGGAATGCATTGACCATTCTGCCCATTTCTTCCAATTCTTTTTCTCGCAAATAGTTCTTTGCTACTGACACATCTATTTTGACAATTTTTCCATTCGGAGCATTCTCCCATGTGGTCAATCCCATGTGTTCTTTATCTGCATTGGCCCGTTCTACAATCAGTTCCGCAGCCGTATGTCCATGAACTGCATAGTGCATCTTGTTCTGAACCTTTTTGAAAAATAGGCGTGTAGTCGGTGCATCCTTGTTATAGTCTATTGCCGTAGCATAGATATCCGTGAGCTTCTGATAAAAACGACGCTCACTCAGCCTTATCTCCCTTATTTCGGCAAGCAAATGTTCAAAGTAATCCATACCTAAGAAAGCCCCGTTCTCCATTCTCTTGTGATCAAGCACATAACCACGGATAGCAAACTGACGAAGCACAAACGTACACCACTGTCGGAACTGGGTGGCACGAACAGAATTGACTCTATATCCAACACTGATAATGGCATCAAGATTATAGAACATCGTTTGATAATTCTTCCCGTCTGCGGCAGTTGCCGAGTTTTTCTCGGTAACTGAATCTTTGACAAGTTCCCCGGATGCAAATATATTCTTTAAGTGCAGTCCAATATTGTCAGTAGAGCAATCAAAAAGCTGCGCCATAGCCTTTTGTGTCGCCCAAATGGTCTCATTCTTATACATCACCTGAATCCCATCCTCTTGACCTTCAAGTATAAAGATGAGAAACTCAGCCGTGCTATTTCGTATCACTATATTTTGCGCCATAATTATAAGGTATTCCTGTCCATAACTTAATAATGTTCAGTTGTAGTCTATTGCGTACCACCTTTCTTACCCAAATCCTCGATAGTTTTTATTGACAACAGATAATCGTGTTCCACATCGCTGATGGTGCGTTGCTTGTATTTGCGGTACTCATTGGTGGCGTGTTCCATCGCATCTTCATGAGAAACACTTCCCGAACCTTGCAAAAGTTTTTCTCCAGACATTGTCAGAATCCTATCCAAATAGGCAGCCCAATCGTTCATGGTCATCGGTTGTTCACGCTCTGCCTGTCGCTCAGCAAAATCTAAATATCCTGAAACCAATTGTCCCATGGCACGAAGTTCTTTGTCGTCCAGATAGTTCTTTGCGGTCTTGGCCTCCATCAATGTAGGATGATTACCCTTGAATGTCAACAACCCCATAAAATCTTTTTCTGCATCAGCCCGTTCAACGATAAGCTCCGCTGCCGTATGCCCGTGAATCGCATAATGTATCTTGTTCTGAACTTTCTTGAAAAATTCCTGTGACACGGAAGCCCTTGGGTCATAATCGATACTGGTGGCATATATTTCAAGCACCTGACGATACATCACCTTTTCTGTGGCCCGGATATCCCTGATTCTTTCCAAAAGTTCCTTCCAATAGCCTCCACCTCCCAGTTTCTTCAACCGTTCGTCATCAAGCGTAAAGCCCTTTACCATATACTCCTTTAACCGCAGAGTTGCCCATTGGCGGAACCGGGTCGCAATGATGGAGCGGACACGATAACCGAGAGCAATTATCATATCTAAATTGTAGAAAGTCATTTCTCGCTCTACTTTTCTGCCTCCTTCCTCCCGAACCTGTCGGAAATTCCGACAGGTTGCTTCTTTATCCAACTCCCCTTCTTCATATATATGCTTTATATGCTCAACAACGTTGGTTCTGGAAGTCTGATAAAGTTCGCACATCTGAGCCTGCATAAGCCACAGCGTCTCATCTTCGAGCTTCACATCTATTTTTGTCTGCCCGTCACTGGCAGTGTATATGATTACTTTGTTCTGTTCGTCCATGTGCTTTATTATTTAAGCGTTTTACCTATTGAGGTTATTAAAAACAGATTCAACTTGGGTTCTTAAACTCTATTAAAAAATACAAGGCAGGAATGTCTTTAAACTTTGCAAGATATGCCTCTGCATCATTAAAATCCACTCCTCTTCTCCAATTATCTGACCTTATTTGCTCCCAATCAGTTTCTTTGTCAAACAATCTAATTTCTGCTCCCATACTGTTAAAAATGCGAGCAATTCTATTTACTATCACTTCTACTTCTTGTACATAAATTGAATTTTTAATATTTATGTTTTTATGAAGCATAATCACTGTTCCATCTTTAGATTCTCTTTCAAACATGTGATTAAAATATCCGAAGTATTTGTGTGCTGCTTTTAACTGTGTAATTGTATATTCAGAGTGATTTTCTGTATGAAGCACTTCTTTTTGTTCGTAATCATTACGAATTTCACCAAAATACTCTCTTGCTGTTTTTTTATTATCATTTATTGCCTTGTCAAATTGCTCTATAAACTCATCTATTGAATACACCTGAGTTTCAACATTAAAAAGACGATATAAAATTTTGCTTTTATCACGCACTCCTTCATCATCGCTAACAATGCAATCACAATATGTTCCAAAGAAACTATGAAAACTATCAGTTTGCATGTTTCGGATTTTAACTTTCTTCCGTGGTTCCTTACAAATCCCTAATAAATCAAGGAGAGTATAAGATAAAAAATATACCATGCCAAAACCTAAAAATGACATTCCTAACTGATTTGATACAGCCTTAATGAGATTAATGAATGACAAACCTAATGGAGATGATGACAACTGGTCATTAAAAACCCTGTCACCATCCGCTGTAATCTTTGTAGGATTATAATTTTCCATAGCAACATCTCTCATTGCTTTATACGTATCCTTTTTATCATAAAGATTGGCCATGATAAATTTAAGGAATGAAGAAAACTCATCTTTATTCACATTAAGTTCATTCGTATGTATAGGAGTCCTCTTTGTTATCCAATCTAATTCAAGTTCTCCTTTCAAGTCTTTAATGGACAAATCAATAGCATTATTAATGAAATCATATTGCTCTTTGGGTATTTGTGACAAATCAAAATTATCCAGCCAAGACAATTGTTGTGTATTTACAAAATGACTGAAAGCCGAGCGAGGGGATTCGTTCGCTACAACAATATTCGAATCTTTGCATATCAAACAATTTTCCCCTACAACGGATTGCATGAAATCCATTTCTTTGTATTTTATATCAGTACTGTCTTGTTGAAGATCCAATAGATGAGCATCTGAAAATAAAAAAACGAAATCATCTTTATGAGACAGTATTTTATCTCGTAAAATAATATATTTTTCCTCTTTGGCATTGAATAGATAGCTAAAAAGCTGTTTGTCAAAATATATGGTTACCATAATAAAGCATCAATTTTGTAAATTATTAATAATGCTATCATTTTGAATTAGTCCGTCACTTTCTTAATACTATTCCGTTTTTCTATATTCTTTGGCATAATTTAAATTATCACCTTCGCAATTATTCATTCGATTTGCCATAACTTTCAACGGGTTCTGCCACCATGCTATATTCTTCTTCAATCGTCTCGTATGATTTGATTCTTCTGTCCTCAAGATAGATATGGCAAAGCGTGTATTCCAAAGCTGCTAAAGTCTGTTGGCGGATTTTTGGTTTCAGCTGACATTCCCAAATCGTGATACAATGCCAGCCCATAGCAGCAAGCTGGCATTGTTCTTTTTTATCTCGTTCCTTATTCCTTCCTATCTTGTTTGACCAAAAATCTATGTTGGTTTTAGGTAAACGGAAATATTTGCAATTATCATGACCATGCCAAAAGCAGCCGTTCACAAAAATGACCGTCCGGTATTTGCGAAGCACCAAATCGGGATGACCGGGAAGGCGTGGATGATTTAGCCGATAGCGGAAGCCACGGCTAAAAAGGAACTTTCTCACTATCATTTCAGGTTTTGTATCCCTTCCATGTATAGCTGCCATATTACGATGACGTTGTTCTTTGGTCAATCTATCCATATCAGTACATTAGATGAAATATCTGTAATCGTACGTTCTACCATCGTAATGTCCCAATAATTGTCCAACATTGCGCCAATGTACTAGACGTATCAATTGTAGCTGGAAATTTTGTATAAAAATTAAAGGAATTCCAATTCATTTTAGTAAACCCAAGAATTTCCTTAACTATTGTTTGCATCGAACCATTACCATGATATTTAGCTATTCTTAAAGGCGAAGGTATGCCCCGTCCTCCAGGGAAGTAATTTCTATCTTGCCTTACTGAGTCTATAGTTCCATGTGTCCACAGCAAACATTCATATTGGGAGACGGGGAAACAAATTCCTCGCATAACCGGATAACTAGCATTGACAGGATATCCATTGTTTAAATATTGGTCAATACATTTTATGGAATCTTCCATTGTTATCGTTATCAAATCTATATTTTTGATTCCTGCATGAGACAAAGCATCGGTTATACCTTTAATTTCTTCTTCTTTGAACGGTGTTCTTTTATGTACAACCACTCTTTGAGGCATCCTATCCATAGACTTCACAAATAATTCTTGAACATTGATACCTAACTTGTATGCTTCTTCATAAGACAGATAAGGATTATTCTTCCTATCTAAAATAGGATTGTCTATTTTTGATAATTTGTATCTTAATCCTTGCCCCTTGGAATTATATATATGGCTACATCCTACAACAATGTTCGTTTTACCATTTGCTTCCTTCTTGACACTATATCCAATGCCAGCATAAGCTGTATCTGCGTCCAAATCAGATAAAGTCCACGGCGTTCGCATCGATTTGACAAACAAAGCTAATGAAAGCCACCAATATATTTGGTTTTTCATGTAGGTATTGAATATTGTTTTTTCCTCAACAAATTGTGTGGTAAATTCATACTGAGCCGCATATGCTTTTATATAGCTGTGCATGTCAAAAGTTTCACCATCTTTTTTGAAAGAGCGATGGCGTTCCCATGCTTTAGGAATAAAAATAACAACGATAATATTCGGATTGTTATTGGCAATTTTATGGGCAAATTTACATATGTTTTGCGCCAAACCTACAGAATCTTGTTGTATCTCACGACAGCTAATCCATAAATTAGAATTAACTGCAGGTATATCCAGCGAAGCTGAATAGATTTGCTCAAAACCTATATATGGCTGCAAATAATCTGTTTTTGGAGCTGTTACATTTCCATTTAGGCCATTAAGAAAATCCCGAAATTGATTTGTATAAGTACTCGGACAGATTACGCCAATTTTAACATTAGTATTAAAACTGGATTGGAATTCATAATCATATGGATTGTTTTGTAGAAGCCCTCTCATCGGATTAGTATCGTGGATTATTTTTCGAGATGTCTTACTACAAAAGTCAAGATTTGGTTCAGATATATAAACCCCAGAATATACTATTTTTTTATCAACAAACTGAGTTTGAGGTATAAGACCTTTTTCCGTATAGTCTACCGCAACCAATCCTCTATTATTGCTTATTTTAAAATTGAAATTATAACCACTATTTAATGGATAATCAAATGCACGCTGATGCCCATTAAAAAGAATTTGTTCCCAAATAGAGATAATCTCATCATATTGAGTATTATGTTTTTTGTCAAGATATTCCGACATTAGATTCTTACGTCTGTCACTAGTGATATTTTCATCTTTAAAATACAATGTTGGAACAACAGACATAAGGGAATAATTCTTATTGTCCAAAAATACAATATCTATTTTTATTGCTTCGTAAACATCTTTATAATTTCCGAATTGGCGTGTTTTATCCCAAATCAAACGTTTGGAAATAACCGCTTCTTTACCACAACTAGAAGATAGTCCACAAATCAAAGTTTTGATTATGACAGATTTCAGTGTCTGATTACCCTTCAATTCGTTAATTGATAATGGAAAACGAGATATACTATCCTCTTTAAGACAATCGGAAAAGGCTTGATGTATATGCTCTGAATAACCAAAAGCAAATACTTTCCCCTTATAAGGGATAGCAATAATATCCTTCCCTTTCATTCTGCTCTTGAGAAAATTCCACGGTGTCTCATTTTGAGGAAAAGCAATCTCAAAAGTAAATATATCAGAAGGAATAGAAAGCGGATACAGATTTGTTTTAATACACCCGCTTGAATTCAATCTGTTCAAAGCAAATGGTGTAATTGAAATCTCCGTGTTTGCTTCTTCCAGTATCTTATGAATTTCTTGGTATTTATCTTGCTCATCATTATATGTGGAAAGGAGTATAGATATCATTGTCTTGTCAAAACCATCCGTTTCAACAAATACAGCCTCTCTTCCTGCATTTCTAGCGGCAGCAAGTAAGCTCTTAACGTCTTCATTTATAAATGAGCCATATCCACACCAATATAAACGGCCTGCCCCCGGATGACTAAAAGCTTCAGTCAATGCTTCCATCAAAGACTTATCTCTTCCACTGTATCCGATTACTATTAGATTTTTGTCTACAAAGTATTCTTTAAGTCTATGTTTAAATGTATCCTGTTGAGAATCTAGTTCTGTAGCAGTATTCTTAAGTTCAGAATATTTATAATCACCATGTAAGGCAACATATAATAACTCTTGGCTATTTTCAGTGCGATGAATACGTTCAGGATTGTCTAAATTTACATTTATTGGAGTTATGTTAGCCTGATGAGCCGCCCTTTCAACTAGTCCATCAAAATTTGTAGTCCAAACAGATTTTAAGACTCTATATTTATGCAATAAGCACAAAAGTTTATATCCAATATTCGGATTCTTATCGAAACATAGACTCTCAAAATATCTTGTTCTATCGCCAGACAATGGGAATGCTTTTTCTGCATAGAAAACATATTCTTCATCAGATTTTTCTATTGGATAACCTCTTTGCTCATTAAGCCATGTCTGAATTTTTTTCCTGCAACAGTCAGAATGTATATCAAGAAATGCTTCATTTGTCGGGTTGTTTGTTACATATATAAGTTTTTTCCAATCCCAAATACAATCTTCCGCAGATTGGACACCTGATGTAATGGACGCACCTGCTCCTAATAAGAACGCAAATGAGCCATTCTTACTTTGTTTGAAAGATCTTAAAAAAGCATCGAAATCCATTCTGAATTGTTTTTCCTCCATTGTCTTAAATCCTTTGTTCGTATAATTCCACCATCAAATCATTGGAAATCAATTCTCCAGGCTGCATTTTTATGCGATATATGGGAGTTCGATTACTGCCCAATGAAATAAAGGAGGACAGATTCAACTTTAAGCATAGCTTTCCGTTCCTAGTGCCAAAATATACTTTCTCCACTTTATAATAACCGTCAATCTCTCCGCCAACCATAGGCAAGAAATACCTGACATCCATCACATTGATAGATGTCGGTATCTTCTCCATAGTATATGTCTTTGCGGTATGATTATCATAATCGGAATAATTCGCATCTGTTTTTCGTACTAATCCTGTCAGAATATTCTTAATCTCTTGTTTAGGCTGTTGAGTCAAAGTGCCGATATTGTCAATGCTATCGATATGGAACTCCGTTTCAAGTTCAAACGGATCACTGACATAGAAATGTGTCTGTAAAGTTTCCAAAAGCTCTTTACTTTGAGCCGTTTCCCTTTTTATCGTTGCTGATTTTATTTTGAGAGAGTTCCATATATCGGAATCTTCATCCTTCATCAGAGCAAGAATCAGATAATTACTGTCACTTTTCGGGCGATACAATTTACCGTTCAGCCGTTGGAAATTATCCTGAATGAACTGATAGCAATCCATGCCATCTCGTGGTTGCAGAGTTCTGAATGTATACAGTTGGTTGAGAGTGCTTTGAATCTTATTTCTGAATTCTTTGCGGACATACTCTCTCCATATCGCTTGCGCACTCTTATTGTTGCGACCATACAACGATACGATGTACAAAAAGTTAACATCATAGTGGCACAACAGCAGCGTGTCCCTGTCAAACAGGCGATTTTCAAATTGGCGGTTCAACTGTACTCCACCGTCCTGTGCTTTCAATTCCTTATCATCAAAGGACAGAAATTTGCTTCCTCCCACCTTTTTATTGGGAATCCGAGCACTGATAAAGAAATTGGGGATGGGATTATATCCTTCAGTCAATGTATCCCTTAACTGAGGATGCTCTCCGTTACCGTCACCGTCCAAAAACAGATTCATGTTCCACTGAATGACATTTCTGGCGTATGTATATTGCTTGTATATTGATTTGTCGCCAAGCTGTGTCCTGTCATTCTTGGAACGCTTGTAATATTTGCTATCCCCAATGTAATAGGTAAGTTCAGACGTCAAATCGGATTGTTCAATCAGGCCTTGACCGACAAACATATGGTCAACTAACTTGCCGTCTCTTTGTTCCGTCAGTTCTTTTGGCAGATTTTGCTTGTCATTACCACTTACCAGAGTGTCAATCATGACTTCAAAAATGTGCTCGAAATCTTTTGCCAGCAAATAGTCCTCCGACTGCCTGTTCATCGCAATCTTATACTCCCTGTCAAAGAAAGCGTAACACAAATCCCATATCCGAAGAGCCTTGTCCGAGAAATACTTATACTTGATTTGTTTCAGTCTTCGACATCCAAAATTCCTGCCTATATAGGACTTCTTCAACTTCTCGCAGCTGATAAGAGGATACTGGATATTGATTTCAAAAGAGAAACCATGTGTTTCTCGAATGTAATTCAATATGGAGAAATATATGACAAGCAGCTCTTCGTCAAAATTCACCATTTTCTTCCTGTTTACCGGCTCGATGTAAACAGGGCTTCCATTTTGTATGATGGCTTGTGCTGAAGCTATGGTCTTGTTCCAGTTGATTTTATTATAACCGGAATGTACGTTCTTGGCCACAAATGTAAAATAGTCCTGATTGTTTCTGTTGAAATCTCTCAGTGCTATTATCACATCAAGTAATGTATTGTGCTTCTGTTTTCGTCCTCTGCTTTCGGACTGATATTCCTTGCTTTCAAGTATATTGTCGTTGTGAGATTGTTTATATACGCTTATTGTCCGGTATATCCAAATCGAAAGAGTGGACAGAAACTCCTTGTATTCCTTGCAGCCCTCTTCTGTAAACTTGGCTTTTACCGTATCGGACTCAAAGTCTATTATTTCCTGTGGCGAAGCACCGAATATCGTATCATCGCCACTATCCTCATTTATCTCACCTGTCAATACTACTTTGGGCAGGAAGAATACAACATCTTTTGCTGTTTTGCTATAACAATACCCGACATACCCGAAAGAATATTTGTCCTCCTTTACAGGAACAGACACGACATCCTTGAGTATGTCTCTGACCGTCAGATTATTCTTGACTACGTCATTCAGACTGTATGGGTATCCTTCAATAAACAGCAGCATAAAATTTATTCAAATTAGAGTTCTGTATTCTCTTCGTTCTTTTCAATAATGACCTTATTGCCATCAGGGTCTGTAACTCCGAGATAGGACATCAATTTCTTTAACGTTTTAGTCCCATTTTCTCCATACAATTCAGAGAAGGAAATATCTTCAGTTTCACCGACTTTGAATATATCCCCTTCACCGTCTTTGCAGACATCGTTCCATAAATAGAACAAGATTTTGTTCAACAAGACTTTATCGGTAATTATCCCATCTGATGGATTTACAAAATAATCGCCCAACATTTTATCTTCTGAGCTGGTTGCACTCAAGATTTTGTCATTGACTTTTCTTTGGAATGATGTCCAAGAATATTCTGTACCGTCAATAACTATCTTCCAGTCTGTATTCTTATACTTAATCGGCTCATACTCCCAATCCCAACGTCTCTTGAATGCGCTATCAATCGGAAACAACGATTGGTCTGAAGTATTCATGGTTGCATAGATATACAGGTTTGACGGCAGACAAAGTTCTCCGTCTTTTATGCCCGGATTGTCTTCGCCAAGTTCCTCCTCCAAGAAAGATTTCAAATCTGCATCAGCCTTAATGCCATACTCCGATTTGCCATTAACATCTCTATCAAGAAGCTGGAACAAGTCCCCGAATATTTGTGCGCAATTGCCTCTATTGATTTCCTCAATAATGAGATATACCTTTTCTTCCGATTTTTTGTATGCCTGTATATAAGCATTAAGAAATGCCTGAGGAACGAAAGAATAAATTATACGAGATTCGTTTGAACAAGCAAGATATTCTTCTCCAACAGCCATTCCTTTGTCAAATTCAACAGTGTAATTATCAGACATACCGCAAGCTTGGAGTATATCTTTCTTGTCAGAAAGATTCAATTGTTTTAATGAACGCCAATATTTTGCTCCAAATTTTTGGGGTGAATACGTGACACCTCCCTCTTTCATTTCGGTTAATTTGCTAATGAGCTCTCCCTTGGCATATATTTTATCTATTGGCTTTTCCATTGTCGGCTTGTATGCCCCGACAAAAGTTGAATAATCACTGTCCGGATGGAATGTGGTTCTGAATATATTTTCTTTAGAAACCCCTTCAAGTTGTACCTTTATTTTATAGGATTTGCCTGTACCTGGTGCACCGTAGAAGATTATCTGACGACAAGTATCATTACACGTATCATGTGGTATCATCACTGACGGCCTAAAACTATCTGCAACTATTTCTAGTTTCGCTATAGTTGTCTCCAAAGTATCTTTATCAAGACAAATCTTAGCATCAGAATCAATAGAATCCAGCCTTGGTTGATTTGCCCAATTTATCACTTTGCTTAATGTTGAGAACAAGGGTTTAGTCTGAACTGTAGAATTTGCATTTGCAACTGAATCCGAGAAATATTCAGACCCATTGTTTCTCCAAGATGTTTCATCATATTCAGTCAGGTTCTTAAAGGTTTCTATATTAATCAATATATCTTTCAAAGTTTGAAGAATATTATCTAATCCGATCTGAAAGAACTTGGAGCCACCACGTCTGCCAGAGTTGCTAAACGTAATAAAACCACCTCTTTCACTCAAAGTAGCCTTAAAATCACTATTACCGGATACTTCATTTAAAAATGAGAATAAATCTTTCATAACTCTATTACATCAATTGTTTAACTATTTCTTCAGCCAACCTTTTAATAACCGGAATAGCAACGCTATTTCCAAATTGACGGTAAGCTTCTTTGCGTGATACCACTATTTTAAATTCTATATTAGAATCATTATAATTGAGATTGTTTGCGCATTCTGGCTTTTCCCATCCTTCACCAATAATACGATACCCTTGTAATCTTCCGGCTTCCACCGGAGTCAGAACACGTGGGTTAAGTCCTTTTTCTGATTGATCAATAAGTATTTCGCTTCCATCTTTCCAATATCTTGCAGAAATAGTGCTAGTATATGTACTATCAGCATTGAATAGTGAATACCCGAATCCTTTCCCATTTTTCCGGTTTCGTTCTTTGCGTTTTTGATGTCCTTCCCACATTTTATCACTAATGGTATATTGAGAATCCATAATTCTTTCTGGCTCAAATATATCCGATACTTTGGTTAAAAGAGTCCCTTCTTTCAACTTCTTCTTATCGTATATAGTAGAACCATCTTCTGCTATTCCATATGGGAATCTAAATTCGTCAACATCTACCAGCTTCTTATACCATGCTATAATGAATAAACGTTCTCTGTTTTGAGGTACTCCAAAATATTTTGCATTAAGAACATCAAAAGAATAAGCATATCCCAATTCTTCAAGTGTAGCTAATATTACTTTGAGAGTATTCCCTTTATCATGTGTCTTTAATCCACGAACATTCTCCAAAAACAAAACTTTGGGAGGACAGCCTGCTTTGATCTTCTCTCTAATGATATTGGCGATACTGAAAAACAAAGTTCCCCTTGTATCTTCAAACCCTCTTTTAAGCCCTGCGACAGAAAAGGGTTGACAAGGAAATCCACCACAACAAATATCAAAATCCGGAATCTGACTTGGTATGGCATCATTTATATCTTCATTAAAATAAAGATATTTTCCATCCTTGTCTTTTTTGAAAAGCTTAGGCTCAATATTTTTATAGTTTGCTTCATATGACAAACGAGCATTTTTATCCCATTCACTGGCAAAAACGCACTTACCACCAACATAATGCATTGCTGTATGAAATCCACCGATACCAGCAAACAGGTCTATGAATGTATATTTTTTTTTCATCATTTCCTTTCTCAGGCTACTTTACCATTTCATATAAATCCTTCAAATCACACTGCAATATCTGAGAAATCTCAATCAATTGCGGTGCACTTGGCTGTGTGGTATTGGTACACCAGCGACTTATTGTCATTTTCGACACGCCAAGCTGTTCTGCCAAATAGGTATTTGTAATCATCTTCTCGGCTAAAATGACCCGAATGCGATTTCTATACTCTTTCTTTTCCATTGAATTCATATCTACATTTATGTGCAAAAATAAACAAATTTGTGGACGCCGCCAAGCAAATAGTCTGTTATATTTGTTTGGAATGAAACTAGCTTTTATTCATCATCTTCTTCAAGATAAGTACAGTCGGGGTTCATACCCTTTAATATTGAGCCATTTCCTTACAATGCGCCATTATATCTAATCTAAGTGTAATGAGTTAATTTTTTCAGAACAAAACAATTTTCATATATGATATTTAGGATATCAATTTAGTCATTATATAAGACTTGAATACTGGTGATGTAGCCGCATCATAATACATTACAATCTTCCAATGATTTCTGCCATACGCAACTGCATCAGCATCCGTTTTCCTGATTAATTTGCTTGCGGCTTTATCGTAGTCAGCTTCACAAGTTATTTCTTCGAACTTAAAGTAATTTTCAATATTGGACAATTCTTGTACAGCTTTGGTATAATACCTGTTTATTAAATGATAACGCTTGAAATGTCTTTGTATAAGAGCATATAGATTTCTATCAATTCCATTTCTGTTATCTAAATAATACTCAAACTGAACACCTCCAACTATATGAGTTATACGAGCGAATAGATATCGTATATCAGGCAAAGTGTCAGTATAAAAATTAATAGTGAAGATTTCACCATTCTCATCGAATATATCTTCCCCCTTAAATGAATTACATTCAGAACATGCAGGTATCAAGTTAAAGACATTTACTGCATATTCTGAGTACACCTCCTTAGGAAGAATGTGCTCCGTAGTGTTTGCACTATTTATAGTACAATACGGACATACATTATTATATGTTTGAGGGTTGTTATTAAAATGCCATGTTCTAAAATCCTTTACCAACTTGCATCCAGACGAATACATTCCTAATAGGGGCTGTTTAATACTTGACAACACCGTAGAGGGAGTTAGTAATCCCAGCTTCTGGTTATCCATAGCACGCTCATAATATCGGTATGCAATCTCAACTTTTCGTTTATTAACATTCAGTGCAATAGTATCAGCACTGTTCTTGTCCTTTCTATCCACTGCTTCAGAGAAAAGTTCATATGGTTTCTTTCCTCCAGCATATTTTTTCATGTTAATCATGATTCAAATATTTATCAATTAACATATAAGAAGTAAGACTCATGGGCAAATCACCATTCTGGAGCTCTTGTAGTACCTGCTCCATGGATTCTTTACCTTCGACAGCCTTTTCTATAAGTCGCCTGTAATACTTATCTCGTTGACCATTAGAGAAAATTTCTTCATTTATAGTAGTCAGGTTCTCTCCTAAGCTTTCAACCCTCATTTGCCTTACAACAGGCATTCCATCTACATCTCGTTCCATTATTAGGACATTGCGAGAGAGAAGAGATTGAATCACCAAAGGCGAATGAGTTGCCATAATACAACAAGAAGAGAATCTTTCACATACAAGATTTACAACATTTATAATCTGTGTAATAGCATTTGGATGAAGATGAACTTCTGGTTCATCTATCATAATTAGACAATTTGATCGCACATTAGCAGTAATGTCGATAATGAGGTTGGTAAGCATAGTTTGCCCTGAACTCATTTTACCATAGTAATCCTTATAGACATTGTACTTAAATATAGAGCCGTTTTCAAACAAATCTTCTAACATCTCGTTGGGCAAGATATTGCATAGAAATTTCTTTAAGTTTTTACCTCTATTCAGAACATTGATGGTTTCTGCATTACGTTGGTGCCTTGCTATCAATTGTTCAAGAGTCATAAGGCCACCCGCGTTATTGTGCATACCACAATACTCAAAGTTGAAGGCTCGTGCATTAATATCATAAAATCTATCAAACATACTGTAAGATGCTGCTACAACCTTTGTAAACAATGGATGGTGCGGTGAGAAACATTCCTTCTGTTGATTAGCGATTGACTTAGCAAGATTATATAACAACGAGGTCTTACCTACACCATTTTCACCGATGATGGCAATCACTCTATTAAAATTATCTTCTTGATTTATTCTACCAAAATCGAACTTTATATTGAAGTCATAATCTGAAGAAAAAGCAAGTCGAGTCTTGTATGTAAAATTTACTCTTTCATCAGGATCAAAACCAGCAAGTACATAACGTCCTAAATTTAAAGCTGTATCAGCACTATTATCTCTTAACAAAGAGTGTCTGAATCCTGAGTCGTTTACAAAATCATCTGATATTCGGCTAAATGCTGCAGCATCTTTCATCGCATTAAGAAAGGACATCGCGTTATCGCCTAATATGTTTTTTATATTTGAATAATAAGATGTTTCCTGTCCTAAAGAGCAATAATCTAAATCTAGGGATAGAAATGACTCAGGAATAACATCCAGAGTTGTGGCTGCATTTTTCTTGCATATCTTCACTTTGCCTACCTTTGAATAGGAGCCATCCTACTTAACATAATATAAATAGAATAATGTTTTATGTCCATAATCATCCCATGTTATACTCTTTAAAAAGAAACATGATTTGTTATTCCCAAGTTTATCAACATAAATCGTATAACTATTGCTATATATGTCTTTTCGATCAAATGAGAAACCAGTTCCTGATTTTATAATATAATGGGGTCTTTCATCTATATAATCTTCTATGGCAAGTTCACAATTATCCCTATTTAGCAAAGGATTAATCTCTTCCACATATTGCATTATCTCTTCAGAAGACAATCTGACAAAGGGAGAAACACATGCTTCAACAAACTTAATGAAGTGTTTTGTATCACCTGCCAACAAATTAAATCGATGTTCAAAAGTATACGTAAGATCCCAATCATCATTATTAATCAAATGTTGCCTTGCATCAGCTTCCGCATTCTTGAAACGAGGGTCTTCTGAAGGCATTGCAGGAAGATCCCATATCATTTTCAAGAAATCAACAATATTTTGATCTTCATAATTACCTCCTTGGAATACACCCAAGAAATCTGCATGAGACATAATCTTATCAAATATAGAGCGTCTCGTCTCAGCAGAAATTTTAATCTGATTGTTTTGATTTACCATTGTAGATTATATCATTAATTAGGGACATTCAGTAAATAGTATAAAATTAGCCAACTAATTCATACACAAAATGTTGCGAATTAGTTGGCTTTTTTGTATCTTTAGGTATTCCCCCGCAAATAAGGTTTGGAATCCAAAACGGGGGAAATTCCCCAACAAAGATATGGCTAAGATACAAAATATTTCGGAAATTCACCCTACTTTGGGCTTTACAGAATTTGATATTATAGAAAAATATCGCAAGAGTTTTCATGAGAGTGAGCTTGGCAGGCTTCATTCGGTGTTTCCGTTTGAGCGTATGGCAAAGACCATGGGCCTGTCGGAACAGCGACTGGGACGCAGGAACATCTTCAGTCCTTCGGCGAAGATCGCCCTTATGGTCCTGAAGGCGTACACCGGATTCTCTGACAGGCAGCTGGTGGAACATCTTAACGGGAACATACACTACCAGATGTTCTGCGGGATTATGATAAATCCGTCCTTTCCCATAACCAACTACAAGATAGTCAGTGCCATCCGCAATGAGATAGCGTCCCGTCTTGATGTTGATTCCCTCCAGGAAGTGCTGGCTTCACACTGGAAACCCTATCTTGACAGCCTTCACGTCTGTATGACCGATGCCACATGCTATGAGAGCCATATGCGTTTTCCTACGGATATGAAACTCCTTTGGGAAAGTCTGGAATGGCTCTACAGGCAAATCTGCCTTCATTGCAGAGATTTGGGTATAAGGCGTCCGCGCAACAAGTATGCGGATGTGGCGAAGTCCTATCTGTCCTACTGCAAGAAGAGAAAGAGGAAGGCTTCAAGGACAAGGATGCTCAAGCGTCGTATGATCAGACTCCTTGAAAAGCTCCTCATACAGAGGGATGAAATCCATAGAGAACATGGAACCTCACTCCGATATACCCAGGATTACCAGAAGCGTCTTTCCATCATCAGAAAGGTTCTTGTACAGGAAAAGGAGTTGTTTGAAGGCAGGAAGGTCAGGGACCGCATCGTCAGCATTGACCGTCATTATGTACGTCCCATTGTA
>ERZ779896.460-NODE-460-length-52999-cov-24.807117_pt1 | contig 52999 bp, 59 predicted proteins | sample MGYA00511067_ERZ779896 | MGnify/ENA primary metagenome ERZ779896 (study PRJEB29588, sample SAMEA2161597) | human gut metagenome | biome: human gut; feature: human-associated habitat; material: faeces | place: Denmark | collected 2008/2010 ... | reverse complement strand
TTTTTTAGTAGAGTAGAGATATTTTATAAAAAACTAGACTTTAAAAGATAATATTATAACTATATCTTGATATATTTATACCCCTCCCCCTATATTTTTATAAGGGATTAAGCCGAAAATATCTTATTCTTATTTCATAAAATTAGTCATCCCAACCTATCCCAAGTGGCCCTTCGGAGCCATACCTCTTGTACAAATGCGATTGCAAACACTTTATTTGTTCCTCATCAGTTAAAGGAACTAAGCAATAGTGTTTAATCTTACTTTCAAGATAAGTTGCTGCTTTATCATAATTGTAACATGCTATTCTTGATATGCGCAAGACGCCTGCTATATTGATAGACGCAATACGATATCTGCCAAATTTGTCGGTTGTTATGTAGTATACTCTTGGCGAAGTATCTTTAACAAAATATTGTTTCATTATTACTCCTTACAACAGCAAGCCGACCTGCAAGGACAAGCCGGCCCGCCGTCGAACATCATTGTACCGAAGCGATTCGTGAGCGATTTTACTCGTCTGTCTCGGCAAAATAGAGCAATGTATCACATATTATTGCCATAATACTTTTGTAATTCCCTCCACAGAATATCCAGATTGTGTTCGAAGCCAACAGCCGGATTCATTATTGACGTGAGCCTGGCTGCCAATACAAGTTGCTTAAAGTCTTCAATTGTTAAGTGTGCTACATCAAACATTATAATTTGTACTCCTTAGACTTGCGAGGGGTGATGCGCGTCAGTTTTCTAATGGTGTCCTCCATAATATTATAACGCTCTCGCAAGATGGGCTTGACTAAAGGCGAGGCCTTGTCATAGAGGCGACCGAGAGAGCGTTTGTGCTTCTCAGCGGCCTCCATTAGCTCATAGGCCTCGGGGAACGTCAGTTTTATCTCTGACATTCACACTTTCCATCGAGTGATTTCATCATGTGACAGATTGGACACACTTCTGTCTGTTCTACAGGTTTTCTAAGTGGATTTGCTCTACAAAAGAACCGATTTGGCTCATTGGGCTTGTTATGTTCTGGAACTAATGACTCATATTGTCTACGAGATTTACTATAAGTATATCCCCATGTGTTATAACTATTCACCTAACGCCTCCAGTTCGGCTTGATATTTAGCAATCTTGGCCATGAGTTTTGCCTTGGGGTCGTTCATGGCCTTTTCGCGATTAGCGAGGGCTTTGTCACGCAATTTTATGAACATCTCTTTTTCTTCGCCTTCGAGATAATCCTCGATGGGTGTACGAGTTCTCGTGGATTGGGTGTTGGTGCGATTAACCGGAGTTTTCACATTGAGTTCGACCTCATCATTCTTTTGAAGCGCGGCCTCAAGTTTGTTAAGATTAAACAACTTTCTACCTGTAGGATTTTCGGGAAGAAAAACCGTCATATCCCAACCTTTGGGCTGCTTGACTTCACATTTGATTGGTTCCTGACCTTCAATGTTGAGGAAATAATTATCCTCGAGTTTGGTGATAAATGTACGCATAAGGTACTCCTTATAGGTCCTCAGGGACTTGAACCCTTAATTTTGCCGACCAATTGGACCGAATACAGAGTATAAGACATTCGCTTATACCCTGATATTCCGATTTAACACCGACTCCCAATTGTAAGATGGTCACGGTTGGACTATTATTGGCGCCGCCCAGTTTAGGCGCCTGACCACCATTCAGTTGCCGCATTATGAGTTTATAACTCTGTGGTCTATGCGGTCGCGGGTCCTCAATCCTGCTGAGGATTATCCGGTCGGGGTGTGTTCCGAATCGGTCAGCCACGTCGGGCCAGGTCTGCCTCGAAGTTTGCCGTCTCGTCCGGATGGGGCTGTTGCAGCTATCTGCCATCTGACCTGAGGTGGGCCTCGAAGTTTTCGAGAGATTATATCCGGGGAGCCCGGCCTATCTCATTCTAAGGAATTCATCCTTTTAGGATTTTTCCTTTTTGAGATTTCTCTCAATAATATATGTTTGAAATATATTAGCGAAAAGATCGGCGGCCCCGATTTAGAATTCGGTATATATAGTAAATGTGTCGTAACATGCTACTATAACCCATTCACTCCTCCCAAGTCCTCCAACTCAATCCCAATCATTCTATTCATTATTATAATATATGATAAATTTGAAATTTAATATATCTATCGTTGTCCCATAGTCCCAATATAATCTATCTAATATAAATATTCATAAAATCATATCGTGTCTCTATGATATATTAAAATCATTCAAAAGTGGCAATATCGCCCTCCTCTTAGGCTCCGCCATCCCACACCTTTGTAACCTCCTTTGAACCATATTAACTCTTCGCCTCCGGCATCGAACACCGCCATTGTATACTCCGCAAAATTTTGTAAAATTTGTAAACTTTGTAACTACTTAGTGGAATAAACCTATCATATTATAAATATAATAAAAATAAAGGAGGTAAACACTATGCAGAACAAGAAAGCTCGCGTTCGCAAGGAAATGCAAAATTTGTTCTCTGACCCGCGGTTTGCACGCAAAGCATGGCAAGCAGTAGGCCAGGCCGTGTTGCAGCGTCCGGCTATCCAGCCACAAGCTTTTCTGGACAAGGACGGGAACGAGACACTGGACAGCCTTGTAGAACGCTACACATACCAGCAACTTGCAGCTGACGTCGACGCAGCCGGCAACACCTACGAGCCCACAGTGATGGAGATGATAATGGCCTGTCAGGCTCGTCATGCCATGCACAACACCGCCGCTGCTGCGTTCATACGTGATACATCCGGCGGCAAACCTCTCGACGAGAGCAAGATTGACCAGACCGTTGTGAACACATATGAGCAGCTGAGCGACGAGGAGTTAGAGGCCCTTGCTGCCTTCCGGGCATCTCGCAGCACCAGCCCCGAGCCTACGGCTCCGGAGACCTCTTGTAACACCGAGCCTAGCGAGGAGTAACTATGGCCACAATCAACAGATATACCATACAGGGCTCCATCGTTGTAGACCAGCGGCCTCTGACACCGCCTACACCTCGCTATCAGGTCACTATCACAGGCAGCTACTTAGACGACAACCCTTCTAAGACCTCTGGCTCGTACATCGAGGGCAGTTCAGTGACAATAACAGCAGACGCTCCGCCGGCAGGTAAGAAGTTCAGCCACTTTGTAATTGAGGCGGTTCCTCCGTCAGCTCCAGCCCGGCTACTATCATTGTAACTCGCAACATGACTGTGACAGCTATGTTTGAGGATGCAATTGACACTGGCAAGTTAGCAGGTACATGGCGAGCTAACAGTGTTACAACGGGCGGTACTGAGATGCATATACCCATGCAGAGTAAGTGGATTGCAAAGTGTGGGTACGATCAGATATATAATTTTGACTTTGTACGCGGCAAGTTTAAAGCACAGATAAACAAGGCAGGAACACATGCCATTGTGTTTGTAGATACTAACACACGAAAGAGAGATCGTACAGAGGACATAATATTTTATGACTATGCCGACGAGCAAATTGCTGAGTATAAGGAAGCATTGCTGGCAAACATGATGCAATTTTATACTAAGATAAACTAATAAGGAGGTAACATATGGCTAAGATTATTCACTCGACCTGCACATCGGACGGCGTTGCAGCTCCGACACAGACAAGCAAGCAAGGCACGGGCCGTGGTAGTAAGTAAAGCACTAGCCCGGCTTCGAGGCTGGGTCATAATAATTGTAACAGGAGGTATAATATGAGAGAAGATTACCCTGCATATTTGTGCCCAGGTCCAAGCCCTGACGGCTCATCAGTGTGGGAGTGCCATGGTGCTGCATGTCCCTTCAGGCACAACCCGGAGATTTGTAGACCTGCCATAGAGGAACGAGGCTATACACTGTCGTTCACAGATAGGGCTCGTATGGCTGCAGCAAAGGCCGAGGACTCCGAGGAGTAACTCGCCTCCGGCTATTCAGACCATTGTAGATAGGAACAGATATGATACCAGCAACATTAGAGGGTGAGCTGCTACGACGTAAGGCTCGTAAGGACTACGGCACATATGTTGAGTTAGCGAACCCTGGGTTTTATATGACTCACTTCCACAGATACTTGTGTGACCAGATACAAGCATTCCTCGAAGCGCCTTGCACCAACGGCTTCATGGACATACTGCTACTAAGCGTCCCGCCTCAGCACGGCAAGTCATACACAGTGACAGAGACACTTCCGTCGTGGTTCCTTGGGCGCGATCCTACAGCAGGCGTCATTATTGCAGGCTACGAGAGCACATTTGCTGAGGCGTTTAGCCGACGCAACAGAGACAAGTTCGTGTCAATAACACAGGAAGTATTTCTGACATCTACTCACAATTGTAGACCTAACAAGTCGGTGCAGGGCGTAGCGCTGTGGGAGACTGAGCAGGGTGGTCGTTGTAGAGCAGCAGGCCTCAAGGCTGGTATCACTGGTCACGGCGCTGAGCTATTTATCATCGACGACCCCATAAAGAGCAAAGAACAAGCAGACAGCGAGACGGTGTTGGCAAAGATACACGACGAGATGGGCCCTTCAGTACAGTCGCGTATTCACCCTGGTGGTAAGTTAATTGTAATACAGACCCGCTGGGTTGAAGGAGACGTTATTGGTTGGGTACAAGAGAACTGGGGTGAGTGGGTATGGAAGACGATAAACTTACCTGCTGAGTATGATGAGGATGCGGCTCTGATAGGTCCAGACCCATTGGGTCGTAAACTTGGTGAGTCACTTATGGGGCGTCACTTAGGCGACGACGAGACAAAGTTGCCTCAGAAGATAGCAAACACTAACGAGTGGTTACAGTCGAAGAAACGACTTGTAAAGCAGTCAGACGGCGATCGTACTTGGAATGCATTGTACCAGGGGCGCCCCAGCACAGCCAACGGAAATCTGTATAACCCTGCATGGTGGAAAACATACTTGCGCACAAAGGACTTGCGAGAGTCATTAGAGTATTTGCAACTATCGGTTGATGCTACATTTAAGAACACAGAGACATCTGACTATGTTGCGATAACACTGTGGGGCCTTAAAGGTCGCGATGTGTATTTATGGAAGTTAGTTAACAAGCGTATGGGGTTCCTCGATACAGTCTCTTGTATAAAAGCACTGTGCAAAGAGTTCCCTGACATTGACGAGTTAGTTATAGAGGATAAGGCCAACGGCTCGGCTATTATCGATGTATTGAAGTACGAAGAAAATATGTCGCCGGTTGTAGCAGTTACACCGCTCGGCGGTAAGTATGCTCGTGCCCAGGCTACATCTCCCTTTGTAGCCACAGGCGTTGTACACTTGCCTGCTGACTTTACACCCGATGAGGAAGTAGATGTTGAGTGGGATACAAAGGAAGATATGACAGCTCGTGAAAAGTTTATAAGACAACATAGTACCTTCCCTTACGGCAAGCGAGACGATATGGTAGATAGCCAGACACAAGGTCTAAGCCGTATAATAAAACTCATAGTCGGTGACATAAAGATGCCTGAACGAAGAGCTCACATTAGATATACTCACTGGCACTCAGATATGTGGGAAGACTATGAGATGTTAAAGACTGACGACGATCGTCAGAAGTATTTGTTGATAAACGGTTACCCAGACGAGTGGGAACCAGCAGAGGAGGTTAGTTAATGCCTGACAAAGTATCAGCCATTGACATGTACTTGCAGTGGTCAGTACCTATTGACTCATATGTAAATACGCCAGAAGAGCAGATATTACTTAACAAGTTTGTAGCATTGTTTTCTATTGCAAAAGGCGCAAAAGAGAGCAATGCTCTTGCAAACGATGAGAATATTGCTAAGTGGCGTAAAGCATATTACGGAACACTCGGTGCATTGAACAAAGATGGCAGTATAAGCAAGCGTAAAAGTAGGCAATTAAGAAAGATTGCTTATGAATTTGTAGAGAGTAAGATTGATAATAACATACCTCTACCTAAGATGTCTCCAAAGTACAAATCAGATTTACCTTTGGTACAAGTTACTGAGGATTATCTTAAATATAATATAGATAACATATTCAGCAAGTATCTTAATGACAGAAGTGAACGTTCCACATATGTAGATGGCACATCATGGTACAAAGTATGGTGGGATAGTTTAGAGAACTCATATGAAACAAGCGGTACTGTTAAAGTGGATGTGTGTCTTGCAGACCAGATTGTACCTCAGCCTGGCGTAAGTGATTGGCGCCAGTTAGAGTACATATTTGAGTTGCAGCAGATATCGCTATCGCGTATTTACAAATTGTTTGGCAGGCGCATTACTCCAATAAGTGGCGATAGCAGCCAGATGGCTGAACCAGCCCAGCAAGCAGATTTGTCTACAATAACAATGATAACTTGTTATTATTTAAACGAGGACAGAATTGTAGGTAGATTTGCATGGGCGCAGCATAGCCAGCAGGTTATTTGTAATGAGCACGATTGGCAGATACGCAAACTTCGTACTTGTACAAAGTGTGGCCAAATTGCGCCTCAGGCACTGGAGTGTCCTATTTGTGGAAGTAAATCATTTAAATATGAAAATGCTAAGACTGAGATACTTGACCAAGACTTAATGGAAGTATATAATCCGTATGATGTAGGTGAAACAGACAACCCAGATGCTAAGGATGAATATAAGTCCAGAGTATTTTTGACAAAAGGTACAGAGATACCTTATTACAGGTTAAGAATGTTGCCTTTTATTCCACGTCCAGCTGTTTCGTCTATTGAGTCATTGTATGGCGTCAGCGAAGTAATGGTGCTACTCGAGCTGCAGGATATGACTAACAAATTGTATACTAAAATGACTGACAAAACATTGTCGTCTGGCGCAATTGTTACGAAACCTCAGCGAGTAAAAATTAACGATACCGATGACGGTATTAAACAAGTAGATGTAAGAACATATGAAGAAAGCCAGATGGTTCAAACAAAACAGATTATGGCTGATACGTCACAGGATATTGTAGCAGCACAGATGCTGTATGACAGTGCAAAAGCATCGTCTGGTGTAACTGACTCGTATCAAGGCAAGTATGATGCATCTGCTACTTCTGGTAAAGCAAAAGAGTTTGCGGCAATGCAAAGTGCAGGTCGTATTGAGAGCCTTCGCATAATGAAAGCGGCAGCCTTTTCTGGATTGTATGAACTTGTATTAAAGTATTTACTTGCATTTAGCGACGAGAGTAGACGTTTTGTAAAAGTATTACCAGATGGCTCTACAACAGAGGAAGAGTGGAATAAGTATATGTTCCTTGATAGGGACAAATATGGCGAATTGTATTACAGAGACGATTTCTCGTTTAGTTCTGACCCTGCAGCAACTCTCGAAACAAACAGAGTAGCAATGTGGCAGGAAATTCAGAGTCAGTTTATACAGGGTGCTTTTGGCAATCCTCAGGACCCTCGTACATTGGAGTTGTTCTGGAATATGATGGACCAACAGCAATATCCACTTGCTAAGATGGTACTTGCCGGTATTAAAGATAATGCTCAGCATCTGCCGCCAGAGATTGAACAGTTGTTGCTACAACAGCCTGAGATATTACAACAAGTTATTGCACAGATGCAACAAGCTGGAATGATGAGTGGTGGCAGTGGTCAAGGTGGAGCTCGTCCTAATAGCGGCCCAGATGGTAACGGAGCAAGCCATGCAGCTAATGTAACTCGTACGAATGCTCGTAATCAGGCTGCCGAGGGCGATGTTACAAAAGGCTTGGACAGTTCATCAACTGGAGGTGCTGTTAAATGAAAACACTCGGTAAAACAATTATTGTAAGACGCGGCGAAACATTTATACTTAGTCGCAAAGTGTTTAAGGCTGATGGCTCTCCATTTGTATTATCTAAGTCTATTGTAAATCCTTATTTAATAATCACAGTTTCATCTAATACCTATCGTTTAAACGGTGGGTATAAGATGAACTATTGGTTAGATTTATCTTCATATCCTAAATTTGATAGCGTTACACCGGTGGTTATAACATCTACTGAGTTATCTACAAACAAACTACCGAGTGGCTATACAGCAGATGAACGACTTGACTGTTGGCAAGCAATATTCTATGTTGTTAGTGGTACACAACGAGATTATTATTATTACACAAATGGCCAATATAAGTCGTATTCATTTGTATTTACAAAACAGTTTCTAAATTATCATACATCACAGTGGATTGAAAGTGTATATCAGTATGCGTTTAGATTGGTTGGTGGACAAAAGATGGTTGACTTTTTAAGACCATTGTACATTGCGATTTATCCTACTCGTGAGTGGGTACCGTCAGATAATCGTACATTGTATAATGAAATTAAAAAGTGTAGACCTGACATTGTTCAAAACATTCGATATTCCGCACCGTTGGCAAGTTATTTTGTAGAAGATATATTGCAAAGGCCGGAGAAACTTGTTATAAAAGCAAATTGTTAAGGAGGTTTCAAATGGCAGAATATGATGTTGTTGAAAACTTACTTGAAGGCGAACCTACTGGTGGTGTAACAATACCCGATGCGAGTACTACCGCAAAGGGTATTGCTCAGTTTAATCCAGACGACTTTACAGTTGAGGCAGAAACCGCAAAAGTAAGTGCATTGCAAAAAGTTGGTATACCGCAATATATTGGTTCAGTAGTAAATATTACTGGCAACGAAATTGCAGTACAACTTAGTACTAATAGTACAAAACCTGTAGCACAAGCATCGTTAAGAGATTTTGTGCTTATTTCGTCAGACTATAAGGATGATACTAATAGTGTTGCAGCAGGTGGAGTGTATAAGATTATTAGAATATCGCAGGATAATATTGTATATACAAGTACAAGTCCTTCGTTTTCTATTAAAGGTCCTCAAGGTATTCAAGGCCCCGTAGGCCCTATTGGACCAACCGGTCCCAAAGGAGCAATGGGTCCCAAAGGTGAACCTGGAACAAATGGTACTGATGGTGTAGATGGTATAAACGGTACAGATGGAAGTGTATGGTTTACTACATCTAATACATTGTCTGGTACAGCAGATGTTCCTAAAACAAGTTTAACTGGTCCTCGTGAGCCTGAAACTGGCGATTTCGTAATGTCTCAAAATGTAAATACAAATGGGGCATACGGCTATGTTGAAAACGTGCTAACTGACAATGTAAGAGTTGTATACATTGGTTCGTTAAGAGGTCCCCAAGGTGCTCAAGGTCCTGCCGGTGAAAGAGGTCCTAAGGGTGAACAAGGTGAGGCTGCTGTAGCAAATATAAATCCTAAAGGTACCTGGAATAATGTAACAGTTTATTCTATGAACGATACTGTTGTTTACTCCGGTAATGGTTATATTTCTAAGGTCGATAACAACAAAGGTGTCACTCCCGGAACCGATGAAAGTTTCTGGGTACTCTTTGCAACACAAGGTGCACAAGGTCCTACAGGTCCTGCGGGTCCCACGGGTCCCGTTGGTCCTCAAGGTCCGCAAGGTATTCAGGGTATCCAAGGTATTCAAGGTGTTGCCGGTCCGAAAGGAAATCAAGGTGACATTGGTCCCGTTGGTCCTCAAGGGGAACAAGGTGAAAAAGGTGACCAGGGTGAACAAGGTCCCGAAGGTCTCGTAGGACCTGCCGGTCCAGCGGGTGCAAAAGGTGACCCTGGTGAAAAAGGTGCTACAGGTGAGGCCGGTCCCGTCGGTCCACAAGGACCTCAAGGCATTCAAGGACCCGCGGGCGAGAAAGGTGAGAAGGGCGACAAAGGTGATACAGGTGCAACAGGTTCTCGTGGTCCCGAGGGTCCTCAGGGTGTACAAGGTTTAACCGGTCCTGCAGGTCCCAAAGGTGAGAAAGGTGATACCGGTACACAAGGTTTGCAGGGTATTCAAGGTCCCCAAGGTCCGCAAGGTTTGCAAGGTCCCACCGGTCCGAAAGGCGATAAAGGTGACACCGGTCTTGCAGAACTTAATATTAAAGGTAATTGGAACGTCGCCACTACGTATGCTATAAATGACTTTGTAAACTACGATGGTAAAGCATACGTAAGTATGGTTGCAGCTAATGTAGGTTTGCAACCTGACACAAATCCTAATGCATGGATGCAGTTTGCGGTTGAAGGTGCACAAGGACCTCAAGGTGTACAAGGGCCCGTTGGACCTCAAGGTGCTCAGGGGCCTAAAGGTGACCAAGGCGTTAAAGGTGATAAAGGTGAGAAAGGTGACACTGGACCTCAAGGTGTTCAGGGTGTTCAAGGTCCCATTGGTCCAGAAGGTCCTCAAGGACTTAAAGGTGAAACTGGTGCTACAGGTGCAAAAGGTGATACTGGTCCTCAAGGTCCCACTGGTGCACAAGGTGCCGTTGGACCCGTAGGACCGAAAGGTGACACTGGTGCAAGAGGCGACAAAGGTGACCAAGGCATTAGAGGTCTTGGTGTTTATCGTACGAGTAAATCTTTAACCACTGCAAGTACCACCGTTCCTTATTCATCTCTTGCAACACAACCTATTGGTGGGTTACAGATTGGTGATATCATTGTTGATACCAACGCTCTTGCATTTGCAGTATTGACCGCAACTTCTTCTGGTAATGTAGCCATAGGTTATCGTGCAACTTGGAAAGGTAATAAAGGTGATAAAGGTGATACTGGTGCAAAAGGTGCGACTGGACCTCAGGGACCTGAAGGCCCTCAAGGACCACAAGGCGAGAGGGGCGCACAAGGGCCCCAAGGTATTCAAGGTGAAACTGGCCCTCAAGGACCTACAGGACCTACCGCAGTAGCAAACATCAATGCAAAAGGTACTTATTCAAATAGTGCAACGTATGTACGCAATGACCTTGTAAATTACAATGGTAATGCTTACGTTTGTATTGTAGCAAGTTCAACAGGCGTGTTACCTACGGATACGACTAATTGGCAACTCTTTGTATCTCAAGGTGCAAAAGGTGACAAAGGTGACACCGGTTGCACCGGTGCTCAAGGGCCGAAAGGTGAGACTGGTTTACCAGCTCTTGTATATTCACAACGCCGTGAATGGACTACGACACCTACCGTAAATGCAACAATCACGTTCCCTACGAATTCGTTTAACAGAACGCCTGTCGTAGGTGATGTATTAAGATTTCCGTTTTTAAATACTACAACGAATAAATGTTACGACTGCAATAGTATATGTACTGCAATCTCAGATAGTACTGCTACATTCAAATATAAATCCGTCGTAGATATAACAGGTATTCAAGGACCTAAAGGTGACACCGGTGCTCAAGGGACTGCAGGTGTGAGTGAAGATGTAGCAATCAATCACTTTTCAAACAATCATTATAACACTGCTATGGACCCCAAAATGGCTGCAAATTTCTCAATGTCTGAAAGTGATTTTACACCTCGTGATGTCGGTGTAAAAGTAAATAATTATGTATTAGTACAATGGGACAATGATGGCACTGGTGACACATTCCTTGTAATAGGGCATGTAACAAGTTTGAATAGTGGTGTGGTTAATTGTTCAGTATACGCCTTCTATAAAATTACTCCTTCCACTCAGGGGATATTAAAGGGAAATACTTGGGCAAAACAAATAATAACCACTATAATACCTATTAACAACAATACCGTTTTAACAAATGTTGGAATTCCAGCTACATTACTCAATGCTCAACCTGCAATAGGTGATAGATTTTATTCTATGATTGACTATACAGAGAGTAGTACTAATAAACATAAATATATATTCGCTTTATTAGAAGTTACAGCTGTTGGGTCGTCAAACACTCAACCATTTTCTGTTAAAGTAATAGGCAAACAGGATATTCACTATTCACATGCATTGGGCTATAGAAAACATGTACAGATGAATGGTATTGCAGGTTCGATAGCATTCTCATATTTTAGCACGTCTAGTGGTTTTCCCAGCGGTAACCCTACTGAGTTAGCAAGACAAATTAGAAGTATGAGTCTTGGTGAATTGGAAGCATCAGGTGCTTGGTTAATTAGTGGTAAGAAATGTATAATCAATAGGGTTAAGGTTTCTGCAACTACTCCAACATTAACATTGTATGGATTGAATGTTACAGATGCACCTGGTGCAACATTTGATGTTGTAACAACCGATGTATCGATTACAAATTTCTTAGGTTGGACTGAGCCTATCAGTTATTTTATGAATGTTTAAGGATAAATAGGTTTAACCTGGTCATTCCAGTCCATTGTTGCGGTAGGGAATGTAATAGCTCTTGTTACCATACTATGTTGTATTACACCATTGTTGTCAATAGTAATTCTACAACCATTACCAGTTTGAGCACTACTGGATGTAACAATCATACTGTGGAACATTGTAAATTCCTCATCGTCAGTATTTACAATGTTGACCGCTACCCTGCCTGCTCCAAAAGTAGTATAAATATCGTTAAGCAGTGCATTTATATTGTTGATAGGATTTTGATTAGTGGAAATATATTGTATGTTTCCATATACAAAATCACTTTGTACCAATGTGATATTGTGTTGATATCGTTGTTGAAATTTTGTTTGTGCAACAGTTTCACATTTGATAGTAACCATATTGTTGTTACTATTTATTGAGATAACTTCTGCTATTACAATAAATTCTACAAACGTGATACTACTTTTCCAGTGTATAAAAACTCTATCACCAACTTTCATATTGGAACGGTCTGGATAAACATTATCTAAATTTACAGTGAACGTTTGAGTCACTGAAGGTGTGGATAAGTTATCAAATCTACCTTTGTAAACAAAATTTATTCCTATCCCCTGAGTGGAAGGAGTAGATCGGGTCGGCAAGATTGTAATATATCTTGCCGATACCGAATAAAATAATAATGGAGGTGATTAAATGAGTTGGCGAGGACCGATAGGACCTATAGGCATATTGCCTGATTGTAAAAATTTAAAAGAGCTTTGTGATACTATTAAAGAATGGTATGACATGCATATCGAAGCAGCACTTGAAGATGGAAGTTCGTACGATGTCGAAGTATTTGTAAGTGACTCACAAAGACTAATAGACAAATATAACGGCTACGATGAAACTTCTTTTGTAGACAGAATGAACAAAGAGTTGGACGAACTCGAGGCTAAATGCTATGCTTTAGATAAGTTTATTAAAAGTACTAAATATCTTGAACTTGACGAAGAAAATCGTTCGTTGTTAAATGCGCAATACAATTGCATGCTAACATATGCAACGATTTTGAAGCGTCGTATTAAAATAAATGGAGGTAACTAAAATGGACATCAAATGGTCTGTTGACGAACAAGTAAATGCAGCTATGAATGGTGGTTGCAAATTAGCGGCTGTTAACGGCATATTAAATGTAATGTTAATGGCAGAGTCAGATACTATAAATCAGTATCAGTATGCAAAACAAGCACTTATTAAATTGTTTAACAATGAGCCGGCAAAGGCACAGGTACTTGCTAAATTGGTAGACAATGTTATTGAGGATGAAGAGGACCATATTGAGTCGTTTAACAAAGCAGCAGCGATTATTGTAGGTCGCAAAGAACCTAAACCTACTGAGTATGATGAGGCAGAAGACAATGACTAATTATGAATATGACAAATTGTTTAGTGAAGTAACTAAATTGTCAAAAAAGGTAGACGACCTTAGTAAAATTGCTACAAAGGTAGAACTCAAATTAGAGGAATTGTCAAGAAAAACTATTGTAATAAGCGATGTACAAAAGGATATTGACAATTTAAAAGTAGAAGTTAATTCGTTGAAGGACGAAAAGGAGGTTTAAAATGTTAGACCAATATGGCGAACAAATTATGCAAATACTTTCCATGTCGCTCTGCGGTGTATCTTTGGCTACAATAATTGCGAATGTAATTTATTGTGTTAAGTCAATTAAACGTGCTGCTACAAGAGCAAAGAACGATAAAGAGGAATTCCAAAAACAATTAGCTGTGTCCAAAGAATACATTGAAACTTCATTTAAGAATGCGGTTCTTCCAAGCAAGATTAAACTTGATGTTAGCGAAAAAATTGAAAAGCCTATTGCAGAAGGTCTTGCTAAAATGGAGGATAATCAGAAAGAGTACTTGCAGAAAATACACGAAGAAAACCAGTTGATACTTAAAATACTCAGTCAATTTACTCACACAAAGAAGTTGTCCGAAGAGGACCAAGACAAAATCAAGGAAATTGTAGGTGAGGCAGTAACCGAAGAAGTTAAACTGTGAGGTGACTTATGGCTAAAAAAGTTAAAGCAAGGAAATTGCAACTGCCTTTGTGGCAAGACCTTGTATATATGGCTCTTGTAGCAATAGCACCTATTGTAATAACTTGTATAGAGTTATTCAATTCTCATAGTACACCTTTTAAGTGGTCATTTGCAAGTATTGGCGCAATTCTTATTACATTTATTGTAATTAAAAAGTATTTGCTTAATAGTCAAATTGATAAACTTAAAAAAGAAGTATTTGCTTGTGAGCATGACTATTCAGTTGGTGCCAGTGATGATAAGCTTACGGAAGCAAAATGGCGTAAGGCTAAACTGATATTGTATGCTTATAATGCAATTGTAGTATTACTTACATTGGTGTTAATGTATTTATTTATAACAGCTATTGTAGATGGTCTAATAGCATTTAAGGGAGCAGCAACATTTATACTTTTGTTTGTAATATTCGGTATGATTTTTAAAGCACTTTGTTACACAACCGGTGTGTACGAAGATGAGGAGGAAGACTCCGGTGAGTAAGAAAATAACTAATTTTAGTACTCAAAAGTTAATAACCAAGATAATGATGTGGGGAACAACGCTGTTGTTCCTCGCAGCTCTTGGTATTATGGCATATTTGTCATTCGTAACAAATGTTGATATTAACCCGTCTGTTAAAAACATAACATTAATTGCTATGGTAGCATTGGTGTTAAACTTTATAATTTGGGAAAGTAGGCATCGTGCTGAATATGATAGGTCAATGTTAGTTGATATTACAAATGACAAATACAGTGTGCATAGGCGTTATTATTTTGCAAGGAAAGGATTGAAACAAACAGAAGTGCAATCTTATATTCGTCAATATAATAAGGATTATGTACAAGCATGGTTAGACGATGTTGTAGATGAAACAGGTCGCACTATCGAGGAAATAGAAAATGAGCCTTATAGAGGTCACGACCATAAATTGTTAATCTATAAAGTTAAACATCACAAGTATCCTAAGTCAGGTTTGAAACGAGCCAGAGAAGTATTGTCAGTGCTCAATATAAGTAGTAGTGATAGTATGAAAATAAACCTAAAACAAGCTGAACACCAGCATGTAGGTGGCGCTATTCGTAAAGTGATAACATCTTTGTTATCAACATTGTTAGCGGCATCGGTCACAGTAAATTTTGTAGAAGGCGATTTAAGCAGTGCATTTCTAACATTGATACTTAACATTGTAATCTTGTTTACAAGTTTATTTTTCGGTACATTGTCCGGCGCAAAAGCAGCAAAGATAAAATTGTCAACAGCAGAAGTTGTATCAGAGTTGCTTGAAGAGTGGCGTAAACAACCTCCAAAGGAAGAACCATTCCCTGACAAAACAGAACCAATTGTAGAACAGAAAGTTGTAACTGAACAAGTTGATAACACTGCTAAAAATGTTGGAGTTATTGAAATTTCATAACTTTAGTGGAATAATTTAATTATTTTTATAATAGATTATTATTGTACTGCAAAACGGGTGACGACCGAAACTCGTACAAAAACGTTAAAGGACATTCGCAATATGAATTTAGGCGATAACGCTCTGTCATTAGAAGAATTAGCGGCTCTGATGAATGACAGTGGTGAGTCGGAAACGCCACCGGCAACTAATGAACAAGAGCCCGAAACTCCTCCTACTGAACCCGGCAAGAATGAACCGAGTGAAACGACAAAAGCATTTGCAAAGCGTTTGAAGGAGGCAACTGAAAAGGCTCGTAAAGAAGAGCGTAACAAGTTGGCAACTGACCTTGGTTATGCATCTTACGAGGAAATGCAAAAAGCCAAAGAACAACAGTTGCTTAAAGATAACGGGTTAGACCCTGAGCAGGTTTCACCCATTGTAGAGAAGTTGCTCGAAGAAAGACTTAGTAAAGACCCTCGTTTGAAGGAACTTGAAGAGTTGAAACAAAAGCAGATGCAAGAATTTGCAACTAAGGAATTGGCAGAACTCAATAAACTGACGGGTGAGAACTACACTTCCTTAGACCAACTACCGAAAGATGTACTTGATAGTTGGAAACAAACTGGTTCGTTAAAGAAATCGTATATTGCATTACATGGCGAAGAGTTAATTATAAAAGCCCGTAAGCAAACTACTAAAACAACGACAAATCATTTGCAAAATCCTGCAGGACAAGCACCTTCTCCTACAAATACAAGACCTCTTACCGACGAAGAAAAAGCGGTATGGAGGTTGTTTAATCCTCAAATAACTGAGGAAGAGCTCAACAAAAAAGTTAAGGAGATTTAATTATGGCAGGATTTAGAACCGCTTACCTGCAACGCGAAGTTTATATGGACCTCGATGTTGTAGGTGATGTTAAAGTTGGTGACTGCGTACAGGTTACTCTTCCTACGACTACTGTTGGTGGTTATATGAAGAAAGCGACTTTTGCTAACGCAGATTACATTGTGGCACAGAGTGACCAGACTATTGGTTATGGGCATGTTCCGGTTGAGAACCGTGACTATCGTTATGACCCCACGGTCAAACAAACTGTTGCAACGGCTCCTACGGCAGGAACGAGCACTGGTCCCAAGACTGAAAACGGATATGCTACTACTCTTACTTGGAAACACGTAGCACTGTTTAAGATTATTAACCGCGATGACGTTGTACTCGATGCTGACGGCAACGATGTCGCTACGGCATAAGGAGGCGCAACATGGGTGTTATTATCAATATTGACGAGGCATTGAAACTTCGTACAGACTACAATATTCTTAGAGAACCTCTTAACGAGATGATTAAAAATCAGCAAGAGGCTTGGGAAAGAAGCAACCCGCTGGATATGATTTATACTCGTTCCAGCATTGACCGTTTCCAAATGACTTACACATCGTCCATCGGTTTCAGCAAAGCATTTGTAGAAACTAACGACTATGCAGTTGGTCCTATCTTTAACACGGCTGAAGGTTTTGCAGCCACATATCGTACCAGAACTTTCCAGGGTTCCTTTATCATTACCCAGCAAACATTGGAAGATAGAGAACTCGGACGTGCCAAAGATGATGCCAATGCGTTTATCAAACGTTGGAATGGTGACATTGTAGAATATGGTATGGCTGCATTGTCCGGCGGTTTCGGTGAAGAAGTTTATTGGGGCGGCGATGGCAAAGATGGTAAGTCCAGACTGAAACTTACTTCTGCTGATACTACCGATGGTGAAATTGATGGTGTTAAGAACCCGTTGTTCTTTAACAAACATACCATTGTAAAACGTCAAGGTATGAGTGCAGCTGAAATCCAAGCGGCTTATCAGTCCAACAAATATTATGCTGACCTTGATATTACTGGCGACGACCCTGCTCGTATTGCTAAACTTGCAGATGTTATCAATCAAGTTATTACAAACATGGAAAACTTGAAAGACGACAATAACAAGTATGCTGGCGTTCTAGGGGCGAAGACCATTGTTTGTGCGAACGATCCGCACCTCAAAGCAGCTCTTGCTACGGCGCTGGATATGGATATGTTCAAGATGGGTGAGTCTTTGTATAAGAACCCTGCTTATCAAGCAGCAACGGTTCAGTTCACACCTTACTTGAACGACATTCCTCAGTTTAAGAATGGCCTTGGTTTCCTCATCATTGATAAATCTTACAATGCTGAAAACCACGGTCTTGAATTGACTGAACGTATCGCTCTTACGTTGAATGTTATTGAACAGAAACGGCCTATGGGTATTATCTACGACGGTCGTCAACGTTTCGATATTAACGTTGCAACGTGGAGAGGTATCTCTTATGTTTACTTGGGAACTCCTGCTGGAGCAACCGGTAAATGGAACGATGTTAATACATTTACTAAACTCACGACTCTGGAAACCATCGTTAAACCTGTTCAGGTTGTCGGTACGGTTACTACGAAGGCTGAGGCGTAATATATAATTAACGGCAAATGATAGAGAGCCGGTCGGCAATAGCCGGCTGGCTCTTTTTCATATAACAAAATGAATGATTTTAATATATCATAGATGGTCATAAATAATCCCAATATAAATATTCAAGAATTATATTTATGACCATCTATGATATATTAAAATTAGAATTATGATGGTTATATAGGCCATCTAAAAATAAATTTTATGAGGTGATGGTATGTATACTTGGGGCTATATCAAAGAGGCTACTTTAGCCAAACTTGATTTTACCGCAGACCAAGCAATAGATATGGGACTTATGAATAAGTTTCCGTTCTATGCAAATGAAGCAATTACTCAAATTACAAGTGCTATTAAACCTAAAAGGACATACGCCGAATTTTGTGTAAGATATCGTGAACAAGTATTAAGAGAACTTAAACGCAAATATTCATTGCCAGACGATTATCAGATTGGCTTTTTGTTTAATCCTCCTTGCGATAGAACACAGCTTGATGCGCAACAAACAGCAATGTTGGAATATTATGAGCAATTCACATATGTTGGTCAGCCTACTAATTTTCCGAAGGATTTCTTTGCATGGTCTGATGATACTAATTATATGACAAACATGTTTGGTGATTGGTGCGAAGCCGATGATGATTGTTATAAAACCTACGGTGGAAATCAAATTGTATTTAGCAAACCTGCAAATTATAGAATTGCTTACAAAGCAAAATGGTTTAAGTTCGAACCTACAACAGATGATAGTGTAGAAATTGATGCACCAGATGATGTGTTGGAATGTTTGCCGTCTTATATTGCAAGTCAATGTTTTAAAATTGACGACGAACAGAAATCACAAATTTATCGTAACGAATATGAAATGTTCCTTGCAAGAATTGACGAGAACGATTACAATGATAACAAAACAATTCATATCGGCGGAGGTTGGTAATGGGAAGAACAGTAAGACGAAATGCATTGTCAGTCAATGTTGGTAGTCTTGATGAAAAGTATTTTAACTTCATGCAATTTAAAGGTCTTTGTACTAACAAGAACTATGTTGGCATTGACCAAAATACATTTGACGAAGTTAATAATATGTATGTGGACCAAGACGACCAATTGTCTACTCGACCGCCTGTAAAAGCATCTAACTTATTGCATAGTAGCGACAAACTCGTGGATATGTTTAAAGTCAATAACATTGTATTTTACAATGTTATTGATGGTAGTGATTATTCATTACAATTTGTATACCACGGCAGTATGTGGGTAGTAGACTCGTCTGAAAATGTAAAAGTGATGTGGTTTGATGATAAATACATTGTATTTACTGACAACGACTTAACTGGTTTTAGTTGGAACTATGAAACCAATGGCATGAACTGGTTTACAAAAGAGGATTTGATTTATTTGCCTATAACCTCTATTGTAAATGGTACACAGATTGAGGAAAATGAATCGCCTAACATATTGACTAATGGCTTTATTACTCGTTATTTGTTTAACTCTATACAGGCTACAAATACAGATGGGCTTATAGGTAAAAATATAACTATTGACATTGACGAAGATACTCATTTTATTGTTAATCCTTTTGTAAAAAACAATGAACGAGTATTTGTAAAGCGTGCAGGTAATATTACAGCAGATATTGTTCTTGTAGACCCGACATTTGGTAGAATTGTGGCATACAATAATGATGATACATTTTTATTGTTTAGCGTAGACGCTAATAATTTTTATACAATTCCTTATCCTACTGCTACTTGTAAGGCGCCTATAATATCCGACGACGGTGATATGTTATATATTGCAGATACAGATGCGCTTAAATTTTATTATATGGACATAAGCAGTATTGCTGATAGTGGTATAAACAGTATTGGTGCAATGGTGTGGTCTGTTGTAGAATATGATGCGCCAGTACAAAAAGTTAACGCGCCGGTAGATACCGTAAATGAGCAAAATATTTTTAACAATACAGAAATTGTAAATATAAAACCTACATCTACTATATTGCCATTTGGTCATAGTCCTGAGAAGGGTGCAGCACTGATGTATATAAGTGTAACCGGCGATATAAAACGTTATTATAATAGTTCTACAACTTGGAGCAATGCTGATACTTGGAACAAAGTAGAAAATTTTAATACGCCTATGTTGTTGATGATACACATGTATACAACTTCAAGTGGTGTAACAGTTAAAGCATATCTTGAAACTGGTGTTGTTCTTACTTGGAATATGATTGGTAAAAATTTGGGTGGGTTTACAATTGCTGCAAACAAAGCAATAAGCAAAGTAAGATATATTAGAAGCAGCAGTTGGGATTATGCTATTATAAACAGTCCTTTATTAGGTTATACAAATTATAATCCATCCAGCCCTAGTACATTTAGAACACCCGATGTAATAATACAATTTAGAAACAATGCGCCTGTATATGACATTGAGCCAGTGTATTATGGCAGTGATGGTTATACAAATGCATTTTATTCTCCTATTTACCGCATAGGTATATTAGAAAATTACGGCGACGGTGAACCGATTATAATAAATCCATCGGAGTACTATATGTCGTCATATTATAATTATGATATGATGGGCTCTAAACAAGGTGATTTATTTACATTTAAGTTGTTTGAAAAGAATGGTTATAAGTCATTTAATATAAGTGGTTCGCATTATAACGGGCATGAGGACTCATATTATGTATTTAGTTATAACTTTTCAAGTAATCCTGATACTGCTATGGAACAACAAGCAATTCGTGAGTCTGCACCGTATTCGCCTGATTTAAGTAAGACATTGTATACTGACATCGGTGTTGATTTAACTTATGCTAAGATGGCGGTTGGTCCTAATGTATTAGGTAATAATTATTTGCATTACGCAGATGATAATATTCCGTTGCTGCAAAATAGTGATAATTTTACTTCTAATTATAGGCCAGTATATGTTGACAACAATAATATCATATATTATGATATAAGCACTAAGTACTTGTGGACTAGTAACTATGAAGGTACAATATCTGCTGATGTAACAACTTGGCCTACTGATGATGAAGGAAATGAGTTACCTCACTATAAATTGTTTACACCTAATCTTGTATACAACTTTGTGTCAAATGTTATAAGTATTAACAATACAATGTATTGGTCGTCCAAACGAGATGGTAAAGTTTATTTTCCTGAAATAGATAACAATTCGTTTGAAGACGATATTACTGCTTTTGTAACATTTAGTCAAACATCGTTAGGCGTATTTCTTGAAGATAGTGTATATGAGTTTCAATATGATAGCAGAAAAGATGCTTATTTGTTAACACCTACTAAATTAGTACTTGGCAACAAAAAAGGTGCAGATGTGTTGTTGTCTTACGACGGTTCCAATATATTTGTAACTACACTTAAAGGATTGAGTGCACTTAACTATCAAGACTTTGTACAATCAACAGAACAAACTTATTCGTATTTAACTGAAAATATTATGACAGAGTACGATGAGTTTAATACAAGTCCAATCAAATTGTATCAATACAAAGATTGGCTGTTTATGTATAAACAAGATAGTACAATGATGTTAATACTTGATATTCGTACTTCATCTTGGTGGGTCTGGAATTTGAAATATCCTATTGTAAAAATTGTATTCGATGGTGTAGATTTACTTGTTATACAAAATCAAAAGTTAGAGTACTTTGATTTTAATGATAAGACAGTGTTTGATGATGGTGTACATCCTTTTAGTTGGAATTTTGAAAGTCAAAAATTACACTTTGATGCACCTAATAATTATAAGCATATTCGTAGTTTAACAGTTATTACAACTGAAAGTGAAACATCGCTTAGGTACAAACTCAATTTTGTAAATTATAGGAATTTGAACAATTTAAGTGAAACAGATACTGTTGAGTATCAAATTGATGCTTTAGGAAGTTTGATAAAACGAGTTAACTTTATTAAAACAAATGCGTTCCAGTTCAGGATATCAAACGACCCTACTGATGATAAACCTAAAGCATTTGTAACATCCGATGTTGCATTAAAATACAGAATTACAGAGAGGGTAAGATAATGTCTAAGATTGGTAGAAGTTACGGAGCAGTTATGACACAACAAGATGCTGCAAGATTTATGGAGGAAAATAATAGAGATTATAATAACCGTAAAACTTGGCAGTCATTGTTATCACAAAATGCTAATGAAGCACTTGCAGCAGAGAATCAACTTGTAAATGACTACAGTAAAGTAACGGCACAAGCATATGCATCATATTTGCAAAATAAAAATGCAATACAAAATAGTGCATATGTTGGTGCTGGTAAACAAACACTACTTAGTGAAAATGAATTGGCATTACAAGATGCTTATAATTCGTATCGTAATTCATTGTTGCAAGGCGAGCAAGAAATTGCGAGTGCAGCCGCATCTGGTGAACAAAGTATAACAAAAGCATTTGACGAACAAGCAAAATATACTGCAGATTATGCTAATGCTCATAGAGGCTATCTTGAAGAGTTATGGAAAAAATATCAGAATGGCGAAAATAAATTGTTTGATGATATGCGTTGGGAACGTTATATTACAAGCGATCCTGTACTCGATGCTGAAGGCAAAGAACAATTTGACGAGGAAGGTAATCGTATTGAAGAACGCCGTCTTAAAACTCAGGAAGAGATGGCAGCAGAATTGTATGATGAAAATGGTAATTTGACTCTTGCAGGTTTGGATTATTTTGACCAATTAGAAAATTCACTTGCAAATGAGGGCGGTTATAGTTGGGGCCAATATTTGTTAGATACAAACGAGGATTTGTACAATTGGTCTAAAACTTATAATCCTTACAATTATACATTTGAAGGAACTAATGCAGGGTCATTTAGAACAATGGTTGGTATGGCAGCAGATGATAATGACTGGTCATTTGCGGAACGGTATGGCGGAATGGACGAAGAGCAAATATCTGGTTTGTACAATAAGTTCTATGACGCGGCTAATAAGTTAGCGGATAAGAAAGCTGGTACTGAAACAATCTCCGATTACAAAGACCTTGTAGATGAAACTGTGACTCTTGTAAAAGAGTTGGGCCTAGAGAGTGAACTTGCTGATGCTGGACTTGATGTAAATAATTTAACTGAGCAATTTGAGTACTTCTTAAATCGTTCCGAGAAAATGGACGATACATATGCAGGCGAAGCACTTGCTGAAACTGGTATGTTGATGGGCACAGGAGCAGGCTTAGGATTTTCACTTGGTAGTGTATTACCTGGTATAGGTAATGCTGCTGGAGCATTGGCTGGATTTATAGTAGGAAGTTTAGGTTCTATTGCAAATGCTATTCATAAACGGCAGCAAAAAGACATTGATGAAAAACAATACACCGCCGAAGTAAGAGAAGCATATACCAATATGTTAAATCAACTTACTAATTATAATCTTAAAAAGAAACGTCAGATTGAGATTGATTTCCAAAATAAATGATTTTAATATATCTATTTCAATCGAAAAAATTTTCTTGAATATTTATATTAGAAAGATATTATTGTGACACTATGATATATTAGATTTATCCTGGTACCGGGATAAATCTCTTATATTATAATGATATTTCAAATTGGCCATGAAGAGTGGCAAAGGAGTATGTATGGCAAAATTACAAGTCTTAGGCGAGTACTTTAACCCTTATGAGGCAGCTCATTCGAGGTTTAGTCGTAACGATTTTTATCGTGAGAGTGATTGGCAAACATTTGCAAAACGAGGTGAGTTAGATAATTATTTGTATGTAATGGAAAATACAAATAAGTTACCGAGTTTTGAAGATATTAAAAATGATTACAATTACGATTATTTAAGTACTGATGAACGTTTTACACTTATGGCAAACGAATTACAAGGTGATAGAACTAACACCGATACTGAACGTACTGAAACAGTTTACAATGAGGCAACTGGTGCACAAGAAGAACGTACTTTTAAAATGTCGGATTATGATTATACAAAGAAGTTGTTAAAAGAGCGTGGGGAGTATTTAAAGTATCAAGATGATTTGCGAATTGCACAAGAGGAAAAAGATAACATTCATCCTTTTATGAAATTCCTTAATGGCCTTGGTGGGGCAGCAGGTCATCTTGTAGTAAGTGTAGCAGACGCTATTGATGGTGCATTAACTTTGTTATCTACGCCAGTTAATATGATTGCAAGTGGTATAACCGGTGAAGACAAAGTTCGTGAAGGTTTTGAAACACCTGACGAAGGAAGTTGGGACAATGTATTAAACTGGCGTATATTTGACAAGATGGGCTTCAAGGATGAGATACTTGATTGGGAAAAATCAGTATCTCCAATTGTAGATTTAGATGGTAACTATGTAGGCATAGGAAAATATGTTTTAAGTATTATAGATAGCATTGGTCAATACTTACCTGCAGCAGCAATAAGCATTGCTAGTGGCGGAACATTAGCACCCTTAGCGTCGGCCATATATTTCGGTGGAATGTTCGGTAATACAATGAACGAGATGGTTATGGACCCTCGTATGAGCACTGTTCCTACTGCTGAGTTAATGTTAAATGCAGGTTTACGTACTACTGCTGAATGGGCTGTACAAAAGGGACTCAATCATTTGCTCGGTTCTTCTATTCTTGATAATGTGGTATTTGGCAGCACTGCAAAAGCAGCCACAAGCATTAGTGGAACTAGTGCAGTTAGTCGTATATTGATGGATGCTTGGCATGAAGGTATTGAAGAAGTATTACAAGATGTGGCAACGCAGTCTATTAACTCGTTCTTCGGTTTGCATAAACAACAGTTCAACAATTATAATGATTGGAGTTTATCCCATTTTGCAGATGCATTTATTATCGGTGCGTTATCCTCTGTTGTAAGTAGTTCGTTTTCTGTGGCTCGTTCTGGTATTAGTGACTTTATAAACAGAAAATCTAATGTTGACCCTAAGATGAACTTTTTAGCAAAATATGAGTTTAAACGTGTAATGTCAGATATGATGTCGCAATATAACGAAATTATTAGCGATAAGAAAATTGATATTGATACTAAGCGTAATTTAACAGGTCAATTGTATGCTAATTTCAGTGTCATATCCAAAGTATACAATGCTATGGGCGAAGAGCGTTTTAACAAAGCACAGCAGTTGTTTGAAAAACTTGGCGGCTTTAAACAAATGGACGACTATCAGTTAACGCGTTTTGCAGAAGGCATAATGGTTCGTTTTGACGATCTTCGTAAAGACTTTACTGCAAACACGATTGCTGAGGACATGAAAAAAGCCCAGATGTCTGACATCAAGGCTGTTGTAGATAATGATACTGATTTAGATAGTATAACCGATGAGGATGTAAAAGCATCGCTTGAAACTATTAAGCGTATTTATAAAGCCGATCCAAATGTACAAAGAATTGTATTAACAACAGACGGCAATACTGTTGTACAACTTAACAAAACATTATTTGTACCTATTGAATATGCTAAAAATGCGGATGGTAATATTATTCTTAAAACTCGTGCAGAGCAAGACCTTGTACAAAATACTACTAAATCTACAAAGTTAGCGCCAGTATTAAACAATGTACTTGATATTTATAAGCGAGTATCCGGCGAGTCAAATGCCACTATTGAAACTTCTACTTATAACTTGTTCTTCAATAGCAATTTCCAAAAAGTTTTGTTGGGCATAGCAAACAGAGACATTTATTTGTTGATGGCACATTTGCAAGATACTATAAATACTGCTACAAGCAAATCGCCAAAAGATGATATGCTTAAACAACGTATGAAGTCTGCACTAAATGCATTAAGAGTTAACTTGGGTATATATCTTGTATATCAGCAAGAAGCAGATTTGTCAGAAGTTGTATCATTGTACAAAGGGACAAACACAATTGAGCAAATTAAAGAACAACGTTATGGGAAAGACTTGCGAAATAGAGTTATAACCGACGGGCCTACAACTGCTGACTTAACTGTATTGGCTGCTCGTATTAACTCTATGCCTGCAAGTCAAGACATAAAAGGTGCTATACTTGACAAAATTAAAAGTGAAAACAGTAATATAAGAGCTTCCGGTATGAAAGAGTTAGAAACATTTTATCGCAATGTGTATAACTCACCGTATGATGGCAAAACTTATATGCCTACTACAAGCATACAAAATAATTTGTTCAACAATTATTTGCAAGATAGCGGCTTAACTATCGCCACTATTACTGATATGCCAGCTACTGACTCGGATATTTATAAAACAATTATTGCAAACAATGGAAAAGTAGACCCTGAAACAGTTCTTGCTTATCGTAGGGATATGTTTAAAGCATTTACAAATTATCGTTGGGATTTTACAATTGTAAATGGCAAAGTATCACTTGCATATATTGGCGACTTAAATCAGTATGGTTACAAAAAATTCAGTAGTGAAAGAGAAAACATATATTTTAATAAAGGTAATAAAGACCGTTATCTTGTAACGCCGGATTTAACGAGTCAAAGTTATATATCAAATTTGTTAAATCCTAAAATTGATGCAGTATCAAGAGCAAATATAACTGTTACAGATGTTATTTACAATCCATTGTATTTAAGCGAGTCTACTCGTAATGATATTAAAAGTAAATATCACGTTGAGGCTAATCCAGAAGTAACATTTTTGTATTTACGCGACCAATTGTTAAACAAAAGTAAAGGTGAAACATCTATTGTAGCAACCACAGACGGTACGTTCCAATTTGTAAATATTAAGCCAATGTATGAAGCCTTTAAAAGTAAGTCTTATACAATAGATGATATTAGCGAAGAAGGAAAGTCATTGTCAGTGTATGTTGATAAAGCATATATAACTGGTCGCTTAAATGATACAATTGTAATGCTCGGTAGAAACAGTGAGTATGACCCGGTTAACAATATTATTTATATTGCACGAGATACTCCTACAGAAGTAACATTTGCATTAGCCCATGAATTGCAACATGCTATACAGGTTGAAAATAACTTGAATGGAGGGTTAGCATATGATTGGCTTACAAATAGCAATTTAACTGCTAAACAGAAAAAGGATATTGTAAACGATATTAAACGGCATAGACCTGACTTGTTTAAGGGTGTAAAAGATATTGATACAATGTACGATATTGCCGAACGTTTTATTTACGATACAACCGGCGAAACACAAGCGTATGGTATTGAAAACTGGTGGAATGTTAATGACTTTTATCCTACAATTGTAAAATATAATAATGATGGCAGTGTTAATATTACTACACCTTGGGGTAATCATTATGATGTAGCATCTAAGCAGATGTCGATAAGTGATTATAATGTATCTGCTGATATAGAGCGTAAGATAAGAAGTGCAATTTCTTCTATTGTAAAACCTTGGGCAGAAGTACCTGATTATAAAACTGGTATTATAACTCGTGATGGCGAAATATTGTTTTCTAATATAGCAGATAATCATAGCGATATATACAATATTGCAGAACAAGCTGTAGGCGTAGATGCCACTGAACAATGGGCAGATAATATTGTACAAATTGGTTATTTTGATTATGGTGATAGTACTGCATATAATATTAGAGTTGGTATAAATGATTTAACTGCTAAACAGCGTGCTGCAGTGATTGATACTATTGACAAATTGTTAGACCGTGGCGAATATGTGATATTTGACAATGTGGATGCTAATATAAATTCTACTAATTATCATAGCGGTAAAGATATGGTTAAGGCAGCAGAAGATATTCGCCGTGCAAATAAACAAGCAAATAATATATCCTCTGCACAAATGGCTCCTAATAAAAACATACTTGATATACCCGGCATGGACAAAGTTAATACTTATTATCGTCGCAATCTTACTGAAATGCAACCTAACTCGTTAATGGGCTTAATTTTACCAGATGGGACAATTGGTTTTAACTCTGAGTATTGGACTCACCTTGATTTCCAAAAGGCAGCAGAAAAACAATTTAATCAAAAGTATGTTGACGCATACAACAGACGATTAGTTGAAATTGCAATAAACGGCAGATTTGGTCGCAACTTCTTTAATTCATTATCTATACGAATTAACAGTACACTGTCTATTGACCAAAGAGAGTCGTTAATTGACTTTGTAAATGATGCACTTGCAAACGGCGCACAGATTGAAATTGAACATGTTCCTTCTGGGGCTTATTCAAGTAGTGACGGTATTGTGGATGCTCGCAAATTGTTACAAAACGTAATTCGTCAAGCAAATGCAGCTCGCATGAGTATGGCAAAACAGCCTGGACAATATAAGTATATTACTCGTACTGACCGAGATAATCCCATTGGTAAGGATGGAAATGTTAGATACAAATATACTTATGAACACGACACCTATGTCGCTAATAAAGACGCCAAAGGTACAAATTTAGAGTACTTCATAAAGAAAGGTCGTCCTATACAAATGAGTAAGAGTACACAAGAATTTGTAATAAAGGCTGACCCCAATAGACTTGCTCCAGAATTGTGGGATATGATTGGCGGCAACGAGGCTGGTACTTTAACTCAAACAAAAGTAATGGATTATTTCCGTAATGCAGATAGTATTAACAAATATACATTCAACTTAATAAATCAATGTTATTTCCAAAACGAAGACATCAAGTCATTTGAGCAAATGGAAAAATATGTTGATTACAAAATTGCTAATTACTATGCATTGCGTGGCGTACTTCGCGCTCATGGCTTAACTGACTTAATATATGATAGACTTACAAGTGATACTGTTAAGCGTATAAATGAAGTTGTAATGCAAGACCCTAAACTTAAAAAGCAATATGAAACAATTCGCAACAGATATGAAACTTACAAAGGTCAGCCGTTACTTATAAATCATAAAGCAATGCGAATTATGTTTATTAAGTATTTTGACGGTACAGTACAGTCACTTGGCTATATTGGCGCAATAAGCAAATTCCTTGCAATTAACGGTTGGAATTTACCTGGTGAAAAAGCCAATGTAAGCTTAGACCAAAATATTGCTAACAAGAAAGGCGGCGATAGTAATACTACAATTCAAGACACTATTGTAGATGAAAGTTCACTGGAAGCGTTCAATGAAACATTGTCCAATCTTGACAGAAAGGAAATGATGAACCAAATTTTACATTATACTGTAGACATACTTCGCGAGAAAGGTATAAAAGTAAATAAGAAAGAACTAATACAAAGTGTTAGAAATTTGTCCGATGATATGTTGCTTGATATGTATACAAAATTGCAATTAGGCGATGTTGTAGGACATACAATGTCTAAAACAGAATTGGACAAAGAGTTAAAAGGTGAGACAACACCTATTGTAAAGACGCCCCGCAGAAACTATCTTAGTTCAATATATAGTCTTAACTCTACAATTAAAAGAAACTTATCGCCTAACGAGGCTAATAAGTTTTATGAAGCACATTCAGATTTGTTTAACGAAGATATTAAAGTTCGTAGAGAATTGTATGTTGGTAAATCTGATAAAGAATTACAAACATTAAGAGAACAACTTCGTAAGATAAGTTCTGATGTTAGATTGGGTGCATATACAAGTAAAACTGCTGAGGCAATTGTAAAAAGTTTAGATAGATTTAAAAAGAAGTACGAAAAAGAAAAACTCAAAGCAATTGCATCTGGTGAACAAGTTGCAAAAGAAAGACAACTTAAAGTAAGTGGCTATGAATTTGACATTGCAAGTGATGTAGAAATACCGAGCGAATTAAGAGCAATACTTGATACCACGTTTGAAACTTTTAGAAAGACTGATGTTAAGTTCCTTAGCGGTGAAGATGAAGTTCATATGCAGATGAATGCAACTAAGTTTTATGAGCAAAATGCTGATAGACTTATGCAATTAACAAGTGAAGATGCTACAAGCATTATTGACTTCTATCAAAATATGATGTTTGTAGGTAAAATAAATACCGAGGATATTCGTAAGTTTAATGCGTTTAAATTGTATATGCTGGGTTATTTGTATGAGCAAGGTCAGCAAGGTTTAATGCACATGAGCGGCGAAACTCTTGCAAGACTTAGCAATATGATACAATCAGTTGCATCTGATGCTGGTACACAACTTGCTGCATTCCGTTCCATTCTGGACAAAATAAATCCGCAGAAGAAAATACTTCAATCTGCGGCTCGTAAATCTGGTATTGAGTTTAGAGAGGCTGACATCGAGAACTTAATAAAAATTGTTAAAACAAACGATGTTAAAAAGATTGAAAACCAAATGCATACAATGTATGAAAACGGTTTAAAAGCATTCTTAGCCAAGAAAGGAAATGAAGGCAAAGTTAATCAAGCATTGGATGCTATGTGGAAATTTCAGCGTATGGCGATGTTGTCTTCTCCTGGTACTTGGATACGCAACATTGTATCAAACAACCTTGTTAGTGTTGGTAATGATTTTGGCGGCATTATTGGTAACTTGTTTACTGGTAAGAAACATAAAGAAGGACAATATAAAATAACAGGCACACAAGTATCAGATGCTACCGCAGCCTGGGTAAAAGCAAATTTTGTAGACAATGGCTTAATGGCACTTATATCAGATGGAGTTAGCAAATATGATATTCGCAAATCCAAAAATATGGATGGTCAAGATATTATTGTATCGTTAATTCGTAATAAAGTTGAAACAGAAATTTTCAATCGTAACAACTTTAAAAGCAAAGGTATGAATAAAGTTTCAGAATTGCTGTTTAAGGTATTGTCAGACGACCCTTGGATAAATAAAAGAACTTTGAGATACTTTGGCAAAATGTTAACAGAAGATAATGTTAACTTAAATGAAGGTTTAAGTAACCAAGTAATGAATACTTTTGCAGAAGCATATACAATGGCTGCATGGGATTATATGCATAAGCCTAATATGTTTAATGCACTTGAAGAAGTTATTCGTCGTAAAGGCGGCAGTGCAGGTTATTTTGCTTGGAAACAATTTTTACCTTTTGCATCTGCTGGCTGGAACTGGTTTGTAGAAGGTTTAAATTATACACCTATCGGTCTTGTTAAAGCAATTGTAGATTTTGCAAGACTTGAAAAGACAATTGCTAAAATGGACAAAATTAGACAAGAGGGCGACCAAGCGCCTAGCAGTAGATTTGCAGAGTATATTACAAAACGTAACATTGGTAAAGGTGCTATTGGTACTGTTGGTTTAATTATAGGTGCTTTACTTGGCGCAGCTGGCGTAATGGGTATCGACGACGATGATGGTGCTGTTAAGATTAGTATATGCGATGTTAAAGTAGATATTAGTAACTTGTTCGGAACATCAGGGTTGTTAATGGGTGCAGCTTTAACGGGCGGATTAACAGATAAGTCGGAAGATGGGTTCAAACGCTTATGGAAAGCAATTGGTAATACATTCGATGTGGCTATGCAAGATAGTTTCTTTGCTGATTTATTCAATATGTTCCAATACGCCGATACACCATTTGACTGGTTAATTGCACAACCGATGGAAAGTCTTAACACATTTGTACCTAACATACTTAAAACTTTCAATAGTCTATTGTATAATCACAAAGTGAAATACAGTTCTGGTATATTGTATAACCTTGAAAGTTTTGTAGTAAATGCAATACCAGGTATAGCATATGCTTTTCCTAAAAGGGTTGACCCTTATACAGGTAAAGTAAAAACAAAGTACAAGGTGCCGTTCATACTTGACTTAATAAATCGCATGAGTCCTATTAAGTTACAGGCTTATGAAATAAGCGAAGTAGAAAAACAGGCTATTGCAAATGGTGTTAAGAAAACTGAATTAACAGGCAGATACACTGACATCGGTGAACTTAGCAATAAAGACAAACAAATCCTTAATGAGAAGTACGGCGAGTTAAACAATTCGGATTTGAACAAATTGTATAACGATCAAATACTTGTATCAGTGGATATGCCAAACGGTTCTCGTAAAGAGTTGCGATATTCGCAAATGTCAACAGAGCAAAGAAAAAGCGCTATCGAGAAAATAATGACCGATAACGCTAAGATTGCTAAGATTTATGTTTACACTAAAGGTGGTGGCAAATACTATGCTACCAATAAAGAGTGGGAAGAATTACGAAAGATGGGTATAACACTAAATGTGTTTAAACAAACAAATAAGTTAAAAGGATTTATTTAATCCTATACCATTTGTTTCTCACTAATCTTTCGTGCACCCACATTAACTCCTCCATAGGTCCTACCAGTTCAAGGTAGTCACCAGCAAACGGGCATCTCACATAGAGGTGCTCGTTTGTCATTTCAAGGAACTTTAACGAACCTTTAACTGATAAACATCTTTGTATAATATAGTTATATGTTTCTATTGCAGATAACTCATACGGTATAAATGTATCAGTGTGTATTTGTATCATAATTTTCTCCTTTTCATTCATTTTAATATATCATAGAGATGAATTTTATTTGGTAGAATATATTATCGACCGAATATATTTCGTCACCCTATGATATATTAAAATGACCCTGGATTGATTTTCAATCATTATCATATTTAAAATTATTGATTTTGTCACCAAACACGTTGACCCAATCAATTTCCAATAACTCTGCTGCATCAGTTATATAATGCATAAAATCAATCTCTTTTTTAAGTGCTTTAATATCTATTGTTCCTAAATCTTCATTAACGACTTTACAATTATCAGGCAGATTAGGAAAACTATTATAAGATGGAACACCATTCCTATACTTAATTTTGTACAATTTGCCATATCTATCATCTGTAACAGCAACTACTCTATTTGCTCTTGTAAGTTCTACTTCTGTACCGTCAGTGTATCTTTGTACAACTGTTCTAAATGTAGGACCTTTTTTACAAAATATACAAAAGTCTTCTACATTTTTATTATTTACAATAGATTTAACAATGTTAGAACCTAACAACAAATATTCAATAGCTGCTTTCGATGCTGCATATCCACCGAGAGTACCGATGTTAGGATAACCAGGTCGTTTCCAAGTATATTGTAACCACTCACCACAGAGTTTGATGTGGTCGCCATATCGTAAGTTTTTAGTCCAATCTAATACGCCATCCCAACTTGCTTTTGTTAACAAGTAATTATTAACATCTCGTTGCCATATGCGATGCTCTTCGTCGAACTCTAATTCCATATTCATAACTTGCATAAATTTATCACAAATACTATGCATTTTGTCAAGATATTTTCGTTTGATATAAAACATAATGCCATCAGTATTTGTTTGTATAACTTTTAAATCTGGAATATGTTTATACAATTGGCAACCAAGCGATGCAAGAATAATTTGTCCCAATCTACAAGTTGTAAGACACATGTACTTATCATACAAAGGAAGATACCTGTTGCCAGATGCACCGAACACAGTGTTAAGAATAAGTTTAAACACTGACACTTGCTCTTTCTCTTCTTTTGTTTTATTATCTTTGTGTTTTAATGCAATACGAGTATCTCTAATCCAACGATACTTTTCTTTGTTTTTAATTGCTCGTGATAAACAATTAAAGTTCAACATTATTGCCGGATAAAACGAACCGACATCGGCATTTATTAAAGCCCATTCTTCGTTACTTTCTACATACAAGTTATTACAATATATAGAATGAAGTCCACCGTTACCAAATGTAACATCGTTGTCAAATAATCGGAATGTCAGAGTTCTTGCAGAAGGTTTGCCATCTTTGTCAAATGTGTATGGATTACATAATATCTCGTCTACAATTTTGTTGGGTATACTATCATAAACATATTCTCTTATGCTACTTGGCAATACAACATCTGACCTTAATTCATCCGCAAATGTTGTATAATGTGCATCAAGTACTTTTGCACAAAGATTAGCATTTGTATTTTTGTAGCAATCTTCTTCTGGAATATTAAATACTCTGCCAACAGCAAGTTTACCAAGTGTATAATCATACTTAATATTTTTGTGATAATACATTGACGCATATACATCGTGTTTATTATAATATATAATACTGTCAATATCTTCTGCTGTCAAATCTTCTTTATCAAATGGAACTTCTGTTTCACGAATGTCCAATCCCATAATTGCTTCACAATCTTTAAGACTTCCGCCATTTGCATCGTCCATCAATTCGTTATATGCTTTAAGCCGCATTTTCTTTTTTGCAAACGATGCCAATCTTATATGTTCCTTTGACTTAAATTGGTCGCGAGGTACAATTATAATGTCATTTATACAACGAACTTGTTCTGCTGTAAATCCTTGATAAATTGCATTTGCTATAATCAAGTCGTAACCTTTTATATTGTAACCTGTAAGTACATATCCGTCTTCTCGCAAATATTGTAAAAGCCGATCGCGAGAATTAGGCTCGTCAGATCGGACTACTACAAAGTTATCTTTCACTTGTTCATTAAGTTCGCCATCATCTGGATAATCGCCAAATGTGCAACACCACCAATGAGGATATACCTCAAAGTCAAAAAATCTTAATTTCATAACTACTCCTTAATAAGGTCTATACTCTGGGTCAAAGTCACCTCGTTTAATAAAGCATTGTGTAGGCGATTCGTTTTCATTTAAGGTTGTAAATGCAACATCCAAATCAAACAATGCTGTTAACTCTTCTTTGAAAGTGAACATTGACATCTGTCCTTTGTATCCATTGTTATCAAGCCACTCTTTAAATTGTTTATACAATGTCATACAACGCTTATTATGAAAATCACCTAAACAATAATTGTACTCATACAGCCATTCAATTAAAGGACTTTGTCTGCGTCTAAATACATCCAACAATGCTTGTTCGCTTTGTACAATACGAAATCTTCCTTCCTCCAAAGCAATTTTAATAGCAGCTACACATTTAAATAAAAAGTATTCCATATCTTGTTCAGTTACTCTTTCCATAAACAGTAAATCTGGATTTTGTACTTTGTGATTTAACTCAATCAATACCATTCTACGATACAAACCAGTTGTTTTATCCATAATTTTTGGTAACTTATTACAAGAGAACATCAATGTTGTAAATGATGTAAATTCCATTGGTTCAGCATATATCTGTCTAACAAGTATCTTTTCACCAGATACAATAGACTTGAATTTGCCTGTGTATTCAAGAGGACGATTGTCCATAACATCATCATCTATGTTTGCAAGTTTACCACAAGTAGATGCTAAGTGATAGTCTTTGTCAAATTCATTTAATGCTACGTGTGAACAATTTGCATCGCCTAACATCTTGGAAATTAAGTTTGTGAATGTAGATTTACCAGTTCCACCTTCACCACGGAATATAAAAAATTTGCTAAATAAATTGTTCTTTAACAAAGTATATCCCGCAATTTGATACAAAAACATCATCTTTATCGGGTCGCCGTTGCTTATATCTTTCATAAACTGGTCAATACGTGGCGAATAAGGCGGGTCTCCATTGTAATTCCAAGGAATATAAATAGTGTTTAAGTCATTCTTTGACGGCATTTGTAATTCGCCAGTTACAAGATTTATAACTCCGTTTTTACAAGCAATTTTGTACCAGTCTTTATTTATTTCCTCGGATGATATATTTTGTTTTACACGAATAAAGTTAAGTATTTCTGTTCTTGCTGCACGACTAAGATTTTTACTTACTTCAAAGTGAATAAGTTGTTCCGACTCTATCAATGACAAAGGTTTATAATAAACACCATTAAACTTAAATAACCTATCGCCTTGTGCAATTAAGTCAAACTTATCACAAAGTTCTTCGGCTATTTTATTATAATAGTTCATCTTTTCTTTTGGGTCAACAGGTTGTTTAACAGGTTCTTTTTGTCGTAACACTGTTTTATACAGTTCACTGTTAGCCATTGGTGTTTCAAACTCGTATTCATTTATAATACGAATACACTTTTCAATTTCTTCGTCATTTAACTTGTGGCATTGTTCAAGTCTTGTTCTCCATTTAAACAATGCAGAGTTACGGCCATCACCGTCCATCATTCCTATAAATGATGGTGTATTGTCATTTAACAATGGCTTTAAAAAATATGGAATATCTTCTACAACATCTTTCCATTTACCCCATTGTCTATGAGGGTCATTTATTGGCAGTATGATGTAACCTGTTTCATTTGCTCGTGTATCAATTACAATGTTAAGACCGCATTTTTGTCGTGAGTTACTTTTAATAGAATTGCTTGGGTCTTTTAACAAAATATGTATGCCACGAGATGTATAGTTATATGAATAACTTACTTCCCATTTTGTTAAAAGTTTTTCGATACAATCTTGTGCATACTCATCATCAACATTGTCTACATCTACAATTACATACCCTCTTGGTACAATCCAACCGATTCTATATCCTTCCTCAGCAGCTTTTTGTGCTTCCTCATAATTTAACGGATTGGATTTCCATCTGTTTAATGCTGCTTTAAAATCTAAGTGACTGTCATACTTTTTGTTTTCCCATGCAAGTGGGTCATACTTTGGAATTAAAGCATATTTACTGCCTGGATATTGTTTATTAAGTCTTGCAAGTTGTTCGTTCATCTAACACTCTCCTTAATAGCATAAAACATATCTGACAATGTTTGTTTATTTTGTACTGCACCCCATACTTGATTTTCAACTGTGCCTTCTGCAATAAGTATTTTTACACTAACTGGTTTATCTTGGCCCATTCTGTGAACTCGACGCATCATCTGTTCATACATAATATAAGAATAATCCATAGTGTAAAATATAACATTTGCACACATTTGTAAATTAAACGACTCACATCTTGCACAGTTAAGTATAAGAACATTGTGCTTTCCTTTCTTAAACTGCTCAATATCTTCTGTCCAACTTTTGCCAATACTTGTAAGATGCTTTGCAATACTGTTGTAATCGTGTTCAAACTTATATACAAGTAATGTAGGCTCATTTGACAAATTATTAGTTAACCATTCAAGTTTATTGTTAGGTTGAATATCTAATACAACTCGTTTAGTATCATCAACTGGGTCTGGCAAATACATAAACCCGTTTGCCAATTGTTGTAACTTCATTGTTACACTTAATTTTGTAAGTGTAGTAATATAATCGGGAGTATCTATAACACCTTGTTTTGCAAGTAAATATTCTTTTGATGGCTTAAATGGAATAGATACTTGTTCTATTGTACAAGGAGGCATATTATCATCTTCCTCATAATCTACACGTTGTGTATACATTGCAATGTTTCGTTCCCAACCAGCTTTATACTTATCATTTATTCCTATAGGTTTCTTTATCATCATACCTCTTAGGAATTGTTTATCTACATCACAACAAGTATCTACAAATTGTGTATAACTAATACTTCCCCACTTTGATATATTCATATTATGAAACTGACAAAATATATCCAAGTCATTGTTGCCACGAGGTGTTCCAGACAATGCCCACGCATAAGGAACTTTCTTTGTCAACAAATATACAAGTTTACTTATTTTAGAACTGTGTGACTTAATCTTGTGCGATTCGTCTACAATTATTATATCAAATTTTGTTTGTAATAATACAGTTCTCATAGCATCTTGTATTGCTTTTGTAAAAGTAATAATTGAAGTATGTTTAGGCAATATATGCTGAGGTACAATTTCACTCATCCACATCTTTGTAACTGCATCGGCAGTAGACAATATAAGTACTCTTGCTTTACCATTCATACTCTCGTCTATTGCTCGTGCTGCCTCTACACAAGGATATGTTTTACCTTTACCTGGCTTATAAAACAAACAGGCGTGTTTCATTTCAAGTAAGAAATCACGCCCTATTAACTGATAATATTTTCTATTTTGTAGATACTCGTTATATAACATTTTCGTCTCCTGTAAGTTTAATCATAAGAGCCTCTACAATATTGGCATCGTCAGTAGCAATCCAAATGCCGCCTGCTGCTTTTATTTGTTTGCCTACAATTTTTTGTGCCTCAGAAACTTCACTTAAATGATTTTCTCGTTTTAACTCTATTCCTACAAATTTGCCTTTAACACAAGCAACAAGGTCAGGTCTACCTTTTTCAGTAAAAATGTTACCATTGTTTTTAAACACATAACCGCCATACCGCCTTATAATTCGTTGGCATGCTCGTTGTAAAGCGCTTTCCTTTTCAGTCATAGTTATCTCCTATATTTAAACTTGTAATACAACAAGTAATAATCTTCCCGGCTGGGAACTCTAATCAGAGCCCGCATTTAACAATATTTGCACCGGCCAACAAGTTTTTCTCGTCATATAAGCAAACGACTTTTACTGCTCTGTCCGCACGACTGTTAATCGCCCAGTGGGTTTTCACCATTTATTCTGTTAATATGACGAGTTTCTCGTTATCACCACCATTGTGCAACGAGAGTGGCTGGCGATATATGAGTTGAACATATACTTACAGAGTCAAAGTCTGTTGCGCTACCATTACGCTAATCGCCAATAGAGTGGGAGAGGTGTTAGAACTCCCACTAAACTAAGTGTTCTACCGAAAGTTTGATTTTATTTATTCTTTCCACTTAGTTCTGGAGCCAGTTGTCAGATTTGAACTGACGACCTGCTGATTACAAGGCAGCTGCTCTACCTACTGAGCTAAACTGGCATATATCCGGCATTTATAGTCAGCCGGAAAGACTTGGTTACGGGTAGTGTAAGTTAATTATGCAAAATCATATGTCATAGTATCAATCTTGTAACTAATTTTTTCTTCAACGCCATCTTGGAAAGTACCATCATCCAAAGGAATTTTAGTTTCTTTCTGATAAGTGTCTTTGACAACTGTTGCAATAAACTGTTTACCTACAAGTTGATTACCGATCTGTTCATAATCACATTCGAATGCTTCAATCTTTTCCTCAGTATCAAGTTTAAGACATGCTTTGATAAGATTGTTAAACGACCATCTTGCTTGTTTTACAAGAGAATGCCACACATTTGTAGTACCTTCTTTGCATTTCATTGTAAATTTCCACATCGGATCGCCCTTTTTGCTTTCAGTAAGTTCTGCCTCATCTACCGTGAACACAAATTGTCCTTCTTTGCTAAGAAAACCTCCACCTTCATAATCGCTAAATTTTTCAACCATGGTTAATTACTCCTCCGTTTTTTCTTCTTCGCTCTCTTTGATTTCCGGTACAACCACTTCCGTTCCATCGAGTCTTTGAGCCTTGACCAATTGTTGCCACTTATCGTAGTTAAAGTTTTCTACAAAAGCGCCTTCCTGCAATCTTATATCTCTTGTACCCGTATCCATCAAAGGATGTGGACCAACATAGACTAAAAACTTTACTGTCTTTTCGCCTTTTTCATTATATACTGTTTTCCTGCAGCAATAAAAAATATTGGACGCATCCTTCATATACTTGGTTGCCGAGTTTTTAGTAAGGTCAGGTATCATACGCAGTTCTTGATTAAGACCACTTGTTTCGTACATCTCAATTTCTTTAACGTGAGATACCCACACAAATTTGGTAGCATTTTCTTGTGAGAAGCGTTTCATATTATCCTTAATGTTAAGGACCATTTTAGAAACATCTCCCCATTCTTGTGTAGAAAGTTTTTTGCCTTTCATAAATTCCATATATGCTACATAATCATCTTGCAATGCTCCAATTGTATCAACAACAATTGTTTTAAATTTAGGAGCATCTGCTTTACGTAATTCACGAAGCAATTCTGCAAGTTTCTCAATGGATGTCTTGTTTATTTTTCCATTAACAGGCATATCATTGCTAAGATTTTTAACTTTAATTAAACCTTTTTCAATATCTTCTCTGAAACCTGTAAGAAGTACTCGTCCACCGCCGTCATTACCAACAGACACATAAAGCAAAGGTTTAGGATAACTGCCTGCTATAAGTGTCTTACCAGACTTAGGCTTACCAAAATATAAGTCTATGTCGTGAGTTAAAAATGTATCAAATTCCATTTGACACCTCCAACTAATTATTTATAAATTTTAGCACATCAATAATATTGTGTACTTCCCAATTGTACAACATGAAGCCCACATCCTTACAAAATTGTTTTAACATATACAAATGATGTTCATATGTATTTACAATTTGTCTATGTACTGCTACATCTACGATGTTATCTTCGCCACGTTTCATAGCATTTGCAAAAGCATTTTTGTTATAACAGTAAATTACTTTCGAACCTTTAATCAAATCAATATAACTTTCAACAGACGTTATATAACTGTTTTCTTGGTCTACAATACGATATACAAATTCGGTCATAGGACCTCTGTCTACAAGAACAGTTTTGTTTGTAGTTCGTCCTTTATCACACAATGCTTTCATAGCATCATACTCTGCTGTCTTGCAGTCTAACCTTGGCGGTGATTGAATACTATTGTAACCATACTCTTTAAGAGTATTTAGTAGGCTTGTCTTGCCGCTGCCATCCGCCCCTTCGAGCCACACTAACATGTTTGTCCTCCCCAAAATAAATTTGTTTTTGCATATCAATCATATCTTTAATACAACCATGATACATTGGTTTAACTGATAGTATTCTTTGCAAGTCCTCTGCATTATTAAAATAACAACAAGATTGCAAACAATCAAATCCCTTGTAAATATTCCTATTAGGGTCTTTTGGTTCATATATAAGAGGAATACACTCACCTCTTATTGCTTCCCAGAACCTTGCTGATAACATTGCAGGAAACTCAGAATAATCGTCATCTGCAATTATTGTATATCTTGCTTGTGATACAAGCTCTATCCAATCTTTACCAAATACTTTTATATTGCGATAAGTAACTGGATGTCTGTGTTTATGCTTATAATCTACAAAATCTACAACCTTTGATTCTGTGCGCTCATTCCAATTTCCTACAATCATTGGAACTGTTAAGTATCTTAACCAATCTAAATGTGACTGCCTATGTTTAATTGTCCCATACATTATATAAGTTAAATCAAACTTTTTGTCTTGAACAGTTATTTCGCCAGGATAACATTGTGTTTCAGACAACGAATACTGATACTTTAATTCTGGCAGCATATCTTTCCAAGTCATAGGAACTAAATCATCGTTTATTGTATTGTGCTCAGTATAAAAACAATTATGAAATCCTTTCATTCTACGACTGTCATACTTGTTAAATGTACTGTCATAACTTCCTATCGCTTGATAAACGTCATCCCAATAAACTCTAAATCTTGCATCACCAAGCCATACTACAATTTGGTCTTTCGGCAATTTTTCAATAACTTCTGACCATACTTCAAACTTGCCTTTGTTTTGAAAGTAATATGGATGCGCTTTATAATCGGCAATTACAAAGTAATCGTCTTTGTCATATTGCAACAATTGGAGTTCATCTAACTTAGTTACACATCTTGCTACGGGCCTTTTACAATGACGATTTAAAAAGTCTCTTGTATATTGCATCTCACGTTGTGCATAACTTTCTGGAATTAAAGATACGAGAAATATCATTATTTAACTCCTTTATAATGGTCATACAACTTCATCATTAACTCATAGTCACGTTCGTAGATATGCATGTTGTCTGTGTGCCAATGAATTAAACCTACTTTAAGTTCAGGATAAAATTGTTTAACTTCTGCTAAGAATTTTTTGTATACAAATACTTGCCAACCAAAATCGTTAAAGAAACCGGTAGTAAAATCATTAGACCTCATTGTAACCATCATATGTAGTTCATTGTCTTGTACCATAAATGAAGTTGCATATGTACAAATAAAATCACTATTTGCGTGCACGCCATCGCACCACTCTTCTACAATGGAAGGTCTATTGTAAATCATAACTGCATGTTTTGTATGCTTTTTATTAGCCATTTGTGATACGGCATGTTTATATTGGCTATAATTTCCTTCGTCAAATGCCAAATAACCATAGTTGGAATTTACCATTCCTTGTCTTGTGCATATTCTTTGCCATATAGGATTTGTATCAATTCCTTGATGATGATTTATACAAAGGTCATGTGATAAATACCACTGCAATTCATTGTACAAATAATTGTATTTTGTTTGGCGAATATCTGCAAGATTTATAAACGACGAGTTAGGTTCAAGTTTCATATTAACATCTAATACTTGACACAACTTATCAGTACACTTATTTGCTTTTAATCTTCGTCCAATTGGCAAAATTACATTTCTAACTATTTGCAGTTCGTTCGGTGTTATTGTCGGTGTTGCTGTTAACTTCGTTTCCTGCATCTTCGCTCTCCTTATCAAAAGTTACTTCTTCATACTGAGGGTCATTAAAATACTTATGAACAAGTTGTATAAACTCGTGACGATTTTTAAGATAACCGTTTTTAATCAATGTGCGAATAACAACCATTGTTGCAAATGCCATTTCGTTGACAGAAGTACCTTCGTCTGCTTTGACTGTGTACAACGATGTTTCAAAATCTGTTTCAACATGCAATACAGTCTTAACAGTTTTTACCGGTTCTGTTTCCATTTAGTTCTCCTTTAAAATTGTGTATTTTTAAAATGGTCATATTATAATATATTCATTTTCAATCGAAATATTCCCATCTAAAATAAATCGTGAGAGGTTTTAATATACCATAGATGGCCATAAATATTATTTTCGATTATTTATATTAGAAAATATTTGGTCATTCTATGATATATTAAAATCATTCAATAGTTAAAATTTTGGTGCTGCAGTTGCTTTATCTACAAGGCGGTTCATATACCATTGCGCTTTCAATAAGTCTTCAGTGAAATGGCCTTTGTCAGTACAACGATATAAATACTTTATCACTTGACCTGCAAGAAAAGCATATTCATTGTGCATATGTTCCACAACTGCTGCAATACAATCTATGCACTCAACACTACGAGTATAATGCGGCGGATGGTTTATTATTTCCTTATCTATGGGTTTGTACTGCTCATTGCTTTGTTCATTCATCAAATTTTACCTCCAAATATTTTCTACTTGCTAAATAATCTGCAAGATGTACAAGTTGCTGATTAGCTGTTAATGGTACCGGTAATACAATGTCTGGATAATAGTTGTTTGTATTCCACTGGCCCATGTGAGTTTCTACAAGATTACAAACATTGTTAATATACTCTTGGTCTGGGAATTCTTCTGCGCCACTTTCATATTGCAAATATTCAAGCCATTTACGAACTAACAACGGATGGTCAAACTTTGTATATTTGCTGGGCATATCATCATAACCATATTTGCACATATCGTGTAATATGAGTGCTGCAATGCCCCAATCTTTGTTGTCAATAACTTCCTTATATTGCTGTAACGATGCTATATCATTGTATATCTTAACTGCTGCACATGTATGTCTATACAAACCACCTTCGCCTTGTGCATATGTAGGATGATATTTGCCAGTACTGGATGCCCCTTCTTTCATAAACCACGCTGGCATACTACAAAGAATGCGCTGAGTTGTTAAACGAATGCCTTTATTTTGTATTAAGTTAACTTCTTTGTCAAATGGTATCATTATAATAAATCCTTTAAATTAAATAATTGTTGAGAATAATTGTTAATCAATTGTGATTGATTATTATATTGTTCTTGTTCGCATTTTATTTTTGTATCTATACATTTAATAAGTTGCTTTACAATATCATCATACAAAGTATCACAATTTTCATAATCTGAAAACTCATAAACGTGCTTTTGTTCATTATCAAAATACAATTCTACAATATGACTTAATTTATAATCGTCATAACCTATTTTAATTCTACAAATCGACTCTGTAATTTTAAATTGTACTTCACAGAATGTTGTATAACTACTAAGTTCTTCAAATGTCTGCCTGCTAATCAATACTTGTTACCTCCTTGTCGTATCTTACTTGTTTAAGTCTTGGAAATCTTAATGAATAATATTTTGTTCCATTAAGATTAGCATTTTGACTCATTGAAAAATAACCCACTTCAATTATCTTACCTACAATAAGCGAAGGGTCCATTGCCCACAATTCACGCTGTTCATCAGATAAACCACTTCCTACTTTTGCAGCAATATATTTGTTATCTGCTATCGCTTCACAGTGTAATGCTCCTACCATACCATCATATTTGCCAGTGCCGTATTCCCAATCTACAACAAACATGTCCATTGTATAAGTATTTTTAACTTTGATAAGGTCGGCTGTACGCTTATGCTGATATATTGCATCTCCGTTATTTAATATTACACCTTCGGCACCGGCGGATGTCATACGATTAAGTAATGATTCTATTGTTGACTCATAATTACAATTTATTTTTGCAAGCACAGGCAATATTCTTATTTCGGATGTTGTACAATTGAGGCTATCTAAAAATCTGCGACGTGCAAAATAACAATCGTCTGTCATAACATCAAATATGTTATACACTAATTGTTTTCCAGATGATTTGCTATTTATTAAGCCAGATGTTTTATTAAACTCGTTATGATACTTCGGTATTACAAGGTTATGCCTAAGCGCATTAGCAGCTGCTATACTATCGTGTGTTTGCTGAGGCGATAACAATTCGCCATCATATACAACGTCTGTAGGCAAATCGCCCATGTCAATATTAACTTTAAGCGGTTTACCATTGCGACTTGTGAACAACCATTTGCTGCCGTCGTATCTTGCAATGCATCTGTTACCATCAAGTTTTTCAGTTATATAATATACTGAATTGTTCAATATAACATCTTCGAACTTCTTAGCAAGCATCGGTGCAAGACCATCTTTCGGCAATTGTGAAGGACCTATACCTAAACGAAGTGTTCTGTTTACAATTGGTGCAATAAAATCTGCTTTATACTGACATTGTATCATAGCCATATAAGTATTTAAATCTGTAAAATTATTGCTATTCATAGGCTCATACAATGGAGCAATATATTGTTTTATTGTACAATTTAGATAACTGTTATCTGCTCTTTTGTCAGGCAACTCTCTATAAGTATAACCTAACTTATGTTTACCTGCAAGTATTTCAAGTATATACTGCCAGTCGTCTTGTAATTCGGCTGGTATAGTAGATATAATTTGTTCTTTTTCTAATCTACTATTTGTATTTTGCAAATCAATAAATACACTTTCGAAAATACTTATTCTTTGTCCTAATGTCATAGTTACTCCCAAGGCAATTCGCCAAAATATGCTTTAGTTGTTTCTTCATCTGACAATTCAGAGTTATTATTTTTGTTATCCAATGATGCCATATACTCTTCCATTGTAATTTGATGGTTCTTATCAACTTCTTTCTGTTTAACCCATTTTAGCCACTTGCCGCATTTAGCACAATAAATGCCCATATGAGGACCGCACGGGATAAGTTTAAATTCATTGTCATTTCCACAATATTTGCATTTGTCAACTCCTTTCATTCTTCATCTGCCCTCCAATGTTTACAAGGTTCCATGCCATTTTCAATACACCAACAGTTATATCTACCTTCAGCGTCGTCTGGGTCTTGATAACATTCGCATGTTTCACAAGATTGGTTACAAAAGTTATAAAAACAATTGGTGCAATTATGTTCCATTGCCACCTCCATTTAAATAATTAACACGCTTCGCTGCATCTTGTTCACGAGAATATCTTTTTACTACATAAAATACATCATTGCTATAATCATCTATTGTAATATCAATAGTATGCAAGTAATATCCTACTTCAAACATATCGTGGTTAATACGATATACCCAACATTTACCATCTTCACCGGCCATACCCATGGGTCCACACGGTCCTCGTTCGCCAGGGTCACCTTTCTCGCCTTTTGCAGGGCGTTTTACAATAACATAAACCGAACACATGACAGATAGCACAATTGCTACTGTAGATAATATAATTTCTAACATGTTTCCTCCAACATAAATAGCATTTCTTTTGACATATATCTTACACAACGAGTTAGGTTACCGTTCACATCATATTCTTTTCCGCCGCACTTTATACTTTTATTGCAATAACATACTTCTATATTATTACCATCTATTGTTTTAAAGTGCTGCAGCATCTTACAATTACTACAATGTATATCCTTACAATAATAATATATGCATGTATCACACAACATTCATATCACGCTCCGTTAATAAAATTGTAAATGTTTCACCGGGTTTGTCTAAGTCAAACAATCTTTTGTAATAATAGTGAGTAAAATATGCTTTATTGTTATCTCTTAAAAACGACATACAATATACTTTTGCTGCATTGCCATGCGGATGCATATTTACTTTATACATTCCATCACCATATTTTAAAAAGCGCAATACCATATCACCATTGTCAGTTAATCCTACATTACAACTATTTAATTTAAATTCGATTTCTACGTCAAAAATTAAATCTGCAGGTATATGAAAGCCATATTTAGATGAAGTTATAAATATGCGCTGTTTACAATGTTTGGAATGATACCAATTTATGTTCATAATTTTGAAATCCTCCCTTGATTATTACAAAGTTGCAATTCTTGTAATACTTTTAACATCAACTTAGGACTAATATCTTCATCGGGTGTTTCTACAAAATTTTGTATCTGCACTCGAATAAAAGACGCTAATTGTCCTTTGGATGTTGTACCATTTAAACGAGCGAGTTTCATAATAGCAGCTTCTTTAAGTTTGTCGTCTAAATAGAAGTTAAACAGTGATTTAGACATCCTCATCCTCCTCGTCTTCCGACAATTTACAAATACCACAAAATTCGCATGCCGCTGCATCTTCCTCACACCATTCGCAATCGCCTTCTACAAAAGCATCGTCAAATGTACGCATTATTTGTCCTCCTTTAATTTATTTTCAAGTTCTTTGTACTTTGCCTCTAAATCGTAATAGTCTTGATATGCTTTCTTTAACTTTTCGCTATAATAAGCGTCCAATTTTGTTTTTGTATAACACCATATGCCCATACAATTACGACAATTATAGCAAAAATAATTATAACTATTATTTCTAATGCTGTAAGTGTCATTTAAATTTGTCCTCCAATCCTAACCAAGGTTTACAAATTGACAAATACTCACACGACTTACAATTATATGCGCCGTATTTCCTTACAAATGGAAGTTTATGTTCTTGCATATAATCTATAAGTTTTGCTTCTTGCATTATATCATCTGCAATGTTGTGTACAATATCCAAATCAGCATATTGCTTTGACAAATATGCCGGTTTGTTAAGCGCCAATGCACAATAACAATCGTGATAATAACCGCCTGGTTCACAATTGTAATACGCATCGCCTTTGTGAATTGCATCAACTGCTTTCTTGTACATATCTTGTGATAAGTTTTGTGACTTAGAACGAGATAATGTACCATTTGATAACAATGTAGGTTTGCCAAAGTCTTGTTTGGGTATATCAATATATCCATACTGAATGTTATGCAATGGTATATCATATTGCAAGTGTACAAGAAATGCATATAATGGCAGCTGACTATCAAGGTCAAAGTCGTCTTGTGATTTACGATTTACACTAAATTTATAATCAAGTATTATTGCATGTGTTGGAGTATACAATAGAAGGTCAATTATACCTACAACAGCTTGTTTACAAGGTCCATAACCTAGTTCACCAAGTAACTCAGGTGGTATCTGTATCTTTACTTCTCGTTCTATTATAGGCTCTAATCCAGACTCATCTTGTAACTCGTCATAACATTCTTTCTCGTAGATGGATGTTTGTTTTATAACAGCCATAAAATATCTTTGCCAAGAACTAATCTGAAACTCGGTTTTGAGGTTTGGATATAGCACTTCGCTCGGTATAATCGTGTGATACTCACCGGGTTCTACAAGACCAAGATTACAATGGTCTCGCAACTGACCTGCTTTCTCTAACACCTCATGTGCCATCGAACCGAATACAAGGTGAGGTGACGGCTTGGCCGGCGAGGGTATTCGCTTTATATAATGTAAATTATATTTTGCTGGGCAGTCCATAAAACAATTAAGACTGCTATTTGAGTGAGACATCTTCTACCTCCCAGTGTTTATCTGACGAGAATGTGTACTTGCCATCTGGACTATCTACATAGTGCTGCAGATCGTATCTGTCACCTCCTGGTGCAAGATAATAGTCACCTGCAATTTCATCCTCAGATAACTCATGAGCATACTCGTCTGTATCTACATATATTTGCTCGCCGTCTACCATATCTGTCCATCCACTAAATGCCACGCCAATTCTATCATCGTGAGCATTTTTGGAAAATATGCGAGGCAAATACAATTTAGCCATTATCATCTTCCTCTTGCAATTTTTCTTCGTACAACTTCTTGTTATACAAATAAGAAGCACACATTTCTGACACAGTGTTTACATACTCGCAAATATCTTCTGTTGAAATAAACTTTTCCTCCTTAATAACAACAGCCAATCCTTGTGTCATAAGCCTTACTTGTCTGTCTTTCTCCTCTAATTCTTGTTTATAATACTCAGCAGTTCCATATTGTACCATAGTTAATACTCCTTTTTAGATAAATCTTTTATTATAAGTCGTTTTAATAATTGTTCCTCAGTTGTAGCTAATTTGTGATTGCAATGCTGCTTACATAATATGCTCGCAATGGCAGACGCATACTGATAAAATACAGGTTGATTGTGTCTTACAAAAGACCCGTCTGCAATGTCATAATATCCTAACTGTGCTTTCTGCTGAGTGCAACCGCCTACATACAAATAGGCCCATATGAAACCCTCGCGAGGTATTAAATGAATTGTGTGAGATGCAGGGGAGAATGTAGGTGGATTTTTATCACAAATATAATATGTGTTCTTATACATTATTATCACCCATTAAATCCTTAAACAATTTGTCAAAGTTAATTTGTTCGACTTTTTGTGCATTTGACAGCATCTCATCTACAAATGATGGATGTATCTTTCTAAGCATATTTAACAACTCATTGTTCTCACACAATGAGGCAGCTGTCTTAACACAAAGTGCATATAACATAACTGATTGCTTAAAGTCTATTAGTATTCTTTCACCCAATTGCAATTGGTCAGTATCTTTCAAATGCACCTGAGCCCTTTGCGTATTCTTGTTCGTGCTTATTACAATAACTGATTCGCCAGTTGCCGTGAAACGCTCGTCGTTGTCAGTATTTGTTACATTTACTTTATACATTGTTCTTTCCTCCAAATTTCTTTTTAAGACTCTTCACCTTGTTCACAGTTGCTTGTGTAGTAGTCTTGGACCTGTACTCTCTAACCATCTGGTCATACTGACGAGGACTTAACTCGTTTATTACAAGGGAACGCATACGAGCATACTCTTCTTCGTCCTCTAAGGCAGATGTGTAGTCTAGTGACGAAGGGTCTTCAATCTGAAACTGCTGATGGCCATCCTCGTGTTCTCTTAACTGTTCTATTGATACAAAGGTAGGCGCATATCGCTCTTTGCGAATACTCATTAGCACCATATTTGAGAACGACTTCTGTACAATGCTCTTGTGAATGTAGTATCCTTTGTTGTATAATGTTATTATACAAAGGCGACACATCTGGCACAAGTCGTCTAACTCTAACCGAGGCCAATGCTGATGCTGAGCAGATGCCAACGAATTTGTTAGAGGTTCTAATATGCTCAGAAGTACTGGCAAAGGTGCTTGTTTATAGCCTATAATATACTTGTGGGATGTGGATGCAGCTGAGGCATATGACTCTTGTATTAACTTAACTATCTCTATCACACAGTCATATGACAACAGACAATTGTATGTGGATGTGTGAGATACACAAAACTGGCACTTCCAACCTATGAGAGTATCATCTTTATACTCAGTATACACAATGTATGAGTACAACTCATCGGTTATATCTGTTATAACAGACAATGTACGAGCCGGTGAGACAGGGCCTGTGGGTGACGACTGAACACGTATCACAATTGTGTCAAGTATCTGACCTTTGTTCTTCACATATTAACTCCTTTAGCCGAGCTGCAATATCTACAATGGTGGCGCGGTGAGCGAGAGGAGCCTGAGACGCAGCTCTTGTGAGCGATGATACCACCCGCTGCAGTGAGTGAACATAGCGTGACGTACTGACTGTTATTATCTGTGATACTGCTTTCCACTCCAATTCTGTCCACAGCTCGTTGTCTACGAAGTTATACAATATACGTCGCAGAGATACGACCGAGGACCGTTCACCGTGAGTTGCTATGAGGTCTTCATAGTACTCGTTTGTTACAATTATTTTGCATTGTCTACAAGAGATGGACGACCGCGGAGGTGTCGGAGGTAAGTTCTCTATGGGTATACGACCTTGCTCGCCCGCGTCTAACACACGATTTACAACATCTGTGAGCGGGCCGAAGGCTGTAAGAGCGTCGTACACATACTCGTGTAGATATACTGTTATCTCTAACATAAATTACTCCTTCTGAATGGAAGATGGTCACTTCGTCATGTGAGCATGTATGGGACCATCAAGGGACGAGCGGCCTTGCTGCTCTTTTGCTCGTTGCTTCAGTTCCTCTCTACGAAGTCGTTCCATCTCGTTTGTAGCCATGACAAGGTTCCATTCTGCTTTGGCTATGGCAGTGCGGTTTTGCCACTCGCCGTAATACAAGGGAGGTGTGAGGCCGGAGGCTGGAATGTCTGAGGGATGTGGTTTGCGCTCCCACAGCTCGACTACGTGTCTTGTATCTGTCTCGTTTGCAGGGAGTATTATGTAACGCTTGATATTCGGATTGTTGCGAACAACTTCTGGCAATGACATAATTAACTTTTAACTCCTATAAATATATTTATATGCTATGCTAAATACAAGGTGACCAAGGCCGTCGGAGGGCGGTATGGCCACCTTGCTTAGCGTATGTGTGTACGCAGTGTATCACACGCGGGGTATATTAGTTTGCAGCTGCTGCATCCTCGGCCGCCATGAGAGCTTCGAGTTCAGCCTTGGCTTTCTCGATGGCTTTCATCTTCAACGCTTTTTTCTGCTCAATGGTCAGAGGGCCACGAGGTTTGCGCTCAGGTTTCGGTGCATTCTTCTTGTTTTCCTCGGCGATAGCCAACAGTTCATTGAACCGAGGGTAATCTTCTTCTGTGATAAAGTCAATAAGCGATTTTGCCATTTTATTCTTCCTCCTTTACTTCGTCCATTGCTGCAATCTGTGCCTGCAACTTAGCAATCTTAGCCTCAAGTTTCTCCTTCTCGGTCATGGGCTTGGCCTTAGCTGCCTCGTAGGCCTGGCGAGCTCTTTCGATGATAGCCATATACTCTTCCTTCTCAGCGTCGGACAAATACTCAATAAGCTTTTTGTTCGGTACTGCAAGGGATGTAGTCTGGCCGGGGACGCGAGCTGCTTTAACAGTCAACTCAAAGCCGTCGGGGTTCTCATCCAACTTCTTGTCGGCGACCGCTTTGTTAATCAGTTTGCGATTCGTCGGATTCTCCGGCAACATGATAGTAGGTTCCCAACCCTTCGGCTGCTTAACCTCCAACTCTACCGGTTCGTTCTGGTCGACAGTCATAAAGTACTTGTCGTCTGTGCGTGTGATCGTTACCATGGTAACTCCTCCTAAATATTATTTATTCCTCGTTGTACAGCGTGTGGTGCACAGCGTAGGTTACAATGTTACAAGGTCCGATGAGGCGCTTGCTATCTTGGCTCTGCCTCATCAAAGGCCTATATTATAATATATGATAATCTGATAAAATTATTCCTCTGTATTTAGCTCATATGTTGCAAGTATGATACGAATAGCATTGCGCTCTATTATCTCGTGAAGGTCTTCGCCAGCTTCTGCAAGATATGTATAGCGAGAGCGAAGCGTATCTACAATGTGAGGCGGTAGTGGCCAGTTGCCGCAGTCAGTGTCGTACAATGGAAGGCGACCACACTCTTCTATGAGGATGTCGTCAAGTGACATGTCGTAGTTGCCGTCAAACACGAGAGGCTCTGGTGCAGAGGCGTCCGGGAATAGTTCCTCGTGGAGAGATGCACGAGCCGCGTTGATGAGGTTCTTGATGTTGTCCTCTGAGAGGATGAAGTTACGATTAGACATAATATTACTCCTTTGTGAGGGTCTTGCCCTCGTTTATTAAAAACTTATTTACAATAGACTCTGGAGAGGCCGGCCGCTCATGAGATGCGAGCCAGTTGTGATAGTAGGTTAATGTCTCATCATATGAGTGGAAGATGGCTGGAAGTGTCTGACGACCGCCAAACGGAGCAGATCTGTCTATGGGCTGATATACAATGTGGTATGAGGAGCGGGACGCTGAGAGCCATGAGACACAAATACGACCGGTTGATGTTATAAACGCTTCGTGGTCCGAGTGGCGAGGGTTACGAGATACAATTTTAACAATCTCATCTATGTGGAAGGTTATGTAGTTCATACATTTGTCATAGTTGTTGCTATATGAACAGATATTGCATCCTATTTTGCACAGGCTGTGTAATATCTGGTGTATCTCGTTTAACTGATATGGTGTTAGTCGCATGAGTTATCCTCCTCGTCGGATTCCTCATCTACAATTGTCTGTGGCCGGGACGGTGTATCACGAGACATATCTACAATGTAGGGTGCGTCAGGGACTGAGTTTTGCATAATTATTACCTCCATTTTGTTGTTTAGTTAATCTTATTCTTATTTCAAAATAAGACTTTTTAAGAGAAAAATGTTAAAAATTATCAAAAAAGGAAAATAATGAACTTTCACAAAGTTATCACAATTCATCAAAAGTTTCACAGAATTTTCACAAATCTCGACTATTTTGAAGAAAAATTGATTAACAGTGATAACTAATTTGAAAATTAGTTAACGGTAATAACTAGTTTAATAGTTAACTGAGATTAACGAATTTGCTATTTTACAAGATGATGTTCGGGCCGATAGGCCACTTTTGTGCACTTTTTGACTTTTAATATATCAAATACCGATTTTTTGAAATAAGAATATCTTTTTTCGGCCAACCCCCCTCTTTATTTTATAGGGGGAGGGGTATAAATATATCAATATATAGTATATAATATAATAGT
>ERZ779896.457-NODE-457-length-53237-cov-10.010567_pt1 | contig 53237 bp, 47 predicted proteins | sample MGYA00511067_ERZ779896 | MGnify/ENA primary metagenome ERZ779896 (study PRJEB29588, sample SAMEA2161597) | human gut metagenome | biome: human gut; feature: human-associated habitat; material: faeces | place: Denmark | collected 2008/2010 ... | reverse complement strand
AGCTCCCCCGATGGGGAGCCAAGAACGTTCTGCCGCTTAACTTAATAGCATTACCGCAAGGGGGCTGGCGATACGAGGATAGCGGCAGTTCATAAGACCTTCGGGCATCGCCCCATATATATTCGCGGCGAAGCCGCCACCACAACCCTGAACCCCGAACCCTGAACCCATAGGACCTGTGTCATTTCTTTCGCCCTGTATCCATGGTCGAGGCGAACCGGCAGCTTTTATTTCTGTATGATGAATTTATCATAATGAATGCGTTGCTATGCCAAATGCTCATCCATTCATGCGCTCATGTTCTCAAAGCGTGAAAAACGTGATATAGTAGAGCTATGGATTTTCATGTGCATTTAAGAATGCACAAGGTACCAATTTCCTTTTGGAGGCAAAAATGGCAAGCTACAATCCTTATGAAAACATGCTTCATATCCTCGACAAGGCAGCGAAGGTGCTGGGCTACGGGGAGAGCGACTACGCATTTGTCCGTTATCCGGAGCGCGAGCTCACCGTGAGCATCCCGATACAGATGGATGACGGGCATGTCGAAGTCTTCTCCGGCTACCGCGTACAGCACTCCACCGCCCGAGGCGCAGCAAAGGGCGGCATCCGTTTCCATCCCGCATCCGATGAAAACGAAGTCAAAGCCCTCGCCGCGTGGATGACCATCAAGAATGCCATCGGCAATATCCCTTATGGCGGCGCAAAGGGCGGGATCAAGGTCGATCCGCACAAGCTCTCCACACGCGAACTTGCCCGTCTGACACGCGGCTATATCAGAAAGATCTATCCCATCATCGGACCGGATCAGGACGTACCGGCACCGGATGTGAATACGAATGGCCAGATCATGGCGTGGATCGCCGATGAATACACAGCACTCTCCGGCAAGTGGGAGCCCGGTGTCGTCACCGGCAAGCCTCTTTCCGTGGGCGGCTCTCTCGGCAGAAATGAAGCGACGGGCCGCGGTCTGCTCTTTACGCTGGAAACATGGTGTGAAAAGAATCATAAGGACATGAAGGATCTCACCATGGTCGTACAGGGCTTCGGCAATGTCGGCTCTGTCGGCTCTCTCCTCATGCACAGGAAGGGCGTCAGGATCACCACCATCGGCGATATCAATGGTACGTGGCACAAGGACAGCGGCCTTGACATCGAAGCGATGTACACCTATGCGAACAGCCATGGCCGCTCGCTCAAAGGCTATACGGAGGAAGGGGCGGTCATGATCCCCGACAGCGAACTTTTCGCGCAGGACGTCGATGTCATCTTTGTCGCTGCTATGGAGAACCAGCTGAATGAAAAGACCATGGGCAAGGTGAAAGCCCGTCTCATCCTGGAAGGGGCGAATGGCCCGACCACGGAGGAAGCTGATGCCTACTTCGAAGAGAAGGGGATCGAGGTCCTCGCAGACGTCATGAGCAATGTCGGCGGCGTCGTGGGTTCCTATTTCGAATGGGTACAGAATCGCACCGGCTACTACTGGACGGAAGAAGAGTACAATGAGCGTCTTGTCAAAAAGATGCGCGAGGCCTATGAGGATGTGTACGCATTGAAGGAGAAATACCATGTGACCTATCGTCTCGCCTCCTACATGCTCGCGCTCTCCCGCGTCGTAGAAGCGGAGAAGACCAGAGGATTCTTAGGATAAGGAAATCAGGTTTGGCGGATTTCTCTTGGAATAAATAAACGCCGTATCACATGTAGTGATACGGCGTTTTGACGTAATACTCGAATTGGTTTGCAGTCCCTAGGGAAACGCTGATTAAATCGCAGAGTCAGATTTTACAAGAATTTTTATACATAGCTTCGTCATAACCTTCCTTAAATAGCTCGCTATTCGCGTCAGGTTATTCCTTGCTATGCATAAAAATTCAAGAGTAAAATCTGACAACGATTTAATTAGTGTTTCCCTAGTCACTAGTTCCTACTCCCGTGTAAAGAAATTGTAAATTCCCTGCAGAAAAGGATGTCTGATTGTGGTAAAATCAGGGAAGAAACATACTCACAGGCAGAGAAGCCAAACCCATCGCCGCGGCCTATGAGCACACGGCGATCTTTTTCTGTAAGGAGGAACATGATGAAAGCTTGGAAGAAAGGCTTGATCGCAGCAGCGGCTCTCGGGCTGTCTTTAGCTATGCTGACCGGTTGCGGCAGTGATAAGAAGGACGCAGGCAGCACGGCAGCGAAGCCCGGCGCACAGATCGTCCAGGTGAAGAGCGAGAAGGAAGCCGATCTCATCGAAGCAGCGAAGAAGGAAGGCGTGGTGAAGGTTTACTCCATCACCAGCCGCGTATCCAAGGCAGGGGCTGCATTTGAAAAGAAATACGGGATCAAGGTGGAAGCCAGCAACATGAAAGACTTCGAGCTGATTGACAAGATTTCCACCGAAGCAAAAGCGAATGCGAATGGCGCAGATATGGTCATCGCGCAGGACTCCGGCCGTGTATACGGAGAGCTCATCGCGCAGGGTTATCTCCAGAACTACATTCCGGCCGACCTCAAAGACAAGATCCCGGCGGAGAACCAGACACCGCTCGTCTTCGCCTATATGAACAAAGTCCTGGTCTACAACAACGAAAATGGAAAAGCGGCTCCGATCACGAATATCTGGCAGCTCACTGAACCGTCCATGAAGGGCAAATTCTTCTTCAAGAGTCCGATGCAGGAAGGCATCAATGCGAATTTCCTCACCATGCTGACGAAGCCGGAAGTGGCGGATCAGCTGGCAAAATCCTATGAAGAGCAGTACAAGAAGAAACTGGAGCTCACCACGCCGAATGCAGGCTACGAATGGATCAAGATGGCCTTCTCGAATGGTCTTGTCATGGGTTCCTCCGATACGTCCATGACGGAATCCATCGGCGTCAAAGGGCAGGATATGAATGGCGTCGGTCTTCTCAACTACTCGAAGCTCCGCTACGCGGAAAAGAAGAACCTCGCAGCAGCAGCAGCGGATAATGTGGTGCCGTTCTGTGGCTTCTACTATCCGGAATACGTGCTGCTTGTGAAGGATGCCAAGCACCCGGCAGCGGCGAAACTCTTCACCCAGTTCCTTTTGACCGAGGAAGGCTTCCAGAGCTGGTCGCATGATATGGGGACCTACTCCGGCAATACTTCGATCCCGGTCGCTAAGGGTGACAAGCCGCTCGCTGAATGGAAGAAGATCATGGTCGGCGATGATCCGCAGTACATCTTCGAACATCGCGCTGAGGTCGAAGAATTCCTGAGCAAACTGATGTAGCTTTTTACAATCAGCAGACGGCAGCGCGCTGTCTGCTGATTTGCTTTTTGGGGAGGCAGGGGTCGTCTATGGGGCGCATCATCCCTTGATTGTGGATGAGATTCTGCGATTGAATCGGCGTTTCCTAAATTCCTAGCCACTCCCTATAACTATCAACCAAGGAAACATGTTATGACTTTTTCTATGAAACTGCGGATGTTTTTCCGCAAACCGTACAACGTCATCCTGGTGCTGCTGTTTGCAGCGCTGATCCTTTTGACGTTTCTGCCGCTGCTCTCCATCGTGCTCGACACGGTGACGGTGCACTCCTCGGAAGTGATGCGTATCCGCGGCTCGCATGCCGGGGATTTCACGGACTATCACTGGACGAAAGTGCTTCTGGACGGCACGACGAGCATGAGCATTTTCTACAAACCGCTCTGGAATACCGTGCTCATCTCGCTTTCGACCTGCGCAATCGCCATTTTCTTCGGCGGCGGCATGGCATGGCTCATCACGCGGACAGATATCAAGTATAAGCCCTTCCTCTCGGCGCTCTTCGTCGTGCCTTACATCATGCCATCGTGGACGCTGGCGCTCGCGTGGCTGAACTTTTTCAGAAATTCTCTCGTGGGTGGTGTGCCTGGGCTCTTTACGGTTTTGACCGGTATCCCGACACCGAACTGGTTCGCCTATGGCTTTTTCCCGATTTCCATTGTGCAGGGCCTCCACTATGCGCCCTTCGCCTACATCCTGATTGGCGGCATCCTGAAACACATGGATGCGAGCCTCGAAGAAGCGGCGCAGCTCCTGCACGCATCCCGCTGGCAGATCATGAAACGCATCACGCTTCCGATGGTGAAGCCGGCGCTGCTCTCGACCTTCCTGCTGGCCTTTTCCAGCTCGATGAGTGCTTTCGCGGTGCCCGCCTTCCTGGGAGCGCCCGTGCGCTACCACGTGCTGACGACGCAGCTCTATCGCACACTGCAGGGGCTGAATCCTGGCTATGGCTATGTGATGGCGCTGATTCTCATCCTGATCGGTGTCGCTATCATGATGGTGAACCAGAAAGTGTTGAGTGGAAGGAAATCCTATACCACCATCACCGGCAAGAGCGCCAATGTCTCGCTCATCCCGCTTCGCGGTCTGCGCCTGCCGATTTCTCTCCTGCTTGCCCTTCTCCTCGTGTGCGTGACTGTCGTCCCGCTCATCACCTTTGCGGTAGAGTCTTTCATCGTTGAGCCTGGGAATTATTCGCTGAGCAACTTCAGCACTGTCTTTTGGATCGGAGACGGAGCGACTGACATCGCAAATGGCGAGCCGGGTATCCTGAAGAATCACAGCATTTACAATGGCCTTCTGAACAGCTTCCTGCTGTCCGTCGTTTGTGCATTCCTGACAGGAACCATCGGGCTTCTTGCGGGCTATGCTATTGTACGGAAGAAAGGCAGCTGGCTCTCGGCGGCTGTGAATCATCTGACCTTCTTCCCGTACCTTATCCCGAGCATGGCTTTTGGTGCGATTTACCTTTCCATGTTCAGCACCCGCCACGGCCCGATTCCGGCGCTGTATGGCACCTTCGCGATCCTCGCTCTCATCGGTACGGTGAAATACCTGCCCTTCGCGTCCCGGGCGGGCGTGAATTCTATGCTGCAGCTCGGAAATGAAATCGAAGAAGCCGGTATCATCATGGGAATCAGCTGGTGGAAACGCATGATCCGCATTATCATCCCGATCCAGAAGACCAGCATCCTCTCCGGCTATCTCCTGCCCTATATTTCCTGCATGCGAGAACTTTCGCTCTTCATCCTGCTGATTTCCCCATCGACTGCTGTCCTGACGACCATGCTCTTCCAGTATAACGAAAAAGGCTGGAATCAGTACGCGAATGCGATCAACCTCCTGATCGTCCTCGTCGTCCTTCTCTCGAACTGGGTCATTAACAAACTCACCGGCGCCTCGATCGATAAGGGGATCGGATGAATCGATGAGGAAGGTTGGTAGCGGCTTCGCTGCGGAGTATAGATAGTGGCGATGCCCGAAACTGATATATAATCAGCGCTCCCTTACGTCACGGAGCGCGAGTCGCACATTCACTAACAAATCACATGAGGTACTTCTATGCCTGAAATTATATTAAAAGATATCACAAAAATGTACGGATCTTCCGCTGCGGTGGACCATCTGAATCTGTCCATCGATGACCGTGCGTTTATCACACTACTTGGACCATCCGGCTGCGGAAAGACGACCACGCTCCGCATGATCGCGGGTCTCGAGACGCCGACGAGTGGCGAAATTTCCATTGATGGAAGAGTGGTCTTCTCATCAGAGAAAGGGATCAATGTCGCACCGGAAAAGCGCGGCGTCGGTTTCCTTTTTCAGAACTACGCCCTCTGGCCGCACATGACAGTGTATCAGAATATCACCTTTGGTCTGGAAAATCTGAAGTGGGATAAGTCGAAAATCAAAGCTCGAGCGGATGAGCTGATGGATATGTTGAAAATCAAGGAATACAGCGACCGCTACCCAGCTGAGCTATCTGGCGGGCAGCAGCAGCGCGTCGCCATCGCACGCACGCTTTCGACCGGTCCGCGCATCCTCCTCATGGATGAACCGCTCTCGAATCTGGATGCGAAGCTCCGTATGGAGATGCGCTCCGAGCTGAAGCGCCTTCATATGGAAACAGACTCGACCTTCGTCTATGTCACCCATGACCAGCTCGAAGCGATGACGCTTGCGACGAAGATTTCCCTCATGAAGAAGGGCGTCCTTCAGCAGTACGCGCCGCCGCTTACCATTTATAAAGAGCCGGCCAATGCGTTCGTTGCAGACTTTATTGGAAATCCGAATATCAACCTCGTACCCGTCAACGTGCGCGAGGCAGGAGAGAAAGAGCTCGTGCTCGCGCTGGGCGCACACACCCTGACTTTCGCAGCGCGTGAGGCTGTCCAGACGAAAACAGGAGATAAGCTGCTCCTAGGCATCCGACCTGAGCATGTCACCATCGATCCGTCGGGCACTATTGAGGCGAAAGTCTACTCTGCCCTTCCGAGCGGTATGGAAACCGTTGTGAAGCTGGATGTGGGCGGCTTCCTTTTGACCTCCGTCGTCTTTGGCGATGTGGATTTCCAGATGAATCAGAGGGTGAAGATCCGGATTTCTTCTGATAGGAATCATCTCTTTGCCAATGATGAAGAAGGAATGCGTCTGGCGAGCGGGACAGTGAAATAGCGAAAAGATAAGGATTCTTACTTCTCACCAAGTCCCAAAGTTGACAAATTGCAATACTAGTCCCCAGTCACTAGTCACCAGTTACTAGTCCCCAGCCCATCAATCAAAAACCGCCAGCCGAAAGGCTGGCGGTTTTATGATGCAGAGATCAGTTGAAGAGCTCGTCTGGAAGGACCTTGTTCTTTCCTTCTTCGATGGTGAAGACGGAAGCAAGGAGCTTCTTGGAGTATGGATCCTTCGCTTCTCTGAGGTCATGGATCTTTTCTACGACCTTGCCATGCTGCATGATGACGATGTTGTCGCAGAAGCTGTTTGCGAGAGCAAGGTCATGGCAGATGAACATGTAGGCCACGTGGGTCTCTTTCTGCAGACGATCAAGCAGATCGAGGACGGTCTTCTGGACGGATACGTCAAGAGCAGAGGTAGCTTCGTCGCAGACGATGATCTCCGGCTCGAGGACCAGAGCACGTGCGATCGCGATACGCTGGCGCTGGCCGCCGGACATGTTGTTCGGATAGCGATCGGCGAAATCTTCGGGAAGATCGACCAGACGGAGCATTTCCTTCGCCTTGGCTTCGACATCCTTCTTATCGATCATGCCGAAGTTTTCGAGCGGTTCACAGATGATCTCCTTGACGCGCTGCTTCGGATTGAAAGCGGTGGAGGGGTCCTGAAAGACCATCTGGATGGATTTGCGGTGCTGGCGGAGAGCTTCGCCTTTGAGATCTGTGATGTCTTTGCCGTGGAAAATGATTTTTCCGCTGGTCATGGAGTAAAGACGGGTCAGCATTTTGGCAAGGGTGGACTTGCCGGAGCCGGATTCCCCGACGATACCGACGGTCTCACCTTTGTGGATGGTGACATTGACATTTTCGGCTGCATGGAGCTTCTTGCCGTCACCGAGGTCGAAGACCTTGCAGATGTCGACCATCTGGAGGATTTCTTCTCCGTAGTTTTTCATGCGTCTTTGCCTCCCATCTTCGGAACAGCCGCAAGGAGCATACGGGTGTATTCTTCCTTCGGGTGATAAATGACATCTTCTGCTTTGCCGTATTCGACGACGCGGCCTTTCTTCATGACCATGATGTAGTCCGCCATGTAGCAGGATACGCCCATGTTGTGGGTGACGATGATGATGGCGGTATTCATTTTGTCACGGACATTCATCATTTCTTTGACGATGATGGCCTGGTTTGTGACGTCCAAAGCGGAGGTCGGTTCATCGGCCAAAAGGAGCTTTGGCTTCATGGCCATCGCCATAGCGATGCCGACACGCTGGCGCATACCGCCAGAAAGCTCATAGGGATAGCATTTCAGGATGTGCTCCGGGTTCGGAAGGCGCACCATTTCGATCATGGAAATCATCAGGTCATGGGCTTCCTTGTCGTCCTTGATGCCATGGACGGCGAGGAATTCACGGAATTCGGTGCCGATGGTGCGGATCGGATTCATCATAGCGCCGCTGTCCTGGAAAATCATGGAGACGTCTGTGCCACAGAGTGCGCGATGCATTTCAGGAGTCTGCTTCTGGGTATCTTCGCCTTCAAGAATGACCTGACCTTCCGCTATATGACCGCCGCCGGGCAGGACGTGCTGGATAGCACGGATGACGGTGGTTTTCCCTGAGCCGGATTCGCCGACGATGGCGAGGATCTCGCCCTCATCCAGGTTGAATGTGACGCCCTGAACGATGGGGGGCTTGTCGCCGTAGGCAATTCCCAGGTTTTTGACTTCTAATAGCATGAAAGTCTCCTTGTAAAAATAGTAAGCAGTAAGCAGTAGGCAGCAAACCGCAAATGGCGGGCCGCCTACTGCTTAGAGCAAACTGCTGGCTAAACAAATTATTTTGCCGGAGTGATGTCCTTGGTGATCCAGTAGTAGTCGCACGGTTTGATGTCCGCATGTTCTACGGCTTTGCTGGAAATCATATTGGTCTGCGGGTAACCGAAGACGAGGGTCGCAGCGTCATCCTGGATGATCTTCTCCATCTTGATGATGATGTCTCTACGCTTAGCCGGGTCGAATTCGGAAGCCAGCTGATCGGAGAGTGCATCGTATTCCGGGTTGGAGTAGCCGGAGCCGTTCTGCGGGTTGGAGCCGTTGGTGTTGGTCTTCCAGTACATGTTGATGAAGACTTCCGGATCGCCAGCCTGTTCGGAGAGGACGTTGGAGATCAGGAGGTCATATTCGCCGCGGGTGCCGATGCCGTCGAGGACGTTGTAGTCGACGTTCTTCAGGTTGACTTTGATGCCGACTTTCTTAGCGTCAGACTGGGTAGCTTCTGCGAAGAGCGGGAGTTCTGCACGGCCGGAGTAGAAGATGAAGTCGAGTTCGAGCGGCTTGCCGTCTTTATCGACATAGCCATCGCCGTCGGTATCTTTCCAGCCTGCTTCTTCGAGGAGTTTCTTTGCATTTTCTACATTGGTCTTATCCGGATAGGATTTGCTGAGTTCATCGAAGCCGAAGTCAAGGGACGGCGGAAGGAGCGGGCCGCCTGGGGTGAAGGTGTCTTTCAGGAGGACCTTGCAGTAGGTGTCGCGGTCGAGGGACTGGATCAGTGCCTGACGGACTTTCTTATCAGCGAGCGGCTTGCCTTCTTTCACGGAGAGGCGGGCGAGTACGTCACGGATGGAGGAAATGGTGGAGGTGGTGAATTTCTTCTGGTCGGAGAAGAGCTGCATGTCGCCAGGTGCTACGTTGACAGCGATATCGATTTCACCCTTCTGCAGAGCCATAGCACGGGTATTCGGGTCGTCGATGGTGTTGACGATGGTGTGCTTGAATGGAACAGCTGCGTAATAGTTCGGGTTTGCATCGAGTTCGGTCTTTGCTTTGGAGAAGGACTTGACCATGTATGGACCGGTGCAGACTGGGCCCTGTTTTGCAAAGTCTACTTTGCCGTCGGAAGCGACATCGACGATGATGAAGAGCGGATCGCCAAGCATGCCCGGGAGGGTAGCGACCGGCTTCTTGGTGTAAATGGTGACGTTCTGGCCGTCAGCGGTGATGTGGTCGAGTTCGAACATGGCTTTCGCACGCGGTGCTTTTGCGAAGGTACGTTCAATGGATTTCTTGACAGCTTCGCCGGTGACCGGGGTGCCGTTGGAGAATTTAATGTCTTTGATCTTGAAGGTCCAGGACATTTTGTCGTCAGAGACTTTCCAGCTTTCAGCTACCCATGGTTCTGCATTCATCTTGTCATCGAAGTGAACAAGACATTCACCGATGCCGTAACGCATGACCTGCCAGCCGAAGTAGTTGTCGGTCGGTTCGAGGCTATCTGCGAAGTTCGTAACGCCGACAGTCAGGGTGTCCTTCGGGCCTTTGGAGGCATTGCCGGAGTCACCGCCGCAGCCGGAAAGACCAAAAGCCATGAGAGCAGCTGCTGCAAAGAGGGCACCTTTTTTGTAAATAGATTTCATCGTGTACGCTTCCTTTCGTGAATAGATATAAAATGAATGAAATATGGAAAATAAAATTAAAGCATAGGGGGACAGGAGAGCAGATTCTCCCGGTCTGGCAAAGCGGTGCCAAGGAATAGCGAGGCGCCGCTCTTTTCGATCTTGCGTGGTGCGAAGATCCTAGACCTTTGGAATCGTTGAGACCTGCAGAGCCTATGAGACTTTACGGTAAGAGAGCTTTGCGCTCAGTGATCTCCTTAGCCTTCATTTCTCGGGTCAAGGACATCGCGGAGGGAGTCGCCCCAAAGGTTGAAGACGACGACGGTGATGAAGATGGAGAGACCCGGGAAGAACATCAGCCATGGAGCTGTCTGGAGCTGCTGACGGCCTTCATTCAGCATGAGGCCCCATTCCGGAGCCGGCGGCTGGCTGCCGAAGCCGAGGAAGGAGAGTCCGGCAAGCTCCATCATCATGGCGCCGATATCAGCAGCCGCGGTGATGACCATGAGCGGGAGAATATTTGGAAGGATGTGGACCCAGAGGATATGCACTGAGGAACCGCCGGATACGACAGCCGCATCGACGAATTCACGACGCTTGATCTTGAGGACCATGGAACGGGAGAGGCGGGCATACTTGGTCCATGTGACCGCAGTCAGTGCGATCATCGCATTGATGAGCGAGCCGCCCATGATACCAGCGATGGCGATCGCAAGGATGACGCCCGGGAAGGAGATCATCATATCAGCGATACGCATGATGACGATATCGACGATGCCGCCGAAGTATCCGGAAATGATGCCCATCGTGGTGCCTACGACGAAGATGCAGGCTACGAGGGCGATGACGGAGGTCAGGGAGTAGCTCGCGCCGTAGAGGATACGAGAGAGTACGTCACGTCCGAGCTTGTCTGTGCCGAAGAGATGCGCCGCAGACGGTGCCTGGTTCGCATCCTTCATGACAGCGGAGAGCGGGTCATAAGGAGCGATGACAGGAGCAAGGAATGTGATCGCCAGAAGAAGGACGACCAGAAGAGAGGTGAAGCGGAAGGCTTTATTTTCCTTGAAGCCTTTGACTAAGCTTTCCATATCAGTGACCTCCCTTTCTAAGTCTTGGATCGAGACGGTTGTAGGACAGGTCGACGATGAGGTTGATCATCATGTACATGAAAGCGATCCAGAGAACGATGGCCTGTACGGTCTGGAAGTCACGGTAGGTGATGGCCTGTACGACCATGTAGCCCAGACCCGGCCAGGAAAATACGATTTCTACGACAGCGGCACCGCCCAGAAGAGAGCCGAAGGCCAGACCGAAGAGGGTGACCAGCGGGAGGAGGGCATTCGGCAGGACTTCACGCCAGAGGATGTGGCTTTCCGAGAGGCCGCGGGCACGTGCGCCCATGACATAGTCCTGATGCAGTTCTTCGAGCACCGTGGCACGTACCTGACGGGTGTATTTCGATGCCATGACGATGCCCAGGGTGCACATCGGCAGGATCAGATTTTCGAGGGAAATCGAACCACCGACGATCGGGAAGAGGGAAAGCTTCAGTGCGAAGACCCAAAGGAGCATGAGGCCCATCCAGAAGTTCGGGACGGAGACACCGGCAAAGGTGCAGCCGCGGACGAGGTAGTCAAACCAGGTATTCTGCTTGACCGCGGTATAAATGCCGAGTGGAATGGAGAAGACAAGCATGAAGAGGGAGGAGGCCAGCGCCAGAATGACGGATGCAGGGAGGGCTTCCATGACTGCATCAATGACTGGCTTCTTCATCATGAAGGAGAAACCAAAATTACCCTGTACGACTCTGCCGAGCCAGTCCAGGTACTGCAGAAGGAACGGCTTATCCAGACCCAGTTCATGGCGGAGTGCGTCGATCTCTACCTGACTAACAATAATATCTTCATTACCGGCGATCATCTGCCTGACGGGGTCACCCGGAGCGAGCATGATCAGACAGAAGGTAATGAAGCTGATGCCGATCAAGACGAGAACCATCTCGCCCAATCGCATCCCAAGCTGCTTCATTGACAAACTCATCATCTCCAATTTCTTGATAATATAAAATGGTATAAAGACTGGGATTTTATCATCTGTGTCTTTCCCCTGCCGATGTGACGGGAGAGCCTTTTTCGCTGTCTCACGCGGCGGCGAGGAGAGAGCTTTTCGCTGGTTTTTACAAACCCGTCACTTTCGATGACTCTTGAAAAAAAGGCATCAAAAAACAAGGTCGGGAAGGGGACCTTGTTGGCTTAATGATAACAGATGAAGAGTGGTTTCCCAGGTTACTCTTTAAAAAGAATAAGGCAGAAGCGGCAGAACATGAGGTCGTATTCTTATTGTTTAGCAGTTCCTTACTACTTCTTACAAATTATATCATATAAATTATAACAGGTAAACAAATAATTAGTACAAATATTTATACATGACAATAAATATTGAATGGAACATGTGAAGATACCTATAGGGGGTATGGGGATACGGAGAATCTGCGAATTTTTCGATAAAATTAGGCATTATGACATATAAATGATATCATACCGTACAGTTTGTATTGCGTAATCAGCAAACGGAATACGAAAAAAGCAGGTATCCCATGCATATGATGCATAGAGGGCGATGAAGATCTGGAGGGCGGTTTTCATTAAAAAATAAGAAACTTCTAAATGGCATTGGCAAGGGATGTCCCGTGCGCGCCTCTTGATCGGAGGGAGAAAATGTTTTCGGGGGGGGATGCGGCCCATTGACAATCTCTCGTATCCATGCTAGGCTAGATATACAATATAGATGAGCCGCGGAACTGACGGAAATAGGTGGAATGAACCACGTGGACTGCGGGCCTCATGAAAAAGCCGACCGTCTGGGCAGGGAAATCTGCTCAGGCGGTTTTCGTTTCCCTGCGATGCCTGCTAAATGGCATCGCAGAGACGGGAGCGTGCGGATTTCCCTTCATTTCAATAATGGAGGGATTTTTTGATGAAAAGAAATCGCTGGCTCACGGCCCTGGCGGCCGTGGGGATCCACATGTCTATCGGAAGTGTGTATGCATGGAGCGTCCTGACGCGCCCTGTGATGGAGACGATGGGGCTCTCGCTATCCGCGACAACATGGGCCTTCTCGATCGCGATCCTGTTTCTGGGGCTTTCGGCAGGCTTCTTAGGCCCTCTGGTCGAGCGGCTGGGGCCGTCCCGGAGCGGGATGGTCTCTGCCGTCTTTTTCAGTACGGGTCTCCTTGGGACAGCGGCGGCGGTTCACTGTCAGTCCGCTTTCCTGCTCTATCTCTTCTACGGAGCCATCGGGGGCATTGGTCTTGGCACGGGCTATATCACGCCTGTCTCTACGCTTGTGAAATGGTTTCCCCGGCATCGCGGCTTTGCGACGGGGCTGGCCATCATGGGCTTCGGCTTCGCAGCGCTCATCGCAGGCCCTGCCATGCGCTATCTTGTCGATCGCTTCGGACTCACGGAGAATTTCCTCATCCTCGCGGCTGCCTATGCGCTGGTCATGATCCTTTCCGCCTCCTACATCCGGCCGCCGAGGAAGGGTGAGATCCCGATGCTTTTGGAAGAGGTGCTTGAGGAAGAGATCCGAAAGGATGGGGAAAAGACAGCTCAGGCCAAAGGTCTCACGCGCAAAGAGGCCATGCACACATGGAAATGGTATGTGCTGTGGTGGATCTTCTTCACGAATATCACCTGCGGCATCGGTCTTCTTGCCGTGGCTTCGCCCATGGCGCAGGAGATCATCGGCATGAGCGCGGCCGAGGCGGCTTCCCTTGTCGGTATCATCGGCATCGTGAATGGCGCCGGCCGTATCCTTTGGGCATCCGTCTCCGACTGGATCGGCCGCGGCGTGACCTACATGATCTTCTTTGCGTTCGAGGTCTTCGCTTTTTATGCGCTTGCCCATGTCAGTGATGCGCTTCTCTTCGAGATACTGGTACTCGCCGTGATCTCCTGCTACGGCGGCGGCTTCTCCTGCATGCCTGCCTTCCTCTCCGATCTCTTCGGCGTGAAGCAGCTCGCCTCCATTCACGGCTCCATCCTGACCGCCTGGGGCATGGCAGGTGTCGCCGGCCCGCTTCTCCTTTCTTTCATGAAGGAAACGACGGGGGGCTATGCAGCGACGCTCCATCTCTTTTCTGCCATGCTCGCCGTGGCTTTTGCCTTATCCTGGGTCCTTGCGTGGAAGGGACGGAAATAAAAAAGGGGCTGTGAAGAAATGAATCCGCATTTCTTCACAGCCCCTTTTTGCTTTGCTTTCATTCGGTTCAGGGTTCAAGGTTCAGGGTTCAGGTGGCGGCTTCGCCGCCTTTTTTTAGAGGATGGTATTCTCGTATCGCAGCCTTCCCCTCTAGGTAATGCCATTAAGTTAAGGAAATCGTTAGCTACGTAACGTCTTGCTCCCCCGATGGGGAGCCAAGAACGTTCTGCCGCTTAACTTAATAGCATTCCTCAGTTTGGGGGATCCTAATCCCTAATCCCTAGCTACCAGTCACTAGTCACTTCTCTCCCGCCGCTTCCGCGAGCTTTTCGAGGAAGAATTTCGTATTCGCGGTGAGGTCGGGGCCTTCTGTCTGAAGAGCGCCGCCTACGAGGAAGATGGTATCGGGACCGTAGATGCGGACCATTTCCTTGAAGAGCTGCCAGCGCATGCCGCCGGAGGGGACAGGGAAGATTGTCCGAAGGTCTGCCATCTTCGACTCGGTGCCTTCTGCGATCTTCTGGCAGGTATCCTGCGAGAAGGAGAAGCGGCCGCCGAAGCTGGTGAAGATGACCGCATCTGCGCCGGCGAGTCGGGAGAGCTGGCCATAGTAGCAGAAGGGGGAAATGCCCGCATCCTGCGAGAGGACCAGCGGACCGGAGAAGCAGGGGTGCAGGAAGATCGGCAGGCCGAAGTCCGGATCCCGTGCGAGATCACGGATCATGGTGAAGCCGGTGATGGCAGGGGCGGCCATGATGCCGTCAGCCCCGATCTCCTTGGCCTGATAGGCACGCTCTAAGAAGCCCAGACCATCTGTGGTACAGTTGGCGATGTACATGCTTTTCTTGCCGGTTTTCTCTTTGGCATCCGCAAGCGCCATGACGCACTGGAGGACACGTTCCTTGAAAGGCGCATAGTGCTGGTCCATGAGGCTGTGGTCATCCTTGATGATGGGGCAGCCGCCGAGTGCGAGGTCATAGACCATTTGCGCGAGCTCCTTCGGAGATCTGCCGAGCGGCTTGATGGCTGACATGAAGATCGGACCGCGCGGCACGCCGCAAAGGTCACGAAGACCGCTTCTGCCGAAACGCGGGCCCGGGTAATTGTTGTACATGGTCTCGGGCAGTTCGAAGGACATGAGGCGGACGCCGGGCTGCAGGCTCGTATTTCCGAAAAGCATATTGAGGAGCTCGGCCATCTCATCACCGACAGCCTCCGGCTCATAGGAGATCGTCGCATAGTATGCGCCGGCTTCCGCCTTTTTCAGATCTTCGATCTGGCCGACGATGGTGTCAGCGATCGGAGTGCCGTCTACCAGCTCGTAAGGACACTCGATCGTCTGCTCGACGGCGATGGCGAAGGCGATCTTCTTCGCTTCTTCATAGGTGGGAGCTGCGATGCGGTACGTCGCAGTAAAACGCGAAGACTGGTGCAGGTCTTCTGTCAGTTCGGAAAACAATTCACTTTCAAAAAAGGATGTATTGGACAAGAGGAGGTCTCCTTTCGGAAAAATGGAATGGGATGGGGCAGCCCGCGGGGCGTGTTGCCCCTTGATTTCGTAGGAAAGAGGGGGGCGGGTTCTATAGGTTCAAGAGGTTCAAAGGGGGTGGTGCGGCGCATTTCGTCATCCGGAGCGCCGCGGAGTATAAGTATAAATGATGGCGATGCCCGAAGGGCAGACGTCTGATGTCTGACGTCTGACGTAACGTCTAATCCCTAGACCCTAATCCCTAGCTACTAGTCCCCAGTCACTCTTTTTTATGACTCATGCGATAGGGATTATCGAGATGGGCGGCAGTGTCATCGGAGAGCCAGTAGAGGGGGCGGTTTCTGGTCTCTTCAAACATACGTCCGAGGTATTCGCCGATGATGCCGAGGCCCATGAGATTCAAACTGCCGAAGATGGCGATGAGGATGGTCATGGTCGCCCAGCCGGGGACGGCTTTGTCCATCATGACGCAGTAGAGGACATGAAGGATGAGGAGGATGCCTGCAATGGCCGCGAAGACACCCAGATAGAATGCCACACGCAGCGGCAGGGTGGAATTCGTGATGATGCCGTCCATCGCGAAGTGCAGCATTTTTTTCATGGAAAATTTCGAGACACCGGCGTGGCGGGCAGGTGCTTCAAATTCGATGGTACACTGCTTGAAGCCAAGTCCGCCTACGATGCCGCGGATGAAGCGGGAATGCTCACGGAAACGCAGAAAGGCATCGAGCGCTTTGCGATCCATCAGGCGGAAGTCGGAGCCGCCCGGGACGACGGGCGAGTTTGAAATGGAATTGATCACTGCATAGTAGCCTGCCGAGGTCAGCTTCTTGATGGGGCCGGCATCTTCTGTCGCGGTGCGGATGGTCTGTACGATGTCATAGCCTTCCTGCCACTTTTGGATGAGCTTCGGGATGAGCGCCGGTGGGTGCTGCATGTCGCCATCCATCGTGATGACGGCGTCTCCGACGGCAAAGTCCATGCCGCAGGTGATGGCGATCTGGTGGCCGAAATTGCGTGCAAAGGTCAGCGCCCGCACATGCGGGTCGCCGGCTGCCAGCTGGTGGATCAGCTCGTCGGTGCGATCCTTCGAGCCATCATTGACGTAGATGATCTCGTAGTCCATATCCAGCGTCTGCATGACTTTCGTCACTTCGTCATGGAAATAGACGACATTGCCATCTTCGTTATATACAGGTGTTACGATCGATATCATGATTCCTCCGTTAAGGCACATAAGCCTACGCTATATTATAGCACACTCAGGGATATATAATGAGACATATATAAGTAGTATAAATATAGTGTGTGTATGGCGGATCGCCGGGAGTTAAAGAAATCATAAAATCGATGAGGGATCAGGGTTAGCCCGTGGGGCGTGCTGTCCTTTGAGTGCGTGCGAAAGCTCTACTCGTCAGTTAGGAGTGAGGAGTTAGGAGTTAGGAGTGGTGGTGCGGCGCATAAAAATTAGAATCGCCGCGGAGTTTTGATAGCGCTTCGCGCGGCGCATCGTCATTTCGAGCGTAGCCCTCGATCTTTATTGCAGAACGTTCATTGCCTGATGTGAGGCAGCACTAGGACATCGTTTTCCCTCGGCGCATACACGCTGATTTCCGCAGTGCAGTAAAGACCATCGGCTGCGCTCTGGATGACGATGCCGGAGAAATCCCAGTCACCAGCCACCAGTCACTCCTAATCCCCAATCCCTAATCCCTAGCTACTCATCCCTGCTTTCATAATTTAGCCTGTGGGGCGGCCCGCCCCCTTGATTACGTTTGAAAGCCTCGATTGAATGAGAAATTAGAAATGAGAAATGCGAAATGGTGGTGCGGTGCATAAAAATCAGAAGCGCCGCGGAGTATAAATCATGGCGATGCTAGGGAAACGCTGATTCAATCGCAGAGTCAGATTTTACAAGAATTTTTTATACATAGCTTCGTCATAACCTTCCTTAAATAGCTCGCTATTCGCGTCAGGTTATTCCTTGCTATGCATAAAATTTCAAGAGTAAAATCTGACAACGATTGAATCAGTGTTTCCCTGGAAGGCTTTGGGATAACAGGTTTCCCGTTTGCGCGTTTCTCTCATGACCCGTTTCCCCGCGAATGACAAAGATTTCTCGCATGCGCTCGAAATGACGATGTGAGAGTCTGCTGTTTCCCAGCCACCAGTCACGAAAGTCGCAAATAAAAAAACGCTTTGAATCATTCACGATCCAAAACGCTTTTGCTGCGTCCTATTCGTCCACTTCTTTGATGCAGGCGACGGTCATATCATATTTTTCTTTCAGTTGCGGGAAGAGGGTGTCTGTGCCGTCCATAGTACCTTGGCGGAGGATCTCTGTGATCTCGATCGCCAGCGGGGAGAGCTGGCTGAAGCCGAGGTTCTGCGTGATGCCTTTCAGCGTGTGCGCGGCGCGGAAGGCTTCATCCACGTTTTCCTCAGTGAGGCTCTTTTCGAGCAGCGCGAAGGTGGGGTCGTCTAAGAATTTCAGCGCAAAACGCTTGATAAAGGCGTCGCTCGGGAGGCGGCTCTTCACTTCGGCGTAGTCAGCGCCCATTTTGTTGTAGCATGCTTCGATATTCATAGGAAACTCCTTAGTATTCAATGGATTTGTGGCGTGGCGCGCCGTGGAAAGGATGAGAGGGGGAAAGCAGATCACCGGTCACAGATCCCGGATGATTCCGTCGGGGATTTTCCGATGGATGTCAAGGCCGGTGCTGCTTTTCTCTAGTTCCTCCTTCAGGCTGTCTTTGATGTCCAGCAGACAGTCCAGGAGGAGCGGGTTGAAGCGGCCGCATTCCCCATCGAGGATCATCCGGATGGCTTTTTCGTGAGCGAAGGCGTCCTTGTAGACGCGCTTGCTTGTCAAGGCATCGTAGACGTCAGCGATGGATACGATCTGTGCGGAGATCGGGATGGCATCGCCCTTGAGGCCGTCGGGGTATCCGCGACCGTCCCATCGCTCGTGATGCCAGCGGCAGATGGCGTAAGTCACCTTGACAAAGGGCTCTTTCTGAAAGGCTTCCAGATTTTCGACCATCTTCGCGCCGATCAGGGTGTGCGTCTTCATGATCTCGAATTCTTCCTTGGTCAGCTTGCCGGGCTTGTTCAGGATCTTCTCATCGATACCGATCTTGCCGATGTCATGGAGAGCGGCGGCATTCGTGATGAGGGCTTCATCCTGCCAGGTGAGATGGTAGCGGCTGGTCCGCTGCATGACACGCGATAAGAGAAGCTCGGTGATGCGGCTGACACTCAGGATGTGCTTGCGGCTTTCCCCGTTTTTGAGACCGACGACTTCGGAAAGGATGCTGATGATGATGTGGTTATTTCGTTCTTTTTCCTGGATCTGGCTTGACACCAGACTCAAAAGACGGCGCTGCTTGGCATACAGCTTTGTGATATTGTCCGAGCGCTGGCGGACGACGTTCATGTTAAAGGGGCGGGTGATATAGTCGGATGCGCCCATGTCATAGGCTCTTTGAATGAAGGCAGGGGAGTCTTCGGCGGAGATCATCATGACGGGGATGTCATCGAGCCAGCGTTCCTTCTGCATGACGGCGAGTACATCGAAGCCTCCGAGCTTCGGCATGACGACGTCGAGAAGTACGAGGGAGATCTTCGTGCCGAGCTCATAGAGGAGAGCGAGCCCCTTTTCACCGTCTGCGGCTTCGAGGATCTCGTAACGATCGCGCAGCATTTCTTTCAGGAGATCCCGGTTCAGCTCCGAATCATCGATGATGAGTACCTGCGGCTTCGCGGCGGAGGCATCGAGCAGCGCCTTTTCATATTCCACCTCTTCGTCCATGGCCACGGTATTTTTATAGGACTTGGCATAGTACATGAGCTTGTCCGCACGGGAGACGACTTCTTCGATGCTGCCGTTGTAGAGCATGGCGCCGCCGATGCTGGCAGAGATCTTAAGTCCGGGGAATTCGGGGAAGTCTGCCTCATGGATGTGCTCTTGGATGGTGCGGAGCTTCTCTGCGAAGATGGAGGAGGAGACATTCGGCATGATGAGGAGAAATTCATCTCCGCCATAGCGGATCAGTTTGTCTGTGCAGCGGATGCCTTTCTTCGTGATCTGTACCAGCGCTTTCAGGGCGGCATCGCCTGCGCTGTGGCCGAAGGTGTCGTTGTAGAGCTTCAGGTCATCGAGGTCGATCAGAGCGATACCGGCAACGCCGGAAAAGCTCTTCATTTTGTCTTCCCAGAAACGGCGGTTGTACGCGCCGGTCAGGGCATCGATGTAGAGCTGCTGGCTGAAGGACATCAGCTGGTCATAGCCTTCCGCAAGGAAGAGGTCCGTATTATCGATGTGTTTCAGCATTTCCAGAACGTAGGGCACTCCTTCGATCGTGAGCGGCTTCGCAAAGATCTGGTACATTTTGCCGTCGATGACCTTGAAGTGGAGATGCATGCCCTTATCGGTAAAGGTGCTCTGATGGGTCTGCGGGGTGCAGAATTCACAAGTGCTTCGGCGGCTGTCATCATCACCTGTGGAAAGTTCGGAACCATCCGCTGTATCCTGGTCTTCGGGATGCGCAGCCTTGACAAGACGTACTATGGAAAAAACTTTCCGCAGACACTGTATGTCCTTCTGCACGCTTTCCATGGTCGATGATTCTTCTTTGGAACTCATGTCGTACTCCTCTTCTGTGTTTTCCGTACTGCTTTTCGCGCTAGTTTATTATCTTTCATTGTACTATATATTTGTTCCCCTGTAAAAGAAACTTTGCAGGGGTGGCGGGAAATACTGCGTAGGCGCAGAGATGGATGCAAGAGTGAGACCGGATAACGATCGGATCCACGCTTTCGAAGCCCTGCTCTGCCTGCCGGTCACGCGAAAATGCGATGTGAAATAACGATCATCTCATTTTCGCGTTCCATCTGCCGCGGGGGACTGGCAGCTCTCATAGGAGTGACCGGGAAACCTTATCCCAGCTGTCTTTCATGCCATAGTCACCCTATCCGCCCCTGCGGGGCACCTTCCCCTAGAGGGGAAGGCTGCGATACGAGAATACCATCTTCTAAAAAAAGGCGGCGAAGCCGCCACGAGAACCCTGAACCCTGAACCCTGAATCCTGAACCCTGAACCAAATGAAAGCAAAGTAAAAAGGGGCCGTGAAGAAATGAGGATTCATTTCTTCACGGCTCCTTTTTCTTGGGCTTCTTTTCAGGGGGCTTGAGAGATAGGTGTCATCGAGTGACGCAGATCGGGGGCTTGTGGTGGTATCTCCGCTCCGCCTTGACATGGTGCGCATGGGCTCTCCTATGCTTCTTATGGTGGCGGTATTCCGGCGGCGGAAGGGGATCGCCCGGATGGCGGGCTTCATGGAGAGCGATGTGGTAGTCACGGCCCCTTTCTTCCATGTCTGCGGCCGAGGCCGTATTCAGAGCAAAGGCACCGGCGGATAAGAAGGCAAGCGCACAAGCGGCGATCAGGAAACGTTTTTTTATCGTAGTCATGACAGGCTCCTTTCATTGGGGATGAGGAGCAACGACTCCGAGAAGCACTGCTTCCATCGGACTGGCCGACGAAGGCAGTGTTTTCTTGACATCGTCTCAGAGCCGATGCCACTCTACGTCATCCTCATCGGTATGACGTCTCTTTTCGGGATGGGCTTTTTCCTGATCCTGCTTCAGCTGGTCAGGATGAAGTTCGTAATACTTCTTCTCCCAGTCTTTCAGCTCGCGCTGGGCGGGCTTCTTAGCCTCTGTCTGCTCGGCATTCTGCGGCGCCGGATCTTTGGCGCTTGCCGTGTCAGCGAGGAGGGCAGTGCCCGCGAGGGCAAGACCTAAGAGGGAAGCGGTGAGGAGTACATTCAGTTTTTTCATGATGATTCATCCTTTCTTTTATGACGGCGAGGGTCGCATAAAAAATCTGTTGTACTCAGTATATATAAAAACGCAGGGAAAGGGAAGGGGAGAAAAATGAGGAGTGAGGAATGAGGAGTGAGGAGTGGTGGTGCTGCGCCAGATCCTTCGACTCAGTTCTCACTGTTCCGCCTTTACATTATCGAACATCCGACATTTCACTCCGCTCAGGATGACGAAATGCGCCGCGGAGTGTAAATAATGGCGATGCCCGAACGTGGTATTTAGTCCCTAGTCCCTAGTCACTGATTTCCCTCTTCTTGCGGCGCGGTCGGCGCGGCGGCTTTGTCGCGCGCACTCTGGTGATGGTCTTTGTCTTCCATTTTTGGATGGGACGGATTCATCATGGGCGCGCGCTGTTCTTCTTTTCTGGGACGGGCAGCGGGCGAGGGCATTTTGCCCGGCTTTTCTTTTTTATCCCGGCCAAAGGTCTCCATGATCTTGGGGCGGTTCACCTGTGCCCAATTTCTGTACGCCGGGGCGTCATTGACGAGGAAGGAGGCGGCGGCGCTCATCATGGAGATGATCGCGAGTGCGATGCAGACGACGATCTTTTTCATTTTTCTTCACCGCCCTTCTCTTCCTTGGAAAAGGAGCCCTGCAGGGCCCTACTGCCTTCGCGGCCGATGAGGAAGACGGCGAGTGCGGAGGAGACTCCTGCGATGCCGATGGAGAGCTTCGTCATGAGGTGAAGGCCGGGCAGAGGCATGACGCCGGGCAGCGGAGCAAACTCGATGGAGATGAGAGCGAGGACCAGCAGGGTCGCGCAGACAAGAATGATAGCGAGGAGAAGGCTGGTGCCGTAGAGCAGGCGCGAGGTGAGAAGCGCCGCCCTTTCGGCAGCCGCAGGCAGCTTCGGACTGACCTCGTCCCAGGCTTTTCCCGCTTTGCGGGCCGCTGCGGCCGCGGCTTCCTGCGCGGCTTCCTTTGCGTCATCGGTGAAGCGCACGCTTTTGGATTTCTCATCGACGACGCCCTCAGAAGCGTAGGACTCATAGATGTCCTTCGGACTTCCGAGCTCCTTCGCGATGGCCTCTTCGGTGAGCCCGCGCTTCTTTCCTTCTTCAAAGTGGGCTTCGTAATCAGCGAGGATCTCTTCCACCTCGCTCTTCTTTGCATTTCTGAAATAGTAGCGGAGAAGGTCTAAAAATTCTGTTTTATTCATTGAGGCTCGCCTCCTTCTTGCATGAGCTTCTGTACTGCTTTGTTAAATTCCTGCCATTCTTTGACAGACTCTTTGAATTCCGTGCGCCCGCTGTCCGTGATGCGGTAGTACTTTCTTGGCGGACCATTGTGTGACTCGGCGAGATAGGTATCGACGAGCCCATCCTTCTTGAAGCGGTTGAGGAGCGGGTAAATGGTGCCTTCAGACATTTCAATGTATTTGGAAATCTCTGTCACCAGCTCGTAACCGTAGAAGTCTTTCCGGCGGAGCATGGAGAGCACGACGATCTCCATCACTCCCTTCTTGAGTTGGACGTTCATGATCGCTCCTTTCTTTAGGGAAACGCTGATCGCATAGGCGACCTTGGTTCTCATCTGCTAATACTATATCACAAGGTACTTTGTAATACAAGGTACTAAATGATGAAAGAGTCGAAGGGCGGTCTGTGGGGCGTACCGTCCCTTGATTGTGAATGAAAGTTCTACGCTCTAGTTAGGAGTGAGAAGTGAGGAGTGAAGGTACGGCGCATAAAATTAGGAAGCGCCGTTGAGTTTTATACGAATGATGAACAGGCTGTTTTATGTAATGAGGGGGAGTGGGGTGCTATATGAATGGTGCGCCCCTTCCGCCACTTCTCACTAAGTCCAGAGATTGCCAAATCGCAATACGAAATCCTCATTCGTTCAAAAAAATTCCATTTGACAAACCTGCGTGTATCCGTTATACTTGCAATCAAGTTCAAACAAGTACATGCTGTGAACGAGAGGAAATCGGAAGTTCGGAGCCTCAGAGAGCCGGTGGATGGTGAAAACCGGTGCAACGTATCCGTGATCTATCACTCGTGAGCTTCCTGGCCGAAGGTAGTAGGCTCGGACGGATGTCCCCGTTACGGAATAGCCATTAAAGTATAATGCAGGGTGGTACCGCGATCTCGCCCCTGTCCCAGAGTGGACAGGGGCTTTTTGATTTCCGGTACGCCCCTTGGCAGAGTATAAATGCAAGGTGGTACCACGCAAAAGCGTCCTTGCCCTTTCGGGGCAGGGACTTTTTTCTTGGATCATCTGCGGATGGTGAGTGATAAGCCGGAGTGGTACCGCGCCAAAGCGCCTCCGATGAGAGTATTCTCATCGGAGGCTTTTTTTATCAGGAATGAGGAATGGGCGTGCGGCGCACAAAAGCGCCGCAGGTCTTGTCAATTTGCTCGTATCGCAGACCTCAAGCCTTTCACTTTGGATTTCCCAAGCAACACGATCAAGAACGATTTGCTATTGACAACTAAAGGAGAACTAAAAATGGAAATGAAAAAAATGATGAAAAGAGCAGGACTTGGACTGATGCTGGCAGCTGCGATGGCAGGCTTGGCAGGGTGCGGCGGCAATGGCAATAAGGAAAGTGCTTCGAAGCCGGCAGCAGGCGCGAAGGTCGCAAAGGTGGGCTTCCTGAATGGCGTGTCGGGCGGTGTCGCTTCGTATGGTCTTGCGGAGAAGGAAGGCTTTGACCTGGCGGTCGAGGAAGTGAATAAGGAAGGCAAGATCCACTTCGATGTCGAAATGGCGGATACGAAGGGCAATGTGCAGCAGTGCGTGAGTGCGGCGCAGAAGATGATCGCTGCCAAGAAGGTGCTTGTCGTCGGCCCCTTGATCTCCGGTGAATACAAAGCGGTCGGCCCGCTCTTCCAGAAGGCACAGATCCCGCTCCTCGGCGTAGCGACCACCGCAGAAGGCCTCATCGAGATCGGCGACTACATGTTCAGAAACTGCGTGCCTGAGTCGAAGAATATCCCGCAGACCGTGCAGAAAACGCACAAGCTCCTCGGCTATAAGAATGTGGCTGTCCTCTACTCGAACAACAACGAGCATCAGGTATCTGCCTACAAGACCTTTGTGAAGGCGCTCGAAGCGGAGGGCGTGAACATCGTCGCGACGGAAACCTTCGCGGATAAGGATACGGACTTCTCCGCACAGCTGACGAAGATCCACAATGTGAATCCGGATGCGGTCGTTGTTGCCGGTTACTATCAGGAAGGCGGACTCATCCTGAAGAAGATGAGAGAAATGGGAATGAATCAGCCTGTCCTCGGGGATAACGGCTTCGTTTCGCCCGAGCTCCTCAAGATCGCAGGAGCGGCCGCTGACAATGTGTATGTCTCCTCTATGTGGTCTGCTGACCGCAACAGCCAGGCGACCAAGGACTTCGTGAAGAACTTCAAAGCGAAGTACAATCACGATCCGGACAACTTCGCAGCATGTGCGTATGTCTCTGTGAAGCTCGCAGCGAAAGCGATGGAAGACGCAGGCACCACCACGGATTCGAAGAAGGTCAGAGAAGCCCTCGCGAATGTGAAGAATTTCGAGTCCGCTGTCGGTCCGATGAACTTCAATAATTCCGGGGATCCGGATGTCGACCTCGTCCTCCTCAAGGTCGAAGGCGGAAAGTATGTGGCGCTGAACTAGTGGCTGGTGACTAGGAAAATGGCAAACAAAAAACGCAGCTTGATATGGCTGCGTTTTTTACTTGCCAATCATCCATCATTTACAACTGCACCGAGATCAGGATTGCTGATCCAATGGCATCGCCGCTGGGATTCCGCGCGGGGGTAAAAGTCCAGGATTTTACGGAGCTTACTACATATTTTGAAAGGATTTTGAAATCTGCGGTGGGGAGCGTTTCATCTTTTAATACTTCAGGCGCGCCGTCCATCGTGCCGTCGCTCTTTATGTAGACTTTTACCGTGAGGATGGGATGCCTATTTCTTTTAGCGGCTTCGCGGACTTCATCGGACATGTCTTTCAGGACTTGTGAGGCGGGGGCAGCAGGGACGGAAACCATGGTGGAGATGAAACGGATTGGGACAGAGGCGTTGCTGCTGACGGCCTTCTCGCCGCGCTTTGCCGGTTGGAACTGCCAGTGTTCCACGGAGTCCACAGCGTACTGGTCGAGAATGACAGAGCCGGAGCTATTCATAACAGAAATATTGGTCGCGTTGCCGTCTTCAGTGACAGTCAGCGTGATGAGCACCAGTCGATTGCCTGGGAGCGAAGCTAGCGCTTCTCGAATCGCAGTCGTCTGCGGAGCCATCTTTTGCGATTTCAAGGACGGCGGGACCTGCTGCGCTTCCGTAAGCGGGGTGCCGTCCTTATCCAGGTACACGCCGCCTGCGGGAACGGCAGCCGATGCGGAAGCCGCGAGAGCGAGGGTGAGCAGGCTTGTGAGGATCAATTTTTTCATCAGAGTTCTCCTTTGAACGGTAAATGGAAGTTTTATGTTTCTTTCATTTATTCTAATGAATATGGGGGATTTCTGCAAGGGGGGCGGGGATGGGTTCAGAAGGTTCAACGGGTTCTATGGGTTCAACGGGGGTGGTGCGGCGCATAATACTATGGAAGCGCCGTGAAGTATAAATAGAGTGATGCTCAAAAGTCGTATTCAAGTCCCGAGTCTCCAGTCCCCAGTCACTAATTACTCGTCACTTCTTCATTTCAAATCCGTGATCCAAAAGCGCGGCGGCTTCCGTGAAGCGGCTGTCCCAGCCGGCGTGCATGATGACGGCGATCAATGTCCTGCCATTCCTTGTGGCGGCTGCGGCAAGGCAGCCTTGCGCGGCGCGGGTGTAGCCTGTCTTGACGCCGATGGCACCGTCATAGGTGAAGAGGAGATGATTGGTATTCGTGCAGGGGAGATCTTTGCTCGGGCGTTCGTAGTGGACCTGCTTGCTTTTGGTAGAAACGATCTGTCGGAATTCTTTGTTTCGAAGGCCATACTGCGCGATCTTCGCCATGTCGCGGGCTGTCGAGTAGTGGTCTTTATCCGGCATGCCGTTTGCATTGACGAAGTGGGTACCGACTGCTCCGATGGCGCGGGCTTTTTCATTCATCATGGAAGCGAAATGATTCACATTTCCGCCGATGGCTTCTGCGATGGCGGTGGCCGCCCCGTTATCAGAGATCAGCATCATCTGATAGGTGAGGTCTCCGAGACGGATCCATTCGCCGCCGCAAAGCTCGGTGGACTCGACGTTGGCGGCATTGTGGCTGACAGCGATGGTTTTGAGCGGATTCCCCTTTTCCAGAGCGAGGATGCAGGTCATCATCTTCGTCATGCTGGCAGGGTATTCCCGCTTGTCCGCATTTTTTTCATAGAGGACTTGTCCCGTCCTGGCATCGATCAGGATCGCGGCGTCGGCCGTGAGGATGGGCGCTTGCGCATTCGCGGAAAGCGTGGCGAGGGTGAAAAAGAGGAGAGTGAGAAGGCGGAAGAGCAGTTTCATTTTGGCTCCTTTCGGTAAGAACTGGGGGGCGGATCCGCGCGAGCAACGATTGGATCCGCAGTCCCTAGAAAAAACAACGCAGTGACAGGGTCACTGCGTTGTTTTTTACATGGTTTGACAGGCGGGCATCGGCCCGTGTTCCTTTTCCCTTACAGCAGGATATATTTCAGGATGAAAAGCACGGCCAGGATGTACATGAGCGGGCTGATCTTTTCTGTCTTGCCGGCGAGGGTATTGATGATGACGTAAGAGATGACGCCGAAGGAGATGCCTTCTGCGATGGAGTAAGCGAATGGCATCGCGATGATGGCGAGGTAGCATGGGATGGCTTCTGTCATGTCCGTAAAGTCGATGCCGGCTACGGCGGTGAACATCAGGAAGCCGACGGTGATGAGCGCCGGCGCGGTCGCAAAGGCGGGGATGGCCATGAAGAAGGGGGAGAGGAAGAGGGAGAGGATGAAGAGGACGGCGACGGTCATCGCAGTGAGACCGGTGCGTCCACCCTCCGAGACACCTGCTGCACTTTCGACATAGGTCGTGGTAGTGGAGACGCCGAGGACAGCGCCTGCGGTGGTGGCTACGGCGTCTGCCATGAGCGCGCCCTTGATGCGCGGCAGACGGCCCTCATCATCGAGCATATTGGCTTTGGAGGAAACGCCGATCAGTGTGCCTAAGGTATCGAAGATATCGACGAAGAGGAAGGCGAGAAGGACGACGACGAAGTTGAAGGTCGCGACTTGCGAGAAGTCGAGCTCACCGATGAGGGGAGAGATGCTGGCCGGAGCAAAGGAGGCAAGGCCGGCGGAGAGATTGGGCAGGGTGCTGAAAGCGCCGTGCGCCGGATCCGGCACATAGAGACCGGAGACTTCGCAAAGAATGCCAAGGATCCATGTGAAGAGGATGCCCCAGAGGATATTGCCTCTCACCTTTGCCACCATGAGGAAGGCGGTGAAGAGGACGCCCAGGATGGCGAGTACGACCGTGATGCCGGTGGTATGGAAGGTACCGGCCAGCATGGCCTGCTTGAAGGAAAAGAGGGAGATCTTGGTGGCCGGGTTGCCGACGATGATCTGCGCACCGGTGAGGCCGATGAAGCAGATGAAGAGACCGATACCGGCAGAGACGGCTTTCTTCAGATTGAGTGGGATCGCATTGAAGATCGCTTCACGGACATTCGTGAGAGAAAGCACGATGAAGATGACACCCTCGACGAAGACGGCAGCCAGTGCCATTTCCCAAGTGTAGCCCATCTGCTTTACGACGGTGAAGGCGAAGAAGGCATTCAGCCCCATGCCCGGTGCCAGGGCGAAGGGGTAATTCGAAAATACAGCCATGAGGACAGTCCCCAGAAAACCGGCGATGGCGGTCGCTGTCAGGACAGCGCCCTTGTCCATGCCGGCTGCGCTCATGATGGCTGGATTGACAGCCAGGATGTAAGCCATGGTCATAAAGGTGGTGATACCCGCCATGATCTCCGTCTTGACGGATGTACCGTTTTCACTCAGGTGGAAAACTCGCTCCAAAAGCCCCGTTTCTTTCTGCATGGGTATGCTCCTTTCGAAATCCATTATGGAAATTCGTACTTATTATATGATTTTTGGAAATCAGTGGCAATAGGGAATTGGGCTGATTAGTAGCTAGTGACTGGTGACTAGTAGCTAGGGATTAGGAGCCTCAAGTGACTGATGACTAGTGGCTCTCTCGCACCGTCATTTCGAGCGAAGTCGAGAAATCTTTGCTATTCGCGGTCAGGTGGGCAATGTTTGGAAAGTCCAAAACGGGAAACCTGATATCGAGAGACTTTCGGGCATCGCCCCATAAATATTTGCGGCGTAGCCGCTACTAATTTGCCTTCCCCATCGGGGAAGGGGGACCGCGTCAACGGTGGATAGGGTGCTTTCGTAAATCGTCGACTTGAGATGCATTTTCGCACTCTCGTTCATACCGCCTGTGCCCTATCCGCCCCTTCGGGGCACCTTCCCCTAGAGGGGAAGGCTATTCATACTCGCGGCGAAGCCGCCACATTCATTCCTAATTTCTCATTTCTCATTTGAACAAAACTTTCCTCCCAGATGAAGGAACCGCACGCCCCGTGGGCTAACCCTTACCCTATATGCTACAATAGACATAATCAATCAAATGAAAGAAGGTCGATCGAAATGAGCGTATGCAATCTGTGTCCGCGTGCGTGCAAGGTAGTGCGCAGGGAGAGCATCACGGGCGATGGTCAGCTTGGCTATTGCCAGAGCGGGATGCTGCCGGTGATCTCCCGCGCGGCTCTTCATCACTGGGAGGAGCCGTGCATCGCAGGGACGCGCGGGGCGGGGACGGTCTTTTTCGCCGGGTGCAATCTGTCCTGCGTGTACTGTCAGAATTATGAGATCTCCGAAAGAAGAAAGGGCATCGAGGTCTCCGTCGAGCGGCTGCGGGAGATCTACTTCGAGCTCATTGCTAAAGGGGCGCACAATATCGATCTTGTGACGCCGACGCATTACACCCATGCGATCTTCCAGAGTCTTCGCGAGCCGCTGCCGGTGCCGGTCGTTTATAACTGCGGCGGCTATGAGAGCGTGCATACCGTGGCCTTTCTGCGCAAGAAGGTACAGTGCTGGCTGCCGGATCTCAAGTATTATGATGCGGAGATCTCCGGGAAATACAGTGATGCACTGGACTACTTCGAAAGGGCGAGCGCAGCCATCGAGCAGATGTTCAAAGAGACAGGGCCCTATGTGATCGGGGCGGATGGCATCTTGCAGAGGGGCGTCCTCATCCGCCATCTGATCCTTCCCGGCCAAGTGGAGGATACGAAACGGATCCTCGAGTATGTGGCGGAGACGTTCGAGCCGGGAGACGTCCTTTTCAGCCTCATGCGTCAGTACACGCCCTGCGGCCGCGCGGCGGAATTTCCGGAGATCGATCGCAGGATCACGGATGAAGAATACGAGGCGTGCGAGTCCTATATGGAGGAGCTCGGCATCATTGATGGCTACGTGCAGCAGAAGGAGAGCGCGGAAGCGGCCTTCATCCCTGCTTTTGACGGGACGGGCGTTTTAAGGAAACGCTGATTCAATCGCAGAGTCAGATTTTACAAGAATTTTTATACATAGCTTCGTCATAACCTTCCTTAAATAGCTCGCTATTCTCGTCAGGTTATTCCTTGCTATGCATAAAAATTCAAGAGTAAAATCAGACAACGATTGAATTAGTGTTTCCTTAAAATCATAAATCAGTAAAAAAACCAGATCTCACATACGTGGGGTCTGGTTTTTAGGTTCGGGGGTAGCCCGTGGGGCGGGGCGCCTTTTGATTACTTTTGAAAGTTTCGCGCTCTCTAGTGAGGAGTGAGGAGTGAGGAGTGAGGAGTGGTGGTGCGGCGCATAAAAATATGGAAGCGCCGCGGAGTATAAAATAATGGCGATGCCCGTAGGTGGTATTTAGTCACTAATCACTAGTTCCCAGTCACTTGAGGCTCCTAATCCCTAGCCACTAGTCCCTAGCTACCAGCCACAAGCCTCCAGTCACTGATCCAAAATTTCCGCGAAGCGCTTCACAGGGGCCATGGGCGCTCGGTGCGCACCGATCTCTTTTTCCATCCACACGACGTCGTACCAGCGGTCGAATTTATATCCGCTCTTTTTGAAGTTGGCGACAAGGTCGTAGCCCATATGGTTGTGGAAATCGACGCTGTTCGTATCCACATAGGGATCGGGCGTGGCGGGATAGGTGATGCAGGCGTAGAGTGTGACGATGCCCTGTGCGCGAAGATAGGTCTCAAGGGCTTCGTAGAGCTTGCGTCCCGCGCCGGTGTGACGGGCCTCCTTAGCGATGTAGATGGATGTCTCGACATTCCAGTCATAGGCGGGGCGGGTATGGAAGGCGCTGGCATAGACGTAGCCTATGATCTTTCCTCCCCGCTCTGCGACGAGGTAGGGATAGGCTTCAAGGGTGGTCTGGATCCGGCGTCGGAATTCTTCTTCGCTGGGGACTTCGTATTCAAAGGTGATGGAGGTCTTTGTGACGTAGGGGGCATAGATCGCAAGCAGCGCCGCTGCGTCATCGGGGGTCGCGGTGCGGATGGTGAGGGGAGAGTGGGTCATGGATGTGGAGGCTCCTTTTTTAAGTGACTAGTGACTGAGAGACTGAGGGACTGAGAGACTGGGAGACTGGGAGATGCCAGAGGTCAGAGGCCAGAAGTCAGAGGTCAGAAGTCTGAAGTCGAACTGCGGACTTCGGACGATCTACCGCGTTCCTGCTTTTTCCATAAAAGGCTTTGCTTCCACGACGAAGCGGATGTGTTCGGCCTCGCCGATTTCTCCACCTTCGTCATAGGCGATCAGGTGGAGGGTGATCTTCTTCCCTTTGACGACTGTGACGGTGGCTTCGGCGCGGACGGTATGTCCGACGAGGGTGGGTTGCTTGTGGGCAAGACCGATGAAGCCGCCGACGGTGGTTTCGCCTTCGGCGAGACCTTCCTTCACCGCATCGCAGGCGGCTTCTTCCATGAGAGCCGAGAGGACGGGGGTGGCGAGGACGGGGAGCGAGCCGCTTTTGACCACTTTCGCGGTATCATTTTCTGTGACGATCTTGGTGGCAGTGCCTTTCATTCCGATGGTGATGGACATGGGGATTCTCCTTTTTATCATAGATATCGATTGACCTGTTGGGATTGTTAGGGAAACGCTGATTTTGTGATTTAATCAGCGTTTCCCTGGCTACTTCATTTTACCACGGACTATTATATATTTACATATGATATAATGGGTAGAGTAAAAAATAGAGACATCTGTCTCGGATAGGGGTGCTGTGTGGAAGACAACGACACAGAGATTTCTCAAAAAGAAGCGAAGAAGAAAGGCGTGCGCATCGCGCTCGGTATGGCGGCGGGGCTGGCCATCGCCCTCTTGGGCGGCTGGTATTTCTATGCGGCAGACCACGGGGCGCGCAGCGGAAAGACGCAGGTCAGGATCGAAAAGAATGCGACGGGAGGCGATATCGCATCCCTTCTGGAAAAGCAGGGCGTCATTGAGAGTGCTGTGCGTTTCCGCCTCTATGCCCGCCTTCTGGGGGAAGGAAATCAGCTGCAAAGCGGGGACTATGTGCTCGAAAAGGGGCTGACGATCCGGGACGCCATTGATGCCTTAAAGCATGGGAAGACGGAGGCATACTTGGTCACGGTACCGGAAGGCTCTACGGTGCATCAGATCGGAAGCCTCCTTGCGGAAGCGGGCATTGAAGGGGCAGCAGACTTTGAGGCAGAAGCGGCGACCTATGGCCCCTTGAAATATCAGTACGGCCCCGTCGCGGTATCGATCAAGGCAGAAGGATTTCTCTTCGCGGATACGTACAGCATTCCCAAGGAGTACACGGCGCGCCAGATCTTGGATCTCATGTATCGACATACCGATGAAATGCTGACGCCGGACATCCGAAAGAGGGCGGAGGCGAAGCATATGACACTGCATGATCTTTTCACGATCGCCTCGATGGTCGAGCGCGAGGCGCGTTTCCCGGAGGATCAGGTGCCGATCGCCTCCGTCATGCTGAAGAGACTTTCCATCGGCATGCCGCTCCAGATCGATGCGACGATCCAGTATGCCTTGGGCGAGCAGAAGGCGGAGCTGACCATCGCGGATACGCGCATCGACTCGCCGTACAATACGTATACGCACCCCGGCCTTCCGCCGGGACCGATCGGCAGCCCGGGACTTCCTGCCATAGAGGCGGTGCTGGCTGCCGAGCCGGGTGACTACCTCTACTACGTCGCGCAGGCTGACGGGCATCATGTATTTACGAGATCCTACGAAGAGCACCAGCAGGAGACGGAGAATATTTATGGATCCAGTTCTTGAAGCACTGAAGAAAGAGTTAGAAATCGAAGCCGGCCGTGACCATGTCCCCATTATCCGAGGTCCGGAGCGCTCGCTCCTCCTTTCGGCCGCCGAGAAGGCTTCGCCGAAGCGTATCCTTGAGATCGGGACAGCCATCGGCTACTCTTCGCTGCTTTTGGCAGAGCGTTTCCCGCTCGCAGAGATCGATACGCTCGAGATCGATCCGAAGAGGCATGCCCGCGCGGAGGAGGTCATGCGAGCGGCCGGCTTCTCGCAGCGCGTTCACTGCCATCTGGGCGATGCGGCAGAGCTTTTGGAAACGCTGGAAGGGCCCTATGATTTCCTGTACCTGGATGGCCCGAAGGGCCAGTACCTCCGGCAGCTGAAGGCCATCGAGCAAAAGCTATCGCCGCATGCGGTGATAGCGGCGGATAATGTGCTTTTCCGTGGCATGGTAGAAAGTGATGCACCTGTGCCGCATCGGTATCGGACGCTGGTCGTGCGCCTGAGAGAATATATAGCGTATGTGAGGACGCACTACGCTACGGTCATTTATAAGGATGGAGATGGACTGGCAGTCAGTGAGGAGTTAGAAGTGAGGAGTGAGGAGTGGCGGTGCAGCGCATCAAATTTATAAAGCGCCGCGAAGTTTATATAATGAGGTTGCCTGATGGATACCAATCAAACAGTAGCAAAGAAAAGCAAGCAGTTTGCGATTCATGTCATGAAATTGGTGGAACATTTGCGGAAAAATAAGCGCCCGTACTTTATCATAGACCAAGTGGGGCGTTCGGGAACCAGCATTGGTGCCAATGTAATGGAAGCAGAGCATGCTATCACACAGAAGGAGTTTTTGCAGAAAATGTACATCGCCTATAAAGAGTCCAATGAAACGTTGTACTGGCTGGAACTGTTGTTTGAGAGTGGTTATGTCGCTCCAGAAGGTTATCAAAGACTATATACGGAGTGTAATGAAATAGAAAAAATGCTGTCTGCGATTACCAAAACGATGGCAGAAAAAATAAAAAGAAGCGGCGCTTTATAATTTTTGCGCCGCACCATCACTCCTCACTCCTAACTCCTCACTTCTAACTATTTAAAATAGCGTTTAACGGAAAGGTTTTAGATAATGAACAAAATCGAATTATTAGCACCGGCGGGAACGATGGAAAAAATGAAAATGGCTCTTCTCTACGGAGCGGACGCCGTTTATCTTGCAGGGAAGGTTTTCGGCCTTCGCGCTTATGGCGGCAATTTCACGAAGGAAGAAATGAAAGAAGCCGTCCGATATGCACACGGGATGGGGAAGAAGGTCTACGTGACCGTGAATATCATCCCGCGCAATGAAGACCTGGAGGGGCTGGATGACTACCTGCGGTATCTGGAGGAGATCCACGTGGATGCTGCGCTGATCTCCGATCTCGGGGTCTTTTCACTGGCCCGCGAGGTGGCGCCGACTCTTCCGATCCATGTATCCACGCAGGCGAGCGCAGCGAACTGGCGGACGGTCAAGGTCTGGAAGGAGATGGGGGCAGAGCGCGTGGTGCTTGCCCGTGAAGTATCCGTGAAGGAAATGGCGGACATTCGCAAAAAGGTGGATATTGAGCTGGAGGTCTTCGGACATGGCGCGATGTGCATTTCCTGGTCCGGTCGCTGCCTGCTTTCGAATTTCTTCACGCATGGCAAGCGCCAGTCGAACCGCGGTGAATGTATCCAGGCCTGCCGCTTCAAGTATTCGGTCATGGAAGAGTCCCGTCCCGGACAGTACTGGCCCATCGAGGAGGATGATCACGGGACATACATTTTCAACAGCAAAGACCTCTGCATGATCGATCACATCCCCGAGCTCATAGAGGGCGGCGCTTCTTCGCTCAAGATCGAGGGGCGCATGAAGAGCGTGTACTATGTGGCTGCGGTCGTTGCTGCCTACCGCAAGGCGATCGATACCTACTACGCAGAGCGCGGAGCTTACCGCGTGCGGGAGGAGTGGCGCGAGGAGCTGGAAAAAGTATCACACCGTCCCTACACCACGGCGTTCGCTTTTCAGGAGGCGGATCATACCGCGCAGGAGTATGTCAAGTCACAGCCGGAGCAGCCGTATGATTTCGTCGGACTCATCCTTCCTGGGCAAGAGGGGACGACCCGGGTGCAGCAGAGAAATCATTTCAAGGTGGGCGAGACTTTGGAGTACCTGACGCCGAAAGGGGATGTCGGCCTCTTCACGGTCGGACCGCTCACCAATGGAGAGGGCGAGGCAGTCGACCGTGCGCCGCATCCGCTCGAAGTCCTCACCATGCAGACGGAGATGGAGCTCCCTGCCTATACCATTTTAAGGAGACGTGCGAAACATGGATGATACCAGAGTGTATATAGAGATCCCGCCGGAAGCGGTGAATTATATCAACCGCATCATCGAGGGCTACGAGTACCTTGGCATTTTGACGACGCTTGATCCGAAGCGCGCCACCTGCCAGATCAATTCGACCGCTGACACGAGAAACATCGTCATCGATGTCCTGACGCATCTTACGGATGTGGATGTGAAGATCCTGGGGAGCAGGGAAGAAGCCGTGAAAAAGTAAAATGAGTGACTAGTGACTGGGGATTAAAAGCAAACGGTGATTGAAATAGCGCAATTAGCGAGCTGACCGTTCTGCAAGGAAGAACGAGGGCTACGCTCGAGATGACGACGGCGCGAAGCGCTATCAAAATTTTGTGGCGCTTCTATATTTTTATGCGCCGCACCACCATTTCTTATTTCTAATTTCTCATTCAAGCGATGCTTACAAACGGAATCAAAGGGAGAGTCATCCCACGGGTTCACCCTGTTTCCCTTGACACTTTCCCAATAGGTGCTATACTTGACTGCTAAAGACGTATTGTCTTGACAATAAAGAGAGAGGATCATCGTTTCTTCTCTGTTTCATGATGATCTCGATGATCCACTTTCACATAAAGGAGATACAAATAATGGCTGCCAATGGACTTATTACAGACTTATACCAGCTGACCATGGCGAATGCGCTCTTCAAAAAGGGCATGCATGAACGCCGCGTGGTCTTTGACCGTTTCTATCGCAAGAATCCTTTCAATGGCGGCTATACCGTGGTCGCAGGGCTCACGCACCTGCAGGAATTTGCTGAAAATTTCCGTTTTGATGCCGATGACATCGCCTACCTCAAGAGCCTTGGGATCTTCTATCCGGAATTTTTGGACTACCTGGCCGATTTCCGCTTCACGGGAGACATCTATGCCATGCCGGAAGGCACGGTCGCATTCCCAGGCGAGCTCTTGCTCCGTTTCCATGGCACCACGACAGAGGCGATGCTGATGGAGACAGGGCTCTCCATGATTATGAACCATGAAAGCCTCATCGCGACAAAGACGCGCCGTGTGCGCACCGTTGCGGGCAAGGATGCGCTGATGGAATTTGGTCTGCGCCGCGCGCAAGGCCATTCTGCCGGGCTATGGGGCGCGAGAGCGGCTATGATCGGCGGATTTAACGGCACCTCGAATGTCGAAGCAGGCAAGCTCTTCGGCATCCCGGTCCTCGGCACGATGGCGCACAGCTGGATCATGAGCTTTGACACCGAGATCGAAGCCTTTGAAGAATATGTGAAGCAGTATCATAACAATCTCATCCTGCTGGCCGATACCTACAATGTGCTGGAGATGGGTGTGCCGGATGCGATCCGGATCTTCAAAGAGCTGAAAGCCAAGGGCGAGCTGCCGAAGGTCTACGGCATCCGTATCGACAGCGGTGACCTCGGCTACCTTTCCAAGGAAGCCAAGCGCATGTTCACGGAGGCCGGATTCCCGGATGCCATCATTTCCGGTTCGAATGATCTTGACGAATACCTCATCCAGTCCCTGAAGGAGCAGGGCTGCACCGTCACCAGCTGGGGCGTCGGCACGAAGATCATCACGGCGGACGGCTCTCCGTCCCTGGGCGGCGTCTTCAAGATGAGCGCCAGAGAAAAAGACGGCATCTTCGAGCCGGTGATGAAAATCTCCAACGATGTCGCCAAGATGACGAATCCGGGCATCAAGGAGGTACGTCGTTTCTACAAGAAATCGAATGGCAAGATGATCACGGATCTCGTCTGCCTCACCAGCGAACCGATGCCGGACGGCGGCGATTACACGCTCGTCACCGAGTCGGCCAAGTGGCGCCGTAAGGAGCTGAAAGCAGGCACGTACACCTGTGTGGAAATGCTGAAGCCCGTCATGCAGAAGGGGGAAGCCGTCAAGCTCCCGACGCTTCCGGAAACCATCGCATATGCGAATGAGCAGATGGAGACCCTTTGGCCGGAATATACCCGTCTTCTGAATCCGAATATCATGGAAGTGAATCTCTCCGATGCCCTGCAGCAGATGAAGAGTGAGATCATTGAAAAGGATCTCAAGAAATAAGAAAGAGCCAGCGGAAGCTGGCTCTTTTTGTTCAGGGGTAGGCCGTGGGGTGGGCTGCTTCTTGATTGCGGGTGAAAGCTTCGCTCTCTAGTGAGGAGTGAGGAGTGAGGAGTGGTGGTGCGGCGCATAAAACTATAGAAGCGCCGCGGAGTATAAATCATGGCGATGCCCGAAAATGGCATTGAGGTCACGAGTCACCAGTCACCAGTCACTCGAGGCTTCGCATTTCTAATTTCTCATTCAAGCGAAGCTTTCAAACGTAATCAAAGGGCAGCACGCCCTCGGGGCTAACCCGAACCTTGAACCCCGAACCCCCAACTATGCTATAATAGAGGCACGAACTCCCACATATTTCCTGAAAGAAAGGTGACATAGATGAAACTTTCGAAATGGATGACGATTTCCATGGCATCTCTGGCGCTGGCAGGCGGTGTCCTGACAGCGGACGCAGACTCGATGGTTCTGTCCGGCGGCGAAAAGCTCGACCTTGGCGAGAAGGTCAGCGTCTTTGACGGAAAGCGATCCTTCTTCGGCAGCCAGCTCCATGACTGGCTCATGGAGGACAAAGCGGTGACGACTGTGGAAGAGGCGATCAAGAAGGAGAATCTTTTCCCAAAGAACGAAGCCTACTCTCATGACGTGGCACAGATGGCGGTCGATGTACTGCGCCGCGGCAAGCTCTATCAGGTGAGAAGCGAGGACAAAGGCATCTGCTATCAGGGGATGGTCGTCTCGATCGCGCTCTCAGATGCTGACGAGATGAAGCTCGCCCTCTATAGCGCGGCACTCGATACCCAGTCGAAGAAGGCGGTAAAGGACAATCAGGCGGAAGCCAAAGAGCTCGCTCCTCTTCTGGCGATGACGCATGGACAGCTCACAGTGAAGGCGCACTCGGACTGGGCGGACAAGACGTCGAAGAAGGGGCTCGCCTACAGCACGGGCAGCGCACAGATCTCCATCATCCGTGACGGCTTCACGCTTCCGGTCTATCTGAAAGCGATCATTCACAAGGATAAGGGCATGACGACCTATACCCTTCTCGCGGCGGATCAGGCGTCTGGCGCGTATTTTGAGCCTGTCGTCGACAAGGCGCTGGCAGGAGCCGGAAAATGAAACGCATGCTTTCACTCTGTCTGGGAGCCGCCCTCCTTCTGACAGGCGGACTGTCTCACGCAGACGGTATGGACGGTATCCCGGCGGCGTCTCCTCTCGCACCTGGAGAGAGCGTCAGCACGGCGGCTGCCAAAGTCATGGAGCCGCTGCCGATGGAAGAGCTTCTCGCACTCATGCCGGAGAGCCGGGGATTTCTGGGAGATGGAAATCTTCCCAAAGGGATGACCTTTACGCCCTTTCACCTCTCCGCAGATCCACATCCCTCTGCGGGGCTGCTCTTCCTTCCCGGGAAGAAGCAGGATGCGTCCGTCATCGCTTTCGGGATGGAAATGAAAGGGGAAGCGGCAGAGGCCTATTTCCATGACATGTTCCTGCCAGAGGGCTTTACTCCGGCGGCGGGGCAGCGTATGCTCCACTTCAATATCGGTCTGATGGAGGCGGAAACGATGCTGAACAACATCTTTCTGCAGACCGCCAAAGGGACGCGCGAGGCGACCGGCGAGCCCGTCCCCTATGACCTCATGGGCGTCAGCATGATGCATGTGGAACAGCTGCACAAGGTACTCAGCCATCCCAAAACCTACGGCTTTGCTCTTTCGCCATATCTGGTCGCGGACGGATGGGCGCTCCCTCTCTATATGCGTGGCTTCCTTGCCAAGACGGGCGAAGGCTACCGGAGCCTTCTCTTTCTCGGCTTCCAGAGCCAGAAGGATGCACTCGATCAGGCCAGCTATGAGATATTGAGATCCATGAAATAAAGGAAACGCTGATTCAATCGCAGAGTCTGATTTCATATGGATTTTTATACATAGCTTCGTCATCATCTTCCTTACATAGCTCGCTATTCGCGTCAGATGATTCCTTGCTCTGTATAAAATCCAAGAATAAAATCTGACAACGATTTAATCAGTGTTTCCTAAAAAAGACGTCACGATGCGAAAGCGTCATGACGTCTTTTTTTCATGGTCAGCCCCATGGGGCGTACTACTCCTTGATTGTTTGCGAAAGAGGGGGAGCAGGTTCTATAGGTTCAAAGGGGAGTGGTGCGGCGCATTTCGTCATCCTGAGCGGAGAAAAACGTCGTATGTTAAAAAATGGCTTATCTGAAACAGGAGAACTGAGTCGAAGGATCTAAGCGCCGCGGAGTTTTGATAGCGCTTCGCGCCGTCGTCATCTCGAGCGTAGTCGAGAGATCCTCCTTGCAGAACGGTTAGCATGCTAACTGCGCTACTTCAATCACCGCTTGCTTCTCATCCCTAATCCCTAATCCCTAGCCAATCATCCCTAGCCCCTGATGGTGAGTCATCCTGAAAAAGGGTCAATTAAAAAGAAGAGCAGGGGATCCGGAGGATCTCGCGTCTTCTTTTTATGTGAAATTGTGGGGAGAGGCTCTCGTTACCATTTCCCGTCGATCAGCTTTTTGGCATGTTCGTTCAGCTTCCATTTCCATACGAGGAAGGGGCCGACGATGACGCCGAAGAGTGCCTGCAGGATCTCATACGGCAGCTTGATCCATGCATAGGCAGGCGTACTGTAGACATAGGCACGGCCAAGGGAATAGCCGACGACCATGATGACGGCGCCGACGAGGACAGCGATCACCGTAGAGAGTTTCGGCTTTTTCGGGAAAGCGTGGTGCGCGATGTAGGAGATCGCCATGGCCTGCAGACCGTGAGTGACGAGTGAGACGAACATCGGGAGTGGGTAGAAGAAGAAGTCTCCCAAAAATGCGCCGACGCCGCCGACGAGGAAGGCTCCCAGCGGGTCGAGCATGAGCGCCGCTGCGACGATCACGATGTCGTTCAGGTACAGGTGACCGCCCGGGACGGGCAGACCGAAAGATGAAAGTCCGACATTGATCGCCATCAAAAGACCGCAGATGGTGAGCCAGCGCGTATTGTGCTTCGTGTGGACGGAAAGGGAATGTGTGGTCAGTGTTTCTTCGTTTGTCATGAGAATTCTCCTTGCTGTATCTGGATGTTTGCATTATACTATGAAACTGGATATATAAAAATCACCAAAATATTACAAAAAAGTAAGACCAGATGGAACGGATTAGCCCATGGGGAGCAGTCCTTTGAGGCTCCTAATCCCTAATCCCTAGCTACTAGTCACCAGTCCCCAGTCCCTATGATTACGAAAGGATCCTCCTCATGACCGCCTACATGACCCTTTATCTTTCCATTCGTGATGCCATCACGTCAGGCGTCTATGGCTACGGAGCCAAGCTTCCTTCGAAGCGGCAGACCGCAGAGGCGCAGGGCGTCAGCCTCATCACGGTGGCGCACGCCTATGATCTTCTTGTCGAGGAAGGCTACGTGGAGCCGCGGGAACGAAGCGGATACTTCGTCGTCTTCCGCGAGATGGATAACTACGGAGCGGCAGATCCCCGTCCGATGAACCGCTCGATGGATATCGCCCGCACGAAGACAGAACAGCGCGAGGCCGGAGAAAGAGACCTTTTCCCTTTTTCCATCTTTGCGCGCACGATGCGCAGCGTACTTTCCGCGTATGGAGAAAAGATCCTGGATCCTTCGCCGAACCATGGCTGCGAAGAGCTGCGGCGTGCGATCGCCTCCTATCTCGCAAGAAGCCGCCATATGCGCGTCTCTCCCGATCAGATCCTGATCGGGTCGGGCGCGGAGTACCTCTATGGATTGAATATACAGGTGCTTGGACAGGGACAGATCTATGCGCTGGAAGACCCGTCCTACCAGAAGATCGAGCAGGTATATCGGGCGAACGGGATCTCTATCGATAAGCTCAGGATGGGGAAGAACGGTATAGAAACGAGCGAGCTCATCCGCACCCATGCGAGGGTACTCCATGTGACGCCCTTCAACAGCTATCCCTCCGGCATCACGGCGACGGCCTCGAAGCGGGCCGAGTACCTGCGCTTCGCCCGTGAGCGTCATGCCATGATCATCGAAGATGATTTCGATTCCGAGTTTACCCTTCTCTCCAAGCCGGAGGATACGCTCTTCTCTATGGAGCCGGAGGGACACGTCATCTATATGAATAGCTTCTCGAAAACCATCGCGCCCTCCATTCGCACGGGCTATCTGGTCCTCCCGCCGCAGATGGTCCCTCTCTATCAGCTGCGCGTGGGCTTCTACTCCTGCACCGTCCCCGTCTTTGACCAGCTCGTACTCGCTGAATTCATCAGTCAGGGGCATTTCGAAAGGCACATCAACCGGGTCCGGCGGAGGAGACGGCTGCGGGCGAGTGTTTCCTCCATATAAAAAACCTAGTGACACTCAATGGTATATCATTGATGTGTCACTAGGTGAGTCACTGGCTTATCATATGAATTTTAATGTTCTTCAAAGGTGCCAAATACGATAGCCTTACCATCTTTGACCATCTGCTGCCCGCGTGCAAATGTAGCATTCAACTGCAATTTGTCGTCAAGAAGTAGAATATCTGCATCACTTCCTTCAGCTAAGCATCCTTTCTTTGGATACAATTTCGTGTTTTGGGCTACATTGCTGGTAAATACAGTCAGGGCATCGGATAAAGATAATCCTTCTTCTTGCACCAGATCTCTGAATTCTTTTAACAGGGAATCTTCATTTGCCACGCCAACACCAATGTTATTGCCGCTATCATCAAAAATTGGCATGCTTCCGTTACCGTCAGAGCTGACAGAAATCTGACGCAATGGTACCCCTGCATCTAAGGCTTGGCGAATTCCCTTACTTGTTTTGACGACCGGATCGTCGTCATCTTTAGGAGCAATACTGCTGGTAAAGTCCATCAGACCGCCGCTTTTTGCCCAATCAATGGCATCCGCAAAGAGATGTTTATTTCTGTTTACATGAGTTGGAATCACCTGTGTTTTAGGCAATTCTCCATTGGCTGTGATTTCTCTCAAATACTTGAGGCCATCTGTACCGTCACCGATGTGCATGTTTACAACACCGGCTTTACCGCTTAGCATACCGCCTACTCGCGCTTCTGCCGTAATCTCACGATATGCCGATACGGGAGACTGAGAAGAACGATGATCGCTCATGGCGATCTCACCGGTGCCGATGACTTTATCAATTAAAACAATATCGCGTCGCACGCTCCCTGTGATCGTAGGAGTGGGCATCTCATAAGAACCGGAATAGATGTACGTACTGATACCTTCATTTTCCAAACCGCGAGCCTTTGCCAGTAAGCTTTCTACATGGCGCGTGATTCCGTCTGTACCAAGAAGTCCAAATACCGTAGTAACACCGGCGGTTGTGATCTTGCTTAATTGAATTTCAGGCGTACGGGTCTGAAAACCGCCTTCTCCGCCACCGCCGATAATGTGAACATGGGCATCCATAAATCCAGGAACAGCGCTCAGGCCATTCCCCTCAATGACTTGACACTGATAAACAGCCGGTAAAAATAAATCTTTACCCATAGCAGCGATTTTTTCGCCAGCGATCAAAATGTCTTGTATGCCTTTATCCTCTGGTGCAAATACATGAACATTTTTCAGAAGTTTAAAAAATGGTTTTGAGTTTTCCATAGCAGATCAGTCCTCCTGTCACAATTTTGCTCAACCACATTTAGAAGAAGAGCATGATTAAACGCATAGCCCAAATGGATAGCAGGGTGTTTATTAAGCAGATCATAATGATCGCAAAATAGTGGCGACTGTTCACACCGGAAATGCCGAGGCAACGTCCCACATTTTGAACAGGGTTTCCCATCAGATAAATACCGGGAACCATCACAGTGACCTGGATAGGATCCATAATGCCCTGCGTGAATAAGCTCATTAAGATACCAATGGCTCCGCCCATGCTCATGAGAGAACCTATAATCACAGTGGCTGCTTCTCCGGGAAGTCCCCACAGTCCCATAATAGGCTGAAAGGCCACGCCAATCAAATGGAGCAGTCCTGTTACGTCCAAGATTCGAATAATGACAAATGCCATAATTACATTGGGGAGCAAACTGGTGGTGCCAATAGTGAACCCCTTGCGAGCGCCTTCTACGAAAAGGTCCAGGATATTTTTCTTGTGTTCTTCGGTCATATTTTCCATTATATTCCTTCTTTACTCTTTACAGAACATTTTTAAGTACAGACGCATCAAATTTGCACCAACAAATTTAAAAACTAAAATAACGAGCAAAGGTACAATGATCGGCGTTCCCAAAATAGCGAATGTAGCTGCGCCAGAAGAGAAATAATTGGTTAATCCGGCGCTGCCGCTTGTTTGATAAGTGATAACGATGCTTCTTTCCTTGTCGGTGAGTTTTCCGTTATCCACTAATTCCTTGATCATGCCTGCTGCAGCATCCGTGCTCTGCAAATTAGCAATATTGGCAAGAGCTGTAACGCCTGGTACACCCAGCAATGGCTCTAAGATAGGAGTCATTAATTTTTCTGCAGCACGCAATCCGCCGAGTCCATCAATGACATTTACCAATCCCAGCGCCAAAATAACGGCTGGAATCAAAGTCAATGCAAACATGAATCCATCTTTTGCGCCATTACCGCCAATTCCGCGGAAGTTGGTGGCCTGCTCCCCGGTTATATTGCCAAAGCTTCCAGCTAAGACATTAAAGTCCAATACCTTTAGCGGGCCATCTGCAGAAGAGAAGATTCCCGAAAACATTAAAATGGCCATCAAAAAAGCGACATAACCATACCACGGGACGTGAATTTGTGGTATATCATTTTTGTTGTTACTATCTTGTTTCATACAATTCACCTTTAACCTTTATTTTCGATACCAAAAACTAGAGATACATGCAAGGGAAACACTGATTAAATTGTTGACTGATTTCATTCTTGGATTTTTATACAGAGCAAGGAATCATCTGACGCGAATAGCGAGCTATTTAAGGAAGATGATGACGAAGCTATGTATAAAAATCCATATGAAATCCGGCTCTGCTATTTAATCAGCGTTTCCCAAGATATAAGCCAATGTATCATCATCTTTTGTTGGGGTGTAAAAGCAAAACCAGAATGATGGAATTTTGGGTTTTGCTTCACGGATACAGCAATAGCCACATGATTGCTGCCAAAAGACCTACCACCTCCTTAAAAGGCCACTTTTAGACCAAAAAACGATCTAAAGGTGGTCTCATTGCACGATTTAAAAATACATTTATTTATATGTAATGGTATTTTCTGATAGCATTTTAAAAATTAAAATTTATGATAGCATTGCTTCCCGCTCCAGTCAAGGTCTTGCTAACGTATAGGAGGGCTTAGTAAGCGTTCCCTTTATCATCCTCAACGGGTCAGATCTTTGTGTGAAGAGGTGCTTTCTGTGAAGGTCATTCTAAGGAAACGCTGATTAAATCACAGAATCAGATTTCATATGGAGTTTTATACATAGCGTCGTCGACATTCTCCTTAAATAGCTCGCTATTCGCGCCCCCTGTCTCCTCGCTCTATATAAAACTCCAAGAATGAAATCTGACAACGATTTAATCAGTGTTTCCCTAACGACAGGCTTTCCTATGTTCACTCGGCTTCCTTTTCTTGCACGGATCCCCATTCTCCAGTACAATAGAGGGGAATCGTGAGAGTGATCTTGAAAGGAGAAATCATTATGCAGAGCTTCGAATTCACCCCGCAGGGCGTATGTGCAAGAAAAATTACCTTTGACCTTGAAGATGGTCTCATTCATCACCTTCATTTTGAGGGAGGCTGCCCGGGCAATCTGGCAGCAATCGGCAAGCTCCTCGAAGGCCGCAGCGCAAAGGAAGCGGCGGATATCCTGCTCGGCAATACCTGCCGTGACAAGCAGACCTCCTGTGCCGATCAGCTTGCTCATGCACTGATCGAAGCCATGAAAAAGGAAAATTAGGAATGAAAGAGCGGCGCTGATCGAAGCGCCGCTTTTTGGATGCCGCTGGGGCGTGATCAAAAAAACTGCGGGGCTTATGCACCGTTTCTATGGGTCGTCCGCCTTGCGGGCAGTCAGGGGCCCGAGTTAAATTATTTGCATTTTCATTCATTTTATGCTACAGTATCACCATATCCCAGAAAGACAGGGACAGGAAATAGTAGAGAGACTGCTCGCTTATAGAGAGCCATTGGAAGGTGGGAAATGGCAGGAGCATTTCATCGAACTCATCCTCGAGTCGCAGGCTGAAGAGAGTAGGCCTCGCCGGAACCTGACCGTTATCAGACAGAGTGCATATTTCTGCAGAAATATGAATAAGAGTGGTACCGCGAATCTTTCGTCTCTTGCGAGACGGAAGATTTTTTTATTGCAGCAAAAGTGGGAGATTGCAGAGGAGGAAATAGTATGGGTATGACAATGACACAGAAGATTCTGGCCAAGCATGCCGGTGTCGATTCTGTGAAAGCAGGGGATCTGATCAATTGCCGCCTTGACCTGGTCATGGCGAATGATATCACCGCGCCTCCGTCCATTGCGGAATTCAAGCGCATCGGCGTCCCAGTATTCGACAAGGAGAAGATCGTTCTCGTTCCGGATCATTTCCAGCCGGCAAAGGATATCAAGTCTGCCGGACTTGCAAAGATCGTCCGTGACTTCGCGCATGAAAACGGCATTGTCAATTATTTCGAGCAGGGGCGTGTCGGTATCGAGCATGCGCTGCTTCCGGAAAAAGGCCTCGTAGGACCCGGCATGGTCACCATCGGTGCGGACTCTCATACCTGCACCTACGGTGCGCTGGGCGGCTTCTCTACCGGCGTCGGTTCTACCGACCTCGGCGTTGCCATGGCGACCGGCGAAGCATGGTTCAAAGTGCCGGATGCGATCAAAGTCGTCCTGACCGGCACGAAGCCGGAGGACATCACCGGTAAGGATGTCATCCTGACATTGATCGGCATGATCGGCGTCGATGGTGCGCTGTACCAGTCGCTGGAATTCACCGGCCCGGGCGTCCATTCCCTTTCCATGACCGACCGTTTCACCATTGCGAATATGGCGATCGAAGCCGGCGGAAAGAATGGCATTTTCCCTGTCGATGAAAAGACCATCGCTTACATCGAGGGGCGCTACCATAAGCCGTTCGACGCCGTCGAGGCAGATGAAGACGCGCACTATTCCCGCGTCGTAGAGATCGATCTTTCTTCTATGAAGCCGGTCGTTTCCTTCCCGCACCTGCCGGAAAATACGAAGGTCATCGGTACCTTCGGGGAGATCAAGATCGATCAGGTGGTCATCGGTTCCTGCACGAATGGCCGTCTCGAGGATCTGGCTATCGCAGCCCGCATCTTCAAGGGGCATAAAGTCCATCCGAATGTCCGCTGCATCGTCATCCCGGCGACACCGACGATTTACCTGCAGGCCATGCATGCCGGCTTCATCGAGACCTTCATCGATGCCGGATGTGCCGTGTCTACACCGACCTGCGGCCCGTGCCTTGGCGGTTACATGGGGATCCTTGCAAACGGAGAGAAATGCGTATCCACCACGAATAGAAACTTCATCGGCCGCATGGGACCGACCGATTCTGAAATTTATCTGGCAGGCCCTCAGGTGGCAGCGGCCAGCGCTATCTTAGGACGTATTGCGGTACCGAAGGAGGTCAAATAACATGGCAGTATTAGAAGGAAAGGTTTGGCGCTACGGCGACAACATCGACACGGACGTCATCATTCCGGCCCGTTACCTGAATACCTTCGATCCGAAGGAACTGTCCAAGCACTGCATGGTGGATATCGACCCCACCTTCGCGGAGAATGTCAAAGCCGGCGACATCATGGTCGGCGGCAAAAACTTCGGCTGCGGCTCCTCGCGTGAACATGCGCCTGTCGCCATCAAAGCAAGCGGTGTACCCGTCGTCATTGCATCGTCTTTCGCCCGTATCTTCTACAGAAACGGCATCAATGTAGGTCTGCCGCTTCTGGAGATCGGAGATGACGTCGAGAAGATCCACGCAGGCGATACGCTCTGCATCGATATCTCCACCGGCAAGATCGAAAACCTCACCACCGGGGATACCTTCCAGGCGCCTCCGCTTCCGGGCTTCATCCAGGATATCGCCAAAGCGGGCGGACTCATCAACTACGTAAAGGGAAAAATGCAGTGATCCTGTATTGTAATAAGTGAGGAATTAGGAGTGCGGAGCGAGAAGTGAAGGTGGCGGCATCGCCGCAAATACTTATGGGGCGATGCCCGAACGCAGCATTTAGCTACCAGTCGCGCGAGCCTCCTGAACCCTGAACCCTGAACCTTCTATCCGCTCTTACTACATGACCACTGAAGAAATATAAGGAATAAGGAGAATCAAATCATGTCCAAACACATCGTTGTCATCCCTGGTGACGGCATCGGTACAGAGATCACCGATGCAGCTGTCGAAGTCCTGAAGAAGATCGATGACATTTACAAGATCGGCCTTACCTATGAATGGAAAGATGCGGGCGGCGCAGCCTACGACAAATTCGGTGAACCGCTGCCGCAGGATACCATTGATGCCTGCAAGAAGGCAGACGCCATCCTCTTCGGCGCTGCCGGCGGCGACCAGTGGGATCACTTGGAGCCGTCGCTCCGTCCGGAAAAAGCCATCCTCGGTCTGAGAAAAGCACTTGGCCTTTATGTAAACCTCCGTCCCGTAAAGATCCAGGACTCCATGATCGAGTATTCTCCGCTGAAACCGGAAATTGCCAAAGGCACCGACATCATGATCGTCCGTGAGCTCGTCGGTGGCATTTACTTCGGCGACCGCTGTGAATCCGAGATCCACAACGGCGCAGAAAGAGCCTGGGATCTGGAAAACTACTCTGTGCCGGAAGTCGATCGCATCACCCGCTTCGCCATGGAAGCGGCTCGCAAGCGTCATGGTCACGTGACCAGCGTCGACAAATCCAATGTCCTTGCGACCTCCCGCCTCTGGAGACGCACCGTCATCAAGATCCATGACGAGGACTATCCGGATGTTCAGCTCGACCATATGTATGTCGACAACTGCGCGCAGCAGTTTGCCATCCATCCGTCCTTCTTCGACGTCGTCGTCACAGGAAATCTCTTCGGCGACATCCTCTCTGATGAAGCTGCTGTCCTCTCCGGATCTATCGGCATGCTCCCCTCTGCCTCTATCGGCAATGAGACCAGCCTCTATGAACCGATCCATGGCTCGGCTCCGGACATTGCAGGCAAAGGCATCGCGAATCCGATCGCGACCATCCTTTCCGCTGCCATGCTCCTTCGCTACTCCCTCAATGAAGACAAAGCCGCTGATGCCATCGAAGCTGCTGTCAATCAGGCCCTTGATGACGGCTACCGCACCGGTGACATCTACAAAGAAGGCATGAAGAAAGTCAATGGCCGCGGCATGACCGACGCCATTCTCGCACGCATCCAGTAATATAAGCACACAAAAAGCCGAACGATTTTCGTTCGGCTTTTTGTGTGCCAGTCACTAGGGAAACACTGATTCTGTGATTGAATCAGCGTTTCCTTAGTATTGCGATTTTTTAACTTCTGGACTTAGTGAGAAGTGCGAAGTGCTGGAAGGGACACGCCATTCATAGAGTGCCCCAATACCCCTCATTATATAAAACAGTTTGTACATTATTTTATATAAAACTTCGCGGCGCTTCCTCATTTTATGCGCCGTACCTTCACTCCTCACTCCTCACTCCTAATTCCTCACTTGATTCGGAATTTGACTTAAATGCCAGTTATTTAGAAAACGCAATACCAGTCACTCTTACATTCCCACGCCGGCCTTTTTTAAGAGCTTTGCTGCCCAGGACGCATCGATCAGGATGTCCTCACGCTCCGTTTCCGCAAAAGCAGGCGAGAGCTGCTGCTTCACCTGCTCATACATCGCAGCATCGAACGCATACGCGCAGACGATCTTGCCATCCTGATACAGGCAGTAGCCCGTGCGGCCGTCCGCGCCGCGTTCGAACCAGATGGCATCGACCAAGAGACCCGGCTTCTGCTTCTGCAGAAAGGAATGCGCCAGCACCTTCATGATCTCTATGACCCTGTCATCCAGATGAAGGTCAAGCAGCAGCAGCTTTTCCAGCAGCACCTGACGGTTTGCCACCACACGGCGGCTCCAGTCAGCGATGCCTGCCCACGGTACGGATGGATCGCGTCCCGTCATGATGGCGCAGGCCTTCCGGAAATCCTCCTCGTTATCCGCGTAGTAGAGAAGCGCGTGACTTTCCCTTTCCTTATATAAGAAAGAATAAGAATAATGCTCCGCATGACCACAGTGCGGACACGCTCCTACAAATGCCTCGCCTGTCCGCACCTTCTCTGCGATCGAGGCATCCTCTCCGGTATCAAAAGCAGGATGCGTCGTGAATGAAAACAGCTTCTGGCAGGCAGGACAGGTCAATGTCAAAATAGCCATAAAAAACTCCTTTGGTTCAGGAAATGCTGACTAGGGAAACACTGATTCAATCGTTGTCAGATTTTACTCTTAAATTTTTATGCATAGCAAGGAATAACCTGACGCGAATAGCGAGCTATTTAAGGAAGGTTATGACGAAGCTATGTATAAAAATTCTTGTAAAATCTGACTCTGCGATTTAATCAGCGTTTCCCTAGCTTCTTACACTCAATACATCCGACAACGGCTTGCGTTCACTGGCCGCCGGAATGACAGCCGGATGGCCGATCGCGATCAGCGCAGACACATCATACTCCTCCGGCAGAGAAAGGATCTCCTTCACCTTATCCTCCTCATAGCGCCCCATGATGAGCGTGCCGAACTTCAGCGCATTCGCTGCCAGACAGAAATGAGCAGCCGCGACGCCCGCATCAAAAGACTGCCAGTGCGTCCCCTTCTTCGTAGAGAACGATCCATCCGGCTCATAGCCCGACAGCCCCTTCACGATGCAGAGCACGATGAGCGCCGGTGCCGCATGGATATTCTCCGTATTCCAGGGGAAATCCACCGTACATTCCTTGGCCAGGCGATCCTTCAGCTCCTGATCCAGCACCGCCACATAGCGGATCGGCTGCGTATTCTCCCAGCACGAAGCCATCTGAGACATCGTGACGATATCCTCTATATCTCTTTCCGTGACCGGCTGATCCGTATATTCCCTGATACTTCTTCTGGAAATCAGACATTTGATCGCATCCATAAATGCGCCTCCTCATTTTTTGAACAGGCAGCAGCGGAGATCGCACGATCCCCTCATCCTGCCTTTAACACATACACCTACTATATCATAGAAAAGAGAAAAGCAGATAGTAAAAAAGTAGGAGAATTGGATTTCTTGCGGTATAATAAATAAAATGAGAGTTGATAGGAAGCAGATAGGCTTCAAAGAAAGGTGGTAACTTATGCCTAGAAGAGGAAATAACCTGTTAAAGGAAGACAGAAAAGTAGAGCGTATCCTCTGCTTATGGAATATACTGATGCGTGGCCGCGGCGTCACGAGAGAAGAGATTGCCGCCAAGCTCAAGGTCAATGAGAGGACCGTCAGCCGCTACTTCGCAGATATCCGCGGCTGCCTTGCCGCTTTGGAAGAAAGCGACGGCATCCAACGCCGGCTCATTCACAGCCGCGAAGAAGGCGTCTACAAGATGATCAATGAAGGCGGTGAATACCTCACGAGCGGAGAGCTCTTCGCCGTCTGCAAGATCCTCCTTTCGAGCAAAGCCTTCCATAAAGTAGAAATGAAAGCACTTCTTGAGCGCCTCCTGCAAAACCTGGCCTCCTCCGAAGAACGGACAGAGATCGATGAGTACATCAAGAACGAACTCTTCGAATACGCAGAGCCCAATCACAAGAATCCGGACATGGACCTTCTCTGGAAGATCACGCGTGCCATCCACCAGCACCACGTCATTGCATTCGATTATAAAAAAATCAGCGCAGAGACTAGCAGCCCGCACGCAGCCCGTCCGCTCGGCATCCTGTTCTCCGAATTCTATTTCTACGTCGCCGCCCGTCCCGACAGAGGCATCAAGACCGGTGCCACCAGCCCGCTCAAGATCTACCGCTTGGACCGCATGACAAGCGTCATCGACACAGAAAAGACCTTCGAAGAGCCCTATATCGACCGCTTCCGCGAAGGAGAATTCAAGAACCGCGTCCAGTTCATGTACTCGGGGAAAAAGATCCACCTCGAATTCATTTACAAAGGTCTCTCCCTGGAAGCCGTCCTCGACCGGCTGCCCACCGCGAAAGCAAGAAAGCGCGACGACGGCAGCTGGAGCATCAGCGCTGACGTCCTTGGCGAAGGCATCCTCATGTGGCTCCTCTCCCAAGGCGCTAACGTCAACGTCCTCGCTCCGGAAAGCATCCGCCAGGAATGGCTCGATACCGCTAGAAAAATCTGCGAAATGGGGAAGAGTGAACAGTAGAAAGAGCGTTGTCTGTAAGACCCCGCTGAAGCATCAGCTCCGGCGGGATTTTTTAATGGGAGCGTATAAAAGAACGTTACGGTATGACACGCCAACTGAGTAGCCCCTTGGAGAAGGGGCGCGCCGAAGACGCAGGATGGATGTGCCTCGAAGAGGCGCTCTTCTACGCAGTGGTCAGTAAGACAACTGTGCAAAGCGCTACTCCGTATCGTCATCGGAAGCGAATTCGAGGGATCTTTGACTCACTCGTATGCGAGTAAATGCGTAGGCAGAGAAACGAAAGCACGGTATTACATGCCGCCATACGAGCAGCCCCTTGGAGAAGGGGCGCGCCGAAGGCGCAGGATGGATCCCCACGGCGGTATGAAAGACAATGGAGCGGGGAGGGATTGGGGGCTAGTGACTTGGGACTTGAAAGCTGTTTTCGGGCATCGCCACCATCACTCCTCACTCGAGAGCAGAGCATTGATTCTCAATCAAAGAGCGATACGCCCCTTGGGCGGACACTGAACCCCGAAACCTCTTCCCTTTTGAAAATGATCCGCATAAAACACCCTTGACACAAAGGAGACAAACTGATACAATAACACACGCTTAAGTCAAGAACCGGCCAAACGGAGCCCGAAAGAGCGAAGAAAAAGCCAGTTGACAGACAAAAGCAAATGTGATATTATCTCATAAGTCGCACGACAGAGCGGCGAACACAGACAGATCGAAAGCACAAATGAAAACGAAACCTTGAAAAAAGATTTCAAAAAAACATTTGACAAAACGAAATGAATGTGGTAAGATAATCAAGTCGCTTGAAGAGCGATGGTTCTTTGAAAACTGAACAGTACAGCGAACGAATCAAGCCGATGTGCGAGGTAGCAATACCGAGCAATGAATTTGAGCAAGGCAAGAAATAATCGAGCCAAACGAACGATCTATCATGGAGAGTTTGATCCTGGCTCAGGACGAACGCTGGCGGCGTGCTTAACACATGCAAGTCGAACGAGAGGAGAAGGAAGCTTGCTTCTTTCAAATCTAGTGGCAAACGGGTGAGTAACACGTAAACAACCTGCCTTCAGGATGGGGACAACAGACGGAAACGACTGCTAATACCGAATACGTTCCTTAGGTCGCATGATCTTAGGAAGAAAGGGTGGCCTCTACTTGTAAGCTATCGCCTGAAGAGGGGTTTGCGTCTGATTAGGTAGTTGGTGAGGTAACGGCCCACCAAGCCGACGATCAGTAGCCGGTCTGAGAGGATGAACGGCCACACTGGAACTGAGACACGGTCCAGACTCCTACGGGAGGCAGCAGTGGGGAATCTTCCGCAATGGGCGAAAGCCTGACGGAGCAACGCCGCGTGAGTGATGACGGCCTTCGGGTTGTAAAGCTCTGTGATCGGGGACGAACGGTCAGCAGACGAATAATCTGCTGAATTGACGGTACCCGAATAGCAAGCCACGGCTAACTACGTGCCAGCAGCCGCGGTAATACGTAGGTGGCAAGCGTTGTCCGGAATTATTGGGCGTAAAGCGCGCGCAGGCGGCTTCTTAAGTCCATCTTAAAAGTGCGGGGCTTAACCCCGTGATGGGATGGAAACTGAGAGGCTGGAGTATCGGAGAGGAAAGTGGAATTCCTAGTGTAGCGGTGAAATGCGTAGAGATTAGGAAGAACACCGGTGGCGAAGGCGACTTTCTGGACGACAACTGACGCTGAGGCGCGAAAGCGTGGGGAGCAAACAGGATTAGATACCCTGGTAGTCCACGCCGTAAAC
>ERZ779896.455-NODE-455-length-53416-cov-6.754559_pt1 | contig 53416 bp, 60 predicted proteins | sample MGYA00511067_ERZ779896 | MGnify/ENA primary metagenome ERZ779896 (study PRJEB29588, sample SAMEA2161597) | human gut metagenome | biome: human gut; feature: human-associated habitat; material: faeces | place: Denmark | collected 2008/2010 ... | reverse complement strand
AAAAGAAAAACAGTACTAAAAGCTATAAAAAAGTGAACTTCCTGTATTTTTTTTATATAACTAAATCCCTTAAAAATAAAAAATGAGGGGCCCCCTCTATTTTTTTATATAAGATATATATAAAATCCCTAACCCTAACCCAGTTTTGATGGTAAAATCTATGAATTTTCCTCCTTGGCGGCCAATTTTCGAGCCATTTTGGCCTATTTATAGACTATTGTAAACTAAAATTAACAATTTTACAGCTAAATATGGCATACTTCGGCTCAAAATGACAGGAATTAGCTGAAATCGGAGGCCCGCAATGGCTTCATGGCCTCTTGTAGAAGTGTGCATTTGAGCGGTAAGCCGTAGAATTAAGCATTTAGCGCTACTGCCTGGGTCCGTTAGAGGTAAATTTGCCGTTTAGCGCCGGAAAAAGCTTACTTCCCTCCCTCGCGAATCTACTAAATTTGTAAAGCGGCAGTCCTTGGGGTTCGTATCCGCTATTTGCTATTCAGTTTTCCGGCTACGCCGGGCTACATTGTGAACTCGTGGTACGTCGTCCACCATGCAGCCACAGCCAGATGGAACCTTGAGGGGTCCCATGCCTCTTGGAACATGCACCAAAGCTCGAAGTCTTCAAGAGTCGGCATTGTTCTTGTCCTCCTTTGCCTTTTCAGCTGTCCAACCTCCGGGCACCTTGAAGTAGTAGTCGTGCTCGATGTCATCCATCTTGGCGGTGACTTTAACCAGCTCCTCCATATCGCCAGCCTTATGTCGATAGTTCATGTTGGCACCGGTTACGCCAAAGCTAAGTTTCATGTGAAACCTCCTATGAAATTGTATTTGGTCATCTCGTGACCGACTCCTTTGGGATGTGGAGTCCCATTGGAGTTTCGTCGCAATTTTCAGCGACTCGTCGGGGTCACTTAGCTTCGGCCGCCTCGGCTTCAGCTTTTTTGAGAGCTTCGAGCGCCTTTTCGTAAGCCCGTTTTGCCTTTTCAACCGGAGTCAAAGTCGGCTTTTTCTGAGCTTCAGCCCGCCGCTCCCGTGCGATTGCCATCAGTTCGTCATACTGTTTCCTTTCTTCCGGGGTGAGCCAATCTTCGAGGGGTTTCCTGGGAGCCGATTCTCCAGCGAGTCGGGGACCGTAGGTCTTGGACTCTTTGTAAGTCAACTCCAGCCCATTCTCGTCGATTTCCTCGAGCTTCTTCGTCGAGAAGTACTTGCGATTCGCGGGATTCTCCGGGAGGACCAAGGTGGTCGGCTCACCGGGATAGAATCTGTCAATCGTCTTGAACGATTCTTTGCCGCTGTCATCGACGAACTTCAGCGAATACTTCGTCTTGGACTGCTCATCATAGATAATAAAGGTACGCATAACAACTCCTTTGGCCATCTACGATGGAATTGTTTAATTGTCAATCTACAATAAACCATCACCGATGGCCGATGAATGATTGGACGATTGAATTAAAAGATTTTTCAATCGATATTCGGATTGAGAGATTTTCCGAATCTCATTCATCTCTTGATAATATACTTTTGAAATATATTAAAAAATCAGGATTCCGGTGGCCCCTCGTATCGGTATATGTATAGTAAATGTATAGGATTCGACGCCAGAATTATATAGCTTCGCCATTTGAACCATATTAAATCTCCTTTCAAACCCGCTTAACAATTCACTCCGTCTCCAAAATTTTGTAGGAATTTTTTGTAAACTCGCTTCATAGACTACATATTGTAATGCGTAAAATCCTGTCCAGGCCATGGAACTTTGTAAAACACATACTGCAAGAGCTCAAAGACCTGCCAAACATCGTTGTTATCGCTTACGCAGACTAATCAACTACATTAAATACAGGAGGAAGATACGTTGGCTATTATAACACCTGTGTCCATCACAAGCAAGGTTCACATCCATCGCTCCCCGGAGCCAGCTCCTTCATCACCTCTTGTAAACACGGAGGTACAACATGTACAACGAGAACAAGAACGACCGACAGTCCAAGGAGATGCAGAGCCTCTTCAAGGACCCTCGCTATGCTCGCATGGCATGGCGCAACGTCGGTCTAGCAATCCTTAGCTCTCCCGCTGTCAAGCCAGTCGGCGGTTCGGGTAAGGATGGCATGGACACTTACGACGACGTGGTCGAGAGGTACAGTTACAACTCGCTCGCCAGAGACGTTCAGGCTCTTGTAGACGCGGCAGGCAAGCCGCAAGAACCTCGCGAGCCAACCGAGCTCGAGATGATATTTCGCTGCCAGGCCATACATGCCAGACACAACCCCGCAAGCGCGCAGTTCATACGCGACACCGTGGGTGCCAAGCCAGTGGACGAGAGCAAGGTCGAGCAGACTAACCTCAACGTCTACGAGACACTCACCGACGACGAGCTTGAGGCCCTGGCAGCATACCGTGAGGAACGTCAGCGACAGGAAGAACTACAAGCTCAACAGCAGCTCGACAGCTCCGCCACATCGCCCATTGTAGACAAGGAGGACAACGATGCAGACTGACAACCGACGACTTAAAAAGGAGGTAATATAAATGGCAAAAGGTACAAAAATTACTCACAGCACTTGCACGTCCGACGGCATTGTTGTGAAGACCGGCTCCAGCAAACCTGGCAAAGGAGGTAAGTAATATGACGTGTGGACCAAGAGGCTGTCCTGGAGCTCCTGGCGTAGACAAGGACGGTAATCCGGTCAATAATATTTGGCTTTGTGATGGCCCTGCGTGTGACCGCGGTGCTATTCACACTACTTGCAAGAAGGCTAAGGAGGCGGACGGTTTTACGTTTGTATATACTGAGCGTGCTCGCTTGGCACAAGGTGTGTATGAGAAAGAACGTGACATTCGCTTAGCTAACATGCCCCAGCCACTTGCAAGAACACGTGAGGCATCAGCTGTACAGAAGGCTATCGCTGCAGCACAGCGACGTCTACAGGAAGATAATTACTTTAAGAACTAATGGCAAGGCCCGCGCCGCTCAAGGTTCGGGCCTATTGTCATATTGTGAGGTAGCTATGATAATACCTAACACGCTTGACGGTGAAATACTCCGTCGCAAGGCCAGGAATGACTACGGTACATACGTTCAACTTGCTAATCCTGGCTTTTATATGACACACTTTCACAGATACTTATGTGACCAGATACAAGAGTTCCTTGAACATACTTGTGACAATGGGTTCATGGATGTCTTGCTACTAAGTGTCCCACCGCAGCATGGCAAATCATATACAGTAACTGAGACGCTGCCGTCCTGGTTCCTTGGCAAGCATCCTGCTGACAGCGTAATTATTGCAGGCTATGAGAGTACGTTCGCAGAAGGTTTCAACCGTCGCAACAGGGACAAGTTCAACACTATTGCCCAAGAAGTTTTCTTGCAACGCGATAAGAACGGCAACTACATTAACGACTGTCGCCCTAATGAACAAGTGCAAAGCGTGTCCATATGGGAAACTATGCAAGGTGGCCGTTGTCGTGCAGCAGGTCTTAAGGCCGGCATCACTGGTTACGGTTGTGAGCTATTCATAATTGACGACCCAATTAAGAATAAGGAACAAGCTGACAGCGAGACAGTTCTGGCCAAAATACATGACGAGATGGGACCTTCCGTCCAGTCCCGTATTCACCCGGGTGGCAAGCTTATTGTAATACAGACTCGATGGGTTGAAGGTGATGTCATAGGCTGGATACAGGATAACTGGTCCGAGTGGATATGGAAAACTATTAACTTGCCTGCCGAGTATGACGAGGACACTCAACTGCTTGGTCCTGACCCGCTTGGTCGTAAGCTTGGCGACTCGCTCATGGGCGCACATCTTGGAGATGACGAGAGTAAACTACCTCAAAAGATTGCCAACACCAACAAGTGGCTTGCGTCCAAAAAGGAACTTGTAATAAGGTCAGACGGTGAACGTACGTGGCGTGCTCTCTACCAGGGCCGCCCCAGTGCATCCAAAGGCAATTTATACAAGGCAGAGAGCTGGAAACCGTATTATCGCACGCAGGAACTCCGTAGCTCGCTGGATTATTTGCAATTGTCAGTTGATGCTACGTTCAAAGATACTGAGATAAGTGACTATGTCGCAATGACATTATGGGGACTAAAAGGCAATGACGTCTACTTGTGGAAACTTGTTAACAAACGTATGGGATTCATTGGAACAGTAGAGAAAATTAAGCATATGTGCAAAGATTTTCCAGACATAGACGAGTTAGTTATAGAGGACAAAGCAAACGGTAGTGCTATTATAGAGGTCTTGCGATACGAGGAAGGTATACCTCCCGTCGTTCCAGTTACACCACAAGGCGGTAAGTACGCTCGAGCGCAGGCCACATCGCCCTTTGTAAGCACAGGACGTGTGCATGTACCTCTGGACTTTACGGCGGCAGAGGAAGAAGACGTAGAATGGGACACCAGAGAAGATTTGACTGCAAGAGAGAAGTTCATACGCCAGCATACTACATTCCCGTTCGGTAAACGTGATGACATGGTAGACAGTCAGACGCAAGGCATCAGCAGGATAATTAAACTTATTGTTGGTGATATACCTATGCCTAAACGCAAACGTAGGATTCGTTATACTCACTGGCGTCCGGACATGTGGGAAGATTATAACAGCTTAAAAACTGAGGCAGAACAAGAAACTTACATTGAAATGTTTGGCATGCCGGACGAGTGGCAATATGACGACGAGAACGTAAGTTAGGAATACTATATATAATAATGATATAGAATTTTATTAAGGTGACCATATGAATGATAAACGTGAAATGAGTCGGTTGGATTGGTACCTTCAATGGTCTACTCCGATTGATGCTTATGTGAATACGCCGGAAGAACAGCAATTAGTCACTAAGTTTGTTGCATTGTATGCAATGGCGAAGGCTGCAAAAGAGTCCAATGCTCTCGCAAACACGGAGAACATTAAAAAGTGGCGTAAGGCTTACTACGGCGTACTTAAAGCTTTGGATAAAGATGGCCGCGAGATTAAAGACGGCGGTCAGCTTCGCCAGTTGCGCAAACTTGCGTATGAATTTGTAGAGGCAAAGATTGACAACAACATTCCTTTGCCTAAAATGACTCCTAAATACAAAAACGACCTTCCTCTTGTACAAGTGACAGAGGACTTTTTGAAGTACAATATTGACTGTATCTTTACAAAGTATCTTAACGATAGGTCTGAACGTTCAACATACGTTGACGGCACGTCATGGTACAAGGTGTGGTGGGACAGCCTTGAAAGTGGTCCAGAAACAAGCGGTACAGTTAAGGTAGATATTTGTCTTGCAGACCAGATTGTACCGCAGCCTGGCATAACAGACTGGCGACAGCTCGAGTACATATTTGAAACACAGCAAGTTTCATTGAGCAGGATTTGGGACCTTTATCATCGTCGCATAACGCCTGTGTCAGCAGATACTTCAATGAGTGCCAATCCTAATGAGCAAGTAGATTTGAGTACTATCACTATTATTACTTGCTATTACCTCAATGAAGACAGGGTCGTAGGACGTTTTACTTGGGCTCCTCATTCCCAACAAGTTATTTGCAATGAGGAATACTGGCAAATTCGTAAGTTACGTACTTGTACAAAATGCGGTCAAGTAGTACCTCAAGCACTCACTTGCCCTATTTGTGGCAGCAAATCATTTCGGTATGAGAATGCCAAGACAGAGATACTTGATACCGACCTTAAGGAAGTATATAACCCTTATGAAGCCGGGAATATGAACGCAGACCCGGATAAGTGGGAAGAACGCGTATTTCTTAGCAAAGGTACAGAGATTCCTTTTTACGTGGTTCGAATGTTGCCTTTTGTACCTCGCCCTGCTGTCAGTTCTATCGAGTCTTTGTATGGAGTAAGTGAAGTATCTGTTTTGCTTGAACTTCAGGACGTAACTAACAAGGTTTATACCAAGCTTGCAGATAAGACACTCGACAGTGGCGCAGTACTCACTAAGCCTGCGAGAGTTAAGATTAACGATAATAACGGTCGAGGTATACGGCAGATTGATGTACGTAGTTCCGAAGAAGCTGCGATGGTTCAAACCAAGCAAGTTGCAGCAGATACTTCACAGGATATTGTAACAGCACAGATGCTTTACGAAAGTGCTCGAGCATCGTCCGGTGTAACTGAGTCGTTCCAAGGCATGCGAGATACTTCAGCTACTTCCGGTAAGGCAAAAGAGTTTGCTGCGATGCAAACAGCCGGTCGTATTGAGTCACTTAGGATAATGAAGGCGGCTGCATTTAGCGGTTTATATGAGTTGGTTCTTAAATATTTACTTGCATTCAGCGATGGTACACAGAAATTTGTAAAGGTGTTACCTGATGGTTCATTGACAGAGGAAGAGTGGAACAAATATATGTTTCTTGATAAGACTGAGGACGGTACACTGTTTTACAGAGACGATTTCCATTTCAGTTCTGACCCTGCAGCAACACTTGAAACGAATCGTGTCGGTATGTGGCAAGAGATACAATCTGAGTTTATGCAAGGTGCAATGGGTGACCCTGCTGACCCTCGTACGTTACAACTTTTCTGGAACATGATGGACCAGTATCAATATCCACTTGCTAAAACCGTTCTTGCAGGAATTAAAGAAAATAGTCAGCATCTCCCGCCGCAAATTGAACAACTCATTATGCAAAATCCGCAGATATTGCAGCAAGTTATTGCTCAGTTTCAACAAGCTAGTATGCTTGACGGTGGTGCTACAAAGAGTGCGAGCGGTAAGGCAGGTGCACCGAGCGGCGATAATCGCGGCGGTGCTCGTCCTAATAGCGGTCCGGAGGGCTCTGGTGCTACACACGCATCCCTTGTAGAACGGACAAATGAACGCAATCGTGCGAAGAATCAACAGTTCGGCGATGCGGTACAGGGAACTCAGACAGGAGGTAGCGTATCGTGAGAACTCTTGGTCGTAAGATAATTGTACATAGAGGTGAAACATTTACTTTAACACGTAAAGTGTTTAAAGACGACGGTGTTACACCTTTTGTACTTGCAAAATCCATCACAAATCCTTACTTGATTATAACGGTGTCATCGAATACATTTAGGGTTGATGGTAAATATAGACTTAATAGTTGGCTTGATTTGTCTACATATCCTTCCTTTAGGCGTTCAACACCTGAGTATAAATCGAGTGAGGATATAACAAATAATGTTGCACCTGCATCTCCGGATAATGATGGGGCCGGTTGTATTTATTACACACAGGATACGGCAGGTACAAAATACTATTACTATTGGAATGGGACAGAGTATAAAGATTATAGCTTTGTTTTCCATAAACAATTTTTGAATGTTCATACTCGTGACTGGATTGAAAGTCAGTATCAGTATGAATTTAGACTTGTAGGCGGTCAGAAAACACAACCTTTACTTCTTGACATGTACAAAGGCATTTATCCCGATAGAATGTGGATACCGTCAGATGCTCGTACATTGTATGAGGAGATAAAGAAGTGTCGTCCTGACCTTGTTAAAAATATACGTTGGTCCGCACCGTTGGCAAACTTTTTCACAGAGGATATTTTGCAAAGGCCGGAACTGTTAATTATTAAACCAAATTGTTAAGGAGGTAGCAAATGGCAGAAATTGACGTTGTTGAAAAAGTAATTGCAATGGACGACGATTCCGGTATGGACCGTATTCCTATTGCAAGTACTCAAAACCCCGGTATTGCACAATTTGACCCGAACGATTTTGCAGTAGAAAGTGACACAGGAATTGTGCATGCTTTGCAAAAAGCTGGAACACCTCAGTACATCGGTAAGAATCCACAGTTCGATTCGTTGACCGAATTTACGTGGCCTGAACTCTACATAGGTTCCGGTAAACCTTTGTCGGATATTAGGGCCGGAGATAATATTCTTTGCTTGACAAACAATGAACTTGGCAATGGTGCCGGTATCAACTTCACTGTTGAGCAAGGTGATATTTTTGAGGTGACAAGAGTCGTAGGAACTGTGGTATACAGTAGCACTGTTCGAACTGGAGCTATTCGTGGACCTCAGGGCATTCAAGGTGAAACTGGTGCTACAGGTGCCACTGGTGCACAAGGTCCTAAAGGTGAAACGGGTGATACTGGTCCTCAGGGGCCTGTTGGTCCTCAAGGTGAAACAGGTCTGCAGGGACCTCAAGGCCAACGTGGTACTCAAGGTCCAATGGGTGATACAGGTCCTCAAGGTGAAAAAGGTGACCCCGGTGATACTCCTTATATCGGTTCTGACGGTAACTGGTATGTCGGTGGTGTCAACACCGGTGTTCAGGCACAAGGTCCTCAGGGTCCTCAAGGTGAGTCTGGTATTGCAAATATTAGTTATCGTGGTTCATACGATTCTGCTGAAATTTACAATATCAATGACCTCGTGAATTATAACGGTAGCGCTTATATTTGCAAAGTAGACGGCACAACAGATATTACGCCTGGTAACAATAACAACTGGGGTTTATTTGTACAGCAAGGTGCAACCGGTCCTGTTGGACCTCAAGGGCCGCAGGGTGTTACTGGACCTCAGGGTATTGCTGGACCTCAAGGTATTCAAGGCGTTCAAGGTAATCAAGGTCCTCAAGGTGTAGCTGGTCCACAGGGTGAAACCGGACCACAAGGTGCTACCGGTCCTGCTGGTGCGACAGGGCCTCAAGGTCAGCAAGGTGACCACGGTCCCGAGGGTAAATCCTATTTAATTTGTAACAACATGAGTGGCGAGGCAATTCCTGTTGTTGGTGGAACAGGTTCTTGGCCTACGGCATCGTTTAACAGAGCTGTAGAAGTTGGTGATTTGTTTGTTGCGGTTTATTCCGTAACTGGCACGAATCGTTCGTTCTTCCTTGGTTGTACTATTACAGGTACAAACGAAGAGAATTATGCTTTGTATTCTATTCAAACCGTACTTGAAACAACTGGTTTGCAAGGTATAGCAGGTCCTCAAGGTCCTAAAGGTGAAACTGGTGATGTTGGTCCTCAAGGTCCTACCGGTGCGACAGGTCCTACAGGTGCTACTGGTCCGGTCGGTCCTACTGGTGCTCAAGGTGTTGCTGGTGCTACTGGCGCACAAGGTATTCAAGGACCTAAAGGCGATAAGGGTGACAAAGGTGATACTGGTGCTGCGGGTCCCCAGGGTCCTCAGGGTGTTCAAGGTGTACAAGGGCCTGCTGGTCCGACAGGTGCACAAGGGCCTCAAGGTATTCAAGGTCCTACTGGTCCTGCCGGCAAAGATGGGCAGTCGTTCCAGATTGAAACACATTATGATGCTTCTACCGCTTTGCCTGCTGCTTCTGCAACTTATGTCGGTCAAGCCGTATCTGTTGGTAATGCTGAACCTTATGACATTTACATTTGTGAAATGCATAATAGTGCATACGAATGGATAAATCACGGACCTATTCAAGGACCGCAAGGCGAACAGGGACCTCAGGGACCTCAAGGTGAACAAGGTATTCAAGGACCTGCTGGACCTCAAGGTGAGCAAGGTATTCAAGGCGAGAAAGGCGAAAAGGGCGACACCGGTGAACAAGGCCCTCAAGGTGAGCGAGGTTTGCAAGGACCTCAAGGTGTTCAAGGTTTGCAAGGTGAAAAAGGTGATACCGGTGCACAAGGACCTGAAGGACCTGCTGGACCAATTGGACCTCCGGGTGTTCAGGGACCTCAAGGACCTACCGGTGAAAAAGCATTGGCATATATCGGCTATTTGCAATTGTCGAAGTTGCCTTCTATTGGAGATACAGTAACCGCTGAAACAACTCAGTTTAGTCGTACACCTGTAGCCGAGGAGACGCTTATTATCTTTGCACAGTATGGTGACCCTGCTCAATTGTATGGTATTGAGTGTCAAGTTACTTCTATCAGCGATACAACGGTTAATCTGTTAATTGATGCAGCATGGTCGTTCAAAGGTGACAAAGGTGATAAAGGTGAAACCGGACCACAAGGTGCTACCGGTTTAAGTGCTCTTATTTGTAACCCTATTAGAATGGTAAGTGGAGAACCTACCGTAGGTCAAACAGCTTCTATTTATGAAGGTTCATTTAATAGAACTCCTATAGTTGGTGATAGATTCTTGTGGCTGGCTTCTGGTACAGGCGCGGTTGAGGGACGTAGTTGGTATCAAATTGCAATTGTCATGTCTTTTGCAAATGGAACCGGTACAGCAAAAATAACAAGTGTTGTAGAAACTACCGGCGCACAAGGTCCTCAAGGCGATGTTGGTCCTCAAGGCGCACAAGGCATTCAAGGTGTTCAAGGTGAACGTGGCCCTCAAGGCCCTCAAGGCCCTCAAGGTGAACAAGGTCCTCAAGGTGAACAAGGTCCTGTTGGTCCTACGGCCGTTGCAGATATTAACGCAAGAGGTGAATATGTAAATACTACAACATATGTAAGAAATGACCTTGTAAATTACAACGGTAATGCTTACATTTGTATCGTCGATACGTCTACAGGTGTTGTACCTACAAATACTTCCAATTGGCAATTATTTGTATCACAAGGCGCCAAAGGTGACAAAGGTGACAAGGGTGATGCCGGTACAAATGCAACTATAACAGCTGCAACTGCAACAGTTGATGCAAGTGTAGGAACTCCTAGCTGTGACGTGGACCTTGGTGGTACAAGTTCCGCAAGAACCTTTACTTTCAATTTCCATAATTTGAAAGGCTCGACTGGAGCGCAAGGGGCTAAAGGACTTGCTGCGTTAGAGTATTCTCAAATACAAAGTTTTTCTGTTGAGCCAAAAACAGGCGATACGTTCACCATTCAAACAAGCTATTGTAACAGGACACCAGTTGTAGGCGATGAATTCTTGTGTAACATTCACGGTTATAAGACTGTTGCCGGTAGAAGTTGGATTGCAGGTTGTACTGTATATAGTGACGGTAGCACTTTGAAAGGACAGATTAAATCGTTGACTGAAACCACTGGTGCTTCTGGTAAAGATACACTTGTTTGCAATAAGACGTTAGATTATACAGCAGTACCAGTTACTAACAATTTCACTCTTATTACTATAACTATGTTTAATAGAATACCTGAAGTCGGTGAAACATTCTTACTTGTTGTAAATGGTACTGGAAATGTTGCAGGTAGAAGTTGGATTGTGTTAGCAGAAGTTACACAATTTGATGGAAGTACTGGTGTGGCAACTTTTAAGTCCAATGTCGAAACTACTGGCAAAAATGCTCCTGTTGCAGGATACATGTATGACGATGTTTCAGCTGTGGGTTCTATTAAGGACGGTTTAATATTCACTATACCTGAAGCTTTTGTTGAAGAAATGTATGATGGACCACTTGCAGTTGGTGATAAAGTGATTGTACCATTTGCTGTTACTAGTAATATGGCCTACGGTACAGGTCCATTTAGCGCATATTGTGAAGTAACTGGCATCAACGGTGGTAATTATTCATTTGAAATATTGTCACTTCTCGGCATGCCCGGACTTGTTTGTAGGATTGGAGTATCGTTATTAGTTCCTCCGGCATCGTTAGGTACATTTAGTATTGCGTTTTCTAACTTTAATAGAGTACCTATCAAAGGAGATGAGTTTGAGATTTGGATAACTGTTAATCAAGGTACTTATAGCGGCTATAATTATAGATGCACAGCATTAGTTACAAGTATTTCCAATAATATTGCCTCTTGTCAGATTAAATCCGTTAGCGTTTCTGTTGCACCGTCCAAACCGTTATACGAACATCACATTTTTGCAACATTAGGAGCAGGAGCAAATGTCGCAAATGTAAGTATTACAATTATAGATTCTACAAATGCTGCATATAGTAGTGTATTAGCACTACGTACGGCGATAAATAACAAATTATCATCTGGAAGCGTAAATAAAATGTTATCTGCCAGTGGTACATTTCAAGCTGATTGTCTTACTATTGTAGGATTAGGATATTCAACTACAACTAATTCAATAAATGTTTATTATATAACAAACAGTAATGTTGTATCAAACATTGAATTAAAAGGTGGAACTGTTAAAGATTATCCTACGGCATTATAAAATAAACATATAGTAAAATTATCGGAGGTTAATAAAATGGACGTCAAATGGATTGTCGATGAACAAATGAATGCCGTAGCAAATGGTGGATGTAAACTTGCAGCTACCAACGGCATCCTTAACAGCATGCTTATGGCAGAATCTGATACTGTCATGCAGTATCAGTATGCCAAACAAGCATTGATTAAATTGTGGGCAGAGGACGAACGAAAAGCATGTGTTCTTGCAAAGATGGTTGACAACATTATTGCAGACGAGCAGAATCATATTGAGTCGTTCAACAAAGCCGCGGCAATTGTAATTGGTGCAAAAGAGCCCAAAGCTGACGAATATAACAAGGCGGTGAAAGCAGAATGATAACTGCAAAACAGTACGACGTTCTTATGACTAAGCTTATTACGATTGAGAATAAGCAAGAGGTCATAATGAATACGCAGTCCGAAATTTTGTCAACGTTAAAATCACTTACAAATAAAACCGTAGTGATTACGGATGTCAATGAAAAAATGGACAAACTTGAAAAAGATGTAAAGTCCTTGCAGGACGAAGGAGAAATGTAAATGGACGGATGGCAAGAAGTATTGATGAGCATTCTTGGCTTATCTATTGGCGGTGTATCTCTTGCAACAGTTCTTGCAAACGTAATCTATTGTGTAAAAGCAATTAAACGTGCGAGAAATGAAGCAAAGGCAGCAAAGAATGAAGTATCTGTGACAAAAGAATATGTTGAACAGGCATTCAAAGATGCAGTACTTCCGAAAACAATCAAGCTTGATATAAGTTCTAAAATCGAACAGCCTATTAAACAAGGTATGGCAAAGATTGAAGAGCTTAATAAAGAGCAACTTGAACAGATTCACAAAGAAAATGTACTTATTCTCAAAGTACTGAATCAGTTCACACACGTAAAGAAACTTTCCGAAGAGGACCAAGAAGCAATTGCAGATATTGTAAATGAAGAGGTTACTGAGGAAGTAAAACTATGAGGTGACTTCAATGGCTAAACAAAAAATTAAAGCTAAGAAGTTAAAACAACCCTTATGGCAAGAGCTGGTTTATCTGGCTCTTGTCGGGGTTGCCCCTATTGTAATAACTTGTATAGAGTTATTTCAGTCGCACAGCACTTTGTTTAAGTGGTCATTTGCAAGCATCGGTGCTATCTTAATTGCCTACGTTGTAATACGCAAGTTTATAATTAACGAGAAGATTAAGAAAGCAAAAGCCGAGATATTGCAAATTGAGCACGACTATTCACTCAACATAGGCGATGAAGCTCTTGCAAAACAAAAATGGAAACATCTCAACCTTGTAATTTATATCTACAATGCAATAATGGTACTTCTTGCAATGGCTCTTATTTATTTATTCATAACTGCTCTTGCAGACGGACTTATTGCTTTCAGAGGTGCAGCATTATTCATTCTGCTTTTTGTACTTGCAGGAATGATTTTCAAAGCATTTACTTATTTGGGTGCAGAGTTTGAAGAAGTAGAGGAGGACGACTCCAATGCGGAAAATAACTAATTTTAGTACTCAAAAGTTAATGACCAAGATTATGGCGTGGGGAACAACTTTGTTGTTCCTCGCTGCACTTGGTGTCATGGCATATTTGTCTTTTGTAACAAACATAGAACTTAATCCAAGTATACGTAATATTACGGTTGTCGCTCTTGTAGCACTTGTATTAAATTACATTGTTTGGGATAGTCGTTACAAAGCAGACTACGATAAAGCGATGACAGCTGATATTCTTAACGAGAAATACAGCATTCATCGTCGTTATTATTTTGCAAGAAAAGGTCTTAAACAAACCGAAGTTCAAGCATATATTCGCCAATACAACAAAGACTATGTACAAGCGTGGCTCGATGATGTCGTTGACGAAACTGGTCGCACAATTGAAGAAATTATAAATGAACCTTACAAAGGACATGACCACAAGTTACTCATTTGGAAAGTTAAACATCACAAATATCCAAAGTCTGGTTTAAGACGTTCGCGTGAAGTATTATCTGTACTTAATGTAAGCGGCAGTGATGGTATGAAAATTGACATTAAAAAGTCAGAACATCAGCACGCAGTAGGACGTATTCAAAAATTGTTAACTTCATTGTTATCTACATTTCTTGCAGCATCTCTTGCAGTTAATTTTGTACAAGGCGATTTGACGAGTGCATTTCTTACGTTATTGCTTAATGTTGTAATTTTGTTTAGCAGTCTTTTCTTTGGTGCTCTTGCAGGTATGAAAGGTGCTAAAGTTAAACTTGCTACAGCTGAACAGATTAGTGAACTTCTCGAAGAATGGCGTAAACAACCTCCAAAGGAAGAACCTTATCAAGACCCGGCCGTTGTATTAAACGGCGCTGTTTCTATCGCAGGTGAACCAAAACCTGTTAACACAGAAGTTAGTACTACTAAATCTTCGACATCAAGCGTTATTGAATTAACATAACTTTAACAGGAATTTATCTCTTTCATTATTATAGAATATAATTGTACAGCAAAACGGGTTGGTCGCCGAACCTCGTACAAAATATGACCAAAGGAAACTTAATATGGCAAACGGTGCTAACGACCTTACCGAAAAGGAACTTGAGGAGCTGTTCGGTAAAGAGGACGAGCAGGCAACACCACCTGCACAGGAAGATGCTCCACAGGAAACTCCACCTGCAAGTGAACCGGAGGACATCACAAAGACTCAAACCTTTGCAAGACGTTTGAAGGAAGAAAAGGAGAAGGCTCGAAAGGAAGCCAGGGACGAAATAGCAGCAGCCCTCGGTTATGAATCCTACGAAGCTTTACAGAAGTCCAAAGAAAACAAGCTGCTTGAAGATAAAGGACTTGACCCCGAGCAAGTCAGCCCTATTGTAGACGAGTTAGTACAGAAACGGCTCAAGGAAGACCCTCGTATGCAAGAACTCGAAATGTTAAAGCAGAAACAAATTGAGGATTTTGCAACGAAGCAGTTGGAAGAGGTCAACAAACTTGCAGGAACATCGTACAAATCAATCGACGAACTTCCTACGGACGTGATAGAAGATTGGCGTAAATCCGGTAATCTTAAAAAGTCCTATATTGCGTTACATGGCGAAGAGCTTATTGTAAAAGCAAGAAGTTCTGCAAGCAAAGGCACTACGACACATATGCAGACGCCGGCAGGTACAACAGCTCCTTCTACATCAAATAAACGTCCTTTGACTGATGAGGAAAAAGCAGTCTGGCGGCTGTTTAATCCTGGGATTAGCGAGGACGAGCTCAATAAAAAGACAGCAGACTATTAAAAGGAGAAATCAACATGGCAAGTTTTAGAACCGCTTACCTGCAACGTGAAGTATATCTCGATGCTGACGTTGTAGGTTCGGCGCCGTTGAAAGTTGGTGATTGTGTGCAGTATCACGAAGCCACAGGCAGTGTTGCTGCTTACATTCAGAAGTCCAGCTTTGCGAACGCTACGCACATTATTGCACAGTCTGACCAGACGTTGGCTTACGGTCACGTTCCGGTCGAAAATCGCGATTATCGTTATAATCCGGAAGTTGCGGTCACGCTTTCAGAAGCTCCGGCATCGGCAACAACGAATACGTGGAAACATCTTGCGTTGTACAAGATTATAAATCGCGACGACATCATTCTCGCGCCGGATGGCAGCGATGTTTCGGCATAAGGAGGTAACACAACATGGGAATGATTATCAATATTGACGAGGCTTTGAAGCTTCGTTCCGATTATAATATCCTGCGTGAGCCTCTGAATGAGATGCTCAAAATGAAACAGGAAGCTTGGGAACGTCAGAACCCCATCGACATGATTTATACGAGGAGTTCCATTGACCGTTTCCAAATGACCTATACGTCGTCTATTGGATTCAGCAAGGCATTTGTTGAGACCAACGACTTTGCGGTAGGTCCGATTTTTAATACGGCAGAAGGTTTTGCTGCTACGTATCGTACGAGAACTTTCCAGGGTTCCTTCATTATTACGAAGCAGACGTTGGAAGACCGCGAACTTGGCCGTGCGAAAGACGATGCAAATGCATTTATCAAACGTTGGCAAGGTGACCTCGTCGAATATGCGATGGCTGCTCTTTCTTCCGGTTTCGGCGAAGAAGTCGTTTGGGGTGGCGATGGCAAAGACGGTAAGTCTAAGCTGAAATTGACGTCCGCAGATACGGTTGATGGTACGATTGATGGTGTAAAGAACCCGTTGTTCTTCAACCATCACACCATTGTAAAGCGCGATAACATGAGCGCAACGGACATCAGCAATGCTTATCAGTCCAATAAGTTCTATGCTGACGTCAATATCACCAGCGACGACCCGGCGAGAATCTCCAAACTTGCTGACTATATCAATCAGGTTATCACCTACATGGAAAACCTGAAGAACGATAACAACAAGTATGAAGGCGTCATCGGTGCAAAGACAATTGTATGCGCGAATCATCCTCAGTTGAAAGCAGCTCTTGAAACTGCTTTGTCCATGGATATGTTCAAACAGGGTGAATCGTTGCAGATTAACCCGGCGTATAAGAGAGCCACGGTGCAGACCACTCCTTACCTGAATGACATTCCTCAGTTTAAGGGTGGCATCGGCTTTATCATTATTGATAAAGCTTACAACTCCGAGAATCACGGCCTCGAGTTCACAGAACGTGTTCCTTTGACTCTCGACGTTATTGAACAGAAACGTCCGGCCGGCATCGTTTATGACGGTCGTCAGAGGTTCGATATTAACGTTGCGACATGGCGTGGTGTGGCGTATTGCTATCTCGGAACTCCGGCCGGTTCTTCCGGTGCTTGGAATAACGTATCTACGTTCGATAAGATTACTCCTTCCGAGACCATCGTTAGACCTGTATCCATTGTCGGTACGGTCCAGACGAGCGGTAACTAATAAGCTCAACGGCCTCTCACAATATAGAAAGGAGCCGGTCGGCATGCTTGCCGGCTGGCTCTTTTTCATATATTGACTTATTTGATTGATTTTAATATATAATATTTTATCAATGAGTATTTACTCGAAAGATTTGGTTAAATTAGAATATTATATATTAAAATCAATCAAAGGAAGTCATATAATCATAATATTATAATAATGAGGTGATACAATGTATACGTGGGGTTATATCAAGGAAGCAGCACTTGCTAAAATGGACTTGACTGTAAGTCAGGCCATAGACATGGGACTTATAAACAAAATGCCATTTTATGCAAATGAGGCGGTTACTCAAATTACATCGGCTATTAAGGCAAAACGTGCTTTTGCAGAGTATGAGGTAATGAACAGAACAGAAGCACTCAAGCTCATCGCTCGTTATTACAAGCTTGATGATGTGTCCTTTTTGTTAAAACAACCTTGTGATAAAAGTAAATTGTCGCTTAATCAGCAGAATGCACTTGACAATTACAATAGACTTAAATACGTGGGTGATATTGTTAAATTTCCGGACGACTTCTTTGCGTGGTCCGATGATGTTAGTTTGATGTACGATTTTGAGAAGCAATCTTGGGTTGATACAAACGATGACTTCTTTGAAACATATGGTGGCAATGCAATAATGTTTAAACGAGAAGGCAAGTTTAGGATTGCATATAAAGCTAAGTGGTTTAAGATATTACCTACGGCGAGTGATGAAACTGAACTTGATGCTCCGGACGATATACTTGAATGCATACCGTCATACATTGCAAGTCAATTGTATAAAATTGACGATGAAGTTAAGTCCGGTATACTTCGCAACGAGTTTGAGATGATGGTAGCTCGCATTGACGAGAACGACTATCAGACAAACAGAACTATGATGGACAGGAGGGGTTGGTAATGGCAGTAAGACCTATTAGACGAATGCCTAATCAAATAGATACTGGCGATTATTACGACGATACTAATGAAGGTTATTTTAATTTTTCGTCCTTCAAAGGTATTAACAGTAATAAGAACTTCATAGGTATCGACCAGCAATCGTTCGAAGATGCTAAGAACGTATACGTTAATCAGGATAACCAATTATCCACGAGGCCTATTGTAAAACGGATAAATGTGTTGCCGGCGAATGAAACTGTTGTACAAATACTCAAAGTAAATAGTCTTGTTATTTATCATACATTTGACGGCACAAATTATCATATTCGCTTTCAATACGATGGATATTGGTATGCTAATCCGGATGGAGAAGACTATATTGTAAAAGAAAAAGTAATTGTATCTTGGTTTCAAGACAAATACATTTTGTTTACAATAGACAACATCTTTGGTTTTTCATATAATTATGAGCGTGCTAAAACACAACCCACAAATGCAATAGGCTGGTTTACGGCAGAAGAAGTTATTTATATTCCTGTTCAATCCGACAATGAAGCCTCACAAGAGAAAAACATTTTTACTAATGCAAGTGTTACTCGGTATATTTTCTCCAAAGATGTGAGTGTTGATACTGTTGCATTGATTGATAAAACTGTAACAGTAAGGATTGATAATGAGCCTGCGTTTACAATTACTTTTAGAGAGAATAATGAGGAAGTATTTACAAAACCACTCGGTTCCATTGTAGCAACAAAATGGCAGGTATCTCAAACACAAGGTAATATGCTTTGCGAAGATGCTAATAAGACTTTGTACTACAGTCTCGATGGTTTACTGTTTGAAGTATTTCATATGCATGACGAAGAAAATGGTATATATAATGGCATATATTGTTTATCTGATGACGGAGCAGCAATATATCAAGCTATTGGATTTAGTTACGAATATAATTCTACGGCTTCCGGTACAACATGTATCGTTGATAAAACTTACATATACGAAATGGATTTGTCGGCAAACGGATTTATGCCAAGTGGAACGTGGACTACTTATACCGCTCCTACCGATACTACATTAAAAGATATTAAAATGAACAACGTGGCTACTCTTGCTCAAACTAGCGATGGTCCATTGTTTGACATGTCAGTTAAAATTCTTGGTATGGGTGGTACTCCTAGGAAAATACATTCAATGGAAAAAGGCGTATTTGCTATCTTGTATAATTGCGATTCATTGCTCTATGGTTATAAAAATACTGTAAATACTTACTCGGAAACTGGCAAACTTGGACCCGGCTGGGACGCATATAGCAATGCGGATTACAGTTTATACGGTGATAGTGGTTATGACGTTTTAATAATGCGTGACGGTTCAAATATTTCTATACAATATCCATTGCATTCTTATAATGTGAGTAGAATATTTTACAATCCTGCAGGTGGTTATATACTTGGAGTAATGGTTACTGGTACTTTTTACATTGCAAGATATGAAACTTCGTCTGATTATATGTTCGGCAAAATAAGAACTGACAAAGACGAAATAGGTTTTACTAATCCGTTTGGCGATGATTATGACGAACTTGTTTTGCATATAGATTACGATATATGGAGAAAGGTGTCCGACGGAGTAGGTTCATATAATGACATGGACAACGTTGCAGCAATAAGAACTCGTTTTACTTCCGGTAAGATTGTAAATATTGCAGCGTATGCAGATTCTACAGCAGACCGTAAATTAACTAATACCGTTAGTGATATTGCAACTATTGAAAGCTACAATAGAGCGGACAATAGTTTGACTTATACTTATAGTGGAGACGACATAGATGACTGGCACAATAACGATGGAGACAGAGGTAGATTCCCTTGGACTAGTACAAATAGTGATAGTAAGATAGTTTTATCTGAGGAATATAATTCCACATTGTTTAGAATGTCCGATGACGAAAACAGTATATTGACGGATAAGTATTATTATTTTGAGAATCAAGTAATACCGTTATTGCAACGAAAAGGTGAAGATAACCTTCCTTACTCTATTGTACCTCTTATAGCAAATAGTGAACACGGCGATATGGTTTATTACTCTAATAATACTATTTACAGTAATAATTATGCCGGAGAAATTTACGTAGACTTGTCAAATAGTAGTATAATAAATTATCTGTTACCTGACAGAATTGAAACGTTTATTGGTGCAATGTCTGTTAAAGTTTTCAGTATAGAAAATAAATTATATTGGACTTCAACAGAAGGTGACGTTGGTAAATTGTACGTTAAAGAAAATGACGTATTCGAGTTTGAAGATTACATTACGAATATTGTAACGTTCTCTCAAACTTCGCTTGGTATATTTCTCGAGGACAGTGTATATGAATTTATGTACGATACATCAAATTCAGTATACCGTGTTGCAGCTACTAAATTACAACTCGGCTGTAAGAAAGGTTCGGATGTACTTTTAAGCTACGACGGTTCGTCTATATTGTTAACAAATATCAAAGGTTTATCTGCATTAACTTATCAAGACTTTGTGCAATCGACTGAGCAAGTTTATAATTACTTGACTAACAATATAATGGATAGATATGACGATTTCGCAGTGTCGCCTATAAAATTGTATCAATATAAAGACTGGTACTTCATGTATCGTCAAGATAGTAATTTGCTATACGTATATGATGCAAGAAATGCATCTTGGTGGGCATGGGAATATCTTTACAATATTACGCAAATAATATATGATGGAAACGATTTATTGATATTGTTGAACAATATATTGTATAAGATAGATTTTAACGCATTTTCAGTTTATGACGATGACGTTCACCCGTTTGATTGGTTTATACTTAGTCAAAAATTGCATTTTAATGCGCCTAACTATTATAAACATATTAAACAAATAAATGTTATAACGTCTCAACCGGGTAACTTAATGCGTTACAAATTGTATTTTAAGAACTACCGCGACTTGAACAATTTAACAAGTTCCGATACGGTTGAGTTTGAAATTGAACAGTTAAATACTTTGATTAAACGAGTAACGTTTATGAAAACAAATGCTTTTCAATTCCAAATCTCCAATGATGTTACTAATACAAAGCCGATGCCTTTTGTAGTACCGGATATTGCAATACAATACAGAATTACAGAGAGGGTAAGATAATGCCGCAAGGAATGATATTGACAGGCGACCAAGCCTCTAAACAATTGTATGAAAATAACCGCGATTTTTATAATCGTAAAACTTGGGAAAACTTGTTAAATACTAATGCAGTCGCTGCACTAAAAGCTGAAAATCAAATTGTAAAAGACTATACGGATACGAGTGCAGAAGCATACATTAGTTATTTGAAAAACAAGAATACTATTCAAAATAGCGGCATCGTAGGTTCCGGTCGAGATGAGTTACTTAAACAAAATCAACTCGCATTGGAAGAGGCATATAATTCCTATCGTCAAAACTTAAATGAAAACATAAGTGCCATACAAGAAGCAAAAGTAAATACGGATGAAAGCATTTATAATACATTAAGTAAAGAAGGTGAAATGACTGCTGAATACAATAACTTGCATTATGATTATCTTACCAAATTGTATGAGCAATATCAAGCAGGCGAGAATACTTTGTTTAACGAACTTAATTGGCAAAAGTTTCTTACTCGCGACTTGAATACGGAACTTACAGACGAACAAATTGCAGAATACAATAACTTGATTGCTTCTGGCACAGAGTTGACTCCGGAACAGGAAGCTTTGTATTTACAAGATTATCGACTTAAAACGAGAGAGGAACTTTCTACTGCAGCTTGGGACGAATTGACTGACGAAAATGGCAACGTAATAGGCAGAGATTATACTTCATTGTATGACGAGAATGGTAATCTGACTGTTGCCGGTGCTGACTTCTTCGACCAGCTTGAAAATGCAGTTGCAAATACTGGCGGTTATAGCTGGGGAGATTTCCTATCTGAAAACAATCAAGATGTTTACGATTGGGCAATGTCTTATAATCCTTACAATTATACTGACGATGGTACGAATGCAGGCACATATCGTACAATGACGGGCCGTATGTCAACAGACTATGCATATAGTTTTGCTGAAAGATTCGGCGGTTTAAGTGAAAAACAAATTAACGGCATATTTGCTGATTATACTAAAGCCGCAGAAGACCTCGCAGATAAAATTGCAAATACCGATGTAGGCGGTAAAGGCAAAGGTTATCAAGAAGAAGTTCGTGCGATGGTCGGCGAGATACAAGACCTTGCAAAAGAACTTGGCATTGACAAAGACCTTGAACAAGAGATGGGTATGACATGGGATGATGTTATTAACCAGATTGATACTAACATCCAAAATAGCAGAAATAACGGCGAAATGACTGGTGATTGGTTCTCGACATTCTTTGGTCAAGGTACAGCATCATCTGCAACTGGAGCTGCTATTGCATACGGTAGCAGTGCTGCAACAACTGCAATAGGCTCAACTCTGCTAGGAGCTAGTACTGCTATTCCAGTAGTAGGTCAAGCAATAGGTGTTACTATAATTATAGCTGGTGCTTTATATGCAATGCATAATGCATCAAAGGGAGTTGCAGAACAACGCAGACTTAATGAAGAACTTACTAAACAAACGCAACAGATTTACAATAACTTGTTGACAGGAATGGTTGATTACAGCTTAACTAAAAAGAGGCAAGCAGCCATTGAGAATCATTCCATTAAATATTGATTTTAATATATAATATTTTTGAGTCGATGAGATACTCAAAGATATTAGTTACTGGTCACTATTATATCTTAAAATCAATCATAGGAAGTCCAGATTGATAGATATAATAAAGATATTCTATAATAAACCGTATCAGACGGAAAAGGAGTATGTTATGGCAAATCTTAAAGTAACAGGCAACTATCTTAATCCATACGAGGGGCTACATGCGGCTTACCGTGGTAGTCCCTTGTATGAGCAATTAGGCGGTGATGCTGCATGGGAAACTTACGCTCGTCGCGGACAACTTGACGAGATGATTACAGTTCTGCGTGAACAGGAAAAGCTTGGCGGTGTCGATAAGTTTAAACAAAACTATAATACCGATTTTCTTGATACTGACCAAAAAATGATGGCAGCTGCAAATGAACTTTACGCAGACCGTGAAACCGTAAACAAGTATAAAGAGAATTATATTGACGAAGTAACCGGAGAAGTTAAGGAACGAGAGCTGGAAATGACTGAATATGACTGGAATAAACATAACATTTCCGCCCTTGTAGATTACAATAAGAAAGTTTACGAACGTGAAGTTGAAGCCAAAAATAAAGAGGACATGAATGGTTTTGTTAAGTTTATGGCTTCTATTCCTGGCGTTCTCGGCGAATTTGGCACAGGCTTTTTGGAACAAGTCGAAAACATTTGGAATCCTATACAAGGAACTTTTAATGCAATATCTGCTACAGTAAAGGGTGAAAACGTAGACGAAGCTTTTCAATCTGCTTGGAAAGACGATGTTACTATCGGACTTCGTCGACAGCTCGAAGATTGGGAACGTAAATATACTCTCGTTCGAGATATAAATGGTAATTATACAATAGGAGGCAAAATTTTCGGCGGTATTGCTACGTCGTATGGTCAATTTGCACCTACTATGATGCTTAATTTTGCATCCGGTTTCGTAGGTAAGATTGGCACAGCCGGTAGTAAATTAAATAACTTTTCGCAATCTGCTGCAAAAGTTATAAATAAAGCTGCTAATTTGATGTATTGGACCGGTTTAAGTTCATCTAACTTCGGCGAATTTGTACGTGATAAGGAAATGGCGACAGTTCCTACTTGGCAGAAATTATTGAATGCTGCTGCAAAAGGTACTGGCGAATATCTTGTAATGAGAATGTTAAATAACGTATTCGGTACAACTACGTTAGATAAATTGACATTTGGTTACTCGTTAACCGGTTCTGTCGCAGGAACTACAGCAACAAGAATCGGTCTCGACTTTATGCATGAAGGCTTAGAGGAAGCTTTACAAGATTTTAGCAGCTATTATATTGATGTTTTCTTTACGTCCATTAACGAGAACTTTGGTAAATATGCTAACTACAATTTGCAAACCTTTATAGATGCTTTTGTGCTCGGTGCTTTGTCCTCCATCGGAGGTTCTGCAGTATCTATTGTAACAGGTAAACGTATTTCCAAAAATGAAGTTGCAAGAAATAGAAAAGGCGAGATAAAGGTCGACCGAAAAGGCAAAGTTAAAATTGCAAAATTTAATGCGTTTGAATCGTATAATATTCGTGCAAATGCAGAAGGCTTTACATCCGCAGTTAACGAGTTAATGAACGATAAAACTCTTACAAAGGAACAGCGAAATTCCTTATACGGTCAGGCATATGCAACTATTCGTGTTTTGAGTTCTTATTACGGTGAGATTGGACAAGAACGATTTGCAGCAGCTGAAAGTCTAATTAACCAATTGTATGAATACGGTACGAAAAAAGGTTACTATTGGAACGAAGAAAAACGTACGGATATTATTAAAAAACTTAAGCAGCAATATCAAAATATGACGACTGATTATTATGGCAAGCTTGAAGAAAATGTAGAAGCTGCAATAAAAGAAGCTGCTGAGAAAGCTGCAATCAGTGAGATTAACCAAGTAATTGCAAAAGAAGACTTAAAGTCCGGTAAAGTTAAACTTCCTGCTGATAAAGCAGAGATGGAGAAAATCGTACAAGATATTTTTGACAAGGACAAATCAGTAGAGCGTGTTGTAATCACAAACGATGGCGTTACTCCTATTCAAGTAAGTAACATTGTTTTTGTACCGAGCAACTATTTGGAGCTCGGCGCCGATGGCAACATCGTATATCGTACTATTGCAGAACAAGACCTTGTGCAAAAGACTATCTCCGGAAAGCAATATGCCGATTTGCTTCCTATTATTTTATCGACGTATCGTTCTGTTAAAAATGACCCTAATGCAACTATGGAGCAGGCAATCTTTGAACTGTACTTTAATCCTCAGTTCTTTGAGATAATGCTTAATTCTGCAAATCAAGAGATGTTCCAGTTCTTGTCAAAGTTAAACGACCTTGCAGCTAAAGCAACTCGTAAAACAGTTAAGGACGAAATATTTGTACAACGCCTTGACGAAGTTATGGTCGAGCTTAATAAGATACTCGTCGTATATCTTGTAAATCAGCAAGAAGCAAATTTTGACCATTTGTCCTTTCTTAATAGAAAGCAAAAAGATTGGATTCATAATAAACGTTATGGCAAAGATTTGGCAAATAGAATTATAAAAGGCAATAAAGTAACTAACGAGGAATGGGAAGTTATTAAGCATAGAATAAATGCTATGCCAGTTACACAAGATATTAAGGACGTAATTTGGAATAATATGCAGTCTAAAACAGAGTCGGTTAGACGTAATGCGATAACACAAATGAACAATCATTATCGCAATGTATTCCTTAGTCCTTATAACGGCAAAACATTTTTACCTAATAACTCTATTGCAAATAATACTTGGAATACGTGGGCTAAAGCTTCTGGTTTGACAATAGATTCCTTGTTAGTTCCTGTTACTGACCCGGATTTGTTTGAAATTATACAAGAGTCCGAAGGAGAGGTTAGTCCTGACAGCACGTTGGCTTATTATCGGAAAACTTTTGAACACTATACTAATGGTAAATATACGTTTCAGTACAAAAACGGAATGGTTAAAGTTGACGAGATTAAGCGAGATGCTCAGTACGGTTACTATCGTTTTAATAAAGAAAAACAAAGTATTTATTCGGAACGTAGTGAACGAAATAGAACTATTGTAGAACGTTCGAGAGCTGCTAATCGTACCTTGCTAAGCGAATTTATATCCGATAATGTCGACGACATGTCTAAGTCATATATCGAGATAGATGACCTTATCAAAAACCCCGAATTACTTAAAACAAGCATTCGTAAGAAAATAGAACAAAGTCCTCAAAAAGAAGTTACTCCTCAAACAGCATTTTTGTATTTGCGAAATGAAACCTTACGTAAAACAAAAGGCAATACTTCTATTGTAATGGGTTCCGACGGCAAGTTCTATTTTGTTAACGTCAAAGCTGCAAAAGATATTCTTATAAATCCTAAGCCAGACTGGCAGGATAAAAAAGAATACAAAGCCACAGAACTTGTAAAAGCCGACTATATGATAGGCAAGCTTGCAGGTCTTAAAATTGTAAAAGGTAACTCGACTTATTACGACCCTCAAACAAATACTATTGTACTTGAGCAAGCAGATAATGATACAATGACTTACTTATTCTTGCATGAATTCCAACATGCTATACAAGACAATGAGAACTTGAACAGAGGTTTGGCTGCAACGTGGCTTGATTCACTTAAAGTTGATGCTCAACGTAAACGTATAATAAATGACTTTCGTAAGCATAGACCGGAATTGTTTAACGATGTTAAAAAAGGTAGCAAAGAAGAAGCAGACATTGTACAAGATTCTATTTATAATATGACTGGCGAAACGCAAGCATACGGACTTGAAGGCGACGAGATAAACGACTATTATCCAGTACTATCTTATGTAAATAACGGCATTGTAAATCTTGTACTTCCTTGGGGCACTCACTATAAATTAAACGATGTAACCGGTCAATCTTCTATTGTAACAGTAAATGAAAAATTTAACAATATTATAAAGGATGCAACAAGACATTATACGAAGGAAGATTTTGCAAAATTTCCAATGCGCTTCTTTATGCTTCAGGACGGAGATATTCGTGTTACAAATTATTATCACGACGAAATTGTAAACCTTATTGTAAGCAAAGGATATTCCAGTCAAGATGCCGTAGAGTATGTTAATAGCTTACCTCAATTTACAATGGATGAGGACGGAGAGTATATAGCATTTAGAATACCTGAACGAATGACATCTGCAGAACGATATGCTATTCTTGAACTCATGGACGTTCTTTTGTCAAAAAACATTACGTTTGAACTTGGACCTACATCCGATGCCGATTACGAATATGATGTAATTTTAACAAGTGACGACTATAATACATCTGACGATATGTTAAAAGCGTATACCAGGAATTATAACAGTATTAAATCGCAAAACATATCCAGTCATAAACGTCTTACGGAGTTTGACGACAAGTTTGAAACTATTGTAAAAAGTAATACCGATGACTATGATATAACCCAATTTAGTAAACGTCCAAGGTCTGTATTTATACTTTCCGATGGTAGTTTACGTGCAGTACAAAAGGACCAGCATCATATCCATACAATGGAACGTATTATTGCAAATGGTTATGAGCAACGTGATGTAGAAGAATATTTTAAGTCTTTGCCTCAAGTAACTGTTCAACGCGACAGTGAAGGATTGCTAGTAGCAGTACGAATACCTCTTGCAATGGACAGACCGGCTCTTAATACGTTGCTTACAATAATGGATATGTTTTATGATAAGAATATTGAGTTTAGCCTTGGTCCTACGTTTGGCTATGATGTTGACCCGTCCGAAGTTGTAGTGTTTAGTGATGAATACGACAATCCTGACGAAATGATTGATGGCTATATCGAAGAGTACAGAAATCAAAATATACTTCGTAATTCCCATAAGAAACGTTATGTATCCAACAAAGAGGCAGACGAAACAAACCTTAAGTACTTTAAGCGTCGTAACAAGCCAATTCAGCTTGACCCTCGTATTCAAGACCTCGTAAAAGAAACAACTGGACATGAACAAGAAGTAAGTAGAGGTCTTTGGAAGTTAATAGGTGGTAGTCGCAAAGGTGAGTTAAACGTTCATACTTTGTATGAGTACATTCGTACCGCCGATACAATGAACGATTATACGTTTGACCTTATCAATAAACATTTCTTTAAGAATACTGCAATTAAGTCTTTTAAGCAACTTAAAGCATATGCAAGTGAACTTGCTCCTAAGTATTATGCATTGAGAGCTGTCCTTAAAGCATTCGGTAAAGAACAATTTCTTGAACGTAAACTTAGTCATAAAGGTTTCATGGATATTTTGGAAAATTTAGAGAAACGTCCGGAATGGAAAGCTCTCTATGACCAAATTGTACAACGTTTTGAGTCTTACAAAGGTTCACTACCTCTTGATATTGACTATCAAAATATGCGTATAATGTTCATGAAAATGTTTGATGGTACAGTTCAATCTGCCGGTCACATTGCAGCCATTGCAAAGTGGTTGGCTGTAACTGAATATACTGCTGAAACTAAATATAAAACAGCAGGACAAGTTAAAAAAGTAAGTACTGAAAAATCAATTGGCGAAGATATAAAACTTGAAGATACTTTGGAAGATGAAAGCGCAAGAGCTGCATTTGACGAAGTTCTTGACGATACTCCGGAAATACAAATGATTGAAGCAGTAATCAATGAACGCAATAGACGTTTCTTTGAGTCCGAAGATTATAAAAACATGGATAAAGCTGAAATCCGACAAACTCAATACGAGATACGTCAAGAGGTTGAAGAAAAACTTACAGCTGAAGAAGTTCGTGCAGAATATCTTGCAATATTGACGGGCGAGGACAGAGCGTACAATGATTATGTTAAAAGTAAAATATCCAAGTATGTTCGCCCGGTTAAGAATGTTAAAGCTAATATTCGATACCTTGTAAACGTAAGCATTCGTAATAACTTGTCTGAATCGGATATGAAACGTTTTCGTAAGCAATATCCAGAAGTATTTGACGCAGATGGTAGACTTGATTCGGAGTATATGAAAGGTAAGTCTATGTCGCAACTTGAAGCTTTGGAGGAATCCCTCGTTAAAGTTGCAGATAAAGCAAAAGAAGGTGCGTTTAAGAGTGCAAGAGCTCAACGTCTTTCTAATGACCTTGCAAAAGCAAAACGTAAAATTGAACAACTTGAACAACAAAATCAAAAACTTAAAGATGAAAACAAAGAGCTTAAACAATATGAAAAGACAGAGGATTACAAGTTCGATAATGATTACGAATTTACTATTAACTCCGATATTCCTATGCCTGCGGTCGTGCAGGAGACTATGGAAATCTCTTTTGACGAGTTCTCAAAATCAGAAGTAAAATACGTTGGTGATGATACAGTTGATAACATTAAAATAAGCATGGTTAAATTTTTTGAAAAAGCCGGCAATAAGCTTAGTATGATGTCTCAACAAGATGTCGATGATGTTATAAACTTCTATGCGCATAGTTTTGTAATTGCAGAAAAGTTCGATACTAATAGTATGCGAAAATACGATGCGTTCAAAATGTTTACTCTTGCATACTTGTTAGAAGGCGAGCGAGAAGGTTTATGGACATTGTCCGAATCACAGACTCGTGATATAAATAACACACTCGACCAAATGGCAAGACAATCTGCAACAGTTTTAAGCATGTGGAAACAAGCTCTTAAGCTTGCAGACCCTAATCGTTGCATTATTAACTCTATTAAACGTTCAACTAACGTAGAGTTTAGTACTCACGCAATAGAATCGTTGTCGCAAGCAATGTCTATGCCTGGCAAATCCAAGGAGCAACTTGATAGAAAATCTGCAGCCGTTAAAAAAGCTATTGAGAGACTTGAATACGAAGCTCTCGAACAGTACAAGAAAAAAGAAGGCAATGCTTTTGACAAACTTGTAAAATTGCAACGTTTGTTTATGTTGAGCGGTCCTGGTACTTGGATTAGAAATGCTGTGTCGAATACTGCTATAATTCCTGCAAACAGAGGTGGTGCATTTATCGGCACGATAATAACTGAAAAGTTGTTTAAGCACAAGAAAAATGTACTTACTGAGCATAAACAATGGAGAATTGCAGGAACTAAGCCTGACCAAATATTTAGTGACTATGTTGATAATTTGTTCGACTGGGTTGTATACAAGGATGACAAAGGAAAAGATGTAACGTTCTATCAAGCAATATCCGATGGACTTAATAAGTACAATCCAAAGAAGTTAAAGAGATTGACCGGTGTTGATGCTATAACGGATATGATTGCTAAACGAGTTGCATCGGACATTTTTAATAACAATGGATTTACAAGCAGGTCAAGTCGTAAAGCATTGCAAAAGAGTGGTGAACTCCTTAACATGACGTCTAAATTTGTATTTAAGATGCTGTCGGATGACCCTTGGATTAAACGTCAAACTAAATATTATATGAAACGCATGTTACAAGAATCACAAAAAGACATCAATCCTACAATGCTCGCTACACAAGATTATCCTAACAAGAAAATCTCCGAAATTCTTGTAGAAGCATTCAAAATGGCTACGTGGGATTACATGCATAAGCCAAATGTATTTAACAAGATTGAGCAATGGATACGTGAGAAAAGTGGTGCGCCAGGTTACTTTATCTTTAAGCAATTCTTGCCATTTGCGTCCGCAGGTTGGAATTGGTTTATTGCAGGACTTGAACTTACGCCTATAGGTTTAGCAAAAGGTATTATACAATATGCCAAACTTGAGGACATGATACAAAAGATGGATAATGCAAGAGTCAAAGGCGAAGATATTGCAAGTTCCAGATTTGCAGCATATATTGCTAGACGTAATATAGGTAAAGGTTTAATAGGCACAATAGGTTTAGCAATAGGTTTGATACTTGCATTTACTGGAACAGCAGGAATTGACGAAGAGGATGATAAACTTAAAATACGCATTGGCGATAACTTTTATATCGATATAACGGATATGTTTGGCTCGCAAGGAATACTGCTTGGTATGGCTATAGGTAGTCCGTTTATGGATGGTGAAGGCACCGCCTGGGATAAAGTTTCCAGTTCTTTTACCTCTACTCTCACTCAATTGTTTAACGATAGTGTTTACAATGATGTTGCAGGGTGGTTCAAATGGAATGATGGTGTCGGCGAAGTTTTACTTGACAGATTTGAAAGTTCCATTGGAACATTTATACCTAATGCAATTAAGACTTTCAATAGTATGCTGTATACACATCAAGTTAAATATGATTCTGGTGTACTTGGAGCAATCGAGAGATGGGGTGTGCAACTTGTACCTGGACTTGCGTATGCTCTTCCTAAGAAAGTTGACATTTACGACGGTCAAGTTAAACCTAAGTATAACGTCAATTGGCTGATAAACTTTATAAATAGACTTGGACCTATTGATATTATGCCTTATAAAGTTACGGATATGGAAAAGTTAGCTATGTCACTCGGAGTTAACAAAGATATGCTTACCGGGAATTACGATGATATTGGTCAATTGTCAGCAGCAGACGTTGAGAAAATAAATAAGTACTATGGCACACTCAACGAACAAGACCTTGCAGAACTTGTTGCAAACAAACGTAAGTACAGAGTACTTGATGAAGAAACCGATGAATATGTTGAGATTACGTTTAACAAAATGACCGACAAGCAAAAGAAAAGCGTTATCCAACGAATAATGTCAGATAACGCTTCAGCTGCAAAGGTTTATATTTGGACTTCAAAAGGTGGCAAATTCTATGGGACTGAATCCGAAGTTCAAGAGTATAGGAAACTTGGCCTAAACAATGTTTATATCGAAATGAAAGGTAAAAAAGGATTTATCTAATCCTATACCATTCCCTCTTTGTAAGCTCAGCATGTAACCAATTCAATTCTTCCGGAGTACCAGTAATCTCCAAGTAGTCAGCGACGATGGGGCACCTTACTACAAGGTGCTCTTCGTCCATCTCAACAAAACGTAACGATTTTTTGAGGCCGTGACAACGTTCAACGACGTAGTCAAAGGCCTCTCTTTTTGTCTTAAATTCGTACGGAATAAACGTATCTGTATATACTGTCATTTTGTTATCTCCTTATCTGATTGATTTTAATATATAATATTTTATCATTGAATATTTTATCGAGTCAATCGGCTAAATCATTATATTATATCTTAAAATCTCTTAAAGTTTATCATATCAATTATAATTAAATCTATCTGTTTTGGTCAAAGAATTTCCTTTCAATTCTTGCCAATCTATTCCGAGAAGGTCTGCGACACGTTGAACGTAAAACATATAGTCAAGTTGTTTTTGTATTTCCTTAAAGTCATAAGTTGAAAGGTCTTTGTTTAACGGTAAACAATGTTCCGGTATGCTCGGCATTTTCGTATATTGTAAATTACCTTTGTACATTTTTAACTTATACAACATACCATATTTTGTATCCTTAGTTGCAATAACTCGATTACACTTAAACATAGGAACTTCCGTACCATCTGTCGTTTTTTGTACAACACCTCTGTAAGTAGGACCTTTCTTGCATGTCATTGCAAAATCTTGTAAATTCCTATTTGCAAATATTGTATCAACTGGGTCAGTTCCATTTACAAGATATTGTATGGCAGCTTTTTGACTTACAAATGCAGTTAAAGGAGAGATTAAAAAGTAACCAGGTTTTTCCCACGTATCCATAAGCCACAAACCTTTACGTTTAATCTTTCCACCTTCTTTTATAAGTAAATAGTTATTAACATCTCGTTGCCATATCTTTTCAACAACGTCGTCTTCCATCGCAATGCCGGAAATATGTGCCCATTCTTCGCCCATCTCCGTGACCAACGGTAAATCTTTACGTCTAAAATAAATAAGAATACCGTCGGTATTAGTTTGTATTACTTTGAGTCCAGGTATATTCCTCGTCAATTTGCAAGCAAGAGATGCCAGGAATATTTGACCTACTCTACAACATCTTGTACACATATATGGGTCATACAATGCAAGATATTTATTTCCACTTGCACCGAAGGTCGTATTCAATACAAGTTTGTTTGCAAGTTGTGAATCCTCTTCGTCCTGCGTTTTATCCGGTTTATGTTTGAGATAAATTCGTTCGTCATAAATATCTTTGAATACCTTTGGGTTATGAACACAACGACTTAAACATTCAAATTGTATAAGCATTGATGGATAATAAGATGCTGCGTCTTTATTCATAAGCATCCATTCATCGTCCGACTCAACATACAAATTGTTTGAATAAACACTGTGTAAACCACCGTTGCCAAAGTCAACCGAATTATCAAACAACTTCATCGTAGGAGTTGATGTATGAGTTCTAACTTGGTCAAGTACTTTTGAAGGTAAGTTATCATAACAATACTGCGTAATCTTTTTTGGCAAGTCAATCTCAATTTTCTCTGCATCAAGGAACGATACTCTTTGTGCACCAAGTGCTCTTGCAACAAGATTAGCATTTGTACACATATAACATTCAGATTCCGGTATGCCAAACTTCTTGCCGATGAGCAATTTATTTTTGACATAACCTTTCATAACTTTGAGATAAAAATACATGCACGCATAAACATCGTGCTTATTGTAGTATATAATATCTGCTTTATCTTCTTCCGTTAAATCTTCTTTGTTAAAATCAACGGAACTTTCAAGAATGTCAAGTCCGAGTATTGCCTCTTTTTCTTTCAAGGAACCATCATTGTCGTCAAGTAAGTCTTGATAAATAACTCCACCTAACTTCTTTTTTGCAAAAGGTTGCAGTTTAATATGCTCTTTTGTAGTCCATTGACAATTCGGTATAATGATAAGGTCGTTCACAATTTTAATTTGCTGTGGACTAAAACCTTGATATATTGCATTTGCAATCATTAAGTCATAATACTTTATATTATAACCAACGACTACCACGCCTGGCTCTCTCATTTGTTTTAACAATAAATCTCTTGCGTTAGAATCGTCGCTTGTAATAACTACAAAATTGTTTTTCAAGGATTCGTCGACTTGTTCATTATCTGGCAAATCACCGAATGTGCAACACCACCAGTTCGGCAAAACTTCAAAGTCAAAGAAACGCATTTTCATAATTGTTACCTCCTAAAATGGTCTAAACGAAGCATCGTAATTGCCTTGTTTTTTGAATGTTTGTCCACCTTTTATTGCACCGGTTTCATCACGTCCCATATCTATTTGTAAATCGTACAACGCACAAATATCTTCCTTGAACGAATACATTGACATAACTTTATTATAGCCATTGCTTTGACACCATTCCTTAAACATGGAATATTCTGCCATGCACTTTTTACCGACTAAATCTCCAACACAAACATCATTTTCATACAACCATTCACTCAAAGGACTTTGTCTACGTTTAAACTTATTAAGTAACTCTTGTTCACTTGCATTTATACGGAAATGACCTTCTTCTATTGCAATTTTAATACCTTCAACTGCTTTATACAAGAAGTATTCCATGTCGGTTTCAGTTACTTTATTCATAAACAACGGGTCTGGTTTCTCTACTTTGTGATTGAGTTCTACAAGAATAAGTCGTCTGTAAAGACCTGTCGTTTTATCCATAATTCTTGGCAACCTGTTGCAAGAAAACACACAAGTTGCATATGGAACAAACGAAATAACCGCTCGATATATTTGTCGAACAGAAATAATATTGCCAGATACAATGGACTTAAATCTACCGGTATTTTCAAGCATCTTTCCATCAACGACATCATCATCGATGTTAAGTAACTTTGATAACAACGTAGACAAATAATAATCTTTATCCATGTCAGATAAACTTACGTGAGAACAGTTATCGTCTCCGCCTACAAGTTTATGTAACAAGTTCATGTAAGTTGATTTTCCGGTGCCACCTTCGCCTTGGAAAATAAAAAACTTTTCAAACAAGTTCTTTTTCAACAAACAATAACCTGCTATTTGATACAAGAACTGCATTTTAATAGGGTCTGCATTTGTAACGTCCTTCATAAACTGGTCAATACGACTACTATAAGGCGGGTCATAATTGTAATCAAACGGTATAAATATTGTGTTTATATCCGTTTTGCTTGGAGATTCAAGTTCTCCTGTTACAAGATTAAGTATGCCATTCTTACATGCTATTTTGTGCCAGTCTTTATCAAATGCTGTAATTGGAACTTGTGTTTTAAGTTTAAGGAACTCTATAATCTCTTTGCGACCTGCTTGACTTATATTCCTGTTAATATCCGTATGTATAAGTTTTTCAAGTTCAATCTCCTCCATCTTTTTGTAATAAATACCATTGAACTTGTAAAACTGGTCGTAATAAGAAACAATATCGTAACGAGATATTAAGTCATCTGCATACTGGTTATAAATGTTTTCCTTGTCAGACTTCTTTTCGGTCTTATCCTTTTGCCTTAATACAGTCTTAAATAGTTCATTGTTAGGCATAGGAGTTTCAAACAAGTTTTCATTTATAATACGGATACATTTTTCAATTTGAGTTTCGTTTAACTTTTGACAAGTTTCAAGTCTCGTACGCCACTTAAATAAAGCATTGTTTCGACCGTCACCTTCTGTCATACCTATAAACGATGGAGTTGTATCTTTACAAAGAGGTAAAAGAAAATAAGGAATGTCCTCTACGAAATCATTCCATTGTCCCCACTCTCTATGAGGGTCATTACAAGGTAATACAATATAACCGGTACCGTTTGCACGAGTATCGACTGTAATATTAAGTCCACATTTCATACGACTATCGGACTTAATATTCATGTCCGGGTCCTTAAACAAGCAATGAATACCTTTGCTTGTATAATTGTAAGAATAAGCAACTTCAAACTTTTCAAGTAAACGTTCAATATATTCTTGTGAGCGAGGGTCGTCCTTGTTATCAATGTCTACAATAACCATGCCTTTAGGAACAATCCAACCAATTCTCATACCTTCGCTTACCGCTTTTTGTGCTTCTTCGTATGACAATGGTTTAGACTTCCATTTGTTTATTGCAGCTTTGTTATCATATGCACTGTCATATTCTCTGTCAACCCATTGTTCTGGGTTATATTTAGGAATAAGAACATAACCGCCATTTGGATATATTCTGTTAAGTCTTGCCAGATTTTCGTCCATTACACAACTCCTTTTATAGCATAAAATAAATCAGACATAGTTTGTTTGTTATGCACAATCTTCCAAATCTTATTGTCGATAGAACCATCGTTTATTAAAACTGTTATCTTAACATCTTGCTGCTGGCCAGTTCTGTAAACTCTGTGCAACATTTGGTCAAAGTTAATAAACGAATAATCCATTGTATAGAATATCATTCGCTGACATAATTGCAAGTTGAATGACTCGCTCTGTGAACATTGTAATAACAAAACATTGTATTTCCCTCCTTTGAACTTCACTACATCGTCTGTCCAAGTTACTCCGTTCTTATTTAATATATTCATAAGTTGGTTAAAATCTTCCTCGTGCCTGTATACTATCGTTGTATATTCTTCGGTAAGATTCTGTTCTATCCAATCCAACTTATTGTTATGCTGTATTTGAACCGTCGTTCGCTCATCGTTCTCATTGGTTATATAACAAAAACCATTTGCAAGTTGATGTAACTTACTAATAACTGCAAGTTTAGTAAGCGTAGTTTCATAGTCTGACATTCTAATTACACCCTGCTCAGCTTCAAGATATTGTTTTGTAGGAGTAAATGCAATATATACAAGGTCAATATTAAGGTCTGGCATTTTATCTTCGTCGTCATAATCAACACGCTGACTGTACATTGCAACATTACGTTGAAATCCGGCACGGTATTTATCATTTATACCAACCGGAACTTTAATCATTGCACCATTGAAAAATTTCCTATCAATCTCACAGCAAATATCTACAAAATTTGTATAGGATATAGAGCCCCAATCGCTTACATTCAAGTTATGGAACTGACAATAAATATCTACGTCTGAATTACCTCTTGGTGTACCGGACAATCCGAAAGCATATTTGCTCTTCTTTGTAAGCTGATATACAAGTTTGGAAATCTTACTATTGTGCGATTTTATGTGATGGCACTCGTCTACTACAATAACGTCCCATTTTATTTTGAGCAGCTCTGCTTTACGGCTATCCTGTATCGCTTTTGTAAATGACATAATGACTGTGTGTTTAGGCAATATCTTTTGCGGTTCAATTTCCAGCTCCCACATTTTTGTAACTGCGTTTGCCGTTGACAAGATAAGAACCTTTGCGTTACCTTGCATAGCTGCATCAATATCTCGCAATGCGTCTATTGTAGGATAAGTTTTTCCCTTGCCTGGCTTATAAAACAAACAGGCATGTTTCCTTTCTAACAAGAGAACATGCCCGTCAGCTTGATATGGCTTTTTAAGTTTTAAGTATTCACTGTATGTTGCCATCTTGTCCCACCTTCCATTTTAACATCAATGCCTCGATTACCATTGGGTCGTCTATTGCGAACCAGTAACCGGACGACTTTCTTATTTGTCTGCCTACAACCTCTTGTGCTTCGGAAACTTCGCCGAGATGACCGTCTCGTTTAAGTTCTATGCCTACAAATAAGCCGACTTTGAAATCTTCGCCATATTGTTCTACAAGAGTTTTGAGTGTAACCGGAACACAAGCTGTTAAATCCGGCCTGCCTTTCTCTGTGAATACATTCTGTGCATTCTTGTAAACATAGCAACCATACTTGCGAAGAATATTCATTGTCTTGCGTTGAACCTTCGCCTCACGTTCAGTTTGTGCCATATTCTTGTTCCTCGCATTTTTTATTCCAATCCTTAATCGCCTGTTCACTCGTTTCACGAGTTAAAGCAGTCCCACAACCTTTGCAATGTACCATATACATTACTTTATCAGTTGTATAATTGTAAACATCGAGTGCAATATTCTTGCTTTCACAAAGTGGACATCTATGTAAATTTTCCATAATAATCTCCTTTGCCGGCTGGGAACTCTAATCAGAGCCCGCATTTAACAAATATCTGCAGCGGCCAACAAGTTTTTCTCGTCATATAAGCAAACGACTTTTACTGCTCTGTCCGCACGACTGTTAATCGCCCAGTGGGTTTTCACCATTTATTCTGTTAATATGACGAGTTTCTCGTTATCACCACCATTGTGCAACGAGAGTGGCTACGGGTACAAGAATTGAACTTGTATAGTCGGAGTCAAAGTCCGATGCACTACCATTGTGCTAACCCGCAATAAGGGCCGAAAGACGGACTGTTCTACCTAAACAGACAAGAGGGTACATGCATATTTTCAATCACGATTTGGGTTTATGGAATTGTTTGTGGGCTATTTAACGTCTCTCGGCTTTGGAGCCGGATGTCAGACTTGAACTGACGACCTGCTGATTACAAGGCAGCTGCTCTGCCAACTGAGCTAATCCGGCATAACCCCACGTTGTTTACGTCCTCGTGGGTGAGCTGACGTTGCCGATTAAGCTTCAGCGTATGCTGTTACTTTGTAAGAAACGCTCGGGATAAGTTGAGTTTCAAAAGTGCCGTCGTCCAAAGGAACTTTCGTTTCCTTATTGTAACGTTCTTCTTTGACCGTGCCTTTGAACTTCTTGCCGATAAGTTCATTGTGAATCGTCTGATAATCGCATTCAAAAGCTTCAATCTTTTCGCGAGTGTTCAAATGCAAGCAAGCTTTGATGAGGTTATTGTACGACCATCTTGCTTTCGGCAAAAGCGAATGCCTCAAAATCGTCGTTCCAGCAATGCATTTTGCCGTCAATTCGACCATGTCATCGCCTTTCTTGCTCTGCTTGAGTTCAGCATCCGTAATTTCAAATACGAATTCGCCTTCCTCCTGCAGAAACCCACCTTCATAATCGCTAAATTTTTCCTTCATGATACGTTACTCCTTTGCCTCTTCGGCCTCATTTTCTTTTTCCGGTTCTGGTGTTACCACCTTTGCAGTAATAAGGTGACCGGATTGCACCATATTCTGCCATTTATCGTAGGTAAAATCTTCAATGAAATCACCTACGGTCAATGCCATATCTCTCGTACCGGTGTCCATGAGAGGATGCGGTCCAACATAGGTCAAGAACTTTACCGTTCTTTCACCTTTGTCATTCAGTACTGTTTTTCTACAGCAATAGAATATATTGGAAGCATCCTTCATAAACTTTGTACCGGTAGCAATAGTAAGGTCCGGAACAATCCTAATCTCTTTGTTAAGACCGGAAGTTTCATAAACCTCTTGCTCCCTTGTGTGAGTTATCCATACGAACTGAACTCCTTTTTCCTCGGAGAACCGTTTCATATTGTCCTTTAAGTTAAGAACCATTCTGCCAACATCACCCCATTCCTGCTGTGAAAGAGGAATGCCTCGCTTTTTATTTTCAAGATATGCTTTGTAATCATCTTGCAATGAACCGACTGTATCAATTACAATAGTCTTGAACTGGTCAGCATCCGGCTTGCGAAGTTCTGCAAGTAATTTAGCCAACTTCTCACAAGATGTTTCTTTAATGACGCCTGCAACCATATTGTCGTTCTTTAAGTTTTTAACCTTAATTAAACCTTTTTCAATATCGTCGCGATACTTCATAAAAAGAACTCGCCCACCGCCATCATTGCCAACCGAAACATAAAGCAAAGGTTTAGGATAACTTCCGGCAATCATTGTCTTACCGGACTTTGGCTTACCCATATAAAAATCTATACTATGAGTAATAAAGCTATCATATTCCATATGCTACCTCCTTTTAAGTGGTTTTCTTATAAATTCGGAAACGTCTGCAATATCAGTGCGTTTCCAATTATACCGGAATACCGGAACTTTGTCAAACTGTTGAAACATATTTATGTAAAACCTATAAAGTCGTTTGATTTGCTCTGCAGACTGTCTATCAACTATGTTATCTTCGCCTCGTTTAATTGAGTCGTCGAACTGAGTATCTGTTTCACAATAAATAATCTTGCAAAGTTTTAAGCACTGAGCCATGTCAGCTATTGACATATAAGGTTTACCGCCATCAAACGTCCTATATACAAGTTCCGATATAAAACTCCGGTCGACTATAATATGTCGTCTGCCAATCTCACAAGACTTCAAACACATAAAATTCCATCGCATACCTTGATTAGATAAGTTGCTAGGAATAGTAGGTTCTACTTTGAAGCCTCTCCTTGCAAGATTTTCAACCAACTTTGTTTTACCGCTACCATCTGCACCTTCTACAAGAATAAGCATGTTAAACTCCTGTTGAACCTAATTTACCGTCAGACCTCTTACCTTGTTTTCTTGCCGGAAATTCCTCGTGATTTACAAAAGGGACTTCAATAAGCTGGCAGAAACTTTCACCTTTATCGTAAGTTATAATCTCGTTACTAACGTTACTTACGATAGCTATGACTTCTCCGGTGTAGTTAGGGTCTATTGGACACATTGCAACCGTCAAGCCTTTTATTGCAGCACTTGTTCTTGCACAAAGTAAACCCATCTTGCCTTCACTCGGAGTAAAGTTAACTGCGAGTTCAATCGACTGAGTTGACATCGGCATAAATACTACCTTACGGTCAAGTATAATATCTATTCCGGCATCATCTTTGTAACCCTTGGAGAATCTTTGTTTTGACGTAGGAAGTTGTTTATAAGTAATCAGACCGTACAATGCACAAAAGGCATTCCATTCACGCTCATACTTGGCTTTTGTGTCAGCATAAACTTCTTTTGCAAAGTCATTATTAGGAAAACGAAGTTCACTTTCTACAAATTTGTAACAAGCTTTGAGGTCTGCCAATTTTAATATCCAGGACTCGATTGGAAGTATATCTCCGACCATTCGCCGCATAAATTCTTCCTCTTCCTTATCGACTTCATGCCTTAAACCGGGTATAATATCTTTTGTAACTGAAAGAATATCACCACGAAGAAGTTCAAGTCCATCGTGTAACATTGCAAGTTTAACTACTTTGAAAGGATTGTAATCTGTAATACCTTGTTTGTCAAGTAGTTCTACAATCTCAATTACACAAGCTACCACGAGGTGAGAATGCTCTGCAAGATTTTCACGTTTACGAAGGTCTCTGCCGTTCCAACGAATGAGTTGACGTTGTTTCAACGCGTTATCGACAATGTTAAATTCTTTACAAAACTTCTCAAAGTCGTCCCTCATTCTTTGCCTCCTTGTAGTAGTCCATGTCTTTAATTGCATTCTTTGCGACACGTTTAACTGTTCCATCGTACGTCGTAGGTAAAGTATCTGCATTTGTATTCAACATGCCTTCTACAATTTGTTTCTCTTTGTCTGTCAACAAGTAAGGTTCTTCATCGTAAATACGTTCAAGTTCAAGTTTCCAACCGGATTTTCTCCAATCGTTCTGTGCCGGAATGTATTTATACGGTCCATCTGGAAGTTCAGTCCAATTAAAATCGCCGTTAAATACGTTTGTTCTCTTGTAATAGTTATCGTCAATGCAACCTTTTTCCGGCAGCAGCCACTTCCACAATTGTTTATTAAGTGTATCACAATGAGCATCCACTACATTTTTTACTTCGTTATACATTTTACGATAAACATAGTTGAGTTCATCGCAGAAAGAATTATTTGTACGACTGAAACAAGAACGTCTAAACGCCATCGGAGTGAATGCTGCATTGCAAGATATTGTCTGCGAATGAAGTCCGATATACCTCGTCTCCGGATAAGGCAACTCGTGCTCACAAGCAATACAATAGGCTTCTTCGAGCAACCGCTGTGCCGCTACTACCTTCTCCATAACTTGCTTATCATTCGTGATTGACAAAGGGAGATTGATGTCCATCGACAAAGGTCTCAAACCGTGGCTCTCGCTACAAAAGATTGCATTGTCCCTTGTAAGCTGAGCCAAACAAATTCGGCTAATGCCTTCAATCTGAAAATCAATCCTTGTTCCTTCAAAACAATACTTAGGGAATGTTACTCCATTAACCAGCTCGTCGTAAAAATCTTCAAGGTCGTCCTTTGTATATTCTTTGTTAGGAAACTTGTAACTATCTCTGCCGAATCTGCCGAACATATATGCATGTTCAAGCAAGTTTTCGTCAAGATTCAATACTTTAACTTTAATATCCTTAAAACCTTTATGGATTTTCATTCTTTTCCCTCCCATGAATTTTCCATAGGTATTGTTTTGAAAGGCATACCTCGCAAAATAAATTTAAGCTGGTCGACTGTTGTACAAATATTGGTACAAAACGCCAACATAATGTTTGTTTTACGCTTAAAAGCGTCTTCGTCGTATGCCATAAGAATGATATTCTTTTTCAAAGCCATTGCAATACCAAGTTCATATGCAGTACCGACGTCTTTACTTTCCACAAGAGCTATAACCGTATGTGCATTATTTATTTCTCGCACATTTGCATCATATGTTTCTTTTGGAGTTTTGTACTGATTCAACATTGGAAAGTATACCTTAAACCTATTGCCATTGTCACGTTGAGCAACAGATATACAAAAGTCCATAAGAAATTTGTCACGAGGTGTGAACCACGGTCCTGCAAAATAAATGTTACGAGTCTTGTTGTTCACCATCAGTCACCTCTCCGTATTGCGGGTCATACACATACTTTTTAACGAGGTTAATAAAGTCGTTTGGCTTTTCAATAACCTTGTCACGAACTAAACACTTGCAAAGAGCTGCTATACCAAATGCTACTTCCGGTACATTAGAACCTTGCGGTATGTTCATTTCGTATGTACCTTGAGTTTCATTAAAGGCGATTGCAACTATAAGGTGTTTTGTATCTTTTTGTTCATTGTCCATAATACCTCCTTTTGTAATGGTTGATTTTATCAATCATTACATATATAATATATTCATAATTTGAAAAGGTATTCCCTTATTATATTTAATCAAAGCCGATGATAGCCAATCTCTCATATCATATAGAAAATTATATCTACGACTTCCATAGAATAATTTTAATATATAATAGAGAGATTTGGCCTACTGACTTGATTAAATATTCATTGATGAAATATTATATCTTAAAATCATTTATTTTGTTTTGATGCAATCTCAATAAGTCTGTTAAGATACCATTGAGCTTTCTTCAAATCTTGCATAAAGTTCTGCTTTGTAGGTGCTCTGTATAAATACTTAACCACTTGACCTGCATCATACGCTTGTTCACCGTCGTACATATTTACAACAGCAGATATACAGTCAATACATTCAATCTTGCCTGTCCTATAGTGCTGTGGGTGATTGACCATATCTTTTGTTTGTACAAAACCTTCAAATGCTTGTTCATTCATCGAATTTACCTCCGAATATTATTTACGTTTCTCAACAATGTCGTCAAGTAACGGTAAACAAGTATTACAAATCCTTCGCGCCCTGCCTATATAATGCATACGAACTGTAAAATGTGTTTCATTGCCGCATTTACATTTTTTAGCTTTCTTATGTTCTACAATTATCATTTTTCTATTCATCAAATTTTACCTCCAGATATTTTCTGCTTGCAAGATAATCTGCAAGATGTACGAGCTGTTGACTTTTACGTTCAGGTTTTGGCAATATGACTTCAGGTTCGTACTTACTTGTATTCCATTGTCCCATGTGAGATTCAATCAAAATACAAACACTGTCGATATATTCTCCATCTACAATGTGTTCATCTTCAAGTTGCAAATGTTCAAGCCATTCTCTCACAAGAAGAGGATGTTTAAACTGAGTGTATTTTGTAGGTTTGTCATCATAACCATACTTACATATATCGTGCAATATAAGTGCTGCAATACCCCAGTCGTGTGTCCAATAAATATCTTTGTTCTGTTCAAGCTCAATAAGGTCTGCAAATATCTTAACAGCAGCACAAGTGTGACGATACAAACCGCCTTCACCTTGTGCATACTGAGGGTGATACTTACCGGTACTTGATGCGCCTTCTTTCATAAACCATGCCGGCATATGACAAAGTATCTTCGAGGTCGTTTGACGAATTGTTTCATTGTGAATAAGTTCAAGCTCATGTTCAAAAGGTATCATTTATTTATATCTCCTTGTTTCAGTATCATTGTTTATTTCCTCTAATTGTCAACTATATTTTCTAATTCCACAAGTTGGTTTAATAATTTTACTATCTTTTGAGCAGATAAGACTACACATAAATTGTTGTCTGATTTTGGTGAGCATACAATTTCATGTTTATCATTTATGACGTCTACATAATAGATGTCATCTTTGTGTGTCAATCTCTTATAACCCTTCACTTCTCCACCTCCTGCCGCATTTGCAACTTCTGCGCGATGTTCCGCCTCTTTATATTTATTTACCCAATAAAGCCTATCCTTTTCAGCATCATCATAACCCGCCTGCAAAGCAATGTTTGTTATTTCCAAAGAATCAACTTGTACTTGCAAATCTTTCACATCTCCAATCCCCGCCGCGATAAGGGCGTCAGTACATTCCGTAATAGGATTACACTCTGCAAAATTCATTTTTGAATAGCACATCCTATCATCGCCATATAGTTGCTTATGCGTTTCCCAAACGGACAACAATATTCAGCTATAATTTGCGCAATCTTCTTTTTCAGCTCGTCGTTAGTCAACACTTGTAACCTCCTTGTCACATCTCACACGTTTAAGTCGAGGGAACCGCAATGAATACAATTTTGTGCCATAGGTACCGGAGTTCTGACTCATTGAAAAATAGCTTACCTCTACAATTTTACCAACAATTAGAGCTGGGTCGTCTGCCCATAATTCGCGTTGAGCATCCGATATGCCTGTTCCTACTTTAGCCTCAATACGTTTATTGTCTGTAATTGCTTCACAATGCAATGCACCGAGCATACCATCATACTTTCCTGTACCATACTCCCAATCTTTAACAAGCATATCTATTGTATATGTATTCTTTACTTTGATTAGGTCGTTAGTACGTTTATGCTGATATACTGCACCTCCTCTGTTCAAGATAAGACCTTCTGCACCCGCACTCGTTACTTCGTCAAGCATTGCTGCGACTACATTTGTATGATTACAATTTATGTATGTCAATACCGGTAATATTCGTACCTCATCCGAATGAGGCTGCAATGTATCGAGGTATGACCTACGATTACCGTACACTTCGCCATCAATCATGACGTCAAATATATTATACACCAATTGCTTATCTTTTAACTTACTGTTTATAAGTCCGGATGTACTGTTAAATTGACCGCCGTAATGAGGTATTTGTTTACCATTTGATAAGGCATCAAACATACACTGACTGTCATATGTCTGCTGCAGTGACAATAGTTCTCCATCATATACAACATCAGTAGGTAAATCACCCATGTTTATGTTAACTTTAAGTGGCTTACCATTCCGGCTTGTGAAATGCCATTTGCCATCTGCATATCTTGCAATGCATCTATTACCGTCAAGTTTTTCTGTAATGTAATACAAATCGTCTTTGAGTTTAATGTCCTCAAACTTCTTTGCCAACATTGGAGCAAGACCATCCTTCGGCAATTGTGATGGACCAATACCGAGTCTTAATGTTCTGTTTACAATGGAGGCTATGAAGTCAGTTGCATAACCGCATTGTTGCATTGCCTGATAACAATTGAGCTGTGTAAAGTTGTTAGACCTCATAGGTTCATACAATGGACTAATATATTGCTTGAACGTAAGCTCAGACATGCTGTCCTGTGGTCTGTGTGGTGTACAATATTCATCATATGTGTAACCGAGCTTATGCTTACCGGCAAGTATTTCAAGTATATACTGCCAATCCTCTTTGACTTCGTCTGGAATTGTACTTATGATACGCTCCTTTTCAAGTCGACTTGTCGTCTGTTGCAAATCAAAACAAACTTGTTCAAGAATGTTAATTCTTTGTCCTAACGTTATCATATTTGTAACTCATACCTCCATTTAACCAATGCACATATTCTGCTGCTTCCGTTTCATCTGTGAATGTCCTTACAGTACAGAACTTTGATGTGTTTCTTTGTTTAAGGTCGTCCCATTCTGTACAAATAAAGCCTACTTCATAGCCGCTATGCCGACAGTTGTATATATCTTTGTAATCATAATACCGATATACAAACATTACTCCCTCCAATCGTCGTAAATTTCTATTTCATACAAGTTAGACCATTCGTTCCATTGTATGACAACTTTGTTATTTGCAACATTCTTTATAAAGTCCATCAGTTCTTCAAGTGAGTCAATATTCTTTGTATAATAGTTGTAACCAAAACCTTTCGTTGACGTTTTAACGTCTGTATGCTCTGTTAATATTTTAACGAGTGTATACTCTTTTATTACTCCTTCGCAAGGAAGTTCTTGTGAGGTGTAAGCGGATGTTCTTGATATTTCAAACTTCATAATTATTACTCCCAAGGCAAATCGTCGTCATCGTACAAAGAAGGAATATCTTCGTCCTTCATTGTTGCTTGTTCAGGTGCTGCTTCTTGCATAAACTCCTCGATGCTTATTTGATGTGGCTCATTGAGCTCTGCCTTTTTATTATGCTGAGGAATCCATCGCAGCCAAGCGCCACATTTTGTACAATACCAACCGATATGCGGTCCTTTGTGTCGAGCCTCAAATACATTGTTACCACATTTTCTACACTTTTCCGGTTCCATTTTGTTCCTCCATTTCTTCAATCTGTCTGTCTGCCTCGTAGTCACGTTGCATTTCTGCATACATCTCACGAATAGCCATCTCTTCCTCGTAACTACGTTCGTCCTCATCTTTACCATGCCAGCTCGGTTCATATTGTTCCATTGTATTCCTCCTCAAGTGTACATTCAATTAACAAATGTTGGTCATCACGCTCTTTGACTTGTAATTTAGCATGTTTGACATCTTCACGCGCATTGAAGTATATATCAACAAATTGAATACAATTAACTTTTATTGCATTTTTTGTTGTCAATATTACTTTGTAATTCGTTGCTTCATTCACACGATTCAATGTAAATTGTACACAAAATGTTTTTATACCGGTTATTGCAACTTGTGCAAACTTAAATTGACTTAACTTCAAATTATTATTTACTTCCACATTGAAGTACAAGCCATTCTTTGCAAGAGTTACATTATCAATAGCCAAGTTCTTACTCTTACGATTCTTGAACCAATTCATAATTTACTCCTTTTATTTTTTTGTTGAGTATAAGTATATTCTGCATCCAATGCCTCAATTAACAATGGATTGACCTTGTCATCGGGCGTCATCGCAAACTGTTTTAACAATATGCGAATAAGTGCAGATAATTGACCTTTATTACGTTCACCGTTCAACCGAATTATCTTTTGCTCAACCTCTGCTTTAAGGTCAAGGTCAATATAAAAGTTAAACAAGTACATTTTATTGCTCATTCTTACCTCCTTTGTCCTTTAACTTATTAAGCATATTATTAAGAACATATATGTTAGTTTCCTCTCGGTAAATATCTCCTTTGCAACGGCCGAGTTTTTTGCATTCATCGTAGTTGCCATCGCAGCCGTCGCACCAGCCATTTGCCATCATATCGTCTGGCGTCATATTTTGTACTTCCTCCTCAATTCTTCTTTTAAGACGTTCTTGTTTATCTTGCTCACGCAAGTTAATCTGCTTAGTTCGTTCTCCTTCTGCTCGATAATGCTGTATAGCAGCTCCAAGCACAAATGTGAATGCACCAACGAGTACAATAAGTATTATTGCAAGAGCCGGGTCCATCACCAGTTCACCCCCAGCCATGTCTTACAATGTTCCTTGTACTCACAGCCTCTGCAAGAATAACTGTCATACTTACGTATAAATGGCAACTGCATCATAGTCATTGTGTCAATGAGATATGCTGTGTTTACAAGGTCATGAGTGATATTACTATAAGTGTCAATGTCAAGCCATTGCATAGATAAGTATGCAGCCTTGTTAAGTGCTAATGCACACCACGTCTCGTAGTAATAACCTCCTTCCTCACAATTATAGTAAGGGTCACCCTCATGTACTGCGTCAACAGCTGCCTTGTACATCTCTTGCGAACAATTCTGACTTTTTGCCTTGGACAATGTTCCGTTTTTTAATACCGCCGGAAGTTCGAACTCTTGTTTAGGAATGTCAATGTAACCATACTTGATATTATGCAACGGTATATCATACAAGAAATGTACAAACATTGCATACAGTGGCAATTGCGAGTTCTGGTCAAAGTCCTCTTGCGTCTTGCGATTGCTACTAAACTTATAGTCTACAATGTAAGCGTGTGTCTTGGTTATAAGTAGCAGGTCTATGACGCCAACAAGAGGTTGAGTTAAACCATATATGCCGTGTTCAGCAAGCTGGTCTACTGTAAGCTGAAGTTTAAGTTCACGGAATATCTGCAATGTTTCTCCGGGCGACTCTGCAAGTATCTCCTTTGTCAAGTCACGTTCATACTCGGCGACCTGCTTAATGACTGCCGAGAAGTAACGTTGCCATGAATGAATACCGAACTCCTGCTTAAGCTCATTGCAGTCGACCTCGGATGGTATTACCCGCATATATTCTCCGGAGTGAATTACACCATCCGCCGCTGCGTCTCTCAACTGACCCGCTTGATATAAGCAATCATGCGCCATTATGCCAAACGTAAGATGTGGGCTTATCTTTTCCGGCTTACAATGGTTGATGTAGTTGAGCTCATACTTCTTCATACACTGCGTGAAGCAGTTTAAACTACTATTGCTGTGACTCATCGCTCTCGTCTCCGTACTTTTCATTGTACATCTCAATCTTTGTTTCAAGTAAGCCGAACTCATCGGACATTACGACAACTGCCTCGTGAAGCACCTCATCGCTGTACTTATCTGCCTCTGCAAACACCTTAGCAATGCCGTGCTTCATAAGGTCTACCTTGACCTGCTGACGTTCAATCTCTTGCTTGTCATACTCTTTGCTGCCGAACTGATAGTTACTGAATACCATCGTTAAATACCTCCAGTTTGCCTAATGGCGTTATTATTGTATCGTTATAGAGACGTCTTGCAACGTCATCTGCAACTTTGAATTTGTGATACAAGATGGCCTTAGTCACCTTCTTGCACATTGTCCACTCGTACTCTTTGCCAACCTCGTGATATACATGCAAGTCTTTGTCAAAATATGCAAAGGTTATCGCTTTTTGTGGATTGCCAAATGCATACACCTGACACTCAATATCATGCGGTCTGTTTACAAAGTGGATTGTCTGTTTGCATCCATGCCATATAAATTGTAAAGTATTCTTGTACTCTGCCATTAAGTATTCCTCCAAAATGTACGTTCGGTTATGCCTTCCTTGCGAAGCCACTCACGCAGTCGAAATGTGACCTTCTGACCCCATGTGGTAGTGTTCCGGTTGCCATACTCTTGCAACAACCTGTCATATGTACGTTGTCCGAGATGTTCTATGACGAGTTCTCGCTGTTCCTGTAACACAGTCTGCAAGTACTCGTAATCTTCCTCATCTTGCGACTGTTCTTCTTGAGCTGTGTCAGGTATAATGTCCTTGATAAGTATGTCACTGTCCTCATTGTTGCCAATCTTTTTGTCCAAACTTACAATAGTGGGCTTGTACTTATCCTTGCGGATGGACATAAGCACCTCGTTTGTGAAAGCTCGTCTTATCAAGTTTTTATGCACATAATAGCCTGCCTTGTACAATGTACATATGACCAGGCGACACATCTGACATAAGTCCTCATACTCAAGCTGTTTCCAGTATGTCTTTTGCTGTCTTGCAAGTGAGTGTACAAGAGGTTCGTAGGCCTGCAAGAGTCTGTCGAGTGGCGGCTGCTTGTAGCCCACCACATACCGTTTATCTTGCTCGGCTGTATTGCATATGGTGTTGCTTATATCGTTAAGCAAATATGCGTGGTTTATGGTGTTGTAATAACTGTTCTGGCTTACAAGAAACTCCACCGTGAACGAGCTGAGTGCTCCTTGTATGTAGTCTGCATATATGAGATAGCTGTATACGTCGTCTACGTTGACCAGACAGTCAGAGAGCTGTTGTCGTATCTCGTCTGCGTTAGTTGGCAGTCCTATGTTGACCGACAACTTGCTCAATATGTTTTCCATCATCTCCTCCTTACTTTAACTGTTGAATTATAGTGTACGCATGTAGTAAAATTTTTAAGCGGTCCTTGTCAGTCTCACTGTTAATCACCTTGGCCATCTCGTATAACAAGTTGTCTATGCGCTTGCTGCGCTTGCTTGCAGGAGATACACTCTGGACTGGTTCCCAACGTAGTGTGTTATATAGCTCACTGTCCACAATGTAGTAAAGTATGCGCCTCATGCTAATGCGGTTACTATGTGAGCCATATATTTGCACAAGGTCGTCGTAGAACAAGTTGTCCACTGTCACAATGTACTTGTGCGTGCCTGTTAGCGGCGGGCATGCAGGTATGCAGTCAAGGTCAATGCTTCCGGCCTCTATGGCGTTGATTGCCTTGTCGACCACCTGGTTCAACGTGCCAAATTGTGTAAGTACGTTGTAATAGTCCTCATGCAGTCGGACGTCAATCTTCCTTACCATACTTAGCTCTTGCCTCCCGTATGGTCCTTGTTATGAGGTCATCCTCGTCGACGTTTGCCTTGTTGTCGGACGTCTCGCCAAGTGTTTCTGCAAGTGCCATGTCAATAATGCCAAGTTTATCGAGCAGACCTACAAGCTCATGCTTTTCTCTGATATGCTGCATAACCTTCTTGAGTGCAGCATAAGTGGTAAGGAGTTGTTTGCCGCTGCAATTCACAAGGGACATACTTGCCTTCCTGTCCTCCGTGTTGGCCGCAAGAATTATGCAATCGCTCGTATCGTTAATATGAACCTCTCCCGTCTCTGTGTCCGTGATAACAATCTTGTACATATAATGTGTCCTCCTTACAATGTGTTTATGGCCGCCTTGGCCTGCTGCTTGCTGATGATGGCCAAACGCTGCTGCCGCTCAAGCTCTATGCGTGCCTGCTCAACCTCTTGTATCTGTTGCTCGACTGCCGTATTATCGTGCCAGTTGCCATTGTCGTCTTTGATGGCCGCCTTAATGACCTTGCCCTTGACGTCGTAACTGACATAACGGTTGACCTTCTCTCCGTTGAACCTTGACATTCCGATGCTGTCACAAAATTCTCTGTTAGTTTGCATGTTAACCTCCGAAATATAAATATATTTATATAATGCCTTCGATAGAGGCCGGACCATCTGTTGACAGCCCGGCCACCGTCGTTATGCGTTCTGCGTGGTTTCCATCGCAGCTTCCTGTTCTGCCAGGAGCCTGGCCAATTTTTCCTCGGCACTCTTGACCCTTGCTGCCTGCATCTTAATCTTCTGCTCAGCGGTCATAGGCCCACGGGGCTTTTTCTCCTTGGGAGCCTCTGCCTTGCGCTTGTTGGCCAGCTCGACCAGTTCCAGATAGCGGTTGTACTTATCTTCTGCGATATACTCAATCACACTTTTAGCCATAATAATGTTCTCCTTTTAATATAGTTTGCGTACCTCGCCAGGTTAATGATAGATAGCTGTTTTACAATGGGATAATGTGGGCCTGTGGCCCGGAGGAGCGGGGAGCTGAGTTGTTATGCGTATGGACTCGGAGGGCTCCCCGCCGTGTGAGCTTATTCCTGTTCTGCCGCCTGAGCCAACAGTTTCTCGTATGCCGCCTTGGCCTTGGCCACACGTTCCTGAGCCTTCTGAAGCTCGGTCTTGGGCTTCACCTTGTCCTCATCGCGACGTTTGTAGGCTTCTTCGATGATGGCCTTGTACTCAGCGAACTCTTCCGGCGTAAGATACTTCTCGCAAAGTTTCTCGTTGGGAATGTGGCTGGAGCTGGGGCCGAACGTCTTGGATGCCTTGTAGTAGAGGTCAACGTGTCCCTTCTCAGCGATTTCCTCATCGGCCTTCTTGCGGTTGAACCACTTGCGGTTGGACGCGTTCTTGGTCAGAGCGATGGTGCGGTCACCTTCGTCCACGAGTTTGCAGACCGGACCGACCGTGCCGTCCTCGTCAACCACGTGATAGTTGCCTTCATCGTCCTTGATGATGGTTGCATAGACCTTGTCGGGGTCAATCTCGACCGGCGTCTCGTTCACCATCTCTTCCGTTGCCACGACCTCTTCGTCAGCGACTGCCATTTGTTCCTTCTTGCTCATATTATTAACCTCCTGAGCATTTATTTTATCGGGACTGATTTTTAATAGGTCCTCGATTTAATCTGTACATATATAATATATGATAGTATCGACCGATTATTCCCATCAACCATTTTAATTTTTACAATGTGGTCAATGGGACCTAACCAGTTTACCTCAATCATTTCGCATCATACAAGGTGTCGATGCTGGTTGTCTCACTGACGTAGCACATATTTATCTTGGCATCGGGCCACGTCTCGTGAAGCTGCTTGGCCAGCTGTTCTACAAAGTGCTTTTCAAAGTAGCGACGGGTTGCGAAGAAGTGCTGACCATTCCGAATAACAATGAGGTACCAAGCCATTATCTTTCCTCCTCCTATTTTATTTTACACTAATATTATATCATAACGTAGATATGTTGTAAATCTATTTACTGTCTTATGTTGAAATATTTTCCATCGATTTTTACAAGGGAGAATTATCTGACTCCTGTGCGGCAAAATATAGAGGAGAGAATCAAGCGGTCCTCTCCTCTATTGCTGTTATATCATGCGTTCAATCATAAAATATCCGTAAGTCTCGGAGATGGATATGTGGAACAGTTTGCAGCCCATTCTTATGCAATAGACCGGAACGACCATCGGGCGAGTCAAGCAGAATCCCATGTAATAATCTCCGGGATTATATTGCAAGATTTCAATGGATAATCTGGCGTTAAGGCGGCCGGAAATATCATATGCCACAAGAGCGATGTCTTCATCTTCCGGGAAAGGGAATTCTTCAAATTCTGCTTCTCCAAGGGAATAGATTTTGTTTGCTACATCGTCTAATAATTTTTTAAGCTTTTCATCGTACATAATTTTAATTCCTCCCATATTATGGCCTCTATATCATTATTATATAATATAGAGGCCGTTTTGCAGGTCTGTAATTTTATTTAATTTCCCTATCAGACAATCCCATGTCGTCCAATATGTCTTCTATCGAGAGGGAATAATTTCCATCGAATAACAATTCAATGCCTATTTTTCTTTTATCCTCATCGGATAAATCCATCTCGTTCGCTAACGATTCTCTTGTGTTGTTAATAATCATTGCGATGTCTTCTTCTGATAAACGATAATGTTTCATAATATTTTCTCCGATAATTTATTTGAGATATGAGAGAGGCGAATATTTTGTTATTTAGACATTTCCATCTTCATCGTAATCATCGATATTCCGATAAAATTCAAGAATATCGGATAACAATTTATATTCTTTTTCTTCGATTCCGCAATCACGGACATCATTGAGATATTCCCATCTCCGGAGAAGATTATCATACGCTCCGGATTTGAAAATAAATTCCGCATTATTCTCTGAGATTTGATTTTCCGATTTTTTGTCATTCATAATTATTTACCTCCGTGAATGATTTATTTTTCCGAGAATTTTTGTTGAGATATTCGCCTCTCCCATTCTCTTTATAATATTATATCATAACGAGAGATTGTTTTCAATCATTTTACAGTGATTTGTTCAAAATATTTTCCAGAGATTTATTAAAGGGATTCTATATTTTAACAATTGCAGGATAAATTTTGATTGGCGTTTTTACAAGATGGCCGTGGAGGCCGAAGGCCGGAATGATTTTATGGTCCGATTTTGTTTAATTTTGATTGGATTGAAAAATTTTTGGGTTAGGGTTAGGCTTTTTAGATATATCTTATATAAAAAAATATAGGCCCCCCCTCATTTT
>ERZ779896.453-NODE-453-length-53576-cov-175.805740_pt1 | contig 53576 bp, 56 predicted proteins | sample MGYA00511067_ERZ779896 | MGnify/ENA primary metagenome ERZ779896 (study PRJEB29588, sample SAMEA2161597) | human gut metagenome | biome: human gut; feature: human-associated habitat; material: faeces | place: Denmark | collected 2008/2010 ... | reverse complement strand
TTGCATTCCTGAACTCCAGAGGCATACACTACCATATCCGGATACGCGAGAACTTCCGTGTCATCCGGCACGGAAAGGAATCCAAGGCACATTGGCTTTTCACTGATCTGAAACTTGGTGAGTGTAAGCATCTTTCAGGTATCTATTATGTCAACGGGCAGCCTTGCTACCTATCGGGGGCGAAAATCAAGGACAAGGAAGGAAAACCGGAGCTTCAGATCCTTGTTTCCTATTGTAATGCGGAGGAAGCGCTTGAAATGTACAGGCAGCGATGGCAGATTGAGACTATGTTCAAAGGTCTGAAGAGCAGCGGCTTCAATATCGAGGACTCGCACGTCAGGAGCCAGGAACGTATGGCAAATCTGTTTTCCATCGTCATGATTGCATATGTATGGTGCTACCTCGTTGGTATCTATATTCACAAAAATATCAAGGAGATAAAAGTTCTGCATCATGGCAGGAAGGCCAAAAGTCTATTCAAATATGGGCTGGAGTACATCTCACAGTGCCTTCTAAACCACACTAACCGGTATCGAATCGATATTTTCAATTTTTTGTCATATACTTAGGGCCTTCAATTACAATTATACGGGGAACCTCGCTCTACTCGATCGTCCGAAGGTGGCTTTCTTCGCCTCGCGCGTTGTCTCACCTACTGTCGAGGAGCAAGCACTCCGTTGGGCCGAAGCGTGTTGTGCGACCGATTCCGTAGTAATCGGCGGCTTCCAATCGCCACTCGAGAAATCCGTCTTTGAACTCTTGTTGAGAGCCCGTCACCCGGTAATCTGGGCCCTGGGACGCGCACTCTATCGCCGTTATACGCCAGAAGTCGAGGAAGCTCTTGCCGAGGAGCGCATCTTGATCTTTGCTGTGCGCAACGTGCAAAGAACTGGATGGAGCACTGCGCAGACTCGCAATTTCAAGGTGGCAGATATGGCAGACGAAGACGTCTTTGCAATCAATGTCGAAGGGCGCAGCAGCACGCTCGACGTGTTGTATGATTTGGAAAAGAACATCAAACCAGTTTTACTAATTTCGGAACCTGCCACAGGCTCTTGTGGATCTTTCGAAAACGTCTGATTTTCTCTTTTGGCTGCCAATACCTTTTTAAGAATTCAGAGCTCGCACAAAGCGACTCGATGTGCTCTGTCCCGAGACAGGCTTTTCCCCTTTTTCCATTGGCCTCTTCTTTCCTTTGCTCTTCTGCTGGAAGAAGCGCCATCTTCGATACTGTGGACACCTTTTTGTCGGATCCTCGCTTGAACCCCTCCATGTTGCAGCGCAGGCTGTGTCCGACATTTTCTTGCTTACTGCTTCCCGAGAAAAGCTCCCCGAACGTGGACTTCGCCAAATCGCTTCTCTGACTTCTCGCCAAGACGCATCAGAACATGCTCTGGCTACGGATTTATCTCTTCCTGTCACGCTCCGATGCAAAAGGATTCTCACTTTTCTGCGTCTGTTACCTTTCGAAGTCGCCATATCGTTTTCCGTCGCAAAGTTAGTATGCAATCGGGCACGAGTCCTTCGGATCTTGACCAATGGCATAGCTGCAAAAATCTTCCTTTATCAAGCCTACGATTTGCGGCGGAGCCACAAAATAAAGAGTATTTATGCGCTATCCTTGGAGCATCCCTTTTCTGCATCTACTTTTTCTGCACCGTAAAACTGATTTATTAACTTCAAAAACAATCGCAATGAAAAAGTTTGTGAACACCTTCGCAGTAACCGGATTCGTCGGAAAAGATGCTGAAATCCGTAATTTCGCCAACGCAAGTGTAGCACGTTTTTCTCTGGCTATCGGACGTCAGGAGAAGATCGGCGAGGAAACCAAGCGCAAATCCGCTTTCATGAACGTGGAAGCCTGGCGCAAGAATGAAAATGCCGAATCGTTCAGCCAACTGACCAAGGGCACGCTGCTGACTATTGAGGGCTACTTCAAGCCCGAGGAATGGGCAGACAAAGACGGTGTGCTCCACAACAACGTCGTCATGGTCGCTACCAAGTTCTATCCGGCAGTCGAGCAGGAAGAAGTTCCCGAGAAGCCGGCCAAAAAGGCGAAAAAAGGCAAGAAATAGATCCTGTCTCTTCCTGGACAAAGCGGCTTTCGAGCCGCTTTTGTTTTGCTCGCTCATTCCCTGCGGCTTCGGTACTTTTATAGGTTTGTCCTTGGTCCCCTTCGGTTATGATTCACATTCCGAAAGACCGTTTTTTTCTGCAAAGTTCGATTGCCGTCTGATCGTCCACTCAAGGACTGCTTTTGAGCCTGCTGCGGAAAATCTTCCTTCCCCAAACACCGGGAAGAGTATTTTCCGCATCATCCTTGCCTGGACTGACCGCCAATCCTTGGAGCAGAAAAAACAGCCCTCGGGAAAGAATAATAACAGAGGGAAAAAAGAAAACTCAAAAATTAAAGCGTTATGACATTCAAAGAATTTATGCACGAAAACGGTTACGAACTGCTGACCTCATTTTGGGAGGATTTTTCAATCGCTGACCAATTCGGGTTGAAAGCTATCCAAGACACTTACAACCGAGCGTTTGAGGAGTGGAAGAACGACTACAGGTATCTCACTGAATTGACATTGGTCCTCAATCATAAGATTTGGCAGTATCATAAAAAACGGCCGGACTTTGCGGCGTTGTATAATTCCCTTTGGAAGGATGCAGACCAATATGCGGTAGAAAACTTGAAAGATGAAGAGTTGGGTTATTATTTTGATGTGACGGACTAACTCTATGATAAACGAGTACAGGTATGGCAAATCAAACAAATGTTATCGGAGCAATGACAATAGAAGATATTTTGAAGCATGATTTGAAATTCAGATACATGCTTTTATCCCGCCTTCAGTCAGACTGCGAGTATTATCTGAATTATGGAGGTCGAAACCCGAATAGGCTGTGGGCAGGCGATGAAGCTCATCAAATCGAGTACATAACCAGACTCTATGATAGCTTCAAAGACGAAGAGAAACCCATGTGGCTGACGATGAATAAAATCATGGAATACCGCAGGGAAATGATGGAGACAAAGCGATAGAGGCTTGAAAAAAGGCGCCGCAGGGAGTGTAAACTGAACTGTGTCAAGTTTAGTTTTGTTGTGTCGGAGTAGGCGGCCATGGCCGCCTACTCCAACCGCTAATTTATCAAACCTATCAAAGAACTCCAAATAATAGTGTTTTTTCAGGACAGTATCCTGAACCTGTCCGGGAACAGGATGGCCAGTTGCTGGGCAGTCTGACCCCAGTTCTGGACAGGCTGCGTCCACTTGCGTCTGATTCTTGTAAATGCCAGAAACACAAGTTTTTCGAGGGCTGTGTCGTTCGGAAAGACCCCCTTGTTCTTGGTGACCTTACGCAACTGGCGGTGGTAGCCCTCCACGGTGTTGGTGGTGTATATTATGCGCCGTATGTGTTCGGAGTATTGGAAGTACGCGCTGAGCCTTTCCCAGTTGTCACGCCAGCTCTTGATGACTATCGGATAGTCCTCGCCCCACTTCAGTTCCAGCTCATCCAGAGCCTGTTCCGCCGCATCCTTGTTCACCGCCTGGTAGGCCTGCTTCAGATCCTTCATGAACTCCTTCTGCCGCTTGCTGGCCACATACTTTATCGAGTTGCGTATCTGGTGGACTATACACAACTGCACCGTGGTCTCGGGAAAGACGCTCGCTATCGCATCCGGGAAACCCTTCAGCCCGTCAACGCACGCTATGAGGATGTCCCGGACTCCTCTGCTCTGGAGGTCGGTCAGGACACCCAGCCAGAAGTTCGCACCCTCGCTCTTGGATATGTACATCCCGAGCAATTCCTTGCGGCCTTCCGAATTGAGTGCCAGAACATTATATATGGCTCTGGTCACAGGACGGTTCTTCTCGTCCATCACCTTATAATGCACCGCATCAAGCCATACTATGGGATAGACGCTTTCCAGCGCCCGGCTCTTCCATGCCTGGATCTCCGGCAGCACCCTGTCCGTGATGCTGCTGATCGTCTCCGCCGATATCCTGTTCCCGAACTGCTCCTCCAGTATGTCGCTTATCTCCCTCGTGCTGTTCCCGATGGCATACAGCCCTATTATCCTGTCCGCCAATGAGTCCGCCAGTATCTTCTCCCTCTTCCGGACAACCTGCGGGTCGAATGTCCCGTCCCTGTCCCGCGGCGTGTTGATCGTTATTTCGCCCATCGAGGTCTGGACCTGCTTGCTCATGTGCCCGTTGCGCCGATTCCCGTACTCCCGTTCTACTCCTTCCAGATGGCTGTCCATCTCTCCTTCCAGCGCGCTGTTAAGCAGATTCTCCAACAGCGGTGCCAATACTCCGTCCTTGCCGGATAGTGGTACTCCCGCCTTCAATTGTTCTATGGCGTTCGCCTTGAACTGTTCGTAATCAAATCTTTCGCTCATAATAAAAAAGTGTGTCTAAAGTTATTATTTTTTACCTTACCTGACACACTTTAATTTACGCTCTCGCGCCGCAGCTATCTCAGATTCCAGAGATATGCTGCGGTTCCTGTCTCTCCTGTCCCGACCGGATTGTACGACCGGCGATTTCCCTCCTTTAGCGCATACTTCGAATATCAATACTCAAAATAGTCGCAGTCGATATTCTTTATGGAAACAATGGGGATCGAGGTCCCGTCGGTCAGTTCAATTACATCTTTATCCGGGTCGATCTTCCTGATGTGCCCTGTTGATGTGTGATAACTGCCTCCGTTCTTTTTCTTATCCGGCACGAAGTAGGTAATGGTGACTTCGGGTTGTTCCTCCTTTTTTTGAAGAAGAACGGCGAATTTCCTGTCCAGCATTTCAGCCTCGCTGTCTGCCAGCTCCCGTTCGGTGTCGGTCTGACGCGCCGTTTCCGATATGGCGGCCTCATGGCCCGACAGAGCTGCAAAAGGGGCAAACTGTGCCGCCCGGGTATACATGGGCATCTGCGGGTGAACCCGCGATACATGGTGCGGCAGACTTATGATGTCATCGTATGGGGTTTTCATGCCTTATGTCCTCCAATTTGTTCATTCCGTTCCTTTGCCGTTGCCCCTTCCTCAAAGTTTAACCCTTTCAAAATGGCATTCTTCCCAAATTGCTTCTTGATCTTCAATACAGCACCTTGAACACGTCGTTCCTTGTCAAGCAGCTTTTTTTCTTCCCCTTTTTTCCTTTCCTCGGCATCGTAGTCTGTGAATAGGTCATACTGTACCGGCTCCGTGGGATGCGCAACTTCCTGCTCGGATACGACATGGTTCGTGGTAAGATTCAACCGGCGGACAAGAAGATTCGGCTTGACTATCTGATCAAACAACCGGGCTGCCCTCTCCGTGATCAATCTTGCGGAGGAGGTTGCCCCGTCCAAGTTTATGGAGCCATGTGAATATTTGGGTATGAGCCGCCCGTAGTGGTCGGTCGTTGTTTCTCCCTTGTATCCCGAGCGGATCCTCGGGTCGGTGAGATTCACCATGTCATAGCCGATGGTCAGGACAAGCTGATCCGTCACCATACCCTTGTCAAGCAGGTCAAGCGCCATGCTCTCCGCCATTTCCCGAACAACGACACGGGCTTTTGTGGACGAATACGGCTCCTGCAGCACCTGACCGCTGCTGAATGAATTGGCTGCCGGCCTGTAGGCCTTCACCATTTCCATGGTACATGGTTCCCAACCCCAGGCGTGATCTATAAGCAGCTCGGCGTTTACCCCGAACAGATCATACAGCAAATCCTCATTTCTCACGGACTGCCGGGCAATGTCCCCCATTGTGTACATCCCATATTTCTCGAGCTTGGAGGCGATTCCTTTGCCTACACGCCAGAAATCAGTCAGCGGACGATGCTGCCAGAGCTTCCTGCGATATTCCATTTCATCGAGCCATGCGATGCGCACACCGTTTTCGTCTGCCGGGATGTGCTTTGCTACGATATCCATAGCCACCTTGCTCAGATAGAGATTTGTCCCAATCCCCGCAGTTGCGGTGATACCCGTCTGCCGGAGGACATCGTCTATTATAACCCTTGCCAATTCGTGCGCAGTCATTTTGAGGGAGGCTAAATAGGAGGTTACATCCATGAAAACCTCGTCGATAGAATAGACATGAATGTCTTCCGGGGCGACATATTTCAGGTAGATCTGATATATGCGTGTACTGTATTCTATGTAGAACGCCATACGGGGCGGCGCGACAATGTAATCGACCTCCCAGTCAGGATTGCTCATGAGTTCGGTGTCCAATACCGATTTCCCGACTCCTTTTTGCCGACCGACTTTCCTCATTCGCTGGGCATTCACCTCCCAAACACGCTGTCCCACTTCGAACAATCTTGCTCGACCCGGTATGCCGTATGCCTTCATTGATGGACTTACGGCCAAACAGATTGTCTTCTCCGTCCGGCTCTTATCTGCCACGACGAGGTTGGTGGTGAGCGGATCAAGGCCGCGCTCCACACACTCGACTGAAGCATAGAACGACTTCAGGTCTATGGCAATATATGTCCGTTCGGTTTTCATTCGTTTCCCTCATTTTGGTTTCAGGTGAAACAGGATAGCGCCCTTCTTACATATCACGCCGGTAACTACTCCTGCTGAAACCGCCGAAAACGCCTTTCAGGAGCTTGCCAACCACCCAGAACACAACAATTATCAAAATAATTTCCATACTGCTTCCTCGGCCATTATTTAATTATACATTTATTCGATTACACACTTTCATAAGTATATATTTATATAATTATATATCGTCATAATATTGTATTACAACTCTTTGAGCTTCTCTTCATTCTCGGCAATATACGTCATGATGATGGCAGCCGCCAACGACCGAAGAGGAATATTGCGGCTTGCATTGACGCGGATCATGTCCAATTTCTTCTTGACCTCAGTTGGCAGCCAGATAGCTGCGCCCTGCTCGTTGATTCCCCTGTATTTTTCAAGGTTTTCCTGAAGTTTTCTCAAGCCCCCGCGCCGGGACTTGACAGGCTCGCCGGACTTGTTTTCCGTGGTCCTGTCAGCATGGCGCTCAACATCCTCATCGTTTTTCGGAGCAGTTATGCCTCGGACAATCTGGTCCAGCCCCATGTTCGCCAACGGATTTTCTATTGTTGGCCTGTTGTTCCTTGCCATGTTTCCTCCTATTCGTTAAGTTGAAGTATTTCGACGATTTTAGCGAACGACGGCTCAACAGCCGCGAGTTGGCCCCGTTCCAAAGGATATAGAGTGGTGTATCGCTTGACGGATACGCTTTGCTTGATGGTCGGCGTCACAGTGCCCACAAGCCCGAGAAATTCAGTGGTCTGGGCCCTCTGGCGCAACTCTTCCGACTTCCTCTCCGAGGTGTTTATGCGGTTGGGGACAAATACAAGATTGGCCGATGAAACAGTCCTCAGGGCCTTGATGAAAATGCCTGTCGCATCCACAGTATCCGCATCGAACGAGATGGGGATAACGGCAGCGTCTGCGGCCCTGTAAACAAGCTCCAGATTACGGTCATTCAAGTTGCCAGGGCAGTCTATGAGAACAACACCCGGGATCTCTTTCAACTTGCACATGACATGCTCGGTCTGCTTCCTGTCGGCCGTGTCCAACAGCTCCACATTCCAGGGAACAGGTTCCTCCGGGGCGACATCCTTTTCCCGCTGCCGGTGCCGATACAGTGACGCCTGCAGGTCGGCGTCAATGGCGATAACCGGACATCCCTTTTCGGCGAGGTAGCTTGCAAACAACGCACACAGCGAAGTCTTTCCTACACCGCCCTTGATATTACTGAAAATGACAATTTTATTCTTCATTCATCATTCTGTTTTTCCTTTCTGTAAAGATACGAAATTCATCTCAATCCACAAAGGATTTTACATATAAAATTATATATTTATTATTTTATATAATTATATAAATATGAGGCCAAGAACGAGACGTATAATATTATAGATTAAATAGATATGAAAGAAACATACAGGCAGCATCATGCACACTGATGCAGAACATATTTATGTAATTATATTTTTATATAATTATATAAAAATGGAAAGCATCCCTGCTCTGGCAATGCTGCTACTCTTCAGGTTCCTCGTTCCCCTTCTTCGTTCGTTTGCCCAAAGGACCGCTGAATTTCCCTCTGTCAAGCTTGACCTTGTATTTATTGAGAATGCGGAAGATGGAACTGCGACTGCTGAATCCGCTCACGGCAAGTATGGAGTCGATTGAATGCCCGTTCCTGTACATGTCAACGATGGTGTTCTCTCGGTCTGCCTGATCCTTCGCTCTTAATGATTTTGCCGGAGCCTTGATATTTTGCCGCAGGTGCATGGCGTGTGCGGATGAATTGCGCAACAGGGTCGTCTCCTCCGTAAGGGCAGCAAACATATTCAGCACGTCAGCAACAGTTGTTTCTGGGAACATATTGCCCATTGAATCAATCCTGTCATGTATGGATATGATCCGAACTACCTTGATCCTGCAAAATTCGATAAATGCCGCCAACTCTCGAGAACCACGCAAAGCGTTGCTGAACTTTGCAACAACGATTTCGTCCCCTCTCTCAAGTTTTGCGATCAGTTGCTTCCACTGAGGACGCAATGCCTCGTGTTCAACCGATTCCACTATCACTTGTATGCAACCATACTGCTGCATCCACTCCATGTCTGCGTCAAATCCGTCATAGAGATCCGCCTTGAATATGTATCCGACTTTTGCCATTCCTCTTGTGCAAATATGATGTCAGATGCAAATTTAGAGTTTTGTTTTGTATAAAATCATACTTTGAACCAAAAAAAGCGATTTTTCGCCTCTAACGGAATAATTTGTTTTCACTTCTTTTCATTGAAAATCATACTATTATGTATGATTACAAATATTCTTCAAAAAAAGGGCTTTAAGAATTGGTGTCTTGAAAATTATACATAGATTTGCGTCGTAAATATGATATTAGAATATGATTCTGAGATATTCATACTTTAAGAATATACTTCGTCTGACGAAAATGTTAGCCATACCAAGCGTCACATTCGCACTGCTATCCTGCAATGGGGAAAGTGGCAAATTGAATGATAGTGGAAATGGTGACGCTGCCGATATATACAGGGTTTTCCTGTCCGAAATCAGAAGCGAACATGACCTCACTTTTGAAGAACTGGCAGCTCTCCTCGAACAACGGGAGGCAATTACTGATTCAGCCCTAACATTCTCGCACCAGGACACAACGCACAGAGTACACACCGAAACTTTCAGAGAGACGATCATGCTGCGAGATTCAATATGTTCAGAATTTTCACGCCTTGCGGTATCAAAGGAAAGGTCCTATAATGAAATCCTTGACTTAAAAGAACGGTTTACGCCATACGGTGAAGATGAAGAACTGCATCTCTCGGTGGAGAAAATACGTCCATTCTTTGATTCTTTGGATAACCAGAAGCCATATCGGGGAGACAAGGGGCAAGTTTTGTCCGCCTACCGCACGCTTCTTACACGAACCTTGGAAAAAGGGATACATAGCAGAAAAGATCTAACTGAATTTATTCGAAAAGAAGATGCCGTATTCCGGGCTTTTCTAAACATTCTCCACGATCTTGGAGAAACAGCAATGACGGACATTTCCAACGACACGGGGAAATGCTGCTCCGAGATTTTCTACGCAGCCGAACGAGAGGAGATCTCATACAAGGAGGCCATGATCTACATGACTCTGCGCACAAATCGCAGAGTCATACAGAACGCACGGAGTTGTCTTGATGATACACGCCGAGGCTATGTCAATAACGCCAGCCAGGCACACGTCTATGTATGGATGATTCTTCATCCATACATATCCCTGAACGGCCTTTGCATGGATATGCTTTCTGAAAAGGAGAGGAAGGAGCTTGACAGAATAGCAATGGATACGCCAGAGGCATTTGAGGTCCTGTACAGACTGCTCCCTTCACAAAACGCCCGATTGGACGAGCTTCCCGGTATGCTTATGGGCATCATCATCGAATCTATGTTAAACGGTCAACAATAACACCTGATATGATTATGCTACGACATTTTTTGGAGGACTTCATGGCTTCCGTCCCGTTGCAGCTCCCGCGCTTACTCAATGTGGCGACCATGGAAGAGCCGAAGTTCTACGGAGACTACGTGCTGCTCACGTTCCCCCTCAGAGATCCATACGACTTGGAGGAAGTAATGGACATGTTCGAAGACGATATGGAGCTAATCACACTATACCACCATATTCCTGCGGGGATAGGAAACTCCGGATACAGCACATGTGCCTATTCAAATCCCGCCTTTGGGCAAATGTTCAAGATGAACGCCAAGACGGAGTCGGACGGGAAGGTGCACTACATCATGGCAACCATCTACGATTCGCTGGAAATGATGTACGGAGACTTATGCCTCGATTTGAAACTGCACTCTGAAAGCGGCCGCTTCAAGTACAAGAAAGACCAGGAAGATGTCCTGATTGATTTTTTCTAAAGGACGAGCCATGCGAAATACTATCTACCGACAAATGGTCTTCTGCATTGACATGTACCGCACATGGATAGAAGTAGCTGACGACAGTCTCTATAAGGAACAGGTAATCCCCAGAGGACACAGAACCGACTACATCGTTTCCCGTACACTTGTACTGCAGGCTTATAAAGACCACGGGACATTCAGCAAGGGCATGACGTGGGCAATACCCGAGCATGATCTGGACAAGGCATTGGCCAACTACCGCAAGCAGAACCCCTCGTTCAAGGCCCGCATGAAGAAAGGTGGGTCCTATCTCTCGGCCGAGGATACCGAAAACATTATCCGTATGGCAAGTTATGGCGTTATCCAACTTGAATTGGTGGTGCGCCCTGTTTACATACCTTCAAAACCCTATTATCTATGACTTGGATTATCCTGCAATTCGTCTTACTCTCGGGGCTTGTTGTTTTGCCGCGTTTGTTCAAGAGCCACAACCGCCATGTGGCAAGGTTTCACGTCGAAATGACCAGAAATGTCAGCGCACGCAAAGTTTGCGTGCAGATAATGCTGATCGTGCTGCTGCTCTTTCATTTCGTTTACATGAACGGGCACCCCGAAGATTTTGGCATATTGTTCTCTACCATTGAATGTGCCATTCTGTTGTCTTTCAAGACAGCGGACAAATGGCTCCGACTTCTGGTCGACAAACGGAGAGTTTTCTTCCTGCAAGCTCTTGTGACAGTCATTATCGGATTCGTCCCCCATCTGTTCACGCTGTCCGTCACCAATGCCGTCTTTCTTCTGGCTACTCTGATCTATCCAGCCTCAAAGGAACTGACCAAACCGGAAGAAGGAATCATCGGACACAATCAGGGAACGATCCCTGAAGAAGCTGCCGATAATAATCAGGAAAATCATCACGCGGAGTTACCACAATAGTGCGGAAGCGAAATCCTTTTCCAATCCGCATATTCACCAATCATTAAACAGAAGAATCAATGAAAAATAACGATGAAAGGCCCGCCATGATACTGGCGGAAACAGAACTCTTCAACTTTCTCAAGGAGAAAACTGGAAAACGCAAAACCCGGACTGAAGCATACTGCGACTTGTTGGATAAGGCTCTGGCAAGTTTCGTTTCCCCCAATCTGAGGAAGTCCGGCCGCGCCCTGCAACCCTTCCAATGCCATGTAACCGTATCCGACCTTGCGTCGGAGTGGCATTGGCATCGGGCTACTGTCCGTTCGTTTCTGGACACACTCGAAGCACTCGGACAGTTGGAACGCATCCAGCTGGCAAAAAGCGTCGTCATTACCATGTCCCTGCGGACCGGCACACCTGCCATGTCGGACAACGGACAGAAGGAAGCGGACTTTGCCACAAGGATACAGGAAGCATTGTACGACTGGGTAATCGGCAAAGCGACCTCTTCCGATGTAGGCAAATTATGTGGACAAACCATGCGCCAGACCTTGACGGAGATAACCGTCCGGGACAGCCGTACCTATCCGGACAGTCATTCCGGCACGGCATCAACACAGACAGCCCGGTCTGAAGAACGACTGTGCCAGACCGTCTTGGAATGTATTGCCCATGCCGCCCTCCGGCGGGTTCTGCGTAAATCCAGGTTCGACGACGGCTCGCCGCTCGTGCAGTTCTTCCGGCTCGACCTCTGTGGGGAATGGGCGGCGTTCATCGAGGTCTCGAAAAGGCTTGCAGAGCTTGTTATCGGCGGGAAACTGGACGGGGAGGAGTTCGGTACGGACGAGGATGCGGAACGCCTTAAATCGCTCCGGAAACCCTTCCTGTCGCTTCTGGCGAAGGCACAGGAGGAAAGCTGAACGGAGATTTGCAGACAAAGATTGTACAACCACGGGCAATTCTCCCCGGTTCAGGACCAAACATCCTTCCACTTATAACAGGCACGCGGGCTTGCCCGCCTGCCACTGAACAAAGGGAAGGGGGAGCCTAATACCCCTGCTGACTGACGTCGCAGGGAGAGGTGTCCAGGCAAGCAGCAAGCTGGGACACGGGGAATTGTCCGAAACAACACGGAAACAGTATGGCAAATGCAAAACAGGTTCTTGACGTTCGGGTGTCGAAAGGGTTCACCGCCGCCCAAGGCAACGAGCACCTGCGCAATCGCAGCAAAGAGGCGGAGAAATACGCCATGAGCATGGGCAACTACGATCCCACCCGCAAACATCTGAATTTCGAGATTGCGCCCGGAGGAAAGGTTCGCCCCATCGACACGAGCCGCAATATCCCGGAAAGGATAGCGGACATACTGAGCCGTCGCGGCATCAAAGACCCTAACGAGGGATTGATAGAACCGAAATACCGCACGGTGGTAAACATCATTTTCGGTGGCTCGCGGGAGCGGATGCACGAGCTCGCTTTCGGCACGCAGAAGGTGGATTTTGAAAAAAATGCGGACAATACCCGCATCAAAAGGAAGAGCGACATCGAACGATGGGCAAAGGATGTCTATTCATTCGTTTGTGGCAGATACGGCGAGCAGAATGTCGCCGCCTTCATTGTACACCTCGATGAATTGAATCCGCATGTACATTGCACGCTTCTGCCAATCAGAGACGGGAAGTTTGCATACAAGGAGATATTCGCCGGAAAGGACAAGTTCGAGTTTAGCCAGCGGATGAAACAGCTCCATACCGACTTCTTCGCCGAGGTAAATACGAAGTGGGGAATGGAAAGAGGCAGGAGCGTTGCCGAGACCGGTGCACGGCACAGGACGACGGAAGAATACCGCCGTATGCTGTCGGAAGAATGTACCACCATTGAGCAGCAGATTGGCCGGCATCAGGAAATCCTCTCCGCCCTCCATTCGGACATTCGGATGGCAGAGCGACGCATCAAGGGCCTGACCTCCATGGTCGAAAATCTGTTGCAGGAAAAGAGCGAGAAAGAAGCTCAACTGTCGGCACTCGAAAGAAGTCTTGACAACTGCCGCGATGACTCCCAGTCTGTTGCCGCCGAGAAGGATAAAATCGAAAAGGAACTGGCCGCCATACAATGGAAACTGGCAGACAAACAGGAGAAGTTACGCATAGCCGACCAGCAGCTCACCGATCTCAAGGAGAATATGGATGCCGTTCAGGAGCGGACAGAGGAACTCAAAAAGGAAGCATACAGCTATTTCCGCGATGTCCATTCGAAAGTGGACAGCCTGCTCAAGGACGCAATGGTGGAAAGTATGGTCAGGGAGTTCAAAAGTCTCTCGGAACGGATGAGTGCTTCCGAACGTGAATTGTTCGACGACACACTTGTGCGGTCTATTGCCGAGCAGGGAGCGGAAGTCATGCACTGCGCCACAATGTTGTTCCTCGGAATGGTCGACGATGCCACTACTTTTGCCGAAACACATGGCGGCGGAGGCAGCAAAAGCGATCTCAAATGGGGACGAGACGAAGATGAAGACAACCGTGCGTGGGCGCTCCGCTGCATGAGAATGGCAAGCCGCATGATGCGTCCCGCAATCGGCAAAAAAACAAAACGGTAAACGGCAAGGTTTGTCGTGAAATCCAAATGTCAACAAACAAGAATTAAGAATATGACGAAGAAAATTATCTTTATTATGGCGGCGTTCTGTTCGCTGCAAGTTCGGGCGGCTGTACAAAGTCCGGAGTCGGATACTGTACGCTGCATGTCCCTTTACGAAGGATTCGAGTTGTTTCAACCGTTGCAGCCGTCCTATCTCGACGGGGTGATTGTCCCCGTACATGGAAGCGGCAACTGGTTTGTCAGCATGGCCGGCGGTGTGACGGCATTCCTGGGCACTCCGCTTGGATGCGAGGATCTTTTCGGGAGAATCAAACCTTCGTACTCCCTCGCAGTCGGCAAATGGTTCACGCCCGCGGTTGGTGCACGCATAAATTACAGCGGACTGCAATTCAAGGATTGTATGCTCTCAACGCAGAATTATCATCACGTCCATGCGGATCTGATGTGGAATTTGCTCGGAAGCAGGTACGCAAAACAAGACAAGGTTCGCTGGGGCCTTTCTCCTTTCGCAGGTGTCGGACTGGTGCATAATGCCACCAACGGAAATAATCCTTTCGCACTTTCCTATGGGATTCAAGGCCAGTATCGCTTTTCCCAAAGAGTAAGCGCCATCGTAGAACTTTCCGGCATGACCACATTTCAGGACTTTGATGGATATGGACGAGTGAACCGCCTCGGCGACCACATGCTGACATTATCTGCCGGACTTGCCTTCCACATCGGGAAGGTCGGATGGAAGAGAGCCGTTGATGCAGTTCCGTATATCCGCCAGAACGAGTTCCTAACAGACTATTCCAATACGCTTTCGGAAAAGAACAGACAGTATGCAAAAAGTCTCGACATGGACCGTCGCACCCTTGCCGAATTGAAGAAAATATTGGAGATCGAGGGCCTGCTTGACACCTATTCCCACCTCTTTGACGTTGACGAGGACAGCGGGCGCAGCACCTATCCAAAGAATAACTACAGCGGGTTAAACTCTCTTCGGGCAAGGCTGCGAAACAGGAACTGGGACGGGAAATCTCTTCTTGAGGGACAAAAGGCAAGCGACGAGATTCATGAGGGGAGCTTGCAGGATTCGTGTGACAGTGTGAATGCCCCCTCCAAAGTCGGAGACGGGACAACCAATGAATCAGACCGTTTCATGGCGGCAGATGACACCTCCTTCATGCAGCAGGGAAGCGGATGTATCGGGAGTCCTATCTTTTTCTTCTTCAAACTCGGCACGTCCCAACTTACAGATGCCTCCCAGCTCATCAATCTGGAAGAACTGGCCAGGGTTGCTAAGAGACATCGGCTGACAATCAAGGTCACGGGCGCGGCGGACAGTGCAACCGGCACACCGGCAATCAACGACTCGTTGAGCATTTCAAGAGCCAGTTATATTATTGCCGAACTGAAACGGCTTGGAATCCCCGAGAACGCCATTGTCAGCTTCAGCAGAGGCGGCATTGCAGACTATACGCCTGCGGTGGAGGCCAACAGGCATACAAAAGTGGAACTTTTCCTGTCCAATATTGAAGAAATCAAAGAATGAACCTGTCGGCGCACAGGTGAATACTTATTTCCATGCTGCCGGTTCATGACATGAGCCGGATAACAAATCAAGTTTTTTCAGGCAAGAGTGGTGTCGTAACATAATGATTCCACTCTTGCCTTTTCAATTTTACAGCCCGGATATGAGACTTTGTTAGAACATCTCAACGCTTCGGCAATATACCTCTTCAAATCAGCATACGGAGCTTTCCACTGCCTTTTTATCTCTCCGTCATGCTTTTTCCATTCTCCCTCTTCGCACCCTTGCCGGTGCGATTTTCCCATGCAAAGGTACTACGTCCGTCCGTGCGTCAAGTACCGCTGCGCTACCGGCCTCAAGGATTGCGCGGCAGCCTTCCACAAATCAAAGATGAACTTTCAGTTCCCCGGCCGGCATACAGGGACCGCCTTCCGGCCCATGCCTGCCGGGTTGGGTATTCCGCTCATTCCTCGGCCCGCTTCCTTGCCCTTCCCGTCCTGCGCGCAGTCTGTCCCGCATGTAAAATCCGATCCCCGGCAAGGATGCTTGAAGGCTCCGAAAAAAGGGAAGGAAAACAATGTTCAACAAATTAAACTTTTCGATTATGCCTAACTGGTGCAGTACAGCGTATGTGATAGAGGGCGACGCTTCAGAAATCAAGAACCTCTATGAGTTAATGAAGGAATTGCAGGAGCGGAAAAAGCCGCTCGTGGAAAACGGGTTCGGAACGGCATGGCTGGGATGCCTGGTGGCCGCCCTGGGAAAAGATTGGAGGGACATAGACTGCCGAGGCCACTGGTATAGCCTCGCAATGGAAGGTGATACCCTGCATTTCGACACCGAAACAGCATGGGCCCCTTGTGAAGAGACCCTTAACCTCGTGTGTGAGAAATTCCCGTCTCTCTGTTACTACTATCGCACGGAAGAACCCGGCATGTGCATCTATGAGACCAACGACAGAGACGGGAAATACTTTCCCGACAGATATATCGTCGATTTGTGTACCGTGGACGAGGAATATCTCTGTGAATATTTCTCTGACCAGAAAAGCCTGTTCGAGTGGCTGACAGAGATTGCAGGCAAACCAATCCAGTCGGAACAGGATGTAAAGGCAATGGAGGAGGAATGGGAAAAGGTAAACCCCAATTCATTTTGCAACATCAATGAGTTTACCGTCGCAAATTATTAACAGCCAAAAAGCATATTGCTGGAAAGAGTAAGGATTTGTCGGGACTGTTCCCGAGTCTGCAAGGATGCCGATTTGTATTTAACGCAAGCGGGTAATTCCTGTGATGTTCATGTCCCCTCGGCCTCGTAGTTAGGAGACCGAGGAGACATGGTTTACGAATCACCGTGGCCGTTATTCCTTTTCTACTCTCCCTTATAACCTCCAGGGCATTCGGGCTTTTTTATCTCTTCGACATGCTCTTTCCATTCTCCCTCTTCGTACCCTTGCCGGTGCGATTTTCCCATGCAAAGGTACTACGTCCGTCCGTGCGTCAAGTACCGCTGCGCTACCGGCCTCAAGGATTGCGCGGCAGCCTTCCACAAATCAAAGATGAACTTTCAGTTCCCCGGCCGGCATACAGGGACCGCCTTCCGGCCCATGCCTGCCGGGTTGGGTATTCCGCTCATTCCTCGGCCCGCTTCCTTGCCCTTCCCGTCCTGCGCGCAGTCTGTCCCGCATGTAAAATCCGATCCCCGGCAAGGATGCTTGAAGGCTCCGAAAAAAGGGAAAAGAAACAAAGTTCAACAAATTTAATTTCAAGAGTATGCACAGCATGATTTTCCAAGTAACCCAGACAAAAGTGGACAAAGACTGTTACCTGAATGAGGACACCCTCGAACAGGGAGACCACGCCTATTTCGATTATTGCATGGAGATTGACGAAGAGGAACGCAAGTTCCATATCGACAATTTGGTCAACAACTGTCTTCCCAAAGGCATGTTCGAACTTGTTGACGACGAGACAATGCGTTATTTGGGAGGCGCAGAAAAATGGGAAGAGGATTTCGTCGCGGAAATTCGACGAAGGGCAGAAGACATTACCCCTGACAAAGTAAAGGAATGGATAGGGCCGGTATATCAGCTCGGAAAGTTTCTGAAAGACCCGCTGGACACCGGCTACTGGTTCTACATGGACGATGAAGGATTGCAGTCCTTTGCCGAGCAGTCCTATGAGTTCCTGCGGGAAATTTCCCAACTGGCACCCGGTACGTTACTCTATATTGGAGGTGTCGTCGACTATCATATTTAACCTCAAAGACTTAAGGCAATGAAAGGCACGGAACATTTCAAACAGACTATCAAGGAATACTTGGACGGCAAGGCACGCACGGATGAATTATTTGCCGTGTCGTATGCCAAAGTGGACAAGAACTTGGACGACTGCATCACCTTCATTCTCAATCAAGTCAAGGCAAGCGGCTGCTGCGGCATGACCGATGACGAGGTTTGGTCGCTTGCCATACACTATTACGACGAGGACAATATCGAGGTGGGCAAGCCAATCAGTTGCGGGGTTGTGGTTAACCACAAAGTGGAGCTGACTGAAGAAGAGAAGGAACAGGCGCGAAAGGATGCGCTGAAAGCCTATCAGGAGGAAGAAATGCGCAAGTTACAGCAACATCGCAGCAAGCCGAAGCCTACCGCCAAAACTATGCAACAGACACAAACTCTTTCACTTTTTGATTTTTGAGATGAAAGCACGGACAAAATTCGAGCGTCAGGTAGTGGCTGCAAACGCGCGGCTGCTGCCTGTTACGGAAAAGCAGAAAGAATGGGCGTTCCGGCATACCGTCAGGCATTATGCTTTCCGAACATCAGGCGGACGGACGACTTGCCTTGATTGCGGGCATAGGTGGAGTGAGACGAAAGCGAAACGCTGCAGTTGCCCGAACTGCCGGGCGCAGTTGACACTTGTGAACACATACCGCCGTAAGGAGGAAGAAAACAGCTATTTCTCCGTTATTATGACGCAGGACGGAATGCAGGTACAGAGGGTCTTCAGAATGCGGGCCCGTTATTGTAAAGGCAAAAGTGCTCAAACAGATGTGTGGGAGATAGCGAGGTATTGGATGGACGAAAACGGAAAAACAGCCCTCACGGCATTGCAGCGGACGATGGGATATTACAAAGACTGTTTTTTGTACTGGTCAGAATTGGAACTGCGCCACGACAACGATGTGTACCGGTATATTGCGGATTGCTATCTATACCCATGTTATACGCTGATACCGAAACTGCGGCGCAACGGGATGAAAGGTTCTTTCATCGGCATAGCCCCTCAAAAACTGATGAAAGCACTGTTGTCGGACAGCCGGGTGGAAACGATACTCAAATGCGGGCGCAAGCGAGACCTCAAGCACTTCTTCTGCCATCCGCTGGACTTGGATTTCTGCTGGCCGTCCTACAGGATTGCCTTGCGCACGGGGTATCATATTGAGGATGTGGATATGTGGGTGGATTATCTGCGGCTGCTCGACAGGTGCGGCAAGGACTTGCGAAATGCCCATTATGTATGCCCCGCAGACCTGAAAGCCGAACACGACAGATACCTGAACAAAGCCAATATGCTCCGTGAGCAGGAAAAACGCACGGAGCAGATAAGACGGGCGCGGGAAAACGAAGCACGTTTCAAGGAACTGAAAGGCAAATTTTTCGGGCTGGAGTTCACGGACGGGACAATCGTCATCCGTGTGTTGGACAGTGTGGAGGCATATTATGAAGAGGGCAATGCACTGCACCATTGTGTAGGCCAAAGCGAATATTACCTCAAACCCGATTCGCTGGTTTTCTCCGCAAGGATAGAAGACAGGAGGGTCGAGACCGTGGAGTTGAGCCTTGAAACATTCAGGGTGTTGCAATCGAGGGGTCTATGCAACAAGGATTCGGAATACCATGACCGGATAATAGACCTTGTAAACAGGAATGTCGGCCTTGTCCGAAAGTGTATTATGACCGCTTGATGTCTGGAACTTGCAACGTGCATCCATCCGTCTCAACCGGCGCAGATACCTTACGCCACAAGCCTGTTTCGGACGTGAAATATGTGTACAGCCGCTGCATTGCCCGTATGGACAAATCGGATACACCGTGTACTATCCGTATTCCATTATGCCGAATGTTGAATACGATTGGGAACTGAGAGAGTTGGCCGTTGCCGAAATGGACTATCGGGAATAAAAGCGAGAGGGACGGTCATATACCGTCCCTCTCGCTTTGCTGGGTGTCCCCGTTTTATCTTCGCATAACGCTGCTACGTTCCACTTCCTCCGCCCGGTATTCCTCCATGCTCTCCAGTCTTTCACATGCCTCCTGCATGTTTCCGTCCAGCGTCGCATGGTGATTATAGGCAAAGCTGTGCTGCACGGCCAGTCCGCCGTTAGCAGCCGTACCCACGTCCAGCGTATCCTTCTCCCTGTTGTAGCTGACGTACAGCACATCGCCGTTCGGCATTTCAAGGGTCGGAACCCTGTGCTGTGCCAGCTCCGCAAACTGTTCCGCTACCATCTCCTTGGCCAGCGCCTTGACATCAGCACTGGCCCGGTCAATGCCATATTGGCGGATATGGTCGCGCACCTCCTCTTCCGTATATTTCAGCAGGATGTCGTAGGTTCCGCCTACACTCCCGTTGTAAACCACGGCAAAATCCCTGTCCTCCGTCAGCAGGTCGTCGCCCCGGTTCTGAAGCGGTGATGCGAAGGTATGCCCTTCATCCATGCCATTGCCGTCGTAGTATTCCTTGGCAAGGGCAAGCAATCCTTCATAATCACCCTTGTCCTTCAACTCGTCGAACTGCCGGGTGTCATCGGCCATCTGCAGGTACGCAACCGAAGCATAGTACGTCTTTCCTTCCGGGACCACCGCCTGCGGCCCTTCCGTGGCTGACACCTGCAACTGTTCTTCCTCTTTTCTACCCAGCTCCAGAGCAACATGGTCTATCTTCTGGGTGATCATCGCAGTGGCCTTCTTCACATCCACAAGCGTCGATTTGATGAACTGAGGCGTCTCTTTCAGACTGTCGAGCCACGACTTCAGATAGGCACAGCTATCCTCCTTGATCTGCTTGGCCATGCCATAGCGCTGTGCCGTCAGGGCACTGCCCAATTCGGCAACCAGTTCCTCTCGGGCATATTCCTGTGAACCGAAGGCGGTCGGCTTGATACGGTCAAGGACTCCTTCCGCACCGGTTGAATGGGTCATTTCATGGAAGAGCGTTCCATAGAACGCTTCCCCCGATTTGAACTGTTCCTTTTCCGGCACGACAATCACATTTTTCGATAACGAATAATACGCATCGTCCTGGTGCCTGGGCATGATGGGACAGATCCATAGGTTGTCCCTTATCATCGTATCGACAGGTTCAAAGCTGAACTGTTCGCCCTCATGGGTGAAAGGGATTCCGTTTTCCTTCTCCAGTTTTTCCCAGAGCTCCGGTCGGGCCTCCTTCAGATTCGTCTGGGCGACGTTGAACACACGGAACACCTGCATCTTCGGATAGACGTTGTACTCCTCCTTCTCGTCATTGGATAACTTCTTGTAGTCGTCGTACTTGATCTTCTCCTTGGTCTCCTTGTGTATGCAGGTAAACGTCGTCAGCATGACCGGGAACGACTTTTCTCCTCGCAACACCGACACGCGCGGCAATTCCTTGCCATCCTTGCCGGGCTGATTGAGCCTCTGCACACAGTCGAACGTGCAGAACCTGGGTATCGCATAGCCGTTTTTCTCGCAGTGCATGAGAAGCATGAGCGCATTCATGCCGTTATACTCGCGCCCTGCAAGATTACGCGGCCATCGCAGCGCACCCTCGGTGAACCACGGCTTGTGCCAGTCTTCACGAATGCTCTCGATTTTCTCGATCATCATCTCGGCGAAAAGGTCAAGAGCCTTGTCTTCGCTGTTCGGCTGATCCGCGTCTCGCTTTCTATAACTTGCCATAGCCGTCAGTTGTTGCAGTTAGCGGGATTCGGAGTATAGGGGGCCAGCACTTCCGGGCGACAGGTGATTTCTGCCTTGCCGTTATAGAACGACAACTCCATTTCGCCCCTGGCTTCAATCCGGCAGCCCGGCTGCAGCCATTCCTCACGCGGCTTCCCGAAGCAAAAGAACTTCACCCACAGATATTCGAAGCCGTCGTTTACCTTTTCGGTACTGAACGCGGAGAAAACCGTGAACGGCTTTCCGCTCCTGTCCGCGCGGTCCTCGATTGTCTTTCCGACCTTACCTCGGAATGCCAACTGCCCGTTCAGGCTGTGCGCCTCTTCCGCCCCAACCGGGACAATGCTGTCTGCCGAGAGGTTGAAATAGATCCTTTCGCCCCGGTGCTTCGGAATGAGGATGCCCGTTACTTTGACACGCATACCGGTACGCAGACCAGCGACCTCTTCCGGTGTGCCATCCTTGCTGACGCTGAGCTCCAAGGTTCCGCCCTGTCCGTTCTTCCCCTGTACGTTAGCCTGGACAGTCAGGTTGACAAACGGCTTGCCTTCCTTGCTGTTTCTGATTACGGCATCACGGCTGATGATGCCGCATACGGTTACATTACATTTGATCATATTGCTGTTGTCTTTGAATGATACATACCATCAGACAATCGGGTCCATGAATTGATGTTGAACGGATGGAATGCTCCCTCCTAATCGGGCGCCCGCACCCGGATGTAGATGAACCACGCTGCAATCACCAACTGTATACCGACGATGACCAGCGTTGCCACCAGGCCAAACAACTGATAGCATAGCAGAGTATGCAAGACACAGAAGGACAGTCCAAGCAGACATCCGCAAAGCCATATCATCACGCTCTTTTTCATGGCACCAGCAGTTATCGTCTCAGATTCTCCGTCTGACCCTGTTGCTCGGACATTCCCTGCTCGAAATTCCGGGAAGCCATCTCGGAGAGGAGCACGGTGTTCAGTATCCCGGTAACACGCAGCCGCTTGGCCTCCTCAGAGATGGTGTCGTCGTTCAATGCAACCGAGATGCGGCTTAATTCCGCAGCAGTCAGCTCACGGGACACTTGAATGCTCCCATTGTCTGCATGAAGTACGGCCTTGCCGTCTTCCCCGACCATGAGTTCGCAGGACTTCATGCCGGATACAAGCGTCTTCAGGTCGATGCGCCGGCTATCCATGGCCGCAGATATGGCGGCATTCTGCTCTTCTTCCGCCTTGGCGTCTATCTGTGTGGCCAGAAGCATCAGGGAGGTGAAGGCCGTCATGGCCATCTCCACGATCGGATCATTGCAGCCCGACATGCCCACGCCGCTGTCTTCCGAAGACAGCAGCTTCTTCATCCAGGCATCGGGTGTCAAGGACTTCTCCGTCTTGACATCCTCACTGCCCTTATACCTGGCAAGCAGGTCGCTGCCGTTGTACAGAGCCTGCTGTTTGATGTTGCCCTTCTGGGCTATTTCGGCCAGATAAGCCGCGGGATCCACCTCGCGTTTCGTCCCGTCCTGGTATATGTTCGTTACGCCGAAATGCAGATGCTCACCGGTAGTGCGTGTGCCCGTGTTGCCCGACGTGCCGAGTCGCTGCCCGGCATTGACGCTGTCGCCGGCCTTCACGGCGATGTCACTCAGGTGCGCGTAGGTGCACTGCACCTTGCTTCCGTCCGGACGGGTGTATTCCACCGTTACCGTCTTTCCGCCGGCCGTGCTTACACTGTTGTTCACCGAGACAACCTTTCCGCCGTTCTCGGTGGCCAGTACCGCATCTCCCTTGCAGCGTATGTCCAGCCCCTTGTGCATCTGCTGCTTGTCCTTGTCCATGGGATCCTGACGCATACCGAACGCTGACGTGACAAACAGGAACTCTTCTCGCTCAACGGGAAACGAATAGGCTTCCGCATTTTCCTGCTTTTCCCCGCTGTGCAGCGGATTGCCCTCCACGCCAAACTGTCGTCCCTGAGCAGCCATCTCCTGCATGACCTGCCGGTCGTACCGGTCAAGCCCGTTCTGTTCGATAATCTTCTGCAGCGTACCGGCATAGTTGCCTCCCGTTGCATAACCTGCCTGCGCGATGCCCTCGGTCCAGCCCTTGTAGTCGTCCGGCCGAAGTTCGAAGCACTCGGCATAGCGGTCGTTCTCTTTCAGGAAGCGCGAGTGATGCTCGTAGGAGTCACCCACGCTGTCGTAGCTGCAGAACTTCTCGTCCGGTTTGTCGTCCGTGTAAACACCATAACGGCCGCCTTCGGCAAGCCACTCGGGAGTTGCCTTGATGCCGAAATGATTGTTCTCGTTCTGCGCCAGACGGCTCTGTCCGTTGCTGCTCTCCAGAATGCCCTGGGCAAGCGTCACCGATGCGGGAATGCCGTAACGGCGCATCTGCTCCATGGCATACGCAGCATATTTCTCCGCATATTCCTGATTTCTGCTCATTTTTCTCTCTCTTTATCTGTGAATCCCTTTCTGTGTCTCCTGTTCAGCTTCGTTCTGCCGGGCCGCCGGACGACCCATACTTTCCGGAAGCATACTGATGGCCACACGTTCCCCGGCCTTTACGAGTTTGGGCAGGCAGGCATCCAACAGTTCCGCCGGGAACTCGACAGAAGCCGCAATACCCTTGTCCGGGCTTTCGTCATGCTTTACAAGCTGAAGCCTCAGTATTTCCGCCCCTCTCACCGCATCATCGTTGAAGAGCCGGTAGGCGTTCCCAACACGGACAAGCTGCATGGCATCGGGATGTTTCCCCTTGAGTTCGTCCCAGAACTTCCGCTGTGCCTCCATTTCCGGCCGGGTATCGCCTTTGCCGCTTGTCTGTGCCGTTGCCTGTTGATTCGCGTCCTCCTTCTCCTGTTTCTCTGCGGAGGTCTCCTCCTGCGACTGTCCCCTGCGCAACACGTCGGCAAACAGTGTAGCCGCCAGATGGCGCTTGTATTCGGTTTTGTCTTCCGCCAGCCACATACGTTGCCATTGCTGCGGAGTCACGCTCCGGGGCTGGAGTTTCTCTCCGTCGATGGTCGCAGCACATTGAGGCCCGTCTTCTTTGCTTTTGAAGACGCAGACCCGCTGAATGCGGTTCAGGTCGATGCCCTGCATGTGGCTGCTGAACAAATCCACTTTCAAGTCGGGCTTCACCTCCGCAAGGGTATGATACTTGTGCGCCAACTCCATACGCACCTTGTCAAGGTTATCCATGGACTGCTTGAGCGTCGAGAAGAAGCGGTTCACGTCCTCCTTGTCCGGATACACGCTGTATCCCGGTGTGTTCTCAGGTTTGAGATAGAGGGCCCACCGGTTCTTGTCGTCCTGAATCATCTGAACCCGGTCGAACCCTACCTCCGCCGAGCGCTTGACGGCTGACGACACATCCAAGGTGGAGATCACCTCCATGGCCCAGTTATTCATGCGTGCCAGGGACACCTGCTTTCCGGCGAAATAGCTGTCATCCGGCCTGTAACCCAGCACGCCGCCGGAATTGAAGAACCGCACGGTTTCAATGCCTTCTTTGCGCAGGGCACGTCCGATGCGGGCTTTGTTCATGCCCGGAATTTCGTTATCCACGTCCGGCGATGCCCCGGCAGGCAGGATTACATCCGCCGATTTCGAAGAGGGGTCAATGACAATGACGAGCGTTTTCCCCTCCTTACTGGGGTGTTGGCGGATTTCATCGGCCACGAAGAAATGTCCGGGCAGTTGTCCTCTCATTTCCGTGGTCTGCCGTCGGTTGCGTAATGTGGCATATTCGACCTTTTCACCCCGTTCAGCCTTGCGAATAACCTCAAGAGCATTGTTTACGTCACTTTCCAAAGCGTCCATCAGGTTGGGATCCTCCTTGAGCTCACGGGTCCAGAAGTCCACCAGCCCGAGACTCTCCTCTGAAAGCCTGGCCGGTAGTCCCATCTCCAGCATCTTGATGCCCGAGGCAACCTCGACCACCAGCCGCTCCCGTTTGACCGCATCCTCCGAAGGGGCCATGCCGTTCTTCATCACCATGCCCTCACGGGCAAGACGCTGCTGATGCCCCGTAGCACTCACGATCTGCCGCAGGGCTTCCTGCACATAGTCGTTATAGTGCTCGAAGTCCCTCTGGCGCGGCATATAGACGGCATCACGGTCCGTCTCATAGTGCGGCATCCCACTGCCGTCCGAACGCACGGGGACAAGATTGTCCCGCATTTTCTGCAGGAAGCTGTTGAAGCGAACATGCAACTGACGCTCGTCAGCCTCCGAGAAACCACGCTCCACAGCACTTCCGTCCCGCGACAGCACCTCGTCGTAAGTCTCTTTATCCACAAAGGGAAACGTCGTCTGGTCGATATTGAACAGGGTGCGGATCTCCCGGTTATGCAGGCCCTTGTATTGCTTCTGCTGCTCGGCGTCCAGTTCCAGATAAGCCTCCCGGCTGATGATCTCCTCCGGGTTGTTTCGATTGACATATCTGTTCCAGTTGTAGAACAGGAAGGGAACACCCTGTTCGTGCTCACGTACCGATGTGCCGCGAGCCTTGGCATCGCTGTACAAGGTAAAGAGGTTTGTCTTGCATCCGTTGCTGTCCGAATGAAGTGTCATAAACAGGGCGTTGTACGGACTGACCGAAACACCGCGCGGGTAAAATTTCGGATATCCCTTGCCCGCAGCGTTGAGCCAGTAGCCCCCGGCATTCGCAGCCTCATTCAATGCCGTGGCAAGCAGGTCTATCTGTCGCTGCTCTGCATTTTTCTCTATGGGCGACTTTTCTTTCATATTCTTATTTTTTCCTTACATGATTACTGGATACCTCGAGGACGTACAATGGTCTCCTGCTGTTCGTTCTCGTAGTTCTGCGAAGCGATCTGGCGAAGCCGGTCGCTCTGTGCCAGCACGGCGTTGGCCAATGTATTCAGCGGCAGGGCACCGGTACGGTAGGCATCCGCCACCGTGCCGCTGAGCTGGACGGTGCAAGGCACACGGTCTATCGTGGCGATCAGGGTATTGCCCTGCAGTACGGGGTTTATAATGCGGGGATTGAGCGGCTCATCGGGATAGTGCCGGTACTGCACATTGCTCTCTCCGGATGTCCGGCCAGGCTCCCGGCCCAACGCCTCGTGCCCCGCCTTGTTCAGCAGGTTGGCTCCACCCAGCCCAATGAGCAGCATTTTCAGTATCGGGTTCTTGACAAATATGCCGGCAACAATACTCGCTATCGGCAGCAGATTGTCCTTGAGGTGCAGCGACTGCGTCTTTCCCGTGAAGACACCCAGCAGGATGTCGGGGAGCATGGCCAACACATAACCGAGATTGCCTGTCACATCGCTTATGCCGTCCAGCCCCAGGGAACTGACCAGCCCCTCCCAGCCGGACTCGTTGGTCTGTGCGGCCTGCGGGACCTGTTCCTGCGGCGCCTCGTGTATGTATTCTTCGGCAGCATCGACAGCGGAAGACTGTTCTTCCTTCTTCACTTCCTCCCTCTGCTCGGGTGCCCGCTCCGTGGTCTCGCTTGCCAGGGTCTTCTGCCTCTCCAAATCCCGCAGGTAGGCTTCCTCCTGTCCGGGTGCGATCACCAGCGGCACATCCCTGTACCGTTCCGCCTGCTCCCGCGCTTCCTCGCTGTACCCGCTCCACCATGGCAGGTATTCCCGGCCCGCATTCATCCACTCCATAAAGTCAAACGTCGCCACCGGTATCTTGTTCCGCAACTCTCCGTTGGCCGATGCTACGGCTTCATTCTCTTTGTCGGGTATCCCGGCAGCCTCTTCCCGGAACCTCTCGAAGACATTGTCCTCGCTACCGAATACCCCCTTGCTGATGCACTCTTCCACGGAAAGCCCCTGAGTATCTTCCGAACCGAGACGTGAAGCAACCTCCGAAATGGCGATGTCCATCCCGACAAACCGTGCGAATGCCGTCCATGAACCGACACCTCCCAGCATGACGGTATCGGCCGACGCACTCAACACTTTGGCGGCTCCTTTCTCCAACTTATTCGGCCGGTATGCGGCCTCACCACGTCTTTCAATCTCCTCGGCCAGCGGCGAACGGCTCAGCGTCTGCGACAGGCCCAGCAGGCTGGATTCTGCCGCCTTGCGGACAACATACTCGACCGACGAGCGGGGCATCCGGTCCTTCACCAGCTTGTCAATCATCAACTGCTCCACGCGGTAATCCACATAGGCATAAGCCATGTCGCAACCCAGTTGTTCGGAGAGTTCGTCATAGCGAGCACGTCCTATTTCCTCTACAACGGCATCACGCCACGTCCCGGCCATATAGGCAAGGTCATGCTGCATCTCCTCCGAGGAGAGGATGCGCTCCTTGCACATTTCAATGTAGTCCTCCGTGGTCTTCGAGTTCCATTCTCCCGTTGCCTTGAGTGTCTGGTAAGGGTCGCCGAGAGGCTGGCCGGATGCGGCCATCATACTGAGAATACCGCCCAGGGAGGTGGAATACTCTTTCATCTCCTCGCCCTGCTTCTCGGTCAGGTAGGACTGCGTCTGCGCCATGACGGGAGCAAGATGGGCGCGGAAATAGCTGCCCATGAGTGCCTCTGTCTCCGCAAACCTTCGGCTATGCTTTATTTCGTCCATAAGAAACCATATTTTCTAAACCATGTTTATCTGTTTCAGAAGCTGTTCTTTCGTCTGCTCGATGGCATTGTGATAGACCTCCATCTGCCGGGGAAAGAACTCCTCAAGCCACGCATCCTTCTCGATGTTGTCCTGAATGAAACGGACCGCCTGCTCCCGTTCTATTTCTACCGAGGCTTCTCCTTCCTCCCGGTTGTTGAACCAGGCTTTCGTCCACCAGCGTATTCCGGCTCGGTCGGGATACACGGAGACGATTCTCGGTATGTCAAAACTCTGGATATCGACCTCCAGCTCCGCCAGCGGGTCGATGAGTCCACTGTCCGCTACGGCTTCGTCATGAAGTTTTTTTTTATGTCACCGCCCGTTGCGGAGAGAGATACGCCATGCCGCAGGGCGAGGTAGTTCAGGAAATCCGCAATGAGCAGATTTTGCACCTTGCTGACCAGGGGCATGGCCCGGCGCCCCAGACCGAGCGGATTGGACAGACTTGGCATCCGCTCGTGGAAATACTCCTTCATCGCACCCGTCGTGAAGATATTGCGCAGAGACTGCTCCGTATGCGACGGTACCGTGTAGATCCCGCGTTGCAGATCCTCCATGTAGTACGGCAGGAACCGGAGCATCAGCTCCTCAATTTCCCGCCTGTCCTTCTCGTAGTCCGTCGGAGGGAACGCCTCCGCATCGTAATAACCGCCGGTGCCGCCTCCGGCTTCCTGCAATGCCTTGATGTTCCCGTACAGCATTGTCAGAAACTCCAGCGGATTCAGCTCCTCACCGTTGAAGCGGCTTTCCAGATGCAGCAGGTCACCGCTCATGGCTACCGTCTGACCGGCTCGGACACGTTGGCCGAACTGTGCAAACACGTTCGACAGGTGCCCGTAGGTCACTTCGTAACTCCCATATCGGATCGTCTGGCAGATACCGTGTGCCGGATCATTGGATACACCCGACACAATGCCGCTCGCCACGGCTGAAAGCATGTAGTGCCGCACGTTGAAGTCTATCCCGTGATGAAAGAATTTTTCTCCTGTCGTCGGATGTGCCTGGTCGCCATATCCCAGCGACATCTTCACGTCCTTCCCCTGCGGCTCCTCAAACGGCATACAGTAACCACTGTCCGAATGCAGAATCATTTCTTCTGTATATTTCATCTCTTGCATCTTGTAAAGTTGTTGTTCCTACCTTCTCATGCCGCCCGAACGGACTTGTTCTTCCTCGGCCACGGGAGCTGCCTGCGACCTTGAAACAGGTTCCTGGGCCTCCGTGCGGACAATGCCGGCATTGCTCCCGATCAGCATCATGCCCAGCAGGGCGCCGGCAATCTTGCCGAGCCACCCGAAACGTCCGAACACGAGAAACGCGGCCGCTATCAGCCCGGCGATGCTCAGGCCGGACACGTTGCCCTGACCCAGATTGCGGAAAAAATTGCCGAACATATTGAGAAACCCTCCATTGGAGGTTCCCTGCATGAAGCTGGACACACCGGCAATCTGGGAGCCGACACCGCTCACCACGCTGTCCATGGCTTCTCCGGCCTTGCTCCCCAGCTCCTTGATCTCCTCGGTGGTGCCGGCAATCGCATCTGTCGCCGATTCTCCTATCACGGCATCGCTCACAATCCTGGCTACACTCTTGTCCGTGGTCAGCTTCTCCCAGCCTACATATCCGACGGCTGCGCCCGCCGTGGCGGCCTTGACCGCCTGCCCGGCATTTTTCAGCGTTTGCGTGGGGTGCAAGACAGCCTCTCCGGCACTCTTGCCCGTCGCACCGACGGCCTTGCCCACACCTTTCATGGCTTTGCCGCCGTATTTCAATAATGAACTCCAAAATCCCATATCTACGATTTTTAAGGTCTTACATTCCTGCCGGCCTGCCGCCAGCGTCTCTGCGCCGCTTTTACGATATCACCCTTGTCTTCTATCGGACGCGCACCTTCGCTGATCTCATACCAGATATCAGCCATGGAGGTGTATTTTACCGCCTTGGTCAGCCGCTGCAGCGTCTGGTTCATCGCACGGATCTTCGGCCGTATGCCGAACACCACCTCCATGCGCTCCTTTTCCGTCATCTTGTTGTCCGAAAGACACGCCGTGCGGATGTCGTTCACGATTTCCACGCTGCCGAGTAGCAGCTCCCGGTAAATCTGGTTGCGGCGCGCAGACAGGGCTACGGCAAGGGCATTGGCGCTATGCCGGCTCAGTTGCTCCGTAAAATCACCCATGTTGTCCGTCAGACGCGCTATTTCATGATAGAAACCGTAAATCTGCGCCGCATAGCAGACTATCGAGCGGAAGGAATCCAGGTAGTTGTTGAACTCCCGCTGCAGGTCGGTCGTGGCCTTCACCTCCTCCTTCGTCCAGATGTGCCCCGTGGTCTGCATCAGCATCACCTTCTCCTGGTTCTTAAGCTCCTTTTCCGCCTTGTCCGTGTACAGAAGGATCATACCGGCAAGTACAGGGTCGTTCTGTGCCGCAACCTTCCCCAGACAGGCACACAACAGCAGAAGGGTTATCCATATCGTCCTTTTCATCGTCCCGCTCCGTTTATCGGCTGAAAGCGGCTGCCCGGCGCCAGCGGGACATGGCCATACGCGCCACCTCCCCGTTGCTGCGGTCGAGCATTCCAGCCGTCACATTGTTCCATACATCATTGAGCGTATAATACCGTATGCTCAGATAGAGCAGATGCAGTTTCCGGCTGAAGGCCGACAATTTGTCGTTCAGCGCCCACAGCGTCTTGCTGCGCTCTGCTCCGGTGAGCATGTTCTCCGTTCCGCCCTTGGCTACGGCATCGTTCAGCAGCGTGAAGACGGAAACCAGTTCCGTGGCCGTCTCGATGTAGAGGTTGTTCATGTTCATGCTCGCAACGATTCCCTCCGGATTGTCGCCAATGGCCTTGCCCAGCTTTCCCAGCGTCAGAAAAATCCGTACTCCGTCGTTGTACAGGTGGGTACAGGCTTTCAGAGACGAGGCGTAACCGCTTGCCGTTTTCAGGTAACTGTTGTACTGCTTCTCCCACTGGTGTATGCGATTGAACTCCGCCGCTATGGTGTTCTGCAGCAGGGCTGTCTGCGTCTGCCCCTTTATCTGCTTTTCGATCTGCCCGTTTATCACCTCGTTGCCTTCGGCCAGTGCCACCCATTCAAGAGGGTTGGATGCCGCAACCTGGGCATGTGCCAGTTGCGGAAACAGACTGATCAAACTGACAACCAGACTCAGGCTAATGATTCGTAATCTCATATATTCCCTTTTTTCGTTTGTTGTATTCCACCCGCTCACGGATCTGCGGCACAATATCGTTCCTGCGGCTGAGCCCGATCAGATCGAGGCGGGGCGTGTTCCGGTCCATGGACAGAATACGCACCGTCTTCAGGCCGCAGAGCTGTTGCAGAAGACTCTGATGCTCCTGAAAGTCCACGATGCGGTACAACTCCATGTAATCCACCTTGCGGAGCAGCACGCCACGTTCGCTTACAAGCAGCTCGGCGCCGATGCGGTAGCGGATCCGCCGCAGGTAGATGAAGCGGTACAGCAACACGAGAAGCAGGAACAGGGAAAAAGCCGTGGCAAGACCGGTCAAAGGCAGTTTCTCCATGCCTCCATATATCAGTCCTGAAAGACACAACGCCATCAGCGGCAACTCGTCGATGACGAACTGCCCGGCGTGCGGACGCAGGGAGATACTCCGGAATTGCGGGATTGACTGCGGGGACATCATCGGCGAAAACGTGCTTGCTGTTCCTGTTCGGGTTCTGTCTCTCCGAGCGGTTTGACTGAAACCGACTCCTCCTGTTGGCGCCCGGCCAGCAGTTGCTCGTTCCAGTCCTTGCAGGGATAGTCCGGACGCTCCCGCACATAGGGAGTATCGTTCTTCTCCTCCAGTCCGAGAAAGGCTCGTAGCTGCGTGCGGAACTTGCTGTAATGCTCGTTCATCGTTTTGACCTGGTCCTGAATGTCCTCCGGTGCGCTCAATCCGCTCGACTGCATCGACATGGCCTCTTCCCATGCACTTTCGTATTTGCAGTAGCTGGAGAACACTTCCCTGGGAAGCTCTTCGACCTCACCGTTGGCCACATCCCAGCCGTCACGAAGCGTATCGAGATAGGCCTTCCGTTCGGGTGTCTCCTCGATGGAGGCCCGAACGGCTTTGTGTATCTCTTCCTCCAGGCGGGAGGCGAACTCGTCCCCGGCCAGATCAGTGTCGAAGCAGATATGCTGCCTGGCGGACGGGTTTGCGGATAGCGTTCCCCGCATCTGCTCGGTAGTGGGATTCCCTCCTGTTGAAACAAAGACCGCTTTCCGCAACTCCCTGTTCTCCTTCTGATGAAGCTGATAATAGGCCATGGCATCATAGGCGCTTTCAAACCAGTATACGTGCCGGGCTTCCGACAAAGGCGTCTGTGCCGGACTGGCGATCCACAATCCTTCGTGCGAGTTGCTCCCTTCGGCCTTGCCCTTGTAGCTGCTGCCGTCCGAATAAGGGCGTCCTCGCTCTTCAAAACCCACCACTTTCCCGTCGCCATTGGGCAGAGTCAGCGGGAAGGACAGGTTGGTATAGCAGGACCCGTCCTCCCGACGCTTGGACGCCAGGTAGAAACTGCGATGGAAAGCATACTGCGTGTAGAGATCTATGCCACGGCTCTTGAAGTGGGAATAAAATCGCTTCTGGCTTTCCCTTTCTTGCGGGTCAAACCTGTGCAGTTCATAATCCCCGATCTCGAAGGGCTTGAGCTCCCGTTTGGGCTGGACGACCCTCGCCGCCCGCTCCTCGACGGGATGATGCAGCAGACGGCAGCAGACGAGATTCACGAGCCGGTCGGGAGAAAGTCCCGCGCGGTACTCGGCAAAAAGTTGCGGGTGCTCCTTGATGAACGAAATGACGTTGTAGAGTTTCTGCCGGGGCGGCTGGAAGCAACACTGTCCGTTGGCTGTCACGATGAACTTGTCGCCACGGATCCGCCGTCCCTCACTGTCTGTGCGGACATACGAAGGATAGCGCAGGCCGTCCCGCCGGTTCAGGTGGTAGCCTGCATCTATGAGCACGTCCTGAATGTTCAGGCTGCGAAGATAGTCGTCGTAAGTAAGGTCTCCGTATCTCATCTTTTACCTCCCCATTCTCATATCGGATATTTCACGGTTCATCTCCGCCTCGAAGTTGCGAATCGCAACATCACGCGGCGTATCGACGCCGGGCTTGAAATACGGGCGCGACGGGCCGCCGAAACGCTCGCCGTAAAACTCCGGCTCATGATGGCACCGCAGGTTATGGACAACCTCCGAGGCGACGACCGTACCGGCGGTGAGGGCGGCAAAGATCTTGACTCCCAAACCACGCTGCGACTCCGGCCGCGCCTTCATGTCCACCTCGCTGAAAATCTTCGAGAAGAGCTTCATGCGATGATAGTCATCGACCGCCAGGAACTTGTCATAGTCCTTTTGGCTGATCTCGTGGCTGATGACACGGCCGTCGATGACGGCACTCATCCGGTATTTCCCCTCCACCGTGGACGGCAGAACGGCGATCTCGCCGACTTCAACCTCCCTTCCGTGAGCCTCCTCCCGATACCAGCCTTTCCGTTCATCGAGTGCTACAAGATCTCGTCCGTCCACGAGTGCCCCCACTTGATGCTGCACGCCTTCACGCTGGAGCTGCTGCTCAAGCGGAGTGAGAATCTCACGTTCCTGCTGCTGGCGCTGCTCCAACTCCTGCTGCACCTCGGGATGAAGGGCGAGGGCTATGCGCTGCCCGCTGTCGAGGTCCGCCGCCGTCAGCTTGTCGGCAAAATCCGCCTCGATGATATGGTTCAACACTCCCAGCCGCTGTTCGACAGGATGTTCCTCAATGGAGTTCGAGGTCAGTGCCGCCAGCTCCTCGTCCGTCAGGTCATAGACCATGTCGGCCGAGACTTTCTCGGACTGCACGGTAAGAGTACGTGCTTCGGCATCGACGATCAGACCGTGCGAGGCAAGGCACTCCTGCCATTTCTCGTTGGAAAAATACACAGGGGAGCTGATCAGTTCCTTGTACGGACGTGCCGGTTCCTGACTGCGCGGGCGGCTGACAAGAGGAGTGATGACCGTCTCCAGGTCCTGAAGCACATCGACCTGCGGCGTTGCCTGCCGCTGGCCGCCTTTGTAGTAGAAGCCATAGCCTCCCGACTGCAATTCTCCGGGCTTCATGCGTCCGTCCCAACGCTCAGGGACAATCGGCGTCCCCGGGTAGAAGAGCTGCCCGCCAACCCTGCGCAGGTGAAAGCCCCACTGGTTGCGGGGCGTCCATCCCAGAAACGGGGGCGGCATACCCAGCCGCCCTACACGGCCGTATTCGCCGATGCCAATGCGGTATCCGTGAAGTCCCATGGCAACACGCCCGTTGGCGTTACGGGCGTGCACAAAATTCTTGGGGAGATAAAAATCCTTGCCTACAATACTTGTAAAGACATTGTAGGCTTTCTTGTTGGCTGTATTGGTCCCCCAGTCCGTCAGAGCCAGCATCTGACGCTCGGTGATGGCGTAGCTCAGCAAGGGAGAATCGTGGCCCTGCACGACAAGCCGATAGCCAGAACCGTCGACCACCACATGTGCCTGCATCCCGTTCCGCATCAGTATCTTCTGCATTTCGGGCTGCAAGTCCATCTGCCGGGGATTGGTATTCGTTCGTATCGCCATAGTCTGTAGTCAATAAGATTGTGGGTTATGCCTCTCCGGCTTCCAAGGCCGCTTCCAGTTGTGAATCCTTATAGCGGACAAACTCGGCGGCCGAAGTGTTGCCGATCATCAGGCCATGCTCCTTGCAGTAGCCCAGATATTCCTCCTGCCACTCGGCGGAAAAGTGGTTGACGTAATCCAGCCACCCGTATTCGCCGCGCTCCATCTTCTCGATGAGTACCTCTTCCGGATAATATGCCTGTTCTGCCATATTCGATGAATATTAAGTGATTACTTGTGAAGAGCCGCAGCACGGTTGCGCTCGCCGCTCTTCTTCTGCTCGTTCCACAGCTCCTCGCTGTACTCCTCTTCGGGAACATAGTCGAGGGTACCGTCGTCGCCCATGACCCAGCAGCCATAACAACCGAACGTGTATTTGTCCCATTCCCGCTTGGTCTGCTCTCTCCACTTCTGCTCGTCGCCGGAACAGAATCGGAGGCCGCTTCTGTTTCTGAGGTCGATGCCCACCGTCACGGGATCGTCGTCCACGACAAGCGTCAGAGGGTCTCCGTGCTGCAGCCTGTTGAGTTCGGCCGAACCGAGATGAAACTCCTCGGCCACTACCTGCAGGTTGCGGCCGAGGATGGGAGTCGGCACCGTCAGCACCTGATTCGTTTCAGGATCAACCTGCACGAAAGCCTTGCTGTGACGGCCGTCGCCCGTCTCCGCATCGGCCAGAATGGCTTTGCCGGCAAGGAGCTGTTTCTGCTGTTCCTTGTCGTACCGCTCCAGTTGCGAGGATTTGAGGACAGGATAAAACACCACGTCCGGCTGCCCGTCGTCCCTGCGGATGACGGCGAAGCGGGTGCGGCTCTCGAATGTCTCTCCGTTCTCGTCAGTAACCCGTACAGGGAGCACGGGAGAATGCCGCCCATCGCACAGCTCATCCAGAACCCGCATCGGCAGATCCTCGATCATCTCCTGCGTGAGCCCGAAACGGGCTAAGGTCGCATAGGGCAATTCGGTAAGTTCAAATCGTACTTGTTTCATACTTAAAAAATTTTGCGAATTATACTGCGCAAATATAGAACGATTTTAATCCATCAAATAAAAACTAACAATATTAGTGCGTTACAAGATGTAATTTTTACGATTAAAGTATGATTATACGCAAAATATCATACTTAAAATAATTATTTAATCATACTTTGAGCAGAAAAAAGGACCACAGAAACTCATCTTGAAGAGAGCTTGCTATATTTGCCGCATGAGAAAAAAATTACTGGTTTGGATGACGGCGGTTTCATGCTCCGTACTGCCCGTCAACGCACAATTCAATACGGTCGTCGCAGCAGCCTGCAGATACAGGCTGACGGCTCCTGTGTCGGATTCGGAGATAACGGGAACGGAAACAAAGGAGGCCGCCTCAATCACGGAAGGGACATCCGAAAACGGCAGGACAGCCGACACGGCCGAAGCGGAGAAAAAGATGTGGACGACACGCTACCTCAGCGTTTGCTATCCGCTAAAGCAGATAAAGATCACGTCGCCATACGGCTACCGTACAGACCCCTTTACGGGGAAAAGGAGATTCCACAACGGCATCGACCTGCGGGCCCGGGGCGAACAGGCTTTGGCCATGATGGAGGGTATGGTGATAAAGGTCGGTCAGGACAGGACGTCCGGGAAATATGTAGTTCTGCAGCACGGCAACTACACGGTCAGCTACTGCCATCTCTCGAAAATCCTCGTCGAGAGAAATACGTTGGTGCGCCCGCGCGACGCGGTGGGCATCACCGGCTCCACCGGCCGCAGCACAGGCGAGCACCTGCACATCACCTGCAAGTTTAATGGCAAGAGTGTAAACCCCACGCTTCTGTTTGACTTCATCAAGGCCACACAGCAGGAGTGCGTGTCGGCGTTGGCGAGGCTATAACTTTGTTTTCCTTTTGGTCTCTTTCTCTGCTTGAAGCGGTAGATGGAACAGCAGAACGCCCTGCTCATTGCTGAGCAGGGCGTTGTATGGAGGTGGATATAATGTCCGTAATAGGTCTTGCGGATGCCTTGGACTTGAACGGCATGGGAGCCTATCGCTGAACTCGTCAGAATGGCCCGGCCAGAACATACGGCAGGCTTCCTTGGAGCCTGTCAGCACCGTCAGCCGACAGTAGCGGTCGCGCTCTTTTTCATTGTCTGCACCCTTCGTGGCAGCAAACGCCGATTCCCCGGCTTTCCGTTTCCAGAAGCCGATGAGACCACAATCCTACGATAAGGAAAAGCAAAAGCGTGAATATGCCCCTCTGATGTGCCGTTAGACCTAAATCAGATTGAACGGAACCGTGTCTGCAACTCTTCTATTTTGGAAATGAGCTGCTCGAATGTAAGATGTTCGCCGTATATCATGGACTCCTGCATGGCCTTGTAGTCATCTTGCCATACTTTCAACACCTCTTCAGGAGGTAATAGGACAATGCGTTTGCGTATGTCGGGCGTATAATCCACATCCTTGATGGACGTGAACAGCTCTCTATGATGGTGGATAGTATTCCACAACTCATCATCGCCAACTGCTTTCTGTGCAAACGGTTCGTCCATCATTTTCACCAAGTCATAAAGGTGGCGTGATTTGCGGTTTGCTTGGCGGCAACCGTTGGTGGTAAACAGTTCGTGAAGCAGAAATGCCTTTTCCAGAAAAGTCTTTTCCGGCACGGCTGAGATTATATCCACGTCTGCAACAGTGGTGTCTATCATGGAATTTTTGCTCACCAAAGATTTGACTTTGGCCTTGGCGGTAGGCTCGAACAACGACCTTGCTCCAATTTCCAACAATACCTCGGATTGCAGATAATCGGGACTGGAATTGCCGAAAACAGATTCGTAAGCGATATGAACCTTTCGAGGTTCCGGATAGGTCGCATCCCCTTCACCGTTCGGATCCGGTGTTATCGTGCAGTGGTCGGCCAGACCTTTCTCATTGACAACTCCCTGCAAATCCACGGCAAATACATCCTTGACAAACAGAGATGATGCTTTACGCAGTTTTTTCAGTTGTCTCTTGGTCAGGTCGCCCTCCAGACCGAAAACACTCCGGTCAATGGCAAGGTCGATGTCTTCCGAGAATCTGGAGATCAGATTCCATATCTTGCTAAGGGATGACCCTCCCTTAAAAACCAGTTTATCCGCATAGGGCAATGTATAGACCGCTTGCAGAATCCCAGTAACCCAAATATCCTTCTCGATTGCCTTGGGGGCGTCAATGCCTAACCGTAAACTGACTTGTTCATAGATGGTACGGCGTGTATCCGCCGGAAGTTGAAGGAATTTATTCATACGTTTTCAATATTATAGAGCGAATCCATCCCGGAACAAGTTTCAAGTCCTCGGCTATTTGCTCTTTGGGTTCATTGGATAGTAGTTGCTTGACACGGTTAAGTTGGTCCTCACGCACGTTACCTTGTCCAAGCCTTTGGAGAGCGAAGGTTATCAGCATGACAAGCTCTGATTTGAAATCGAGTCTCTTGGGTACGACGTGCTTGAAGAGAATACCTCTACCGTTATAAATCTTTATTCTTCGGGATGTACCGTCCGTGAAATAAACCGCATTCAGCGGAACTTGTGTGGAAAGTCCGAGTTTGTTCAGTGCAGCGTCACCGGTCGGTACGATACGACACTTGTCTCTCTGCGCGATGGCTTTGGCGACATCATCCACACTGGGATACACGATGCCGAAGCCGAACTCGGTATCGACTTTCGGCTTACAATAGATGCCCCTTGCAAGACGGATTATCTTTTCGGACAGGGCGATGCGTTCAAATGCCTTGTTTATGGCTTTACGCTCTCCCAAATCCGCAAAATCGCTTGCAAATAGTATCACACCGTGCTTTTTCCTATTTATGGCTGAAAGTATTTTGTTCTCAATGCTTTGTGTTGCCATTTTTACTATTGTTTTGTCGCCAAAGAATGCTTTTTTGGCGACAGATTTTTCAATGCAAAAGTACAATATTTCGCTGAACTACCCAAACAATTTTACGCATAAAACACTCTTTTACCCTAATTTCTTCTATATCCCTTGCCGAATCTGTTCCCTCTTTTCTTCGGCAAATGTAGGACGAAGCGTATCAACGCCAAAACGCATTCCATTCGGATAACGAAAACAGACGATTGCATGGTCGGTTTTCTATCCGGTTTTGGCTGATGATACCGGGTGCTTCATCCTCTCGCAGCCTTGAAAATAGAGAATACAGCCCTGCAGAGCAAAAGCAGGGAAAGAAAAAAAACGAAAGTGTAACGATTAAACGCAAAAGACATGAAAGAAGAAATCAGACAGAACGGCACGGCAGTGTTATGGAGTGAAGACGGTGTGAGCATTCCGATGATTTTCAACAACCTGTGCGGAAAGAACTTTTCGAGGCAGGAGTACCGGGACTATGTCCGAAACATCGCGTTCGGCGAAATGGGCTTCAACGCCGGAGAAATTTCGCTCTACAGGGACGGCGTGCTGGTAAAGACCGGGGTTATCCCTCAAATCCTATAAATCACAGCCATGAAGAAATCGGGAAAAGCAGCAGTAGATGAATTTGTCGCACTCGTGGGCGGCAAGACATGGGAGCGGACAGCCAGCCCCTGCACCGGGAAGTGGAGAGGCACAACAGACTACGGCTTTGTCATGGACGGACGCATCAGCTTCTTCGTCTCCAACGGCATGTCGTACTTTGAGGCACGGATACGGGAATGGATTAAGGCCATACGGGACTTCCAGACGAACAGGGAACACTGTCTCCGACTGCTCCAGGAACAGGTCGAGAAGGACAACGTCAAGGCATCGGCAGAGGGACTGCATCAGGTCAGACTGCTCGACATCGGCATACTCTCTCCCGAATGTGCCGACTCTTACGACTTTTTCACGCCCTACGCGCAACTCGAGGTGAACGGCCGGAAATTCAAGCACCACACGTCAAACCTGAGTTGCGCCATCGTGAAAGAAGGGCTGGAAACATACCTCAAGGAGTGCAACAGGAAGAATACATATACCGCCGGAGCGGTTCAGATACCGGACTATATCTTCTGCGGCGTGAGGTTCTGCTCCAGCGACTCCCTGTACAAAATCGGAGAATGACATCGGACAAGCCCCGTACCGGCGCCGGTACGGGGCTTCGATGCCCGGCCTTGTCCGCCACCTCCTTGGTCCAGGTGCGAGGGCAGGTTATGGCGAAATGATTGCGAATGATGGAAAATGATTGGAAAATGACCTGACAGGCATCGACTGGACACCGATAGGCACAAGCTTCGGCAACTCATACACCGGCACCTTCGACGGCGGCGGCCATACCATCACGGGGCTGACCGTTACGACAAATGGCCAATATGCGGGGCTGTTCGGCTGTCTCGGTAAAGCTGGTACGGTGAAGAACGTGGTGATGGAGGGCTTACAGATAACAAGCAATCACAGGTCGGGCTATACCGGCGGCGTGGTAGGAAATAGCTGGGGCACCATTGAAAACTGCTCGGTGTCGGGCAGCGTTAGCGGCACGCTGTACGTCGGCGGTGTGGTGGGTGATCAATGGGGCGGTTCCATCACCGGATGCAGCTCCTCGGCCACAGTGAAGGGAACGGTCGGTGTCGGCGGCGTGGCAGGTCATACGACTATGGGTGCCGCCATGACCGCTAGCTATGCCACTGGCAACGTGACCTTAGAAATAGCCCCCACAGAGAATATCTCTGGCGGCGGTGTGGTGGGATTCAACGGAGGAAGCAGCATCCTTGCCTGCTATGCCATTGGCAACGTAACTAGTACAGGTAGTAGCACTGGCAGTGTATGTATCGGCGGCTTGTTGGGAAATAACTACACCGCCGTGACCGCCTGCTACTGGAAGAACAATCAGGAACAAGGCATCGGCTACAACCAGGGAGGCACCGACGTCGAAGCCACCAAGGTGGGTGGTAACATCACCTGGCAGAATGCCGTTGATAACATGAACAACGCATTGCAGAGCGCAGGCTCAGAGTGGCGTTACGAACTCACCGGAGCATTGCCTACCTTGAAGAAGCAGTAAACCGTCGGGCGGGAAAAGTTCCGCCCGCAACGGAAGACAACTGAAGTATAACCCAAAAAGAAAAGAACTCCCATTCCGGGCGGGAGTATTGTGCCCGGTAACATTATACAGACACCGCAGCCCGCTACCGTAAGGTCAGTGGGCTGCATTTTAATAAGGAGAAATTATAAACAAAATGAGGTAAACCGCATAATACAGGAAACGCTCTCCTTCCGGCCACCTTCAGCCTTCCGGCTCACTTGGCATTGCGTTTATTGAGCACATCCTTGATCATCTCCTTCACGTCCTGACCTACCTGCACAAAATTCCTGTAAAGGATGCGCTCCCGCTCGTCCCTCGACCTGAACGTGTAGAACTTCGGCAGCGGCACATACGCCGCCTCCTCTTTCTTGATCTCCCTCATGTCGAAATCCGTCTTGCAGAAGAACTTCGTCGTCTTGAACTCTTCCGACTCCTGAATGTTCATCGTTCCGCCGGCGCCGGTCTTCGTTTTTACAAAATCTCGGGCCGTCTGCCCGCAGATCCAGCCCGTAGGCATGTCCGATATCTTCGAGGCGGGGACCAGACTGTCCATATTCTCGTTCAGGTTGATCGAGGTCTTGTCCCGGTCGATGGTGACACCCTTTTTCAGTTGCACCACCTTGCCGAAAATGTCGCTCGACAGCCATTCCAGCGTCTCCTTGCTCCGGGCCGAGCCGCTGACCACATTACCCACCGTCGTGATGATCTTCTGCATTCCCACCTTCCCGTAATCGGCCTCCAACTGCGGCAGCTCCTGGAATCCCAGCGTCACGCTCACCTTGTTGCTTCGCGCCGTGCCGATCAGGCGGTCTATCTTGTGGAAGTACAGCGTGGGAAGCTCGTCCACGATGATGCTCACCGGGATGTTCTTCCCTTGTCCCGTATTCACGCGCGTTACAAGGCGGTTCAGGATAAGGGCATTCAGCGCACCGATGATACTCTCCATCTCCGGGTCGTTGGCGATGAGCAGGTAGCTCGGGTTCTTCGGGTCGCTCACCTTCAGGTCGAAGTCGTCCCCGTCCTTGTGGAATATCCAGTACGACTCCTTGGTAGCCAGACGCGAGGTATAGACACGCAGGGTACCGATCATACCTTCCAACTGCTCCATGGCCTTGTTCTTAAAGGCCGTCTGGAACGGCCCCAGCAGCGGAGCCACCTCGTTGTCCGTCTCCAACACCTCAAAGATGGTCTGGTAGCTCTCGTTCAGGAACGAGAGGATATGCGGCATGTCCGAATACTTGCCCAACCAGTAGGCCGGCTCCACGATGTTGCCGCCCTCCCGGTCGCGCACCACACCGGTCGGTTTCCAGAATTTCGTCTCCGGATCCTGACGCTTCTCGGCATACAGCAGGTGCCCGTCCTTGTCGTAGGGTTCCCGCTCATAATTGACAAAAAAGTAAATGCAGGCGGCCAGAAAGTTCACCGCCGACGTCTGGAAGAACTGGTCGCTGCCTCCGCCGCCTTCCTTTTTCCCCTTCTGCAGGGATTCGAGCAATGTCTCGGCCGTCTCGCTGGCCGCAGCCAGGTTGTTGATGTATTTCGCCTGGATAGGATTCACCCGGCGGCTGTACTCCACGTCCACGAAGTTGATGATGTTGAACTTGCACCCCTTGGGTACCTTACCCAGCTTCTGGTTCTTCTTGTAGTGATAGTACAGCTTGGTCGCCAGCGTCGGGAACTTGTAGTCATATACCACCATCGCAAACCCCTTGGCCGAGTGCTGGCGGATGAACGGCTCGATGATGCTGAAGGTCTTACCGCTACCCGGTGTCCCGACGACCCACGTCCCGCGGAAAGGATTGCTGATGCTGACCCAGCCCTTGCGGAACTTTCCCTTGTAGTAGTACCGCATCGGGATATTCACACTATATTGGTTCTCCTGAATTTCTTCGGTTTGCTCGAAACTTTCGTTCTCGAAGTTGAAGCGGTCCTTCATCAGGCCGTCCTTCAGGAACTTCGAGATGTTGTCCAGCGCAACATGCACCAGAACAACGCCGACGAGCGAGGCCGCCATGTAGAGCCACACGTTCAGCGGAAGGGTGTACAGCCGAACCTGAATCGGGTGCCCGAACAGCCACACCGACGCGACAATCAGCCCCACACCGCACACGAGGGGGTACAGCACCATCCGGCGGGCGTCGAACTCCAGGTGCTTCTTGTTCCGCGTGCCGATACAGGTGATGCAGATCAGCAGGAAGGTGGCTACCTTGCTGTGCACCAGGTGCCCGTCGTTGTAGATCATCCAACGCTTGATGCGCCCGTGGATGTCGCACAGTATTCCGCCCCAGCCGTCAAGCTGTGCAGGGTCAAGGGCGTATTCGAAAAATTCCAGCAGCACGGAGACATACACCACCGCACGGAATATCTTGTAGAATCCCTGCAGTTCTTTACTCTCTTCCATCAACAAGTCTCTTTGGGTTCTCCTCTTTCCTGCGATACCACCGGTCATTGACCCGGATGATCTCCATGCCGAACCATACGCCGTTCTCCTTCATCTTTGTACGGATCTTCTCAAGAGTCACCGGACCGACGCCCCAGATCTCCTGCAGATATTCCTCGCTCAGCGGTATGAGGTCGCCGATATACAGGATGCCCTCTTTCGAGAGCCGCTCTCTTACCGAAGGGTATATGCCCAGGCTCGATATCGGCTTCGAGAGATAGGCAAGCTCCTCTGCATCGAGGTGCCCCAGGGCGATTTCAAGCCCCTCCCTAGTGTGGCTCAGTGACCGCACGCGATCCTCCAGCTCACGAACTGCAAGCTCTTTTTGCTGTATCTCTTTACGGAGCTGCTCCGCCTTTTCGAGATGTTCGGCATTCGTGCATTTCAATTCGGCATTGATGTCGGTCATCGAAGTAACCTGCCCCTCCAGATCCGACCGCCTGCGGCTCAGTTCCGCCACGACCTCCTCCAATCCGGCTGTCCGGCTTTTCAGCACCTGCCTCTTTTGATGGTCGGCCGCCAGATCTTTCAGCAGGGCGTCGAACCGGTTCACGACACCGTCGATACGCTGCTTTTCGGCTGCGATGCCATCGGCGAGCTCCTTGAGCTCCTGCCGCCGTGGTTTCCTCCTCAGACCCAGATAGACGAGTACAATCGCCGTTATCATCACGGTAAAGCCCAGAAGAATATCCACTATTTCAATTATTGCCTCGTTCATGGCTGCAGATTTAAGGTGATGATGGGGCGCACCTTGTGCGCCTGATTCTTGGGTGTCTCCTGAATGACTCCGCTGCCCAGAGAATAGAGCCATGCCTTCACCGTCTCCTGTTCGGACACCTCCGTGGAGGTCCAGTACCAGCACTCGTCGGCAGCCTCCGGCAGCACGTCGCCGTCGCAAAGCTCGATCGTCGGGTTCACCGCCGCCTTCGCCTGGTACAGCAGACGCATCTCCGCGACCGACGGCACATACGAACTTTGTCCGTATTTCCACAGCGCGAAGACGGACTCCGCCAGGGGCGAAGCCACTTCCTGCGTGTCGTACAGGGCCGAGGTGTTCTGGTTCCCGTCATACGCCGTCAGATCGGCCGAGGTGCCCTGCTCGACGCCGAGGCTGTCAGCAAATTCCTTCGGACTGACGTCCCACAGATAGACGGCATAGCCGTCTCCGGCCGTCTCGCCGGTAGGATTGGTATGGAAGACGACGGCTATCGCCTCCTTGCCGCTGGCGGCAAAGTCACTGTACGGAAGAATGCTCCCGTCAACACAAAGGATGTGGCCGGGACGGATCGTCGTGTCCGGCCCCTCGATGTGTGCGTCGCAGGCTGCCACGATGCCGCACAGCAGGCACAACGGCAATGCCCGGCACACCGTTCTGATGATTCTCTCTCTCATGTCTCTCTTATTTTATGGGTAATTTCACGCCGAGTCCGACACCCGCACGCAGCAGGTCGGCCCCGTTTATCATCACATCGCCTTTCACCTGCCAGAAAAACACCCAGCCCGAACGCATCACGTAGTTGTGCTCGTAGCCCAGATGAAGGCCGGCCACGAAGTTCCGGGTGTCGCTGCCCGCCGAAGCACCGATACGCAGACTCCCGTAGTGGTTACGGCCCCGCACGACGCAGGGCTTGTAGGCCGCACCGATGCCCCAGGTGCGGTAGTTCCGCCAGAAGCTCTCCGGGCAGATGTGTCCGCAGCTTCCACACTCGGTCCACTGCAGGTAGCCGTTGGCGAAGAACTCCCACGCATGGCGGTAGTTTACCTCGTGCTCATAGGCAAGCGTCACCTCCGCACCGTTCCTGTACAGCAACCCCGCACCGACCGACAGGCGACCGCTGTTCCGCTGGGCAAAGCCGCTCGCGGCCGTACACAGACACGCGAGGACAAGCAGTATCGTCTTTCTCATACTCATTCCTCCTCCAGCAGGTTGGTGTTGAACGAATCGGCCGCCAGCACCTCCTCATAGTCAATGTTCAGACTGATGTTGCGGCCGCTGATCTGCTTCTCCGTCATCTCGATAGTCAGCGTCTTGTCGTTCGGGAACGTCAGCTTCTTGATGACGATCACGTTGCGGTAGCCGTGCCGGAATGATTTGCCGCCTTCCAGCACCAGGGCGGGAGCCAGTTCGATCACCTGCGAGTTCGTGGCCTTGGTCACTTTCTTGTCTGCCAGCTTCACCCTAATCTCGTCGATGTCGAAACGGATGTTCGTCTTGTTCTCGATGGAGAAGTCGATGAAGAAGTAGTCCCCGGCCGAATAGACATTGTTCAGCCGCATGACCATGCGGTGCGCCTTGCTCGCCACGTTGCGGATCCTGGCCGGAGAGTTCCAGATGTGTCTCGCAAAACGTGTCATCTCAGCCAGCGACATCGACACCGCCGGATGGTTGAACGCCTCACGCTCCTGCAGGAGCACCTCCTTGTCCGTCACGGCCTCACGCATACGGGTCGTGTAGAGCAGCGCATACTGCGTGCGGTAGCGTTCCGTCACGAGGGTAACGATGGCCAGTATCTCCCCGTCCTCGTGCCCGGCCTCCTTGGGCTTCAGACGCACGATGTTGTCCAAAGGTTGGTCGCCCGCCACCTTGTCCGTGGAGATGTCCACAAAGCGGACAGGCTCCGATGCCGTGATGACGGTCGTAACCTGCTCGTTCACCGTCAGGTGTTCCATCTCCTCATAGGTGCGCTGGGCGTGCGCTTCCCATCCTGCGAACAGACTGCCCGTGAGGAATAAAGCCGTTGTTATCAGTTTCAAATTCATATCGTTGTTCCTGTTGATTCGTTTTGTTTTTCTTTCCCTTTTTTCGCCTCGACCTGGCGTGCCCGTTCCTCCCGGATCCGCCGCTCGGCAATCTCGCAGTACGCCTGCTCGGTCTCAAATCCGATATAGTGCCGTCCCGTCCGGATGGCGGCCACGGCGGTCGTTCCCGACCCGATACAGTTGTCCAGCACGAGGGCTCCCTCGTCCGTGTAGGTCAGTATCAGGTACTCCAGCAGGGCAACCGGCTTTTGTGTCGGATGATAGAAGGCCCCGCGCTGGTGCTCCTTCGGTACGAAGATGACCGATGTCGGATACTTGTCGTCTGCAACCCGCACCGGAGAGAGTCTCATCTCCCCGTAACAGCGGTTCGTGAAGCCCTCTGTCTTCCGCCGCCCGTGGTTCCGCCGCTCCGGCGGACACGGGGTCATCTGCGGATGATACACCGGCTGCCGCTTGTAGAACACGATGATGTCCTCGTGCTGCCTGAGCGGCATACGGTTGGCGTTCAGGTGGCCGGTAACCCGGTCCTTGTGCCACACGAGATTATACCGCCACAGGGCAGACTGCGAGAGCATGAGCCTTGCCGAAAACAGCCCCTGCGCAAACAGGATCACGGGACTCTCCGGCTTCGTGATACGCAGGTATTCCCGCCAGAGTGCTTCCAGCGGAAGCTGCCTGTCCCATCCGGCTGCGACGTTTCGGCTGTTCAGCACGCCGTAGGGCAGGTCGGCAATCACGGCATCGACACTGCCGTCGGCCATCTCTCTCATGCCTTCCAGACAATCCATGTGGTAAATGTGGTCCTCGCTGATCATAGCTCTCCTCATTGTCGGTTGTTCCCGTTCACCAGATACACGAACGTCCCGTATTTCAGCGTCACCTTGTTCTTCTTGATGGCTTTGCTGATGGCATTGCTCGTCTTCTGATAGGCGTTCTGCACGGCCTGCATACCCCATTGGGTAAGACTGTTGCCGTAGCCTCCGGTATTCATGCTCAGGTTGCCGGACATCGCACCGCTCGCCACGTCCTTGCTCGTCTCACGGAACTGGCTGTTCGGGACATACAGTCCCTCCATACCGTCCGTGTCATAAAGGGTAAGGCTCACCTTCACCAGCTCGTCATCGACCAGAATGCTGCCAATGTTCCCTTTCACACGGCCGGAGGAGAATCCGCTCATCGTGGCGTACAGATACGACCCCCGTTTCAGGACATGGTCGTCAATCTCCACGTCATCGAGCAGACGCAGACGCACGCGCGAGCCGTCCACGGCCTTGACGGTTTCGTCGATGATCGCCTGGATGAGCTTCAGCTCACGGCCATCCTGCGACAGCGTATTGAAGTAGTCCGATGTGGTCTTTACCTTTTTCACCACCTCGATGGCCTGATCCGTCTCCGCCGGGACCTTCACCGACCGACTGTCCTCGTCGATGGTCCCCCTGGCCTGCAGCACCGTGTCCGGCGGTGCGGCCGATGCGGCGCTGTCCGATCCGGCAGGCGTGACTTCTCGCTGGCCCCGCAGCCTCGCTTCCGCAAGGGCCTTTTCCAGTTCCGCGAGAGCTTCCTGTTCCCGCTTCTTGGCATCGGCCTCTTGCGATGCCAGAGCCTTTTCCTGCTCCTGCTCGGCGAGCAGGGCAATGTCGTCTTGCGTGTATTGCGATTCATATTCTTCCCTGTTTTCCTCCGGCTCTTCCCGTTCGATGTTGTCAACGGCGGAATAATCCTGTATCTTCCCCCACGATTTGGCCATGTTCTCGTATTTGCTTCCGATGCCGTCCCCGCCCTTGAGCTGGGCATCCGGCAATTCCGGGTTCAGGAACTCCGTCGTCTGGAGCGTCCTGTCCGGTATGTCGGCCGTCCCCGTCCGGAACAGGTCGAAGATGAAATACGAAGCACCCAACAGCGGGAGGTATAGGATGGCCGGAAGCATGAACTTCGGCTGCCGCCAGTTGATCTGCCTGATTCTGTTCTTTATATCCATTGCATGTCTCTGATTGGTTTGATCTCTCCGGTACCGCGCTCCTAAAACGGTCAGGAGCACACTCCCGGTTCCTCACTATTGTTCCCCGTGGCCGCGCCGCGGGCCCTCCGGCTCGGCGAGCATCCTGTGCCGTTCTCGCAACACCGAATCCTGCATCTCCGTGGCAGTACGCTGCGCAGGCTGATGACGGTACATGACCGACAGACGGTAGATGTTCCAGACCAGTCCTGCGAGGACAAAACCGAAGACGATGACAAGAAACAGCGTCCGGTGCAGATTGGCGAATCCCTGCACCTTCGCCGCCGCCTTGTCGATACGGGTAGACTTGGCAAACTTACGCCCGGCCTCCACGTCACGCTCGTAGCGCTCCCTGTATTTCGGATCGTTCTTGTCCGGCATCTTCTCGCCGAACAGCATCCGTCTGAATCCCTTGATATTCATCTCTGCACTGTTAGTAATTGTTCTTTGTCTTCTGTTCGATATCCTTGTTCAGGAGCGTGCGCCAGTTCACAATCAGCAACCCGTGGGGGTTGTTCTCCGTTCGCGGTACTCGCTTGAGTTGTCCGGCCGTGACCAGTTCACGCATCAGAATGCTGCTGCGCCGTTCGATGCGCTGCCGTCCATAGTAGGTGAACTCCATTTTCTCCCTGTTGAAGGCCACGCTGTCGCAGAAAATCGAAAAGACGGAGCTCGTACCCAGAATGTTGGAGTAGAATCCCTTCTCCTTGAGCGTGTTGTACTGTGCAAGTCCCGTCTCATCTACCAGGTACATCGCCTTCTCCATCGTGTAGCGGATATACTTGTCGTCCGGCGCAAGCGTGAAAAAATAGTGGTGGAACATCTCCACATGGCTCTTGGCCTCCACATCGAGGGTCTCCTCCATGGTGGTCTGATTGACAAGTATCGGCACGTTGCCGTCCAGCACATAGACCTTCTTTTGCGCATCCGCAACCATCGTCCGGGCGGTCCAGATGCTCGACACACTGATGACGACACACCCCACGAGAAAGACCGTGCAGAGAATCCCCACCAGCTTGATCTTGTTCTCCAGATTCTTGATTACCATACGTTACTGCTGTTTGTTGTTCTTCCGGCGCACATACTCGTCGTGGAGCAGGGGCATAATCGTCTCCTGCAACTCACGCAGAAGCGGCGCGTAGGACTCCTCGAATATATCCACGTAATAGCCCTGCAGCGATACCTGCACGAATACCCACCAGATGCCGCGAAGGCGCTTGCATGTCCGTTTCTGCAGCTTGGCTACGTGCAGGCGGTAGGCAAGGTATTCCACCATAGGGACAACGTAGCGGTCGTCCCACTCGAAGCCCTCGTCCAGCTCCTCGAACAGCTCGTCCAGCCGGTGGTTCTCCGGCACATGGTTGATCTCCTCAAGCATACGCTTGCGGGCATAGCTCAGGAACTGCTCGTCCTGGCTCCACTTTTCCATTCTCTTTTGTACTTCCATTTTCGTATATGTTTATAGATGTGAGTATTATCGCATGATTCCACCCATGGCTCCCGTGGCGGTCATCTTGGCCTGCTGTGCCACGCCCTCGCCGAAGTTTCGGGTCGAGAAGGCCGTGTCTCCCTCCGGAATCATCCATGCCGCAAGGTCCGGCACAAGGTTCAGGCACTTGAGGGCCACGATGCTCGCTGCCATCAGATAGCCCGCCGAGAAGAACGAGTTCTGCAGGTAAGCGGCCATCGTCTGCTCGCTCGCGGTGATCGCCGTCAGGTTCTCCACCTGAATACAGAGCACGATGTCGAACAGCAACAGGACATAAAAACCAACGAAGTAGAGCATCGCCCCGTAGAAATGCACCGTCAGATACCTCGTGAGCCACTTGGCCCAGGCCCCTTCCCATTTGGGCAGCAGGCTGAACGCCCACTGTATGGGCCCGAAGATGGTCAGCATTCCCAGCAGGATCTGCTGGCAGTAGATGGTCGCCCACCAGCCGATTCGGAACACGATCAGGGCAATAAGCATGATGACCTTGTCTATCCCGACAACGATGCCCGAGGTCAGCGAGGTGAACCACAGCTTTGCGGCGTCCTTCTCCATGTTGGTCACCTCGTCCACGCCCGTCTGCTCCATCGTCGCCTCGATCAGGTTGGGGTCGGACGTGCCCGTATGGGCGACATCCGCCTGCGCCTGCAGGCTCGTATAGAGCGTGTCGCGCACATAGAGGAGTTCCTGCACCTCCTCGAACTTGTCCGATATCTGCGTCGCCTCCGCCTCATACAGGTCATGCGTATAGGAGCCGATGCAGTTCGGGATGTAGGACAGGAAGTCCAGAAAACACCAGCTATTGCCGCTGTTGGCCATGCCCGTGTCTGCCGGCGGATACCACCAGCACAACACGATGGATACCGCCAGAGGCCGGAACAACTTCATCACGTCCAGCGGCTCATGCTTCACCATCATCTTGTAGGCGAGGCCCGCCGCAAGGATGAGCGAGAACAGTGCGGCCAGCGCCATGCACATCTGCAGGATCCACCAGTAACCACCAATTATCCCAAGCGGGTCTAACCATCGGAAATGAAAGGATAGCAAGGTGATGTAATATCACTGATTTACAGTCTATTAGGAATGAAAGCCGATTTTGGATTGGTTCGTTATTCTTTCCTAAATTAGCGGATTGTTTATCCACTTTTGTCTCGTTTTTGTCCCTCGTTGTATTATCTTTGTATCGCAAGTTAAATGCTTGATAATCAGTGATAAAAGAATATATTAACATCAGAAAAGAAAGGAAATAAAATGGGACGAAAGAAGAAGGAAATCCGTTTGAAGGAGCCTGTGCGCATCCGAGAAAAGAAGATAGCAGGTGGCAACATCAGCCTCTATCTTGACATTTACCAAAAGGGATTGAGAAAGAAAGAGACGCTGAAACTCTATCTTGTGCCAGAAATCAACGCTGCTACCAAGTTGCAAAACGCCAATACAAGAAAGTTGGCAGAGCAAATCAAGGCGCAGCGCATTCTTGACATCCAGAGAGAGGGTCTTGTGGATTGGGACAAGGTGAAGAAGTCACGCATGACACTTACCAAGTGGATGGATGACTTTGTGAAGTACAATGCCGAGTTGTCTGAGTCTTCCATGAAGACAAAGCGAAACACTCATGCTCGCATTGACCAATACCTCTTATATATAGGAAAACCAGAGTTTCTGTTGAAAGACGTGGATAAGGAGTTTTGCAAAGGCTTCATTACTTTTTTGAAGACTTGCACCTACAATGATGGAAAGAAACAACTCAGCACCACCACTTGCCGTATGTTCGTCAACTATTTCGGCTCGTCATTGGCAAAGGCAGTAAGGGACGGACTGATTGAGCAAAATCCATTCTTGCTGTTGGAGGCAAAGGAGAAGCCACAGAAGCGAGTGGCAGAGCGTGAGTTTCTGACGATAGAGGAAATAAAGAAAGTGATGAATACACCATGCCGTTATGAACTGGTAAAGAAAGCCTTTCTATTCTCCTGTTTCACTGGTCTGCGATATAGCGACATGAAAGCCTTGAACTGGAGTGAAATCCACAAGGCTGCTGACGGCAAGACAGAATACATTGACCACATCCAAGTCAAGACCAAGGATAGAGTAACCATCCCATTGTCGGAAGAAACAAAGAAGTGGATGCCTAAAAGAGAAGAAGGTATAGACAACATCTTCCACAATTTGACAATCACATCTACAACTGTAGAAGTGGTGCTGAAAGAATGGATGGAGGCAGCAGGAATAACCAAGCATATAACCTACCATTGCTCACGACATACGGCGGCAACTATGCTCCTGACACTCGGTGCAAGTATCTATGTAGTAAGTAAGATACTCGGACACAAGAGCATCAAGATGACGGAGATTTACGCCAAGATTGTTGACAAGAAGAAGTTGGAAACCGTGAACCTCGTGAACGGAATGTTTGACCAAATACCAGTAATACAATGAAGATAGAAATCAAGGAACGTAAGCTGACGGAAGGCAAAAGAGCCTTATATCTGGAATACTACGAGACTGGCTTCCGCAAGAGAGAAAACTTGCACCTCTATCTCTTGCCCGATGATGCCGTTGGTGCTGCAAAGCACAATCGGCTTACATACAACAAGGCTATGGAGATACGAGCAGAGCGCATCCTCACCCCTCCTGTATTGGAGAAAGAGAATGCCAAAAGCGAAGAACAAGGCAACGGCTTGACTTGGCTACAATGGTGCGATGATTATATCAAATGGTCTGTTGATTGTGGCAACTGCAAGAAGATGATAGGTCATAAGAATGTTGTCCGCAAACGTATAGCCACTTATTTACGGAGAGTAGATAAGAAAGACATCCTGCTGAAAGATGTCAGTAAAGATGAAATTTGCGGTCTTTTTGATTATATGCGCAACAAGTATCGCAACAAACGCCAAATCAAGACCAACGGAGGACGGTTGGCTGATTACACATTACTGTTGTTTGAGGAAACTGTCAAAGCGATATTTAACAAGGCTATGCGTGAAGGACTTGTAAAATTCAATCCTGTACACAGTCTAAACAAATTGGAACGCTTCCATGCTCCTGACAAACACAGAGAGTATCTTACGCCCGAAGAACTCACACATTTCCTGGCGGTGGAAGCAGAATGTGAGAATGAACGAACCGTACAACTGGCATTTGGGTTATCATCCATGACTGCCCTTCGCCTTGGCGATATGCAGCATCTGAGGTGGTGTGATATTAAAATGATAGATGGCGTGCCGACAATCAGCATCATACAGCGAAAGACAAAGCGTCCTGCCATTATTCCGCTCAATGAAATGGCACAATCGTTGTTGCCACCTCGGACGGATGACAATCCGGAAAGTCTTGTGTTTCACCTTGTCAAGAAGTCAGACAACGGTAGTGTTTCAAAAAGTGTGTCTGGGCAGGCGCCTTCAGATTCTTCAGATATGCAAATATAGCTATTCTTGTTTTCAGATCCACACGCCGCGGCGTGTGGATCTAATTTTTGTGTTATAGTCTTCACTCGGGGAATAATTCCCGATCCAGGTCGATCCGCGGCACCGGTCTCAGGTAGGATTTCTTATCCATGGCCGTTTTGCCCATCAGCAGCAGAACCGACTCCTCGCTGGGCATGGCTCCCCGCATGCGTGTAACCCGTCGAAAATCCTTCTGCAGACGTTCGATCCAGTTCGTCGTGTAGATCATCGACTGAATCCTTGCCTCGTAGTTCAGATAAGTGAAGTAGGCTTTGTAGGCCGGATCCTCCGCCCGTCGTCGAAAACTGCGATAATCCTGACCCCATTTCTCACAGAGCTCCTGCCACTGTTCCCAGGCTCTCTCCACCGTATAGCTGCGGTCTCCCGTACGGAAGAGCTGCCGCAGATCCTCGGCCAGCTCTCCCTTGTCGCCGTTGCGCACGCAGCTCAGCAGATTGCGTTTCAGATGCGTCGTACAGCGTTGCAGCGGGGTTCCGGGAAAGACCGCACTGATGATATCCTCCAGACCCTTCAGCCCGTCGGCACACACCAGGCCGATCTTCCGAACGCCTCGTTCCCGCAGCTCTGTGAGCATCTCGCCCCAGCCCAGGGCGCTTTCCGTGGGCTTATTGAAGATCCCCAACACCTCGCGCCGCTTGTCTTCACGCACGGCGAGCACTACATAGAAAGCTTCTGTTTCTACGCTCCGCTTGCGGTGGATCTTCATGTGTACGCAATCGATGAAGACGATCGGGT
>ERZ779896.450-NODE-450-length-53768-cov-5.799471_pt1 | contig 53768 bp, 43 predicted proteins | sample MGYA00511067_ERZ779896 | MGnify/ENA primary metagenome ERZ779896 (study PRJEB29588, sample SAMEA2161597) | human gut metagenome | biome: human gut; feature: human-associated habitat; material: faeces | place: Denmark | collected 2008/2010 ... | reverse complement strand
GCCGCGGGGGGCTTAGGCCGCTTATTTAATATAAAAACAGGCCGCCCATTCCTGCATTGCGAATTGGACGGCGGTAAAGGCTGAAGGCTTTATTTGCAAGCCAGCTCTTCTATGGCTGCGGCAAACACCTTTGCGTTCAAAATAAGCTGCTGTACAGATATGCTTTCTTCTTTGTTATGCGCCGGGGAAATCTCTCCTTCTGGAGTTATGCCGAAAGCTACCCCGGTTTTAAGCGCGCGTGCGTATGTGCCTCCTCCTATGGCCAGGCATTTCCCTTCCCGGCCGAAATATTCTTTATATACTTTTTTAAGAGCCTGTACTAATTCGTGCTTTTCGGGGGTATGGTGAGGCGCCTGAACATGCCCACGTATAAGAGTCCAGCCGTTGAAAAATTTGCTAAGATTATCCTCAATATATTGATAGCTGTAGCTCACGGGAAAGCGCACGTCTAATGTCAGGCTTATTTCGCCATCCTCTCCGCCGTAAAAGCTTCCCGCGTCCAATAATCCCAGATTAATGGTAAGCGGACCAAATTCATCTTGAATTTTAAGGCCGGAAATCCCGCTTCCGTCAGTTTTATTAACAAATGCGCAATTAAGCATTTGAACTATGTGTCCTTCTTCTCCGCCCAGGGAGAGCTTATCCAGCAGCTCTAAGAGAGGAAAAAATGCGTTTTGTCCCATAAACGGCTGACTGGCATGAGCGCTTATTCCTTTGGATGTAATATCCAGTACGTTTTTTTGCGCCGTAAAGCTAAGGCCGTTGGAAGCGCAGTCATAATCCAGGAGTACCTCGGCCAGCTTATCTATATTGCCTTCTATATGCGCCTGAGCTGAATCAGGCACTACGTTCGCTCTGGTTCCTCCGTGTATGGACAGAGTATAATTTCCGCATAAATTAAGCTTCTTTTTGAGCTGCGCGTGATATATGCCTTTTTCAGTATTGATTATTGGATAATCGGCGTCAGGAGAAAAGCCCATATCGGGCATTCCTACCTTTTGGGCGTAATACTCCATGCATTCCCAGCCGCTTTCCTCGTCGCAGCCGAAGATAAGACGGGGAGTTTTTTTAAAGCGCGCGCCCGCGTCCTTAAGCGCTTTAAGCGCGTAAATTGCGGATACCGCCGGTCCTTTATCATCTACGGCTCCTCTGCCGTATATGGTTCGGTTTTCTAAAAGCCCGTTAAAGGGCGGGTGCAGCCAGCCCTCTCCGGCGGGTACCACATCCAGATGACATAGAATGCCTAATTGCTCGGAGGCTTCTCCCGGAAGCTGCGCGTAACCGGCATAACCGTCCACGTTTTTGGTTTCAAAGCCCAGTTTGCCGCACAGGGCAAGAGTATAATCCAGCGCCTTTTTTATGTTTTCTCCAAACGGGGCGTTTGGGGCGGGCTTATCCTTAACCGAGGGTATGCGTATCATTTCTTGCAGGCATACCGTCATTTCTTCAGCGTAATTATCTATTATTCTGTCTGTTTCGCGCATGATTGATTCATACCTTTCATTTTTTCTTCCAGCAGCGTTCTTAACTTATCGCTGGGCGCGATAATTATCCCCTGCTTTTGCCCTTCAAGCTCAAAGTTCAGTATAAAGTCTCCCTGGTCAGGCTGGCAGATATAGCTTTCGTATTTTTCCCGGCTTTGGGGCTCTACTGCGACGATGCCGGTTATGGCCGAGATGGGAACGCATATCCGGCGCACCATACGCTGGCCTGTATATTTTTCCGCGCTGAATTCCTCCTGGCTTAAGGTATATCTGTAAAGGCTGGTTCGTTTGGAAAGTATGAACCATACCATTACCGCCATTGAGGCTATGCCTAATAGGTCGAATATTACTGCGTTTGCTTCCTTAAAGATGTTTTTAAGGAGCTGGATTACGAAGAGTACGGCTAATATAGCCAAAATAAGCGCGGCACAGAAAAATATCCCGTGATACCATTTGGGCTTTTTGGGCTGGAGTATTTCCTCGTACATTAAATTGTCCTCTCTTTTTAGGGTTTTATACCCGTCTATGAAAAATTCGATGTTTTTCAGGCTGAGTGTCCTGCCGCGCGGCGCGCGATTGAAGGCATACCGGGCGTATTTTAAGGACCGCGCAGCAAAGCGGCCGCGGCGGGCTTTTAAGCAAATACGCATTTCACTTTTATTGTATTGCCTAGACAATACGGACGCATATAATGCGTTCCGCATTATTGGCTGCTGAAGCGTTCCTTTATGTAGCCGAGCGCGGCCGCGGCCTCTTCTTTGTTGTTTGAATTGGCCAGAACATACGCGCATACGGTATCATTTTGGCCATGATAAAGATAGTCTCCCTGGCCGGTGAAATCAACATATCCCAATTCAACGCAGCCAGCCAGATATTCGCCGTCAAATTCAAAGCCTGCTTCAGGAATGGGCATTATCAGCCCCAGCGCGGAAAGCTGCCTGGCCGTGCTGGCCGTTCCCAGCATGAGGTCGCAGCTCTGGCTTATAAGCAGCTGTTCAAACAGGGCGTATTTATTGGTCTGAGAATCGGGCTGCACTACGCTGTAAAGGCTGGGCTTTATTACTCTTATTTTTTCGATATCCGCTCCCTGTGAAATAACCTGAGCAACCCGGCTTTCGGATATGCTGACTATTATGCCGTCCTCAAGGCCGACGGTCAGCGCGTTAGGGTCGGGGCGGCTGTCTGATATATAGTAAATTGTGAGAGTAAGAAGAATGGCCGCAATCAGCATTACGGCTATAAACGCGGTATGCCGTCTCAGCCGCCAGGCAGTTTCCCTTTTATTCATTGCTTCCTCCATACCATACCGCGCCCGACATAATTTTATAAAGTATTTTTTGAGTTAAGGCAGGGTCGGCAGTTTGATGATATACGCAGATTATAAGCCTTTCTCCGTTCAAGGCGCTTATGACGTTATGCGGCTCCTGCGCGCAGGGAAATTCCAGCCCTTCAAAGCTCATTGAGCTTACCGTTAGGCCAAGTATTTCTCCTTTTTTATTTTGCATTAGCCCGTTAAATGAGCCGAAGAGACTGCCGTCTAAAGGCATAAGCCAGTTATTATCCGCCATTAATTTATACTGGGACTCCGGGAGAATTAGGACGTCGCCTTCTTTTTTAGCCAGCCTTGCGGTTATATACGTCCAGCCGCTTTGCAGGCCTGAGGGGCCGTAGCCCTCGTGCGCGGTATAGCACTGCGCCTCAGAGTATTCAATTTCGGGGTTGTTTTCTTTAAGCTGCTGCGCCCATTGAGAGGCGTTGCCCGCCGGGACGTTGGTCTGATAGAAGAAAAAAATGAGCCTTTCCTGCGGAAGCTCTGCAAGCGAACGGTAGAGCATGACGGTTGAAACAACCATAACGGCGGTAATAGCCGTTATCCAGGGCAGTATTTTTTTGCTGAAGTATAAAAAGCGTTTCAAATTAAATTACTCCGTTTAAAATTTGTTATGCGGCTTATTAAGGCGTTTTTACGGCGGCGCCGTAAAAGCTGCTAATACACGCTTATTATAACATAAATGCATATGAACGAACAGAAAATTTGAAAAATATATGCTTCTAAAAACAATTTTTTCGGTTGTCGGATATGGCCGAACCATTTTTAATTAGCTTTCGGATGCTTGGGCCGTTAATTGCCGTTCGACATAAATCCTCCGTATATGATATAATAATTTAAGAATACGGCTTAGTAGGAGCCGCCGGGATAACGGAGGGGAGATATGCTCCATATATTGCTGGGCCGGGCAAAAAGCGGCCGGACGGGTATTATGGCCAGAAGCGTCGGCAGGGATATTTCAAACGGCAGAAGAGCGGTTTTTATCGTGCCTGACCAGGAGACCTTTATAACTGAAAGCCGGCTTTTAAGGGAAAACGGCCTTAATGGGCTTATGGGCACCGAGGTGCTCTCCTTTAACCGTCTGTGTCAGCGCATTATAAAATGGTCGGGGAGAACTCCCGGCGTAAGATTGGACGATACGGGCAGGAGCATGCTGCTTGCCGGCGCGGTTATGGAATGCGCCGGGGAGCTTACGGTATTTAAGTCCAGCGCCGGCCAGCCGGGCTTTATAGAGCGCTTTGCAAGGATGCTGGCTGTTTTTAAAAGCTGCGGGCTTGCTCCTAAGGACCTTAGAGAGCTTTCTTTGAAGAACAGCGGCCTGCTTAAGGCCAAGCTGGCCGATTCGGCCGTTATATTTGAAAAATACGAGGAGCTTTTAACGGGAAGATACGCTGACAATCAGGATTATTTCATGCTGGCCTGCACGCTTGCGGGCGAATGCGGCCCGCTTAAGGAGACTAATATATATATAGACGGCTTTGAAGCCTTTACTCAGAGGATGCTTGAGCTTATATTCTGCCTGTGCGAAGCTGCGCCTGAGGTGTATATATCCCTGCCCTCGGCTGCCGGCGGGCAGGACGGGGAATTATACGGCCTTTCTGAAAACGCGCTCAAGCGGCTGACGGCGCGCGCGCTGAACCAGGGGATAAAATATGAGATAAAAAGCGCGCCGGCTAAAAAGCGTAAGGGCGAGATGGATTTTCTGGGTGAAAATCTGTTTGCATATCCGCATATGCAATATCCGAGCCGGCCCGAGAGCATATCTCTTTTTGAGGGGAGGAATCCCGAGGAGGAGGTGCGCAGGGCGGCCGCCGTTATTAGAGAAGAGGCGCTCGCGGGGGCGAGATACAGGGATTTTGCCGTTATAACCAGCGCTCCGGGCATATATACGCCCATCATAGACAGGGTTTTCCGGCAGTATGATATACCTGTATTTGCCGATATTAAGAGGCCTGTGCCCGCGCAGCCGCTGGTGAGGCTGATTTTGGCTCTGCTGAATATAAGGGAGCACGGGCTTAAAAATATATTGGAATATGCATTTAATCCGCTTATGGGCTTTGCAGGAAGGGACAGCCGTGCATTTGAGAGCCTGGCGCGCGAGGCGGGGCTGAAGCAGCAGGAATTTTTCTACGGCGGCGCCGGCCGGCTGGAGGGTAAGCCCCTTGAGGAGCTTGAGCGGCTGAGAGGAATATTTCTGCCTCCCATAGAGGCATTTGAGGAGAAAATTCGTTCCTGCCGGCGCATAGACCAGTACGCGCGGGCTATAACGCTGTTTTTGGAGCAATATAATATAGCTGAAAGGCTTGAGGAGGATATAGAGCGCCTGGAGAAAACGGGACTTCCCTCTCAGGCGGATGAAGCGCGCCAGGTATGGGAACTGACGGTTAATTTGCTTGAACAATTGGAATTGCTGCTGGGCGAAAAAGCAATAAGCCGGAAGCAGTTTTCTGGTATGCTTGCCCAGGGCTTTGCAAGGAGCGAGATAGGGGTGCTTCCTTCCAGCGTGGACTGCGTGCTTTTGGGGGATATAAGCCGTACTAAAACCTCGGGCGTAAGCGCCGCTTTTATTCTGGGAGCCAATGAGGGCATGCTGCCCGCGCCCATTTCGGACGACAGCCTTTTTTCGGGTCGGGAGCTGGACGATATGAATAAAATGGGCGCGCAGCTTGAGCCGGACCAGAATATGCAGGTCAGTCAGCAGAATTACGACATATATTCGGCTTTTTTATCGCCCTCTCAAAGGCTTTATGTTTCCTATAGCCTTGCCTCAAGCGAGGGTTCTGGTTTGCGCCCTTCATATATAGTAGGCAGGCTTAGGCTTATTTTCCCCGCTCTGGAGCTTGAAAGCGGTTTAACTCAGGAGGAGCTCTTGGAAACTCCCGCTTCGGGCCTGCCTCTGCTTTTTGCTTCAATACGCGGCGGTCTCTCCAGGGAGCTGGCGGATTTTCTGTTTTATTTAAAGAAAAGCAAGCCGCAGTATGCTCCTCTTCTGGAACGGGCGCTTTTTCCGCCTAAAAGGGCTGAAATAGAGCCGCAGCGGGCCAGGGAGCTTTTTTTCAGCAGGGACAGCGTAAGCGTTTCGCGCCTGGAAACCCAGGCTCTCTGCCCGTATATGCATTTTGTCAATTACGGCCTCAGGCCGCAGCGCATCGAGGATTATAAGCTTAATCTTCGGGACTCGGGCAGCCTTATGCATGAGGTTATGGAAAGCGCTCTGGCGCTGTTTAACGGCCGGGATTTGAATGCCCTTACGCGGGAGGAGATTTTTTTAGCCGCCGACCGTATTCTGGACGAACGCGCTCCTCAGTACCGCTATGGCTACCTGCTTTCTTCCAACAGAGCGCGCAGGCAGACCGAGGGCCTTAGGGTTATGGCGCGCACGGCGGTTTATGAGGCGGTACGCCAGCTTGCGGCGGGAAGGTTTATACAGGTGGGCAGGGAAATAGTCTTTGATAATAACAGGGACTATCCGCCTATAAGCCTGAATACGGCTGCGGGGGAACTAAAGCTCAGGGGAATTGTGGACAGGGCGGATATGCTGTATTTGGGCAACGAGCGGTATATAAGGATTGTAGATTATAAATCGGGAGCCGATAAATTTCTTCCTGAAAGGGCGGCCGACGGTACGGCGCTGCAGCTTCCTCTTTATATGGACGCTGTGCTGTCGGCCTTTAAAGGAGCCAGGGCGGCCGGAGCGTTTTATTTTCAGATAAGGGAATTGGAGGGGGAGGACAGAATATTGCTTTCGGGTCCGGCGGTTAATATTCCCGACGTTATAGAGGGCATGGACCCCGGGGCGCTTAACGGCAAGGGCGAGGTTATAAGCGCCAGGCTGGCTAAAAATGGGCTGACAGGCAGGAATCTGCTTTCCCCGGCGGCATTTGACCGTTTAATCCGTCTGGCTAAGGACAGAGCGGGGCAAATAGCCGCGGATATTGCCATGGGCAGGATAGAGAGCGCCCCGATAGATTACTCAGAGCAGGAAAGCCCCTGCCGCTACTGCGAGCATTATCTGCTCTGCGGGATTAAGGAAAAGGGAACGCGCTTAAGGCGGGCGTGTTCGGGCCTGAATTTGGAAGAGGATAATTCTGAGCCTGACGTTAAAGAAAAGGAGGCAAAGGCGCATGCAGTGGACGCAGATGCAGCAGAGGGCGATTGATTTAAGGGGCAGGAGCCTTTTGGTGAGCGCGGCGGCGGGAAGCGGAAAGACCACGGTTATGGTAGAAAGAATACTTTCCCTGGCGCTGGAGGGAGTTCCCTTAGACAGGATGCTTATAGTTACCTTCACCCGTGCGGCGGCTTCCTCAATGCGTGAAAAGCTGACCAAGGAATTGGAAAGGCGCATGCAGGCTCAGCCGCACAACCAGGTTCTTAGACGGCAGAGCGAGGCGCTGCGCCGGGCGGATATTTCCACATATTCTTCCTTCTTGGTCAGCGTGCTGAGGCAGTATTATTATCTTTTAAATATACCTCCTGATTTCAAGATATTGGATCAGGCCAAGCTGGCACGGCTGGAGGAGGACGCGCTGGAGACGGTTTTGGAGCAGGCGGACGATATTCCGCATCTGGAGGAGCTGTACGGGCTGCTGGTTAAGGGGGGAAAGGATAAAAGCTTGTGCGACGCCATACGATTAATATATGGGCATATAAGCATATTTCCTTATCCATTCAAACGCTTGGAGGAAATGCTGGAGGATTATTCTTCAGACGGCGCAATCTGGAAAAACGCTCAGAGGCGGCGCATGCAGGACGAATTGGTATGCCTTAAGGAGGACGCGGAGGAATTGTGCCTGCTCGCCGGGGAGGTGGGAGGCAAAAATAACTGCCGCGAGGTTGGCGAATATAACCTGGCGCTTATAGAGGGGCTTTTAGCGGCTCAGAGCTTTGAAGAAATGGCCGCATTAAAGCCGCAGCGCTATATAAGCCTGAGGATAAAGGATGGCTTTGCCGACGCCTTCAGGCCCCGGCATGAAATAATAAAAGGCGCGCTTCAGGGCATATTAACTGAGGCAAGGGAATATGCGGAGCTGCTGCAATATGATGATTTGCCTTATCTGCGCGGCTGCATGGAGGCGCTTTTTGAGCTGGTAAGACGTTTTTCAGACGTTCTTTTTCAGCTTAAGCTGGAGGAAAACAGCCTGTATTTTTCAGATATAGACAGGCTTTCGGCTCAGCTGCTGGATAACGAACAGGCTGCGGTTGAATTAAGAAACAGATACGATTACATATTTGTGGACGAGTATCAGGACAACAATAAATTGCAGGAGCATATCCTCTCCCGGCTTTCCAAGGGGGACAATATATTTTATGTGGGAGATGTAAAGCAGAGCATATACCGCTTCCGCAATGCTGACCCTTCCATATTTGTAAGGCGGGAGCGGGCCTTTAACGCCGGAGAGGGAGAAAATATTTATCTTAACAATAATTTTCGTTCGTGCGGAGGAATATTGGATTTTGTCAATTTTATATTCGGGTGTATTATGAAGCGGGAAACTCTGGGACTTGAATATGACGATAACGCGGCGCTTCATCCTCTTGAGGATTCCTGGCAGGTTCTTATGGGCACGGAGGCATGCGCCTGCTCTCTGGAAGGCTGCCTTAAGCCTGCTCCTCCCGCAGAAATTATGCTTTTGGAATATGACCGGGAAGCGCTTCCTGAGCAGCTGAGCGAATATAAAAAGCAAAAGCTGGAGGCGCTGGCCGTAGCCAGAAGAATTAAGGAGCTTATAGAGGAGCCGATATACGACCCGGCTTTGAAATGTTGCCGCATGCCCAAGCTCAGGGATATAGTGATTTTGGCCCGCAGCGCTAACGAATTATCGGGCGCATATCAGGAGGTTTTTAAGAACGAGGGCATTCCGCTTTATACGGAGCCGCAGGCGGGGCTTTTAAGCAGCCATGAGGCGGGCGTTATTATAAGCCTGCTTTGGCTGATAGCCGGCAGGGGGGAGGATGAAGCGCTTCTGGCTGTACTGCTCAGCCCTATAGGAGGCTTTAATGAGGACGAGCTGGCGCAGGTGCGCGTTAAGGTTAGGCTGGGAAGCTTTTCTCAGGCGGCCGAAAGCTTTATGGCCCTGCCTGAGAGCGGGGAATTGGGCCAGAGACTGCGCGAGTTTTATCTGAGGCTAGAGAACTGGAGCTTTTTAAGCTATTCGCTGCCTTTGGAGCAGTTTTTATGGCGGATATATGAGGAAACGGGTTATTTTTATTATGTTTCCGCGCTGCCTATGGGGCAGGTGCGCGCTGAAAATTTAAGGCAGCTGGCCCGCAGGGCGGGCGCGTATATGCTCTCGGAGGGAGAATCCCTCGCCGGCTTTTTAAATTATCTGGAATTTGGGCGGAAATTAGGGGGAGATATAGAAGAGGGAGCCACGCTGGGCGAAAAGGACGACGTTGTGCGGCTGATGACCATACATAAGAGCAAAGGGCTGGAATTTCCGATATGCCTGCTTGTAAACTGCGGGCAGCCGTTTAATAAAAACGAGGCCCGGCAGAACATACAGCTTGATTCCGAGCTGGGCATTGGGGTTAAGTTTAGGCGCCTGGATAAGGCTACGGGTATTTATGAGGCGCGTCAAAGCATAGCCAGGGCGGCCATAGCCGGCAAGCTGACGGAGGAGGCCAGAGCCGAGGAGGCGCGGCTAATGTATGTAGGCATGACCCGGGCGGTAAGCAGGCTTATAATTTCAGGCACCATAACCTCTAAAAGCGCTTTTATGGATGGGAAATATGCTTTGTCTCATGCCAACAGCTTTTTGGATTTTATTATGCCCGCTCTGCTGAGGCATCCTGATTCTGAAATACTGCGCGCGCGCTTTGGAGGCTTTAAGGAAGAGGCGGGCCGGGGAAGAATAACGGTAAAGCTGCTGGACATGGACTATTTAAGGGAAGAGCCGTTTGATTCTGCGGCTAATTTGGCCCAAAAGTCAATTAAAGAGGCGGAGGACCGTGATATAAGCTATTTGGATAAGCGCTTTTCGCGGCGATATGCGCTGGAGGGAGCTACGCGTTTAAGAAGCAAGCTGGCCGTTACCGAATTGTCGGGCGAACGGGAAAAAATACTGCGCCGGCCCTCGTTTCTCAAGGATATCTCGGCCGCTCACATAGGCAATTTATATCATGCGGCCATGGAACGTCTGGATATAAATGGGGACGTATCGGTTTTGGGCATATCGGCCCAATTGGACGCTTTGGCCGAGCGGGGAATATTTTTGCCTGAAGAGAGGAGGTTTATAAAGCCTGAAAAGCTGGAGGCGTTTTTTTCTGCGCCTGTAGGAAGAAGGCTTTTGGCGGCGGATAGGGTTTACAGGGAGGAGCCTTTCTGCATATGGGTGGAGCAGGAGGGCGAGCGGGTGCTTGTGCAGGGAGTAATAGACTGCTATTTTATAGAACGGGGCCGCGCCGTGCTTATAGACTATAAGACGGACAGCGCTGGGGGAGATTCGGAAAAGGCGGCGCAGAAGCATAGGCCCCAGCTTGAAATGTATGCGCTTGCCCTTAAGGAAATCAGGGGTATGGAAACCGAGGGCTGGCTGTATATGTTTTCAGACTGCTCCTTTCACCGGCTAGTATAAAAGGAGCGGGGACTGCTCTGGCGGACGTTTAGGTTTAATCTGCCGTTTCTGTTTTTATAGCGGAGAATTTATACAAAGGCGCTGGAAAACAGCAAAAAAACCAGGCCGGAGGAGGCGTTGCCCAAAAAGACTGCCCAGAATAAATCGGACAGCCTCATTTTCAGCATTGTGCCTATTGCCGCGCCTGTAAAGGCGCCCATGCCGGGCAGGGGCAGGGCGACAAGCAAAAATACCGACCATAGGCATAAGAGCCGTCGTTTAAAGCCGCCGCTGTCCGCCAGCTTATGTTCTAATTTATGGCGGTGCGGAGCAATCCTGCTTTTAAAGCGGGCTATGAAATTTTTTGAGACCTTTCTTTTTTTCAGCCAGCTATAGCAGGGCTTGAGCAGAGCTATAAGCGCGTAGGAGCTGAGGGCGCAGCCTAGCAGCCCGGCAACGCCTATGGAGAGGAGAGACATTTTTAGATACAGGCCGTATAAAACCGCGCCCTTAAATTCTATTACGGGCAGGGCGGCCAGCGCGGCTATGGTAAGCTCGTTTAAGAAGGTAAGTAGAAATTCGGTCATATGTATGCTTCCTTTACCGGGACAATCTCGTATATATAAATTTATTCACTTGTCCTGCAAAAAAGAATGGAGAAGATTATGCAGTTAAAAAAAGAGATTAAAATAATGCTGGGCTGCTTAAGACGTGCGGACCAGGATTTTAAGCTTATTGAGGAGGGGGACAGAATAGCGGTAGGCATATCGGGCGGCAAGGATAGTCTGGCGCTTTTATATGCGCTTACGCTTTACCGCAGATTTTCCAAAAAGGCTTTTGAACTGCAAGGGATAACTATATCCATGGGCATGCAGCCCTTTGATTTAAGCGGCGTCAGGGCGTTCTGCTCCAGTTTGGACATAGGATATACCGTAGTAGAAACGCAGATAGGACGGATAATTTTTAACGAGAGGCAGGAAAAAAATCCATGCGCTTTATGCGCCAATATGCGGCGGGGAGCGCTTAATAATGCCGCGCTTAAGGCTGGCTGCAATAAAACTGCGCTGGGACATCACAGCGGGGACGTAGTGGGAACCTTTTTAATGAGCCTGCTATATGAGAGCCGGCTTAATACCTTTTCTCCCAAGACTTATTTAAGCCGGAGCGGTCTGACGGTTATCAGGCCGCTGGTTTATGCTCAGGAGGCCAATTTAAGGCATGTGGCTCAGGGGCTTGAGCTGCCGGTGGTTATTTCCCCCTGCCCTGCGTGCGGAGAGACTAAGCGCGCGCAGATGGAGGAGCTGCTTCGGACGCTTAATCAGTATGCGCCCCGAGCCAGGGACAGGATAATGCAGGCCATATCCAATACCGGCCAGTATGGATTATGGAATAATATAGACGGAGGACAGGCTGATAAATGAAAAGAATAATCTCTGGCGCCATATTGCTTTTATGCTTTATAGGGTTTGGAATTTCGGCCTGGGCTGCGGGAATAGTTAATCCGAGCTTTGTTTTCAGTAAAAACGGTCTTGCCGGCTGGACCTCGGGCGCGGCGCTTAAGGAAAAATATATAGCGGGAGTGCTGGACGAATCCTGCGACGATGTTGGAATGTGCGCTACTCTTAAAAATCTTGAGGCAAATTACAGTTATCTTGTTCAGCGGATAACCGGCTTAAAACCGGGGGACTGCTACCTAATAACCGTTATGGCTAAAGTTAAGAGCGGCGTTTCAGGCTCGGGAGCCGGAATTAATGCGCGGGGAGTAAACGCGGACGGAGAATATGATGCGGAAAATTCGTCTGAGCGCCTGACCCAGCCGGGAGAGTGGCGGCAATTATCGTTATATGTGCTTTTGGATAAGGGCGCGTCTCAATTTGATTTATATCTTGAACTGGGTTCGGCAGAGAATTATTCGGAGGGATATGCCTATTTTGACTGCGTTGAAATAACTAAGCTGGAGGAACTTCCTGAGGGAGCCGAGGCTGTTCTGATAAAGGGGGAGGGGCTGAGCGCGGACGCCTATATATTAATTGGAGTAATTTTGTGTCTGGTTTTAGCGGGCTTTATTGCTTTTAGGAAGGGTCGCGTGCGTAGGAACGGATTGCAGAAGGACGCTCAGACTCAGGCGGAGGATAACCAGGCGGACGAGCTTTAAACGCCGCGGCGCCGGCAGGACGGGCGGGATGCATATTAGAGGGAATGGGCGTATAGGGGAGTCTGAAGAGGAATGAGCTTTTCAATAATAAGGGCGGACAGGATTAAGAAAAGGCTTTTGCCCATTCCGGCCGGCGGGAGCCGGCCTCCTTTTGCCTTAGGCTGAACGCTTTATTTATAGCGTTCAGCCTAAGGCGTGGGTGGGGGTCCTGCCGTATAAAATACGGCTTTACGCCTGAAATGGCTGGATTTTCGGAAAACCGGGCAAATTGCGCGCGCTTTTGGCGGAATAAAATAATAGCTCGATTCAGCCCGATTCTGTTTGACACCAGGCTTTTAAAATGATAAAATTATAAAAGATTATGTTTGTTAGATACATAAATTTGTTCAAAACTAACATTCATGCCTGACAGCAATTAAAAATTCCCCGCGAGGGGATTATGGGAGGTTATCTGTTTTATGGCAACACCAGTAATTATGCCCCGTCAGGGACAGTCGGTGGAAAGCTGCATTATTACCAAATGGAATAAGCAGGTAGGGGATAAGGTGGCCGTTGGCGACCTTTTATTCACATATGAAACCGATAAAGCGACCTTTGACGAGGAATCGCAGGTAGAAGGCGTTCTGCTGGCTATCCTGCATGAGGAAGGGGACGACGTTCCTTGCCTTGAGAATGTTTGCGTAATTGGGGCTGAGGGGGAGGATGTAAGCCAATTTGTTTCAGCCGCTTCCGCGCCTGAAGCGCCTGCGGCCCAGAGTGCTTCCGCGCCTGAAGCGCCTGCTTCGGCTCCTGCGGCTGCTTCTGCCGTTCCTGCGGCTGCTCAAGCTGCGGTTACGGCGTCTGAAGGGGATATAAAAATTTCGCCCCGCGCCCGCGCTTATGCTGAGAAAACAGGAGTGGATTACCGCTATGCCGTGCCGTCCGGCGCAGAAGGCCGCATAATCGAAAGAGATATAGTAGCTTTGCGCGAGCAGGGCGTAATGGTTACGCCTGCCGCTTCTGGCGAATATCTTGCAGGCGGCAGCCGCATTGAGGGTACGGGCATAGGAGGCCGCGTTTCCGTAGAGGACCTTTCGGCGTCTGCAAATGCGGCTCAGTCTGCGCCTGCTGTTCAGGCTCCTGAATATGAGGATGTAAAATTAACTAATATCCGCAAGGTTATTGCCCGCAGCATGACCGCTTCCTTAACGGGTATGGCCCAGCTTACGCTGAACACCTCTTTTGATGCTACAGAGCTTATGGCTTACCGTAAAAAGGTTAAGGAAAACGGAGAGAAGCTCGGTTTGGCCAATATTACCCTTAACGATATGGTGCTTTATGCGGTTTCCCGCACGCTGCCTAACCATAAGGATTTAAATGCTCATCTGCTTGAGGATAAGATGCGTTATTTCACAAACGTTCATTTGGGTATGGCGGTAGATACTGAGAGGGGTTTAATGGTGCCTACCATTTTCAATGCTAATAAGCTTTCGCTGAATGAAATTGCTTTGGAGGCCAAGAAGAGCGCTTCTGACTGCCAGAAAGGCTCAATCAATCCCGATAAGCTTTCAGGCGCCAGTTTCACAGTTTCCAATCTGGGTTCTTTGGGTATAGAAAGCTTTACTCCTGTTATCAATCCTCCTCAGACGGGTATTCTGGGCGTGGACAATATCGTAACCCGCGTTAAGGAAGTAAATGGGCAGATTAAGACTTATCCGGCCATGGGTCTGTCTTTGACCTTTGACCACCGCGCGCTGGACGGCGCTCCCGCTGCTAAATTCTTAAAGGAGCTGGCTGCTAATTTGGAGAATTTCTCCGCGTTGCTGGCTAAATAATGGAGGCGAAAAACATGGTATATGATTTGATTATCATAGGCGGCGGCCCGGCTGGGTATCTTGCGGCAGAGCGCGCCGGAGAAGCTGGGCTTAATACTCTGCTTGTTGAAAAGCGCTTTATAGGCGGCGTTTGCCTGAACGAAGGATGCATTCCCTCCAAGGCGCTGCTGTATTCAGCCAAGCTCTATGACGGGGCCAGCCACGGCGAAAAATACGGTATAACTGTAGAAAATATAAAATTGGACCATCAGGCGGTTATAGCCCGCAAGCGCAAGGTTATAGATACCTTGGTAGGCGGTATTAAGATGAAGCTTAAAAAGCTTAAGGTGACCGTAGTAGAAGGAGAAGGGCATATAGAAAAGCGCAATGCAGAAGGCTTCTGCGTAAGCGTAAATGGCGCGGAGTATACCGGTTCGCGCCTATTGATAGCTACCGGTTCGGAAGCGGCTGTGCCCCCCATTCCAGGCCTTAAGGAAGGGCTTGCCTCAGGCTTTGTGCTTACTAACCGCGAGATACTGGAGCTTCAGGAAATTCCTGAGCGCCTGGTAGTTATCGGCGGCGGAGTAATAGGCCTGGAAATGGCCAGCTATTTTAATACTGCTGGAAGCAAGGTAACGGTTGTGGAAATGCTTAATAAGATAGCAGGGCCTACCGATGCGGAAATTTCTAAGATTCTTCAGAAGAATTATGAGAAAAAGGGAGTTACCTTTAAGCTGGGCGCCCGTGTAACCGAGGTTACTGCTAAAGGCGTTGTGTATGAGCTTAACGGCAATAAGGAGACGGTAGAAGCGGATAAGGTGCTGCTTTCCATAGGCCGCCGTCCTTCTACTAACGGTTTGGGCCTTGAAAATATAGGAGTCAACACCGAACGTGGCGCAATTAAAACCGACGAGCAGGGCAGAACCAATGTGGCGGGCGTTTATGCCGCAGGAGATGTAAACGGTTCTCATATGCTGGCTCATGTGGCTTACCGGGAGAGCGAGGTTGCGATAAACACTATCCTGGGCAAGAAAGACCATATGCGCTATAACGCCGTGCCTTCGGTTATATATACCAATCCTGAGGTGGCCTGCGTGGGAGAAACTGAGGAAAGCGCTAAAGCTAAGGGCATGGACGTTGCCTGCGTTAATCTCACTATGAAATATTCGGGCCGCTATGTGGCTGAGAATGAGGGCGGAGACGGTATCTGTAAGCTTATAATAGATAAAAAGCGCAATCGTCTTGTGGGCGTACATATGATAGGCAATTATTCGTCTGAGATTATCGTAAGCGCCGTTACCATGATAGAGACGGAGATGCGCATAGAGGACATTAAAGAAATTATATTCCCGCATCCGACAGTATGCGAAATTATCCGCGAGGGAATATTCGAATATCACGGCTAAAATTTTAAGGAGGTTTTACTTATGCCTAAATCACAATATTTGGATCCAAGTGAAAAACGCAAGGCGGGTTTTATTAAATTTCACGATATACCCGTCAATCAGTACTCAAAATCCATAGAGGATGAAAAAGCCAATTTTTCCAATGAGGATTTTATCCGCATTTTCAGGGATATGGCTATTATCCGTGAGTTTGAGACTATGCTCAATTTGATTAAGACCACCAGCGAATATAACGGTATTCCATACAGCCATCCCGGCCCGGCGCACCTTTCCATAGGGCAGGAGGCTTCGGCTGTAGGCCAAGCGTATATCCTTACTAAGGACGATTATACCTTCGGCTCTCACCGCGGCCACGGCGAAGTTATAGCCAAGGCGCTTTCCTGCATTGAAAAGCTCAGCGACCAGGAACTGCTGGATATAATGAAGGAGACTCGCGGCGGTTCTACCTTAAAGGTGGTGGAGAGCAACGGCAAATATGCCAGCGTTAAGGATATGGCCCGCGCGTTTGTGCTTTACGGCTTCCTGGCCGAGATGTTCGCGCGTGAAACCGGCTTCTCCAGAGGCCTGGGCGGCTCCATGCACGCGTTCTTCATTCCTTTCGGAATTTATCCCAATAACGCTATAGTAGGCGGCAGCGCCGATATAGCTATGGGCGCGGCCCTTTATAAGAGGGTGAATTGCAAGGACGGTATGGTAATAGCCAATATAGGCGACGCTTCATTAGGCTGCGGCCCCGTTTGGGAAGCTATCAATATGGCGGCTATGGACCAGTATACTCAGCTTTGGGACGAAGCGCATAAAGGCGGCTTGCCCATTATCTTCAATTTCTTTAATAACCAGTACGGTATGGGTGGTCAGACCTGCGGCGAGACTATGGCCTATAATATTCTTGCCCGCTTTGGAGCAGGAGTTAATGAGGACCAGATGCATTCTGAGCGCGTTGACGGCTTTAATCCTTTGGCAGTTATCGACGCCTATAAGCGCAAGAAGGCCATTATAGAGGAGCGCCGTGGTCCGGTGCTGCTGGACGTGCTTACTTACCGCTTCTCCGGCCATTCTCCTTCGGACGCTTCCAGCTACCGTACAAAGGAAGAGCTGGCAGCATGGCAGGCGGTGGATCCGCTTATTACCTACCGCGCCGAGCTGGTTAAGGCAGGCATAGCTGATGATTCTGTCTTTGAGGCCATTTTGGAGACTGTTAAGAAGGAAATGACCGATGTGGTTAAGCTGGCGGTAGATCCTCAGATTTCTCCATATATGGATTTGGTAGCTCAACCCAACGCTATTGCGGATATCATGTTCTCAAACGGACATGTAGAATCTATGGATACTACTCGCAAGCCCGACGTGCTTATTCCTTATGAAGAGAACCCGCGCGTGCAGAAGATAGCTAAAAAAGAGCGGTTTGGCTTCAAGGACGGCAAGCCTGTTTCCAAGAACAAGGTTTATCAGTACCGCGACGGAATATTTGAGGCTCTGATTAATAAATTCTATGAGGATCCAACTCTTATTGCTTACGGTGAAGAAAACCGCGATTGGGGCGGTGCGTTTGCCGTGTACGGCGGTCTGACTGAATCTCTGCCCTATCATCGTTTGTTTAATAGCCCGATTTCTGAGGCGGCTATCGTTGGCTCGGCAGTAGGCTATGGCCTTTGCGGCGGACGCTCGGTAGTAGAATTGATGTACTGCGACTTCCTTGGCCGCGCAGGGGACGAAGTGTTCAACCAGATGGCTAAATGGCAGGCTATGACTGCGGGAGAATTGAAGGTTCCCATGATTCTCCGCGTCAGCGTAGGCTCCAAATACGGCGCGCAGCACAGTCAGGACTGGTCGGCGCTTATAGCCCACATTCCCGGCCTGAAGGCATGCTTCCCTGCGACTCCTTACGACGCCAAGGGCTTAATGACTACTGCGCTTAACGGTACCGACCCTGTGGTGTTCTTTGAGAGCCAGCGGATATACGATTATTCAGAACAGTTCCATGAAGGCGGCGTGCCTGCCGAGAGCTATGAAATTCCTTTCGGTGAGCCGGATATCAAGCGCGCTGGAAGCGACGTAACCATACTGACCATAGGCGCCGTGCTTTATCGAGCTATGGACGCTGCTAAGGAGCTTCAGGAGAAATATAATATTTCTGCCGAAGTAATAGACGCGCGCAGCCTGGTGCCCTTTAATTATGAATTGGTGCTTGAGTCTGTTAAGAAAACGGGTAAATTGGTAATTGTGGGCGATGCTTGCGAAAGGGCTTCCATAATGAAGGAAATGGCAGCTAACGTTACTAATATGGCCTTTGATTATCTGGACGCTCCTGTTGTGGTTGTAGGCGCTAGAAACTGGATTACTCCCGCCTACGAGCTGGATAATTTCTTCTTCCCGCAGCCGTCCTGGATTATCGACGCTATCCATGAGAAGATTATGCCTATACCTGGTTATGTGGCTAAGGCTAATTACACTACTCAGGCGCTTTTGGATAACAATAAAAAGGGCGTATGAGCAGCCGCTATGCGCTGAAAAGATAGAAAAACACGATTTTAAGGAGCAGCCGTCTCAGGCTGCTTCTTTGTTTTATTTGCAGTTGAGGCTGTCAGGCTGCGCTTTGCGTTTATCCAAGCGAGCGCTTTTATAAACTGAGGGTATTTTCATGTAAATAAATTGCTTGACTTGATGCAGGATGTATAGTATATTATTTTTACCAATAAAATATTTTTAGACAGCAGTATTAAAAATAGGAGGATTGTAATATGAAAAGAGCAGTTTATAATGAGCTTAGGCAGAAGGCTATAGAATTATATGAAAAAGCCGGCATAGTGCTGACCGACAGGGAAAAGGAAAATATAGAGGTGGCGGATTACGGACTGGAGGATGTATATAATACCGGTCTTGAATTGGTCGTCTATGTTAATACCAGCCGATGCTGCGCTAAGGAGCTTGCTTTAACTCCCGGCCAAACCTGCCCGGAGCATTATCATCCGCCTGTGCCTGAGATAGGGTATGAGGGCAAGGAAGAGACCTTTAGATGCAGATACGGCGAGGTAAAGCTGTATGTGCCTGGGGAGAAAAATTGCGCTGGAGTGCATCCAGAGGGGGCGTATACTGTGTTTCATGAGATATTGCTTAAGCCGGGCGACCAGTATACCATAGAAAAGAATACTAAGCATTGGTTTACAGCTGGTCCTCAGGGAGCGGTAGTATCTGAATTTTCTACAAGCAGCTATGATGAATACGATGTATTTACTGATAAGCGGATAGAACGGATACCGGTTATAGAGGATTAAGCAGGTTGTATAGCGGTAATTGCGGCCTTTTGGTGTTTTTGCCAAAGGGCCGCTTGCGTTTAAGGCAAGAATAAAAATAAGGGGGCGCGCCGCGGCGCCCGGCCAAAGGCCGGGCGGACGCCAAGCGCATAATGGCCGCAAGTCAGCTTGCGGCCATTATGCGCTTGGCGTTGATTTTGCCGTGGAACGGCAAAATCCCGCGGCGCGCCCCCTTATTTTTATTCCTGCCTTAAAGCTGATTAAGCTCCTTAATCCAAAGCGCGCTGCTGGCGTCGCTGGGCATGCGCCAATCTCCGCGCGGAGACAGGGCTACGCTTCCTACCTTTGGTCCGTCTGGCAGACAGGAGCGCTTAAACTGCTGAGAGAAAAAGCGGCTGTAAAAGATTTTCAGCCATTTTATCAATATCTCGTCAGGATATTCCTGACGGCCGTAAAAGGCGTATTTGGCCAGCATAAGCACTTTTTTTGGAGAAAAACCCCATCTTACTGCATAGTAAAGATAAAAATCGTGCAGCTCATACGGTCCAACCAGCTCCTCGGTCTTTTGGGATATATCGCCGTTTTGGGCGGGAAGTAATTCGGGGCTTACAGGCGTATTAAGTATATCATAAAGAATGTTTCTAAGCGTTTGACTTGAGGCTGTATCGGCGCAGTAGGCGACGAGGTGCCGTACCAGCGTCTTGGGAATAGATGCGTTTAAGCCGTACATGGACATATGGTCTCCGTTATAGGTTGCCCATCCCAGGGCTAATTCAGATAAATCGCCGGTACCTACTGCGAGACCGCCCTGCATATTGGCTATATCCATAAGCACCTGCGTGCGCTCTCTTGCTTGACTGTTTTCGTATGCGGCGTCATGAAGCTCGGGCGAGTGCCCTATATCTGAAAAATGAGACAGCACGGTATCGCTTATATTTATTTCTTTTAGATTAGCTCCCAGCTCGCGGGCAAGCAGCTGAGCGTTGCTTTTAGTGCGCGAGGTAGTGCCGAAGCAGGGCATGGTTACTGCGGTGAGCTCTTCCTTGCTGCGCTTAAGCAGTTTTAAGGTTCGGGCGCATACTAAGGCTGCCAGAGTAGAGTCCAGTCCGCCTGAAAGCCCCAAGACAAGCGTTTTGGCGCCGGTGTGCTCCAGCCGCTTTTTTAAACCCAGCGCTTGGAGGGTAAGTATTTCTTCGCATCTTTCCTCCCGCTCATTTTTGTCCTCAGGTACAAACGGAAGAGGGGAGACTTCTCTTGTAAGCCGGGTATCCCTAATTTCCAGGCGAAATGGAATGAGTTTATAATCGCTTCCCTCTGAAGGTATAAAGGTGGTTATTCTGCGGCGCTCGCCTGTCAGTCGGCTTAAATCAGGCTCTGAAACGGTCAAGCCGGAATAAAATCTGTTCTCTGCCAATATGGTTCCGTTTTCCGCAATAAGGTTATGGGCGGCAAACACCATGTCGGTGGTGGATTCGCCTTCTCCTGCGTCAGAATAGACATAAGCGCAGAGCATCTTTGCCGAATGGTGCGAAACTAGCTCCCGCCTATATCGTGCCTTGCCTATAGTTTCATCGCTGGCGGATAAATTGGCGATTATTGTGGCTCCTGCCAGGCAATGAGCGGTTGACGGCGGTTCGCAGGCCCATAAATCCTCGCATATCTCCGCGGCCGCAATAAAATCCGGCATGCCTTCGCAGCAAAACAGCAGTTTTTTGCCAAAGGGAATTTGTTCTCCGCGGATATTTATAATGCTGTTCTCCTCTGGAGCGGCACAAAAATGCCTTTGCTCGTAAAATTCCCCATAATTAGGAATATTGCTTTTGGGCACAAGTCCAAGCAGCCGTCCGTTGGACATAGCGGCGGCGCAGTTATACAGTTTGCCTCTAGCCATAACGGGCAGCCCGGCAAACACAAGCATGTCTCCGCTGGCCGCGGCTATTCTTTCTAGTGCGTCCAAAGCACCTGTTAGAAGAGTATTTTGAAGAAAAAGGTCGCCGCAGGTATAGCCGGTAACGCATAATTCAGGCAGCACCAGCATCTTTATATTCTGCGCTTGAGCCAAACGCATGCTGTCTATAATGGCCGCGGCATTGTATTCACAATCCGCAACTTTAATTTTTGGGGAAAATGCAGCGGTTTTTATAAAGCCGTATCTCATAATTAAGCTCCTTTAAAAGGTTGTCCGCATTAGTATTGTTAACCCATATAAGCGGCATAGCAGTATAAATAATTCCGGTATAATAGACTGGGCGGCGCAGAACACTCTGCTGTATTTTGAAAAAAACCGGAATTTTCGTATTTTCGTTAATTAGGTTTATCCAACTACCTTTATAAGAGTAATAATATCTTCAGGACGTTCAGCCAAAAAGCGCGCGCCGTCGTTAAGCAGCTCCTTGCGCTCTCTAAAGCCCCAAAGCACGCCCATAGGGAGCATACCGGCGTTTTTTGCCGTCTGCATATCTACGCCGCTGTCGCCTATGTAAAGGCAGTCTTCGGGCGCAACCCTTAATTCTTGGGCTAGGGTTAATGCGCCCGTGGGGTCGGGCTTGCGCGGCGTATCCTCTTTTTTGCCACGTACAGCGTCAAATTTTCCAGGAAGCAGCTTATTTATAAGCAGCTGAGTATATTCGTCCGGCTTATTTGAAAGCACTCCCAGCTTTAAGCCCTGTTCCTTCAGGGTATCCAGCATTTTGTTTATACCGTAATAGGGCTTGGTCTTATAAAAAAGGTTTTCCCTGTAGCTTTGGTTAAAATACTCCTTGAGCTGGGCGACGTCTTCTTTTTCAGCCTTATGCTTTACAGTACGGAGCATATCCTCCATAAGCTTATCTGCGCCGCAGCCCACCAGGTATTTATATGAATTAGTTCTTATAGGAGGCAGTCCCATTTTTTCCAGGGCGATATTGCATGCGTAGGACAAGCCCTTTAGGGTATAAATCAATGTGCCGTCCAAATCAAAAATTACAGCTTTTGTCATAAGTTTTTCTCCTAATATTTATATTCAGGGCGGTTAAAAGCCCAAATCTTCATCGATAATTATAACCTTTATGCGGTTCTTATTTCTTTGGCGGGATGTCAGCACATAGGAGCTGCATATTCTGGCGTCCGAATTGCAGCCGGTAAGCGCGCCTTCCTTTGCTATGCATTGCCCCTTAATCGTACAATATGTACCGCAATTAAGACGCTGGGCGTTGAGCGGCGCAGCAATAGTACGGACTCGGTCTACCGCCTGTTCAAAGTTATCTACAATTTTATTCCGGCCTGCGGCAACTATTACTGATTCGGGACCATATAGGAGAGCGGCGACTCTGTTTGAATTGCCGTCCACGTTGTAAAGCTCGCCTGTGCGCAGTACGGCGTTAGAACTCATTATGTAAGCGTCTGCAAAAAAAGCTTTGCGAAATATAAGATTGATATCCGCTCTGGTTAATCCGGGCGCGTCCCGGTCTAAATATTTATATTCGCCGTTTTTTAAAAGAGCAGGCACTCCAATCTGCTTAAGAGTCATTGAACCGCCGCAGGCTATGGTGTCGCCCGGCTTTATAAGGCTTTTGATGATTTTAAGCGCAGCGTCCTTATCGTGCGCATAATATGCCTCCATATTGTTATTTCGCAGCGCTTCAAGCAGTTCTGAATATTTTTCCACATAATCATCTCCCATATAATATATTATCACACAAATTGCTAATAATATCAACATTATTTTTTTATAAATAATCTGCAAATAAGGCGGCTGTGCATATTGATACGCGTTCAAAGGCATAATAAATTATGCTGAGCGTTTACCATTCGTTTACAATGAGAGATAAGCGTGTGTTTTTATAAAACCGGCTGCAATATTTATAATATGAAAGGAACAGGATAAATGTTCAACGTTCTTTTGCGAGCTTTTTTTATGTTCATTATGGTGTTTTTCCTTATAAGGCTTATGGGGAAGCGACAGGTGGGCGAGCTTCAGCCTTATGAGTTTGTTATAACGATGATGACGGCCGATTTGGCTACCATTCCGCTGAGCGATTTATCCCTGCCCCTGGCCTGGGGAATAATAGGCATTCTGGTTTTATCCTTCTGCCAGCTTCTTATTTCGGTATTAAGTCTTAAATCGGCGCGTATGAGAAAATTCTTCTGCGGCCGTGCCTGCGTGCTTATAGAGCACGGAGTTATTCAGGAACGGGAGCTGGCTCATTTAAGGTATAATCTGAATGATTTGCTGGAGCAGCTTAGGACGAAGGACGTATTTGATATTTCCACCGTCAATTATGCAATTTTGGAGACTAATGGGGAATTAAGCGTGCTTTTGAATAAAGAGGACATGCCTCCAAGCTGTGATGAAATGGAGGTTATGGGAAAGCCGACTGAAATGGGCATAACCTTTATTTCGGATGGAAGGACTATTACGGATAATCTGGTAAAGGCGCAGAAGGAGGATAAGTGGCTGGAAAAGCATATAAAGAGCGCGGGCTTTGAAACGCCAGGAGAAATATTGCTCGCGCAGTATATTCCTAAGCAGCAGCTTTTTTTACAGGGGCGAGCGCCTAAAGAACGAGTCTGCGTAATTAAGATTAAGGATTAGGAGGGAGAAGGAATGAAAAACATATTGGCGATTGCAGTTATTTTTGTATTCATGATAGGCGCCTGCCTAGCTCTGGATATTTATATTCAAAATTCGCTTGAGGAATTATCAGCTTCGGTAGAAAAAATGCAGCAGAATAATGATATGGAATCTGTCCGTGAATTTGAGAAGCTTTGGGAAAAGCATGAGGCGGGCTGGCTGATGGTCATGAAACACAGCGAAGCGGATGAGATAAGCGAGCATGTCATGACAATGAAAAAGCATCTTGAGCAGGGGGAGATGAAAGGATATTATCTGGAACTGGAGCTTTTAAAGAGACATTTAGAGGATATGCCTGAGCATATAAAATTATCATTAAAGAATTTTCTTTAAAATCTGCCAAAACTCCGTTATATATCTTGGCTTTTATTGAGGCAAAATGCATTAATTGAAGGGATTATAGCAGTAAAGCGATTAATAAAGCACACGATTGCAGACAAGACCTTTACAATGAACAACAATATTCGCGCAATAAGTCTCCTAATATTTAAGCAGAGTCCTTAATAAGGGAGGATAATAAATATGGTTATAACGGACAAGCCCGGCAGGCTTAAGGTGCAATGGATAAGATATGTTATTTTGGGCGTGGTCTGCGCGCTGTTGAGCTGGTGCGCGCTTGTTGAACAGCTCAGGCCTTTAGGTCCGGTGCTGCTTTGCGCAGTAATAGATAATAGAAAATATTTTGCATGCGCGTTTGCAGGAGCGCTTTTAGGCGCGGTATTGGCGGGCTTTGATTGGGCGGCGGTTGCCCTGAACTGCTTGCCGGTTATTATAACGGCTTTGCTTTTATTGCTTTTAACTTATCTGGGCCGAAAAAAATACATATATAAATGCGGGGCGGTATTGACTGCATACGGGCTGACTGCAGTTATAGCTCCTGCCGTACAGTATGATTATATACTTTTGGCTCTGAACGCTGCCGCCGCCTGCGGATTGATACCGCTGGCTCAAACCTGCGTCGGCCTGTTAAAAACGGGCGTGCGCAAAAAGGAGAGGCTGTCTCCCAGAGAGCTGGTGAGCCTGAATATAGGTATCTGTCTGGCAATACTTGCTCTTCCGCATTTTGAAATTATAGGGCTTTCGCCTGTTGCTGTTTTGGGCTGCGCCTATATAGTTTTATCTGGAGTGCTGCTGGGCGCAGGCGGCGGTGCGGCTGCTGGCAGCCTGCTTGCTTTCTTGGCGGCCTTTAAGACGGGTTCCTATGAATTAGCGCTTGTCTTTGCTTCGGGCGGCATGCTTGCGGGCCTGCTTAAGGATATGCGCCGCGCAGGGCCGCCGCTGGGCATGCTTATGGCCGATATTATATTTACTCTTATGCTTAGACGGGATATAATGCCGATATTGTCAGTTCAGGCTCTTATTATAGGGGCCCTGCCGGTTATTTTAATGCCTGAAAACATTTACATAAAGCTTTGCGCGCTGTTTGCCTCCTCTCGGACCGGGATTAATTTAGCGGTGCGCTTAAAGGAGGAGAATGCGCAGAAATTAAGCGAGATAAGCGGCGTTCTGGCTGATGTAGGCAGGATTTTTAAAAGCTCCCAGACGGACGCTGCCGCGCGCAAGGCGGCGCTTTGCGGCATAGCGGCCAGCGAGGTTTGCTCGCAGTGCGATAAATACGATTACTGCTGGAGAAGCAGATATGCCGATACATATGGAGACTTTAAGCAGCTGGCGGCGCTGGTATATGTCGTTGGAACGGTTTCTCCCTGCGATGTGCCGGTGCCTCTTAAGGGCCGGTGCCATTATTGGGTACAAGTGCTTATAAGCATGAATACCCATAATGAACTGCTTTTAGGGGAGGAGACGGAAAAGAAGGAGAGCACTATAGCGCTTGAATGCGAGAGCATATCGCGCATGCTGGACGCTTTGACTGCGGAAAATCTTACCGAGGCTGAATATGACGAAAAGCTGGAGGGCGAATTGGCAAGCGCGCTTAAAGAGCGCGGAATAGAAACCAGAGAGGTTATATGCCGTAAAAGCGGCGCTCAGACTGAGATTAAAGTGGTGCGTCCGGCATGCCGGTCGGGCAGGGAATGCTCTTCGGCAATATTATCCGAATTAAAAAGGCTCACGGGCGTACAGTTTATCTGCGATTACAGGAAATGCAACGCTGTGGGCGAAAAATGCGTATGCAGCTTTATACCGCTGCCCCGGCTGCGCGTTTCGGGCTATGCGGCTCGGCAGAAAAAGGAGGGAGAGCGAGTATGCGGGGACACCTTTGCGCTCAAGCCGATAAAGGGCGGAAAATATCTTGCCGCTATAAGCGATGGCATGGGCAGCGGTTCAGGCGCTTTAGCGGAGAGCGAACGGGCGGTTTCTCTGGCCGAAACTCTGCTGGAGGGCGGAATGGATTCTGCGTCCTCTTATTCGCTTATTAATCAGCTGTTGTATTTGGGCAGTCAGAAGGAAAGCTATTCAACTCTTGACGCCTGCGTGCTGGATCTTAACGACGGGGTGATGGAATGGGGGAAGATAGGTGCATGTCCAGGATATATTTTGCGGGAGGGGAAGGCAATAAGCTATGAATGCGCTTCTTTGCCTGCCGGGATAGTGGACAGCGTGCATCCGGGCATAATAAAGAAGCTTATAAGAAGCGGAGACGTTATAATATTGGTCAGCGACGGCGTATACGACGCTTTGTCCGGCGCTCAGGACGGGATAAAGAGCTATTTGGAGGATAATGAAGAGCTGGATTCAGAAAATCTGGCCAAGGGACTTATTGAAAAAGCGCTTGAAGCTTATTCAGGGCAGGCTAAGGACGATATGACAGCCCTGGCAATAAGAATAAGCGCTTAATATCGCCTGGCAGCTAATCCAAAAGCTCTCAAGCTAATAAAAAACAAAGGCGGAAGTAATTTTCCCGCCTTTGTTTTTTTGTAATTGTTCTGCCCGCTTTTACATTGTCCATGCAGGTTTTAGGACACAACACAACTTTCAAACCAGCATACGCACCTCGTCAGGCACTAAACAACACACTTCTCAAACAGCAATCACCATTTGCGCAACAGAAAGCCTGCCGGTTCGCTATTTTTATAACAGCATGGCTATCAAGCTAATAAATTGTGCAATATTATTTCACGCGGAGGTTTTAGGCTAAATCATCAGCTTATGCGTCTCGGCCATCTTCGTTATAATAACCATTTCTATCAATATCGCAGCTATTTTCCCTACGGTTATTATTCTTGCAGTTGAGCGGAGTGTAAGCCCCGCCTCCAAAATTTTGCCATATTTCAATACCCTCATCTGTCAACACGATTTTTGTAAAATCTTCGTTCGGTGACAAATCAAAAATCATAACTATTTTTCCTCATTAGTCTTAGGTGTAAAATAGTCGGAACAGTCTAGCCGTTTGACTACCATTTAAAACAATACAGCTCTCAAACCTTTATCAATCAAGGGACGCAGCGCAGCGAGTTTGACTACCATCTAAAACAACACAGCTCTCAAACATTAAACTAAGCATGTCCGCTATCTCGTCAGTTTGACTACCATCTAAAACAACACAGCTCTCAAACTGAAAAAGCTGGGGATAACATACACGCCGGGTTTGACTACCATCTAAAACAACACAGCTCTCAAACTGTGGGCACGTTAATGTAAGGCAGACTGAAGTTTGACTACCATCTAAAACAACACAGCTCTCAAACAATACGCCGCCGACGTCCACGCTGATATAGGTTTGACTACCATCTAAAACAACACAGCTCTCAAACGATAAAAAGGGAAGTTATAGCCACAGCCGCGTTTGACTACCATCTAAAACAACACAGCTCTCAAACTAATTAGCGCAACATCTGCAAAGATGAGCTGTTTGACTACCATCTAAAACAACACAGCTCTCAAACATATACATAATGCCTGCAAAGCAATTTTAAGTTTGACTACCATCTAAAACAACACAGCTCTCAAACTGAAAACTTTGCATTGGCTTGAAACTAAGTGTTTGACTACCATCTAAAACAACACAGCTCTCAAACCTCAATTGAAAGCACGCCACAACATAACGTAGTGTGGTTATAGATGGCTTCTATATATATTATAAGGTATATTCGTTATATGAGTCAAGATATATTTCACACATATCGCGGTCCAATATTAAGGGATGCTCGTATTTCAGGAGGGGGGAGGGACAAGCTTCGAGGAGGAGCAGCCGGCATTTTGAGCCAAGCGCCCAATGATAAAGCCGGACTAATTCTTCCGGCTCGAAAAAGGCCTTTGCGCCTATTAAAATAAAGCATTGGCCGGTTATGAGTGAATTATATATGTTTATATGCGATATTAAGCGTTCCAGGTGCGTCCCTTCTTCGAGAGCGGGCCCGAATTTTACGCCTTTAAGCAGCGCGGATATATAGTCGTTTTCTTCAAAAGCGGCCGGAGCGCAGATAAATTGGAGCTGCTCTAAATAGCGGCTTATATTATGCTCCAGCTCGGATGTTTGGGTGCTGAGCTGGGATTTTATTAAATATTGAGTCTGCGTCTGAAACTTATTAAGCAATTTTCTGCCTTCAGGGGCAAGGTGAAAAAAATCATATATAATATGCAGATGCTCGGCGCAGTCCAGCGGGTCGCCGTTAAAGGAGAGAATAAACTCTCCTTTTTGCCCTTCGCTTTGATTTATTAATTCAAATACAAGCTGCCTGTATAAGCTGGGCGATTCAATAATCAGCAGCTGAATCTGGTTTTCGGCAAAATATATTGGTTTTGAAAAAACAGAGTGGGCTAATTTCATAATATCACCAGCCTTTGGTCGCTTGAAATTATTTCTGTTTTAAATTCGCCCAGCACGAATTCCATTCGGGAAAATTGCTTTTCTGTTACCATGAGCATTTGCACCAGCCCCTTAGGCGGCTTTTGGTCCCGTACTTCCTGCATAATGGACTGCGCCGCCGTTCGGTTTAAAGCCAGCTTGCAGTATACCGATTCTTGAAGCATTAGGAATCCGCTTTTAAGCAGGGCTTTTCGGAAATGGGAATATGCGCTTCTGTCGGCGGCAGTAGCGACTGGCAAATCAAAAAAGACGAATATTCTCATAAATCGATAGCTCATACTCCCTCCGTTTGCATTTTCTAAAGGCGCTTGTTTTTAGGGCTGATTCATTTCTAACGCCTGGGAGCCGATAGGATATTCAATCCAGGCTATTTCATCTGTGTCGGCCCTTTGCAGAGCGTTTAGCAGGCTGGTACAATATATTCTGACGGCGGAGAGCAGATATTGTCGTTTGTCCTCTATCATAACCTGGCTGTTGAGTAATTGGACAAGCTGCATTTTTTCCTCGCGCTCAAATTGCTGCGGCGCCATTTGGAAAACTTTATCGTCTATCAGGGGACGCAGAGGCTCTAAAAAGTCGCAGCCGAGATTGAAATGGTTAAAGGTATTGCTGTGGTTTATCCCTAACTGCGTAGAATAGCCGGCGGCGCAAATCTCCCTGTTGACGGCTGAAAGAAGCAGGCTGTAACCGTAGTTAAGAGCGGCGTTGACGGGGTTTTCTTCGGAACGTGAGAACTGCTTGCCCCAAAGAGCATTGAAATAGACCTTAGCCGCATGTCCCTCCCGGTTTGTGCTGTCGTTTGGCTGTAATTCAGCTATGTATTTTTCCAGCAGCGCATGCTGGGAAAGCTTGTGCCGGGCAAGCAGCGCGCTTTGGCAGTAGAGCTTGCGTTTTATAAGCTCAGTCCAGACATTTTGCTTGGCGAGTTCATCCCATTTTATTTGCTGACGCAGTTTATCGCTTGCGTCATGGCTTCCGTAGCAGGGAAGCAGCTCGGAGCAGGGATTGCGCATTTGGTCGCAGAAGATGATTTTTACTCTGCGCCTAATAAGCTCGCACAGCAGATAAGCGGTAACCGAAACGGCGGTGCTCTCTATAATGAGCACGCTTATTTCGCTGATATGTATGCGGCTGACCGATTCGGCCGTGCGGACTATAAGATAGTCTAATTTATAGTCCGCCTTGGCGCTGTTTGAAATTACTACCACTCTCCAGCTCATATCGGCTGCACCGTCAATAAATCTATTTCCTTTTCAAACACGCCTGTTACCGATTGGTGTATAAGTCGCATGTCTGAATCAGCTTTTAGGTTTTTGGTGCGTTGGACAATACCCATGTTTTCTTTTCCGCCCAGTAGCTTTAAATTCATCTTATCAGATGTGCATGCGAACAAATTAAGTATCTGGACTAATACTTCGCATTGCGCTTTAATTTCAAGCGCGGCGAATTTTTCCCTGCGCGCTTCAAGTTCCTTGAGGGGCGTAGGATATAACGCCGCGTATTGAGGCACGCGCAGCTTGTCCAGAAACAATTGATAAAGGGCCAGATTTTCCTGGGCGGTTATGCGGTCAAAGCTGGTTATTTCTAAATTCTTTCTGGCGATACGGCATCTCTCCAGATATTTTACAATCCCTTTTATGTATGCGTTCCATTGGGGTGAGAGTATAAGCTGATTGGCGTTTTTATAGCGGATACTGTCATTGGTTCTTCCCGAAATATGAATCCGTGAGCCATCCATTTTAAGCAGGGAATCTATCCGGATTTTGGGTATGATTATTTGGGGCTGCTTTAGTCCAAGAACAGTTTCGCAGTATTTGACAGGGTCGCTTTCATACAGGCCGCGGTATACAAGATATACCGATTCTATGGAACGAACGCGCTTTTTATTATTTTGATGCTCGGCAAGAAAGAAGTAAGCGCCTGACAGATTATTATAGCCGCCGTATTTTTTTACAGCCGCATCAATATCGCCGTTGTTTACCATTTCTCTTTTTATTGGGAACTGGCCTTTGCCTTTGGGCATAAAGGTTTGGTCGAAAAAGCCGCCCTTTTGTTCATAGGGCAAGCGGGTAAAGAGCACGTTGTTTTTAAGCATAGTTCTGCGCACAGTCGCTATTGAGCCGTTTTCTCCTGCCTTCCAGGCCATTTCACCATTTCTGGCTACATCAAAATCAAAGACTGTGTTAAGGCTGTAGCCATAGCTGCCCTTTATGTTTTGGCTGTTGGCCTGCCGTTCTTTTCTTGCCTGAGAAATGAAATTATAAGGGTTAGCCGTAAACTTCGTATGATATACGTTGCCTGCGATTATATTTAAATAGGCGTCCTTGGCATGATGCAAATGGTTTACCTCACGGCATTTTATAAATACAGGGTCTTGCCGGGTATGCTCGTTTTTGGCGCATTGCCCGGACTGACGCTGACGTTCCTGGGAATCGATACGCATATCCTGCCTGAAGGAGGAAACGCAGCCGGCCTTAACGTATACTATTTGAGTCGCGCCGCTGCTAAAGCGCTGCTGGAGCAGCTCGGCTATAAGCTTTGCGGACTGACTGGTTTCAACAAGCTGTCTGCTTATAAACCCGGCCAGCTCTTCGTCGGTAAGAGGGGTGCGCCGCGTGAGCCGGGCGTATTTTTTGTCTGAAATCAGCTTTTTATCGTTAAGCATAGCCCAGTATTCCCGCATTTTACCGCGCACTTCATCCGACAGGGGATAGCTATCGCCCTTTTTAGCGTTGAGCGTGCGTTTTACCAGCACCCTGTTATCCAGGCTGTCGTCCTTGGTGACGCTTTGAGGATAGATATGGTCTATATCATAATTAGTTTCCAGCTCAGTAATTTCTATGCTTTCGCCGCTGTACATGCATTTGCCCAGCTGTGTATAATAAAGATATAATTTATCCCGGCGCAGCTCGGCGTCTGTTCGGCCGGAAAGGCTCTGGAACAGCGGGTTTGCTTCCTCGCCGCATTTTTTGTACAAATCAAGTAAACGCTCTTTACGCGAGGAGGTGGGGCTTTTATCTCCTTCTCCACGTGTAGTTTCAATAAATATGCGTTTGGGAGGGCGCTTTAATATTTGCCCTATTTCGCCCGCTATAGCTATTGCCTGCCGGACGGCCCGCCTGATTGCGGGAGGCGCGTAGCTTTGGTCCAGATAGTCCTGAAGCGTATAGCTTATTTTGTCGCTGTTCGCTTTAATATATTCTTCAAGCGCTGAACTGAAGGTATAGCGGCGGCTTAAAAGCTCCATGAGATTATCGTTGGTTTTCCAGAGCGCGTCTAAAATATTCATGCATTCGCCTGTAGTTTTGTCAATATGATAAATCTGCGTAAGAAATTCCTTTGAGAGCCGTCCCCAGCCGTCAAATTTCATATTCATAACCTTTTGCCGCTCGTCCTTATTAAGCAGGCCGGAGTAGGTTCGGGCGATATATCCTTCCAGCAGCTTTTTATCCTCTTTAAAGAGGGTTATGCGTTTTATAAGGTTCTCGGCCGCCGCTTTTCCGCCAGGTCGCTCGAGCAGCCATTTAAATGCGCGCGTTGATGCCAATTCAGAGCGGATATCGCCGTCTATCCCGCTTAGAATCCAATCTTGTTCAATTAGTCCTTCGGAGAGCAGATAGCTTTTGATATTGCGGCCCTTGCTCAGTACCAGGTGTTCGTTGAATATTTTCTGCTTTATTTCCACAGGCGGCTTCTGACCGTTAATTCTTAAATTATTCAATTGGTTCAGGGCGGCGAACCGGCTGTAAAGCAGCGAATTTTTAGGCAGGACGTCCTGGCGGGTATAGCTGCATTTTGCGGTCATTCGAGTTATAAAGCTTTCGGCGCACTTTTCCAGGTTGACCTTCTCCTCAAAATTCCATGGGTATATTCTGCCCTGGCTTGTTCTGGTTATCCAGCTGTAGGGAGAATTCTCGTTTAACGGCCCTACATAGTAGGGTATGCGGAAAAGGAACATGCGGATTATCTCCTGCGAGCGAGTAAGGCCGCTTGAATGGGTTTCATTTAAAAAGGGCAGATAGGCCGCCGCTTTTTCCAGAATGCGCCTAAGCTCCATCTCGTGCAGCTGGTGGGGGATTACTCCATTATCCTTTGTAACCTGCTTGGGCAGAAATTCTCCATTATCCAGCTGAGCGTTTATTAGGCTGATTTCTTCTGTTTGAGACAATTGAGACAGCGCTTTTTTTAAATAGCTTTTAAACTCGTCATAGCTGCATTGATGTTTGTTCGCACCATGACCTGAATAAGCGGGGTAATTATTGAGCGTATCATTATTTTTTCGGAAAACCTCGTTATAAAGCTCGCAGCCGCCCGTTTGGCGTATTATGCGCTTTAATTGCTTCAGGTCGCTTCGGTGCTTTTCATACAGCCTTATTTTTGCTGCGGAAATAGAAGTTTCACCGCCTAATATCCCGGCAAGCAGCGCCCAGTCGTATATTTGCTTTACGCATATAATTAGTTGGATTTTTTCCTCCGGCGTTTCCTTGAGCTTAGGCTCAAGCTGTTCCCAATCATCTTTAAGGCATACGCTTGTTTTTTCGTCTTCAATTTCTTCTCCGTATAAATCTTTTAGTTTTACTGTGCCGCCCGCCGCAAGCTTGAGGATACTGTTCAGCTGCTTTGCATTTTTAGGAATATCTAATTTTTTCAGCAAAGCTTCATGCTTTTGATTTATCCTTAAGGCTTTATCCGTTAAAATATCAGATAAAACTGCCGCCGTGTTGCAAGCCTCTATGTCAAACAGGCGGTGCGCGACGGACTTGCAGTCGTCTGCATTCTGCGATTGGGAGGCTGAAAAAGCGTAATTTTCCAGCCATGCATTAAGACGCGCTAGACTCTCCTTAAGCGCACCGGGGCCGGTGAAGTTCCGGCTAAAGTCGTCCGTTTCCGAGGAGGCGCTTTCAACCTGCCCGGCGCTGTTCTGCGATATATTCAGGCCGTCAAACAGAAAGTGGCCCCGGTGCTTGAATATATGATGCAGCGCCAAAAATACCAGGCGGGCGTCAAAGGCGCGCTCTTCAGTCATAAGAGCATAGCGCAGGTGATAAATTGTGGGGTATGTTTTATAAAAGTCCCGGTCGGTATAATCCGGGCCGGAAAAAATTATGTGCTTACCAACAGGCCGGCCGCCGTTAAGCCGGGCTTTATTGTTGGAATCATATTTGCTCAGCTTCAGCCGCTGGAAAAAGGCCGGGTCTATTTTTGAAATTTCCGGCGAGAACACCTCCTCCAGCCATTGCAGCCGCTGCTGTGAGCGCTTCTGGCGCCGGCGGGCTGTACGGAAGGAGCGCCTGTCTGCGGCGCTTTGAGCCGGGTCAAAAAGACGCGCGCCCCAAAGCGACTTACCATTGCATTTTAATAGGTTGTATTGAGTGTCTGTAACCGCCCAGCCTACCGAATTGGTTCCTACGTCTAAGCCAATAAAGTATTCTTCCTGCATAATTTTCCTCCCGCTGCCTTATGACAGGCTTTACATATATTTTTTAAAATTAGCTATTGACAAATTTTTATTTTGCGTTATACTATATACAGGTTTTAGGCTACCATCTAAAACAACACAACGCGTTCAAATACGGCTTAGCCAAAATCGTTGGTATTATCCAACCTCACATTGTGTGATTAAGAGGCTCGTGCAAACGGGCTTTTTTAATTTTTATCTGCATTTGTGTGCAGCAGCTAATGGCTTTTATTAAAACGCTGGAGATTAAGAACTTCAAAATTTCTCCAATTTATTCTATTATATCATATAAATCTTTATGATTCAATATAATGGAGTAATATTTTATATTTAGCCCTGAAATTTACATAAAGTAAAAATGTTAAATATTGAAATAATATAGAATTATAAAATTATATTACTACAGGTGAAAATGGCCGTTGCTGCGGCTTTTTAACTCGCGTTCTTATTTTACGGCAACAATAAAAAACAGGATGATTTTACAATAAGAGCTATTTATGCAGTAAAAAACCATGTAAAAAAATTTACCCTTAACTTCTAATCCTTTTTTCGGTAATTTTAAGGGTCGATGCTTTTTATGTTACGGGATATATTTTTCTTATTGACAATTATTCATTGTTGCGCTAAAATACATAAGTCAGCTAAGTTAAGTCTGTTTATCTGGGTGTGGCGCAGTTTGGTAGCGTGCTTGAATGGGGTTCAAGAGGCCGGAGGTTCGAATCCTCTCACCCAGACCATGAAGGAACATCGAAACTTTATGTTTTCGATGTTTTTTTAATATTTCATACCCTCAGTTTACAAGAAAGACGGTCAGAAGGCATAAAATCTGCGTTCTGCGGCGTTGTTTTGATTCCAAGTAGCCCGGTGCATTTCCCGTTCAAGCGCGTTTTACCCGGCGCAAATTTTATGTCTTCTGACTCTGCGGCCGCAAAAAAAAGAATTTCTTCATTTTCAAAGCGGACCAGGAAAGCGTTATTTATGAGTGCGCTGATTGAGGATAACGCAGAAAATGAAGGAATTATCCCGTTTTGAGGCGTGTAGTTCCTTGTAAACTGAGGGTAGATAAGTGTAAAGTTAAAGAGAACGCTATTCTTTTAAAACGCAGTAGGAGCTGTAATGCCGGATATAGCATGTTGGATTTTTCATTAGTTTTTGGGTACAGGGGAGGGGAAGGGTTAGGATGAAACGGAGCTTGAGAACCGGGCTGATATTAGGCGCGGCGGTTATTGCAATAGCGTTATGCTGCCTGTTGTTCATTAAGAGCCCTGAAAGCAGCATTGTTGCAATTATACAGGATGGGCGCGAATTATATAGACTGGATCTTGCGCGAGAGGAGGATAGGACTATTCAGGTGGAATATAACGGCAGAATAAATATAATTGAAATTAAAGGACACAGAATTCGCATAGCCGCAGCCGACTGTCCGGATAATACCTGCGTAAAGACTGGATGGCTGGAACAGGCTCCTATTATCTGTTTGCCTAACCGGCTGGTAATTCAATATGCAGATTAGATACAATTAAAATAGTATAAATAAATATTATAGATAAGTATTTGTTATAAGTATTGGACATGCTTTTAAAATCTTTTATAATAAAATAGGCAATAAAATCAAAGTATAATGCGCTGCAAGGGAACAGCATTTATTGAGAGAAAGACGCATTCAGAACGAGCAGTTTCTTATAAACTGATATATCGTTTATGGAAAAATATAATTAATCGTTATTTAAATTTATTGCAGTATATGCTTTTAAGGGAGAGGGAAATATGTTTGATTCTTCGCTGGCATATCCGGCTTTAAAGCGCGGAAAAGGGCTGCGCCGTAAAACGGCGGAAATTATATGCATGTGCTTTGCTGTTGCGTTTGTTTCAGCGTGCGGCGTTCAATCGAGGGAAACCGTTTTGCCGCAGACGCAGGGCGCGGGTGAAAAGCATATGTCTCCTGCGGCGGTTGCTTCAGCCGTTTCAGAGACGACTGAAACAGCTAACGAAGATACGTCTGCAGTATCAGCCGAGGCGGGGATGCAGGAAACTGCTCAGGCCAAGCGTATAAGGGTGCGCTTTGGCGGGCATACGGTAATTTATGAATTAAACGGCAGCCGTGCGGCGGAGTCGCTTTGGGCGCAGCTTCCTCTTACTCTGGAGGCGGAGAATTTCAGCAATAACGAGAAAATATTTTATCCGCCTGAGGAATTAAACACCGCTCAAACTCCGCTGGCTGAGGGCGGAGAGGGGGTTTTGGCTTATTACGCTCCATGGGGAGATGTAGTTATGTTTTATGGGGAGTTTAATCGCAATTCCTCTTTATTTGAATTGGGGCATGCGGTTTCGGGCAGAGAATGGATTGCAGATATTTCAGGCGTTATTACAATAGAGGCTGAGGAATAAATTATAAATTATCGGCATTGCTTTTAATGAATGAGCAGGGCATTTCAGGCTGCTGCGTCAGGTTCAAGCAGGAACGCGGCGGCGCGCTTATTCGGCTTAAACCGCTTAAGTTAAATGAATGCTTTTGGAAGGAGCAGAATGGATATGAAAATTAATGACGGTGCACAGTTTGAGATGCAGAATATATTTGGGCTGGGCAGGGAAAATTCAGCTTTTGCACAGTATTTTACTGGACGGTCGTATCTTAATCCGCTTACCGTACCCGGAGAATGCGCAGTATTTTTAGCTAATGTGACTTTTGAGCCGGGCTGCCGCAATAATTGGCATATACACCGAGCGAGCAGAGGAGGCGGGCAGCTGCTTATATGCACGGCCGGCAGCGGCTGGTATCAGGAGGCGGGCCGACCTGCTGTGAGTTTGGAGCCGGGAATGTGCATAACTATTCCGGCTAACGTCAAGCATTGGCATGGCGCGAAAAAGGACAGCTGGTTTGCTCATATAGCGGTAGAGGTGCCGGGGGAGGATACCTCGAATCAATGGCTGGAAGAGGTAGACAATACAATTTATGATAGCCTTGAATAGAGTAATAATTTAAGCTATTAGAATATGTTTTCTGTGTTTTGCCAAAAAGTTTATTGTATACCGGCGGCAATTAAATATATTTTTGAAAGGCGGCTTGAAAATGGATTATCATAAAACAGACCCGGAATTTGCTGAAATTATAGAACGTTTTGCGTTGGACGAGGCGGTTAACCAAAAGGGTCAGGAGCTGGCGGAGGATATCAGGCTGCTTGTTATTATGGCCGCGCTTATGGGCTGCCAGGGGCTGGAGACGTTTAGGAAAGTACTGCCTGAGGCGCTTCAGAGCGGGCTGACGCCTGTTATGATTAAAGAGCTTGTTTATCAATCGGCGGCTTATTTAGGCTTAGGCAGGACATTGCCCTTTTTGGACGCGGTAAACGAATATTTATCGGCGCAGGGCCTGCCTGTCAGCCAGCCAATTCAGGGCACAGCCAATCCGCAGAATCGTTTGGAAAAGGGCTTCGGAGTTCAGGCGGAGATTTTTGGCAGCCATATGAAAGAGGCATGGAAAAATGGGCATATTAATTATTGGCTTGCGGCCAACTGCTTTGGAGACTATTATACCCGGCGCGGGCTGACTCTTGCGCAGAGAGAGCTTATTACCTTTTGCTTTTTGGCGGCGCAGGGCGGCTGCGAGCCGCAGCTTACTGCTCATGCGGCCGGCAATATGAATTTGGGTACGGACAGAGATTATCTTATAAGAGTGGTTTCTCAAATTCTGCCTTATATAGGCTATCCAAGAAGCCTGAATGCGATTAGCTGCGTGAATAAGGCGGCTGAGGAGAGAAAATAGGCGTTTGCCTGCCGACGCCGCTATATAGCGCGCTTAAAGCTTTTATTCGGTATTAGCCGACAGCTTTATTCAGGGTTAGCTCGAGGCGGGGACGCCTGGTCTGCATCAATCTTAGACGGGGGAGTTTTGCGGCTGTTATCTGGGAGGGTTTCGGAAAGAGTCTCGCATTTCCAAATCACGGCGCTGTCTCCAGGCTCCAATATAACCCCTCCGCGCGGAATGATGGTGCGGCCGTTTTTCTTTTTTACCGCTATTATGAGAGTGTCGGCGGGCAGAGTAATTTCCCGAATATGTTTATTGGCCCATTTGTGCCGTGAGTTTATTTCTATTTCATTTAGTTCGGCAGCAGAATCATCCTTGTATTTTTCGCCGCTCAAAACCAGTATATCGCCCGCCTTGATACGGGTGCGGCCGTTAGGCAGGATAGTTTTATTGCCGCGCTTTATCATTACTACAAGTATATCTAATGCCAGTTTAAGCTCGGCTATTGTTTTTCCTGCCCAGGAATGATTTTTTGTGATTTTAGTTTTTATAAGCTGCAGCTCCTCGTCCTCCTGGTAGTCGTTAAAGGTGCGCAGCACGCTGCCGCTGGATTCAACCATTTTCAGCCGTTTGGCGGCAAGAGGCAGAAGCGCGCCCTGTAAGCCTACCGAAAGCAGGCAAGCGAAAAAAACGATATGAAACAGGTCTCGTTCGGCATATGGACTGTTTACAGTAGCCATGATGGCGAATACTATGGAGGATGCGCCGCGAAGTCCCGCAAAGGAGATAAGCAGCTGCTGGTTTATAGGGCATTTAGCGGGCGAGAGCAGAGCAAATACTGCGGCGGGCCTTGCGATAAAGGTTAAAAACAGCGCAATGGCCAGAGAAGGCAGAATTATTTCAGGCAACTGCGAGGGAAAGGCGAGCAGGCCGAGCAGGAAAAAAACTACTATCTGCGCTAGATTGGTAACGCCGTCAAAAAAATGTACTAGGGGAGCCTTGTTTTTGATTTTGCTGTTGCCAAGGATGATGCCGGCGATATATACGGCAAGATATCCGTTTCCTCCGGTTATTGAACAGACGGCGTAGGCCAGCAGGGCTATGGCCAGTACAAAAAGGGTGTCCATGCCTCCTATATAAAAATTTATGCGCTTAAGCAGCCATACAGCCGCCAGGGCCAGAACCGCGCCTATAACAGCGCCGTAAACAAGCTGAGCGAAAAGCATATAAGCGACCGAGCCTACGCTGGAGCTGCCCGACATAAGGGTAAGGCAGGTGATAGTCAGCATATAGGCGAAAGGATCGTTGCTTCCGCTTTCTACTTCCAGCAGAGACGCGGTGTTGTATTTTAGATTGAGCTTTTTTTGGCGCAGAATTGCAAATACCGAAGCGGCGTCGGTAGAGCTTATAACAGAGCCGATAAGAAAGCTTTCCAGCCATTCAAAGCCTAAGGCCAGACGGCAGAAAAGGCCGGTCAGCAGGGCTGTGGCCGCTACTCCAAGAGTGGAAAGAGCTATGGCCTTTCCTGCAACGGGGCGGGCATGCTTCCAGTTAGTGCCGAAGCCGCCGTAAAACATTATTATTATAAGCGCATATGAGCATATTTGCTCGGCAAAGGTATAATTGTCGAATGGAATTTTAAAAATGCCGTCCGAGCCGAACAGCATTCCTAAAAGTATAAACATTAAAAGAGAGGGCAGACCCAGCTTATAAGAAAGCTTTCCGGCGGCTATGCATATAACTATTATTAAGGAAATTAAAAGAAGCGCCATGGCCGTCCTCCTGTTATTAATTAGTTTTTGGCCGGCTGAAAAGTACAAGCTGGAATTATCCGGCGCGCCTCGCATTATAAGCGTTTTTGCTTACGGCGGCGAGTGCTGCTGGATTGCTTGAGACAGGCCGCAGCATAAAGTAATTTATTTTCTTCGGTATTGAAATATTCAATATATCTGAAAAATAGGTCCTCCAATAAATAAAAACTTATTTTAATAATATCATGGGAAAGCTGAATTTGTCAAACCAGCCCCTGAAGGGCAGAAAAAATAAGTTCGGATATGCTTTAAAAACCATAAAGGTCTGCGGTTATAGCTGTTGCTTAATCAGGAGGGGGAGAGAGGATAAGCATAATTATTATGGCTTGGGAAAAGCCCATGAGCGGTACGCAGCAGGCTCATGGGCTTTTCATTAAGGCTTTTTAAGTTTTATTTGCTCAGTCCGCTGAGATAGTCTTCGGGATTAAGTGCTTTTTCTACTTCTTGTCCGTCCTTGGTTTCAGTCTGGACGACTTCAAAGTGCAGGTGATTGCCTTCGGCGCTTTCGTTGATTGCGCTGTTGCCCGCCTTGCCTATTACCTGTCCGCGCTGCACCTTATCGCCGGCCTTAAGGTTTTCGGTGATGCTGCCTAAGGAAGCGTAAACCGTCTTAAGCCCGCCGGCATGGGAGATAACTACCTTATTGCCCATTAAGGGGTCGCTTTCGGCGCTTACTACCGTGCCGTCCAGAACGGAGAATACTTCATCTCCCTCGTCGCAGATAATGTCAACTCCAGCATGCGTGCTCCACATGTTGAGTGTTTCTGAATATACCAGCGATTCAACAGCGTGTCCCTTAGCCAGCTTAGAGGAATTTACGGGATTGTGCATGGAGATTTCTACATCGCCGTTTCCGCTGGCAGGCTTTTCCGTCTGCGTGGACTGGGGAGCGGTAGGCCGTGCAGTAGACGGAACGGTGGGCTTGACGGTCGCTTTAGCGGTTTGCTGGACTGCGGCCGTATTTTTAGGCTGTTCCACCTCGCTGCTGGGCTGTTTATCCCCGGTAAGCGCTACTGCGCAGGTAATTCCGATTGCCGCTACGCAAACGAATACAACTGCGTACAAGCCCTGCTTACCCAAAAGCTTGCTTATGGATTTCTTTTCTCTTTCGGATTTGTCCTTTATTGGTCCAAGATTCATTATAAACACCTCCAACGCTATTTTGGCCAATATATGGGGGCTTCATACACCGAGCGTTTAAAAATTATAATATTTTTTATACATCCCGTTGACAAAAACCCTTATTCTGGTTATAGTGTTTTCAAAATCGCGGGTATTATTCAGTAATTATAAATTTTTATTTTTCGGAGGCGGTTAAATGAAATTTGAGGAAAAAACGCTGTCCCAGGATTATCTTTATAGGGGTAAAATAATAAATCTGCGCCGTGATACAGTTGCTTTGGCTAACGGACGGGAAGCGCTTAGGGAGGTAGTGGAGCATCCGGGCGGCGTATGCGTTGCGGCTTTGACCGGCCAGGGAGAGGTGCTTATGGTGGAGCAGTTCAGGTATCCATATAGAAAAGCTCTGCTGGAGCTGCCTGCGGGAAAGCTGGAAAAGGGAGAAGAACCTGAGATATGCGGCAGAAGAGAACTGTCCGAGGAGACGGGCGCCCGGGCGGAAAAATTTATATCTTTAGGTCAGCTATATCCTTCTCCAGGCTATTGCGCTGAAATAATTCATATTTACGCGGCGTTGGGTCTGAGTTTTGGCAAACAGGCGTTAGACGAGGACGAGTTTCTTGATGTAAAACGAATTAAATTAGAGGACGCCGTTAATATGGTATTGGAGAACAGTATTAAGGATGCTAAAACCCAGGCCGCGCTGCTTAAGCTCTATCTGCTCAGGGACAGGTTTTTTTAACCGGCGTCTATTCCACGCGGATAAATTGATTTTTCAGGGCGCTATGCGTCCTTTTATTTTTAAAATATCTACTTTATAATGCGATTGCTATTGCTTTGTCGGGTAAAATAAAGTAAAATACAAGAATGTTAGTGTGCAGGGAATAAAGGTATAATGCGGGTAAAAGCTTAATTTGCGTTCCGCGCTGCCCTTGTTCGTGTACGCCGCGCCGCTATGTTTTCGTATACGTCCGGCCTTATGCCGTTCAAGCGCGCTTTACTGGGCGCAAATTCAATCTTTTTTTGATTTTGCGAACCTTGATTTTGGCCATTGCCTGCTTTGCAGGCAGACGAAAATGGCTCATTGAGAGCGCGTTGCGTAAGAAAGACGCGGACATGGCAAATGGATAAAGGCTGAAGCGCAGCTATCCTTTGTACGCTAACGCCGGTTTTGCAGAATTTTAACGTATACACGAGCGAAAGGAAGTATCATATGGGCAAAATAACACAGGAATTAAGCTGGGAGGAATTAGAACGCTTTTCGCCCCGGGATGGCAAGTATCTTTATCTGCTGGGCGGGATTTATTCGCCTGACAAGGGGTGTCCTGACTGGGGTTCAAATAAGGATGAGGATACGTATTATCCGGGAGACTGCGCCGGCAAGCTGGTTATAACTTATTTAAACGGCCAGAGCGCGGAGGTGCCTTTGATTTTTGGCTATACCCTCTGGTTTGCCAAGCATTTCAGCGACGGGCAGGCTCCGTTTCTGGGCAGGGACAGTTCCCCCAGACTGCGCGGACTGCTTGAAAGCACCCTTTGTCTTAAGGGAGGCATGGAGGCTCAAAGCCCTTATATTCTATGCGTGCGCCTTAGCGGCGGAACGGTTAAGAAAATAGATGTGATGCCCAATCCGGATAAAAAAGGAAGGCCGGTTTATACTCATTTTGCGCTTACTCAAAATATTGCGGATGATTTTTTTGTCGGGCATGCTATTGACGCGCAGGAGCCGCTGCCCGCTAAAATAACTGAAGCTCTCTCGGAAATTGTCTATTCGCTGTTTACGTTTGACCCTCAGGATTATATTCTGCCGCCGCGTTTTGAATTTCCCAAGGATTACAGCGGTCCGCGGGTGCGCTTTATGGGAAACGCCTTTGCCGATATTGCCACGGGAGTTTTTTATGAGAATATGGATAAAATATATCATAAAATAGGCGAGGACGGCAAGGTGCATGAGAGCAGCTATATGGCTCCAAGCTGGCGGTATGACGGCTTTGGGACATGGAGGGAGGGGGCCAACAGCTATTATGAACAGATGTGGACACGCAATCATCACAGCATAACTGTTCTTTCCCGCCTGGGCTTTAGAGAAAAGGCGGATAAGGCGCTGGAATACAGCCAGAACTGCATGATGTATTTTAAGCGGGAAAAGCTTACTCTCGGCGGCAAGCCCATTCCGGGCCATTGGACGGCGGTATGTGATGATCCGATGTATTATTCCAAGGTGCTGCAATATGCCGGCTGGTATACTAAATATACGCGGGAGAAATTTGGAGAAGAATTCCAGAACCTGGGTAATTTTGAAGTGGACGGACATGGCTTCGCCATGCTGGGTATATATAATGTATGGAAAAATGAGGGGAGCAGCGCTGAATACGTCAGGGAACATCTGGAGGAATTATGCGAGCCGGTTAAATTTATTCAGTGGTGCCTGGATAATCCTGAATTGTCCTTCAGCGAGCACGGTCTGCTTTATGGCGAAACGGAGGCGGGCTTATCGGATATTGCCTTTGGCGCTGGGATGAAAATAACCATGTATGGAAATATTGCCTGCTGTCTGGGCGTCAGGGGATATGCGGAAATGGTTTTAACCGCAGGCCTGGACGAGCTTGCTGAACAGTATTTTGCCTTAAGCCGGAAATTGGAAAGGGCTATTTTGAGCTATTTTGTCAAGGAAGGCAAATGGGATTTATTTAACCGCGGCTTTTATCATGATTCCTCGCTGCCTACATATTCGGATTTTGCCGGCTATGACGCGGCGCATGATATTCCGGAAAACTGGTATAAGCTGAGCCTGGATACCTATAAGGATGATTTGAACGATTATATAGGGGATGCTTTTGTGGGCCCGCGCGGAATAGGGTATGACCACAGCATATTTACGCAGACTGCGCTGCTGCTTGACAAGGTGTCCGATTATACGCGCTTAATAGAAAATCTCTGCAAGATATGCTATTCGCCCAGGCTGCCTGAGCCTTATGTAGTTCCTGAGTGCGCCAGCTACAGTCCTTCTAAAAAAATCTTCAGGCGTCAGGGAGATTTGGGAAATTTAGCGCACCAGGCTGAAGTTATGCACACGTTTATGACGGCTATTGGCTTGTGCTCTACTGTTAAAGGGGAGCTTAAGTGGCTGCCAAGACTGCCTAAGGGCTGGAATTTTACTGCCGAAGCGCTTCCGCTTCCGGACGGCAGCTCCAAAATAGATTTGAAATATCAATTTCCGGCCGGGGGGCGGCAGAGAGTTTGCATGCGCGCAGAGAAGAGCGTTGAAATGCTTTTCCGAGCCGGTCCGTTTGCGCCTGGCTCGCAAATAGCTTGCTTTGTCAATGGACGCGAGGAAAGCTGTGAAACTGAAATCTGCGGCGAGGGCGCATGGGGAAGAATTAAGCTTAAGCTGGATGCGGGCGCTGAATATTGCATAGAAGCTATAGAAAAGTAATAAAGCGGCGTACTCTGGTTCTGCGGCATAAAACGAAAATAGCGTATTAGTTTTTATGGCGGAGGATTCAGGAGCACTTGTGAGGATGCAGGCAGAGACTAACGCATAAAACGAAGAATATTCCGTTATAAGGCGTGCAATTAGCTGCTTGCTGAGGGCGGATAACACAAATTCGTTTTTGTTATCAATGCCCGCCGCGTCCGCATGGCGGCGTATGGTATCCGGAGCAGGCTGTCTGTGCGTTTATTATAAAAATATACAGAGCGCTTATGAAAAAGCTTAGGCCTCTGCCATTGCGGCAGAGGCCTAAGCTTTTGATTATTATATAAATTCGCTTACCGCTGTTAATCTTCAAGCTTGGGATATTTATCCCTCTTAACATAATGGGTATGCAGCAGCTCATGCGATTTATGACCGCAGGGCTCGCCCAGGAATTCCCTGTATATTTGCTGGACTTCGGAATTCTCATGAGATTTGCGCACGGGCTTGGAACGGTCCTCATCGTAAAGGGCTTTGGCGCGCAGCTCCTTAGGATTGATATTCATAAGCTGGCGTGCGGTAAGGATAGGCTGGGCTCCGCCTGTTACGCAGCCGCCGGGGCAGCCCATAACCTCTATGAAATGATACTGCTTTTCGCCGCTCTTTATTTTTTCCAGCAGCTCTGAGGCGTTGCCGGTGCCGTGAGCAACCGCTACATTTACCTGAGTGCCGTTAAGGTCTATAGTGGCTTCCTTTATTCCTTCGGTGCCGCGAACAGCTTCAAATTCAACATTTTCAAGCGTTTTGCCCGTTACTATTTCATAAACCGTGCGCAGCGCGGCTTCCATAACGCCGCCCGTTGCGCCGAATATAACGCCTGCGCCGGTGGATTCTCCCATTAAAGGGTCGAAATCCTCATCGGCAAGATTGGCAAAATCAATTCCGGCGGTTTTAATCATGCGGGCCAGCTCGCGTACTGTCAGCACGGCGTCTACGTCCTGCATGTTGTCATGTCCCAGCTCAGGGCGTCCCGCCTCAAACTTTTTAGCCGTGCAGGGCATTACCGAAACGGTATAGATATTCTTGGGGTCTATGCCGTTTTTCTGAGCGTAATAGGTTTTTATCATGGCTCCTCCCATCTCGTGAGGAGATTTGCAGGTGGAGAGGTTGGGTATAAATTCGGGATAGAAAGTTTCGCAGTATTTAATCCAGCCGGGACTGCAGGAGGTTATCATGGGGAGCACTCCTCCGTTTTTAAGACGGTCTATAAGCTCGGTGCCCTCCTCCATTATGGTCAGGTCGGCCGCCCAGTCGGTGTCAAATACTCTGTCAAAGCCCAGCCGGCGCAGAGCGGCGGCCAGCTTGCCTGTTACGCAGGTTCCTACCGGCATTCCGAATTCTTCGCCCAGAGAAGCGCGTACTGCCGGCGCAGCCTGCACTACTACATGCTTATCCGGGTCTGCCAGCGCGTCCCAAACATAATCTATGCTCTCTTTTTCCCTGAGAGCGCCTACAGGACATGCGGTTATGCATTGGCCGCAGCCTACGCAGGGAGATTGGGGAAGCTTGCGGTCAAAGGCGCATCCGACCTTAGTTTTAAATCCGCGCCCTGAAACTCCGATGGCGCCGATTTTCTGCACGTTGTTGCAGACGGCTACGCAGCGGCGGCACAGTATGCATTTAGAATTGTCGCGCACTATCGCCGGGCTCAATTCGTCTATTTCATGTTCGTTTTTGGAACCCTCAAAACGGTAATCCTTAACTCCCAGCTCCTTGCAGAGGGTCTGAAGCTCGCAGTTTTCCGAGCGCACGCAGGTGGTGCATTCGCGGTTATGGTTGGAAAGGAGCAATTCCAGATTCACTTTGCGCGCCTCGCGCAGCTTGGGGGTATTGGTTTTTACTTCCATACCTTCGCTTGCCGGCATGACGCAGCTGGCGGCAAGGGCGCGCGCGCCCTTAATTTCCACTAAGCACATGCGGCAGGCGCCTATCTCGTTGATATCCTTGAGATAGCAAAGGGTGGGAATATATATTCCGGCGCTTTTAGCGGCCTCCAGGACGGTTGAGCCCTGGGGCACGCTGACCTTTACGCCGTCTATGGTCAAATTTATCATATTCATTGCCTTTTCCTCCCGTTACTTCTTTTCAATAGCGCCGAAGCGGCATTTTTCCATGCAGGCTCCGCACTTAATGCATTTATCCTGGTCTATGACGAAGGGCTGCTTTATAGTGCCCGAAATAGCGCCTACTGGACATACCTTGGCGCACAGACTGCAGCCTTTGCATTTCTCGGGATTAATCTGTATTCTGGCCAGCTTTTTGCAGTGGCCTGCGGGACAGCGCTTTTCATATATATGCGCTTCGTATTCGTCTCTGAAATATCTCAGAGTGCTCAAAACAGGGTTTGGAGCGGTCTGTCCCAGTCCGCAGAGAGCTGTGGATTTAATATTATAGGCCAGCTCCTCTAATTTTTCAATGTCGCCGTCCCGGCCCTCGCCGTTGGTTATACGCTCGAGTATTTCCAGCATGCGGCGGGTACCTACACGGCAAGGCGTACATTTTCCGCAGGATTCGTCTACGGTAAATTCCAGGAAGAATTTAGCGATATCCACCATGCAGTTATCCTCGTCCATAACTATAAGGCCGCCCGAACCCATCATGGAGCCTATGGCGATAAGGGAATCATAATCAATGGGGGTATCCAGATGGGACGCGGGAATGCAGCCGCCCGAAGGACCGCCCGTCTGAGCCGCCTTAAAGCGCTTGCCGCCCGGTATGCCGCCGCCTATATCGTAAACTATTTCGCGCACGGTCGTACCCATGGGAACTTCAACCAGTCCGGTATTTATTATCTTGCCGCCCAGCGCAAAGACCTTTGTGCCCTTGCTCTTTTCCGTACCCATGGAGGCGAACCATTCGGCGCCGTTGAGGATAATCTGGGGGATGTTGGCATAGGTTTCAACGTTGTTGAGCAGAGTGGGCTTTCCAAAAACCCCCTTAACGGCTGGGAAGGGCGGACGGGGACGGGGCTCGCCGCGCTTGCCCTCTATGCTGGTAAGCAATGCCGTTTCTTCGCCGCAGACAAACGCGCCTGCGCCCAGACGTATCTCAATGTCAAAGCTAAAATCGGTGCCGAAGATATTTTTGCCCAGCAGCCCGTATTCGCGGGCCTGGTCTATAGCTATCTGCAGTCTTTTAACCGCTATGGGATATTCGGCGCGGACATATATGTAGCCCTGATCCGAGCCTATCGCATAACCGGCTATGGTCATGGCTTCCAGCACGGCGTGAGGGTCGCCCTCCAATACCGAGCGGTCCATAAAGGCGCCGGGGTCGCCCTCGTCGCCGTTGCAGGCGACATATTTTTTATCAGCCTGGGATTTGTAAGCAAATTCCCATTTGGTGCCGGTTGAGAAGCCCGCGCCGCCTCTGCCGCGCAGACCTGAACGCTTAACTATATCTATAACCTCTTCCCGGCTCAGCTCGGTAAGACATTTGCCCAGCGCCTTATAGCCGTCAAAGGCGATATATTCGTCTATTTTCTCAGGGTCAATAACGCCGCAGTTGCGCAGGGCTATACGCTTCTGCTTTTTATAAAATTCGATATCGCCCAGCGAGGTGTGATGCACCTGTCCATCCTTAGCCTCGTGATAAATAAGGTCCTGGACAATCCGGCCCTTAATAAGGTGCTCGGATACTATAAGGTCTACGTCTTCGGGCTTAATGCGGGCGTAAAAGGCGCCCTCGGGGTATACGATTACAATAGGGCCTCTCTCGCACAGTCCGAAGCAGCCCGTGCGCACTACCTTTATTTCCTCGCTCAGGCCGTTTTTCTCTATAAGCTCCTCAAACCGCTCTATAATTTTGAGCGAATTGGAGGAGGTGCAGCCCGTTCCGCCGCAAACTAGCACATGTGAACGATACATTGTTATCCTCCTTAATTCTTGTTGTTGGCCTCGTAATAGCCTATGGTGTATTCATCCACTACATTGCCGTTTACGAGATGGTCGTTTACTATTTTAGCTATCATGTCGGGCTGAACCTTAACATAGGTTACTTTTTCCTTGCCCGGACAAAAAACCTCTACTATTGGCTCCAGCCGGCAGACTCCTATGCAGCCGGTCTGAGAAACTGAAACGTTGTTCAGCCCGCGCTTTGCAATCTCTTCCATAAAGCCCAGAAGCACGGGACGCGCGCCGGCGGCTATGCCGCAGGTAGCCATTCCTACTACGACACGGATATTGTCGTTTTCCTTGCGCATGCTTATGCTGTTTAAGGTTTTCTTCCTGATTTCTTCAAGCTCTTTTAAGGATTTCATAAAATTTTACCTCCGCCTATTTGATTTATTTCCTCGTTGATGCTCTGGCGCATCCAGGATATTATTTCTGGAGTATCCAGAGGCACTCCCTCGAGAGCGCCTTTAATTTCTCTGGTGTCAAAATTCATTTGGCCGGCATCCGTTATAAATTTATAAATAAAATCTATATCCTGATGGCTTATTACCTGAGATACCATAGTGTCGGTCATATTGCCCAGGGGAGGACAGTCTATATTGCCTGTCATAAAGACCGCGCTTATAAGCGTGCCTTTGCCCTTTTGGCTCTTTATTTCAAAGCTGCCCCCGCAGCCCTCGGCGCCTGCCTTAAACAGGGGAATACCCAGGCCCACCCGGCGGGTGGTACGCTCGGTAACAAAGGGGTCGGTCACTTTTAGAACGTATTCCTCATCCATACCGCAGCCGTTATCCTCTATGGAAACGCTTAATCTCCCCGAGGCCTGGTCAAAATGGACGATGACGATTATTAACGAAGCGCCTGCGCGTATGCTGTTCTGCAATATGTCGAGAATATGCAGGGAAATTTCATTCATAAGCGTTTAGGCCTTATATTTAGCCAGTATGCCGGGAATATCTTCAGGCTTGAGCCGTCCGTAAACGTCGTCGTTTATTGTCATGACGGGGGCAAGGCCGCAGCAGCCCAGACAGCGGGTGGCCTGAATGGTGAATTTTCCATCCTTTGTGGTTTTGCCAGTAGGGATATTCAGTTCGTTTTCCACTTTTTCCAGTACTGCCTGCGCGCCCTTAACATAGCAGGCGGTGCCCGTACATACGCCTATTACATATGCGCCCTTGGGTTCCAGGGAAAACTGGGCGTAGAAAGTCGCTACCCCGTACACTTCGGCTACCGGAACATTAAGCGCTTCGGCAATTACGCTCTGGATTTCAAGAGAGAGATAGCCGAAAAGCTCCTGAGCCTTCTGCATCACCGGCATAAGCGCGCCCTTATCGTCCTTATGCTGGGCAATAAATTCATTCAGCTCGTCCAGCTTCTGCTGCTTTTCTTCACTAGTCAAAGACATTTATTTACCTCCTGATTTATATATATAAAGATTTATTCTGTCAAAAACATCAAGCACCATTGCGCATTATATCATATAAAACGTAAAATTGCACATGTTTTTTAAGGAAAACCGCCAAAAAAACCGCATTTTGCGTTATATTTTTATTTCCTTTTAAACCAGTTAATTCCTAATTGGACCATTGCCCCCTTTTTACAGCCTCTAAAAATGCGGCCGGGCTGTTTTGAGACAGCTTTATTTGATGAATGGGTTCAAAAATATCGCCCAGGTTGTGCGCGTCTGAAGCGGTGAGAGTTAAAAGCTCAGAGGGATGCTCTTTAAAGCCGGAAGAGATTCCTGAGGCTGAAATTTCCGCAGTTTTTATCCCTAAATAGGGGCTTATAAAGCCGAGCAGGGGAATAAGTCCGTGGCTGGGGCGGTCTATATGCGCTGGGACCGCTTCGCCGCCGAATTCTCTTATCAACGGCACCAGCTCGTCTATGGATAATTCCAGAGGCTGAATCAGCAGCTTTGGCTCCTCGCTTAGAATATTGTCGGCCCCGTCCATAAGAATCTGCGCGCCGAAAAAACGGGGATTATTTGGCGTATCGGGTAGATATGGATAAATAGCCCGGCCAAGCGCTTCGGCGTTTTCCAGAGCGTCAAAATAGGCGAGGATGTGCACTTCCTCGCTGGATTCCAATTCCAATCCGGGAATGACGCAAAGCTCTGTTCCCTCGGCCGCGTTCAGTACTGCGCGCAGATTGCCCGCTGTATTGTGGTCGGTTACCGCAATAAGATTAAGCCCTTTGAGCATAGCCATATTAACTATGTTATTAGGAGTCATTTCATCGCTGGCGCAGGGGGAGAGGCAGGAATGTATATGAGTATCGGCGAAAATTCTCATTTTATGCCGTTTGCGTACATAAGGCCGCATATTTCATAGGCGCTTAAGGAGCTGCTCAATATGTTGATGCCTTCCTCTTTGGCTTTTTCCAGGGAAGCTCCCTCCATTTTAATTCCTTCGGGTAGTATGACGCAGGATAAATCGTGCAGCGCCGCTACTGCCAGGACGTTAAGATGGGTCTGGACGGTTACCCAGGCCATGCCCTGGCCGCCGTTTGCCATAACCCAGGACAGCAGGTCGCATACTATTCCTCCGCTGACCTCCCGTTCTGCATTTCCTTGGTTCAGTATGCGCGCGTCTATAAGCGCCGCGAGCTGAGCTACTGTCATAATTTTATACCTCGCTGTTTAGTTTATTTTTCTCCGTTTTGTTTTTTATCCAGGCTGTCGGCCAGCTCCACCATGCCCTGGGCAAGATAGCGCACCTTTTCCTTAAGACGGAAGATGCAGTCCATTTCGTCGGCAAACCCGCGAACAATATCCTCGGCCATGCAGCGGCAGCTTGGCGCGCCGCACGAGCCGCAGTCCAGACCGGGAAGCTGCTTTTGAATTTGCTCTATACGCTCCATTTTGAGTATGGCGTTTTTAATGTCGCTGTCCAGCTTCATAACTGTGTTGGGCGGGATTTCCCGACTGAAATATATATCCTGCTCGTTTTCCAGCACGGGCGGCTCTTTAGTAAATAAGTCCTCCCGCCTGAGCATTTTTTCCACAAGACCGTTAAGACGCATTTTAGCTACATAACTGTTTTCAAAGGTGAGCGCGCCTCCTACGCAGCCGCCGTTGCAGGCCAGGCCCTCAAAGAAATCCAGGTCGTTCAGCCTGCCGTTTTCAATCTCTTCCAGCGCCTTTATGACGTTGAAAATACCGTCTACCGCCAAATGGTGGTCCAGGCCTACCTCCTCGCATTCACCTCCGCTGACCGCCCAGCCCACGCCGCGGGCCAGCCCGTTGGGCAAAATAGGGGTTATTTCTTCGGGCTTTTGCAGCATGGCTGAAAGCCGTCCGTAAACGTCCATTATGGATATGACTCCGCTTATAGGTGTGGAAAGGTTTCCTAATGGGCTGCGGCTGGCTGTCATTTTGGCAGGGCAGGGCGATATAAAGAATACGCCTACGTCCTCTGGCCTGCATCCGGCGCGTTTGACAAAGCGCTGCCTGGCCAGCATGGCGGCCACCTCCACCGGCGGGCGGAGATTTACTATATTATCAGTAAACGCCGGAAAGCGCACCTGAATGAGGCGTACTACAGCCGGACATGCCGAGGATATTAACGGTCTGCGGCGCCGCTCCTTTTGTATCATCCTGCGGGTATATCCGCTTACTATGTCCGCTCCTACGCTGGTTTCAAATACGTCGTCAAAGCCTAATTTTTTTATTGCGCCCAAAATATAGCTTATGTCCGTTACGTTTTTAAACTGCCCGTAAAGGGTAGGGGCGGGCATAGCTATGCTGTAGCGGTAGGCGTTTTTTATCTCTAAAGGGTCGGTTACGGCTGTTTTGGCATGATGGGGGCATACTCTTATGCATTCCCCGCAGTCTATGCAGCGTTCTTTAATTATGCGCGCTTTGCCGTCCCGTACTCTGATTGCTTCAGTAGGGCAGCGCTTTATACAGTTTGTGCAGCCTGTGCATTTATCCCGGTTGAGAGTGACAGAATGAAAATATTCCTGCATGACAGTTTCCATTTCTCGGACGGGCGGATAGGCGCAAGCCGTTTTTTGATACCGCGTCCGGCACATTTTGTTTTTATTCAGGCGAGAGCGATTTGCATTTTTATGTATGTGCCCTCTCCTTTTTTGGAGTTTATCTCAAAATTATCTGAGTTGCGCTTCATATTGGGCAGGCCCATGCCTGCTCCGAAGCCCATTTCGCGTACGCTGTCGGGGGCGGTGGACCAGCCTTCCTTGAGAGCGAGGGAGATATCTTCTATTCCGGGGCCGATATCTTTTGTGCTTATAGTTACGAACTGAGGAGTTACCTCTAATTCCAGCCTGCCGCCCAGGCTGTGTATTACCAGATTTAATTCGGCCTCATAGGAAACAATAGCTGCCCGGCGTATTACTTCGCTTTGCACGCCCAGCTGCTTTAGTATTTTTTTTATTCTGCCTGAAGCTTCGCCTGCCGAGAGAAAATCGCCGGCGCTTACTTCAAAGCTTTCGTTCAGCAGTATTTCTTCCATAATTGTACCTCAAACGCATATCCTGCCTGGTAGGCCGTGCTTATAAAGCTCGCCGCAGGCTTCGTAGAGAGTGAAATTGGTGGTAAGCACGGCGATATCCCGTTCCTTAGCCAGTTCTACAATTTCGTCCGAGGGCACCTTGCCCCTTACAAATATTATTACAATGACGTCCAGCATTTCGCCTGTGCGTACCACATGGGGATTAGTAAGACCTGTTAAAAGCGCCATTCTGGCTTTGGAAAAGGCTAAAACGTCGCTCATTAGGTCGCAGCCGCAGCCTGAAAGGCATTCTTCTTCCAGCTTGTCCTCTCCGCAAAGTATGTTTGCCGAAAGTATATCCTTAATTTCCTTTACTTTCATTCAATTCCTCCGTTAATTTTAAGATAGTGCGCTCCGCCCGGAAATTTGGGGAGGAGCACACGGCGTGCAGCCCGTTCGGAGCCGCCTATGCTTCAAGCGAGGCGACGTATTTTATATACATGTGGGCTAATTCGATATAATTATACTTTATTTCGCTTGAAAATGCTAGTGCTGAATCGGTATTTTTTACAGAAATATTTTCAAGCTTTTCTCTGGCCTCCTCCAGAAGCTGAGAATAGCTTTTTAATACGGCGTTTTCGCTGGTGCCCGCTATTATGCGGTTGACTGAGTCGGCCAAATCCTCCATTTTGTCCGCTATGCCCGCGGCAAAGGTTTTGTATTGAGAGGTGGAGAGCATGCCTTTATCAAAATCTATTGTTTTTTCGGCCAGCTCGCCGCATATTTCGGGAAAATAAGCAAAGGCCTCGCTTACGGTGTCTATCTGGTCGCGGGTGGCTGTAATTTTAAATACTACTGAGCCGCTTGAGACAGGGTATACCTTAGCTTCCTTTTCATCCTGCTTTATTAGCTGTTCGCATACGCTTTGGGCTTGCTCCTGAGTGTTATAGGCTGCGGCGAAGACGCGGTAATATTCGTCCTGGATTACATAGCCCGCGCCGCCGCGTTCCTTTACGCTTTGAGCGCTTGCTTCTGCGTCGTCCTTTTCGGAAAAGGCGTCCATTTGCACCATATACATGCTTAAATCGCTTAGCTGCACGCTTTCAGTCAGTTTAACCGGACCGTTTGGGGCCGTGCTGGCCGAGGGCGAGCTGTCGTCAACCTGAGCGTCTCCGAATAAGGGAACGAAAATATTGCGGGCTAAAAAATCGCCGATTGCTCCTATGGAAAAGACAATTATGGCGAATACTATGACAATGGCGGCTGCAGCGAGGTTTTTTTTGGTTCCTGAATTCATTCTTTGGCGTCTTAATCTGCTTCTGTATCTCATTTTGCTTTCCTCCTTGACTGTTTACTAAATGATATTCGTTGTGCCGGGGAGGTATGCATAAAGATTGAAGGCTGTTTTCGGCAATATAAGAAGCGGCTGCGCTCCCCCGCGGCGCAGGCGGCCGGAGGCCG